>Ga0210398_10003379_pt1 | contig 15326 bp, 12 predicted proteins | sample IncBWC4OmetaG_FD_161047 | JGI IMG/M metagenome (GOLD analysis project Ga0210398, IMG submission 161047) | Forest soil microbial communities from Barre Woods Harvard Forest LTER site, Petersham, Massachusetts, United States - Inc-BW-C-4-O | ecosystem: Environmental > Terrestrial > Soil >...
GGGTCATCACCGAGGACCGGGTGGGGGAGTGCCACTACGGCGATTGGACCGGCCAGCCGCTGAAGAAGCTGGCCGCCGAGAAGCTGTGGCGCGTGGTGCAGGCGCATCCGAGCGCGGTGACGTTTCCCGGGCCCGACGGGGAATCGATGCCGGATATGCAGCACCGGGCGGTGGCCGCGGTCAGGGACTGGAACGCCAGGCTCGGTAAGGATGCCACCTACCTGATCTGCTCTCACGGTGATGTCATCAAGGCCATCATCGCCGATAGCCTGGGCATGCACCTCGATCAGTGCCAGCGGATCCAGGCCGATCCCTGCTCGCTGAGCGTGATCAGGTATACGCCGCTACGACCGTTCCTGATCCGGATGAACGACAGAGGGGGTGGAGTCGATGACCTCATGCCTCGTCCCGACGGGCACCACGCCCGGGCCAGCGACGCCGCGGTCGGCGGCGGCTCCGGCGGAGCAGAGCAGGCCAACGGGCCGGCCGAGGCCGTGAACGGGGCGACGGCAATCCGGGCCGGGGCGGTTGCGACCCCTGCCAGTCGTCAAGAGTCGGCGGACACGCGAGGATAGGGCTATGCCGGTCTACTTCTATGACCCGCCGGACAGGTTCGTGGCCGGCGCGGTCGGGCAGCCAGGAGAACGGATCTTCTACCTGCAGGCGACCTCCACGGGTCGCGTGACCAGTGTCATCCTGGAGAAGTTCCAGGTCAGCTTGCTGGCCGAACGCATCGATGAGCTCCTGGACGAGGTGCTCAGGCGTACTGCCGGATCGCCCGCGGTACCGGCGGCCGCCCCGGCGGGACTGGAGGACGACGGCCCGCTCGACCTGCCGCTGCTGGAGGATTTCCGGGTCGGCGCGATCGCCCTGGCCTGGGACGGCGACGGCGGCATGGTCGTGATCGAGGCGCAGGAAGAATCTGACGAGCCGGTAGAGCCGCTGGCGGAGGACATCCCGGCCGACGGGCCCGGAGTGCTCAGGGTGCGCATCACGCCGGGTGCCGCGCGGGCCTTCGCCCAGCGCGCGGCCAAGATCGTCGCGGCGGGTCGGCCGCCCTGCCCGCTGTGCGGTCTGCCGCTGGATTCCGACGGACATGTCTGCCCGCGACAGAACGGGCACCGCGTCAGTCATGCTTGATGATGCCGGTCCGAACTATCCGCTGCGGTCCGGGCCGGATGCCGGCCAAGGCGAGCAGGCCGCGCTCGACCTGCTGACCAGCGGGCAGCTGGAGGTAGAAGGTCGGCTGGTAGACGCGTCGAACGCCACCCTGTACTGCACGATCACGGTCGCCGGGCCTGCGCCGAGGAGCGGCAAGAATGCGGGCCGCCCCGCTAAGAACGCCAAGAACGCGGCGGCCGCGGAAACCAAGATCGCCTGCGTCTACAAGCCGATCGCCGGGGAGCGCCCGCTGTGGGACTTCCCGGCGGGAACGCTGGCCGGACGGGAAGTCGCCGCCTACGTAGTGTCCCGCGCGGCCGGCTGGGACGTGGTCCCGCCCACGGTCATGCGGGACGGGCCGTTCGGCCCCGGCATGTGCCAGCTGTGGATCGATCACGACACCGACCTGGACCTGATCGCGCTGTCTCGCCGCACCGATCACGCGGGCCTGCGCGACATGGCCGTATTCGACGCCGTGGTGAACAACGCCGACCGGAAGATCGGCCACCTGCTGCCCGTGCCCGCCGGGCATCTGTACGGCTGCGACCACGGGGTCTGCTTCGCCGAGGACTACAAGCTGCGCACCGTCTTGTGGCAGTGGCGGGGCAAGAGCCTGCCCAGGCGCGCGGTGGAGGCCCTGCGCCGCCTGAACGCGCAGCTCACCGACGGCAGCCTGGCCGAGGAACTATCCCCGCTGCTGGCCGACAGCGAGATCAGCGCGACCAGGATCAGGATCGAGACCCTGCTCAAGCACCGGGTGCATCCCTACCCGCCCGCCGACTGGCCCGCCGTCCCCTGGCCTCCGATCTGACCTGGCCTTATCCCGGCCGCCGGTCAGATCTCGCCGGACTCCCCGGCGTCGCCGTGGCGCCTGAAGTAGCGCTCGAATTCGCGGGCTATAGCGTCGCCGCTCGCCTCGGGCAGGTCCATCGCGTCCTTGGCCTCCTCGAGCGTCCGCACGTAGTCGGCGACCTCGGAGTCCTGCTGGGCGAGTTCATCGACGCCGCGCTCCCAGGCGCGCGCCTCCTCCGGCAGATCCGCCAGCGGCAACGGCGCGTCCAGGATGTCCTCGACGCCCCGCAGCAGAGCCAAGGTGGCCTTCGGGCTGGGCGGCTGCGCCACGTAGTGCGGCACCTGCGCCCACAGCGAGACGGTGGGAATGCCCGCGGCCGTGCAGGTGTGCTGGAGCACGCCGATGATCCCGGTCGGGCCCTTGTAATCGACCCGGCCGATGCCGCTCACCGCGATATCGCTGGGCAGCTTCACGTTCGACGAGCCGACCGATACCGGCACCGGGCGGGTGTGCGGCGCGTCGGCCAGTAGCGCGCCGAGCAGGATGACCAGGTCGACGCCGAGGCTTTCCAGGCTCTGCACGAGCTCTTCGCTGAACGCCCGCCACCGCATGTTCGGCTCGATGCCGTGCACCAGGACCACGTCCCGGGACAGCCCGGTCGGCGGCGCGGACCCGTCAGCCGGGTCCTGGGGTTGCGCCCGGGCCAGGGAGATCCTGGTCGTCGGCCAGATAAGGCGCTTGGTCTGACCCCCCTCGACCTCGATCACCGGCCGGTTGACCTGGAAATCGTAGAAGTCCTCTGGGTCGATGGCGCCGATCGGGGTCGCCTGCCACGCGATGCCCAGGTGGTTGACTACCCCGCTGGCGGCCTCGCCGGCGTCGTTCCAGCCCTCGAACCCAGCGATGGCAACCGGAGAGGTGAGTTCACCGATGTCATTGAACTCGATGACTCTCCACCTCCCACCATCGCGCTGGCCGCCGCGCGGCGGCCAGCAGGCCCGGGGTCGTTCCCGCGAGCCGGCACAGCTACAGACTACGTGGTTGCCCCTACTCGTTGGGTGACCTGCTGGCGTGTCCTTCGCCCGGGAACGTTACGAAGGGCGGGCGTGGGGAACGACAGAGCAGCCTCGCGGTAACTGCCTAGAATGGATGCCGATGAGCACACTACGGGCCGCCCTGGCGGAGCGAGTCGTGGTGGCAGACGGGGCAATGGGCACCATGCTCCAGGCGAGCGATGCCACCGGAGAGGATTTCGCTGGCTACGAGGGCTGCAACGAGATCCTGAACGTGACCAGGCCGGAGATCGTCACCGGGGTCCACGACGCCTACCTGGAGGCGGGCGCCGACTGCGTCACCACGAATTCCTTCGGGGCGAACCTGGGCAATCTCGGCGAATACGGGATCACCGAGCGGATCGGCGAGCTGTCTGAGGCGTCGGCCCGGCTGGCCCGCGCCGTCGCCGACCGCTGGGCCACGCCGGACCGCCCGCGCTGGGTCCTCGGCTCGATCGGCCCCGGCACCAAGCTGCCCACGCTCGGGCACACCACGTTCCGCGAGCTGCGCGACAGCTACCAGGCCAACGCGGCAGGCCTGCTGCGCGGCGGCGCCGACGCGCTCATCATCGAGACCTGCCAGGACCTGCTGCAGGCCAAGGCGGCCATCATCGGCGCCAAACGGGCCGTGGCGCACCTGGGGTCGGGCACGGTGATCATCGCCCAGGTCACCATCGAGACCACCGGCGCGATGCTGCTCGGCAGCGAGATCGCCGCGGCCCTGACCGCCATGGAGCCGCTCGGCATCGACATGATCGGCCTGAACTGCGCGACCGGGCCCGGCGAGATGAGCGAGCACCTGCGCTACCTGGCCGCCCACGCCAGGATCCCGATCTCCTGCGAGCCGAACGCCGGCCTGCCCATGCTGACCCCCGACGGCGCCAGGTACCCGCTCACCCCCGCCGAGCTGGCCGACGCCCATGACCGGTTCACCAGGGAATTCGGCCTGTCCCTGGTCGGCGGCTGCTGCGGCACCACGCCCGAGCACATCGCGGCGCTGGCCAGCCGGCTGGCCGGCCGGGCCGCTGTGCGCCGCAGGCCTCGCCCCGAGCCCGGGGTGGCCTCGCTCTACGCGCACGTGCCGTTCCGCCAGGACACCGCGTTCCTGGCCATCGGCGAGCGGACCAACGCCAACGGGTCGAAGGCGTTCCGCGACGCCATGCTCGAGGGCCGGTACGAGGACTGCGTGCAGATCGCGCGGAGCCAGACCAGGGACGGCGCCCACCTGCTCGACGTGTGCATCGACTACGTGGGCCGGGACGGCGTGGCGGACATGCGCGAGGTGGTGGGCCGGCTCGCCACCGCGGCCACGCTGCCCCTGGTCCTCGACTCCACCGAGCCCGCGGTGATCGAGGCCGGGCTGGAGCTGACCGGCGGCCGCGCGGTTATCAACTCGGTGAACTACGAGGACGGCGACGGGCCCGACTCCAGGATCGCGCGGGTCATGCCGCTGGTGCGGGAGCACGGCGCCGCCGTCATCGCGCTCGCCATTGACGAGCAGGGTCAGGCGCGCACCGCCGAATGGAAGGTCGGCGTGGCCGAGCGGCTGATCGGCGACCTGACCGGGAACTGGGGCATGCGGGTCGAGGACATCATCGTGGACTGCCTGACCTTCCCTATCGCCACCGGGCAGGAGGAGACCAGGCGCGACGCGATCGAGACCATCGGGGCCATCGCCGAACTCAAGCGCCGTCACCCGGCCGTGCAGACCACGCTGGGCGTGTCGAACGTGTCGTTCGGCCTGAAGCCGGCCGCCCGCGCCGTGCTGAACTCCGTCTTCCTGGCCGAGTGCGTGCGGGCGGGCCTGGACTCGGCGATCGTGCACGCCGCGCGGATCGTGCCGATCGCCCGGATACCCGACGAGCAGCGGCAGGTCGCGCTGGACCTGGTGTACGACCGGCGGCGGGAGGGCTACGACCCGCTGGCCCGGTTGCTCGACCTGTTCGAGGGCGTGGACGTGGCCGGGCTGAAGGCCAGCCGGGCCGCCGAACTGGCCGCGCTGCCGCTGTGGGACCGGCTGAAGCGGCGGATCATCGACGGCGAGCGGGCCGGGCTCGAAGCCGACCTGGAGGCCGCGCTGGAGCAGCGGCCGGCCCTGGAAATCGTCAACGACGTGCTGCTGGACGGCATGAAGACGGTCGGCGAGCTGTTCGGCTCCGGGCAGATGCAGCTGCCCTTCGTGCTGACCTCCGCCGAGGTCATGAAGGCGTCCGTGGCCCACCTCGAGCCGCACATGGAACGCAGCGGCGAAGAAGGCAAGGGCAAGATCGTGCTGGCCACGGTCAAGGGCGACGTGCACGACATCGGCAAGAACCTCGTCGACATCATCTTGTCCAACAACGGCTACGACGTCATCAACATCGGCATCAAGCAGCCTATATCGTCCATCGTGGCGGCGGCCGAGGATAACGGCGCCGACGTCATCGGCATGTCCGGGCTGCTGGTCAAGTCGACCGTGGTGATGCGGGACAACCTCGCCGAGCTGAACTCGCGGGGCCTGGCCAGCCGCTGGCCGGTGCTGCTCGGCGGGGCCGCGCTCACTCGCGCCTACGTGGAAACCGATCTCGCCTCGCTGTTCGACGGCGAGGTCCGCTACGCCAGGGACGCCTTCGAAGGGCTCCGCCTGATGGACGCCGCGATGGCGGTCAAGCGCGGCGCGGACGGGGCCAAGCTGCCCGAGCTGCGGACCCGCCGCGTCCGCGCCGTGGCCACGGCTGGGCCCGACGTCCCGGACCGAGCGGCCACGGACCGTTCTGATGTGTCCACCGATGTGCCGGTGCCGGAAGCCCCGTTCCTCGGCACCGAGGTGATCAAGGGCATCCCGCTGGCTGAGTACGCGGCCTATCTGGACGAGCGGGCGCTGTTCATGGGCCAGTGGGGCCTTAAGCCGTCCCGTGGTGGCAGTGCTGGCTACGGGGGGACGACCCCCCTGGCACCCCCCGGAAGGCGAATGAGCTATGAGGAACTAGTGGAGACCGAAGGCCGCCCGAGGCTGCGCATGTGGCTGGAGCGAGCACAGACCGAGGGCCTGCTCGAAGCGGCCGTGGTCTACGGGTACTTCCGCTGCGTCAGCTCGGGGAACGACCTGATCGTGCTGGCCGCCGACGGGGTGACCGAGCTCGAGCGGTTCACCTTCCCTCGGCAGCGGCGCGACCGGCGGCTGTGCCTGGCCGACTTCTTCAAGCCGCAGGACTCGGGGCAGACCGACGTGGTGGCCTTCCAGCTCGCGACCATGGGGTCCCGGATCTCGGCCGCCACCGGCGAGCTGTTCGCGAAGAACGCCTACCGCGAGTACCTGGAGTTGCACGGGCTCTCCGTCCAGCTCGCCGAGGCGCTGGCCGAATACTGGCACACCCGGGTCCGGCGCGAGCTGGGCGTCGGCGGCGCCGATCCCGGCGACCTGGCCGGCTTCTTCCGGGTCGACTACCGGGGCGCGCGGTACTCGTTCGGCTATCCCGCCTGCCCGGATCTGGCCGACCGGGCCAAGGTCATGCGCCTGCTCGAGCCGTCCCGCATCGGCGTCGAGCTGTCCGGGGAGATGCAGCTGCATCCGGAGCAGTCCACCGACGCAATCGTGGTCCACCACCCAGAGGCGAAATACTTTTCGGTATGAGCGACGTCGCGGTGCTGTTCGACATGGACGGGCTGCTGATCGACTCCGAGCCGCTGTGGCTGGAGGCCGAGGCAGCAGTCATGGCCAGGCTCGGCGCGCAGTGGACCGAGGCGGACCAGCGGGAGCTGCTGGGCGGCAGCCTGGATCGCTCGGTGAGCTACATGCTGGCCAAGGCGGCGCGGCCGGTGACGCCGGACACGCTGGCCGCGTGGCTGATGGCCGGTATCACTGAGCGCGTCCGCCGCGACGTGCCGCTGCAGCCGGGCGCACGCGAGCTGCTGGCCTCGGTCACTCGCGCCGGCCTGCCGCACGCCCTGGTTACCTCGTCCGAGCGAACGTTCATGGACGCCGTCCTGGCCAGCACCGGCCTCCGCTTCGACGTGCTGGTGTGCGCCGACGACGTGACCGCGACCAAGCCCGATCCGGAACCGTACCTGCTCGCGGCCAAGCTGATCGGCGTGCCCCCGGCGGACTGCTTCGCTCTGGAAGACTCGCCCAACGGCGTGGCGTCCGCCGAGGCGGCCGGGTGCCGGGTCATCGCGGTGCCATCCGTGGTCCCGATCGGCCCGGCCCCGGGCCGGACCGTGGTCCGCTCGCTGCTGGATCTGCGGGCTGACGCCAGCGGGATCTCGGCAGCCGGGGGTTAGCCCCAACGACGGCACTCTGATCCCGGCTTAGACTCATAGCAGCAACGCGGGAGGCGCGGATGTCCACCTATGACAAGATCGCCTGGCTGCCGCTGTGCGGGGGTCTGACCGGGGTCGGCTTGGTGCTGAGCTATCTCGCCATGCGCCGCCGCGGCCTCGGTTCGGGCCTGCGCTGGGCGGCCGTTTCACTGCTGCCGCTGGCTGCCTACCTGACCGGCGCGATCGAGATGTTCTGGAAGATCGGGATCGCCATCGGGGACTTCGCGACCGGCTTCGCGTTCTCGCCCCGGGTGTGGTCGGGTATCGCGCTGACCGGCCTGGCCGTAGTGCTGTTCGTGGCGTCCGGCCCGCTGCGCCGGCGCAGGGTCAAGCAGGACCGCGACGGTGCCGCCGTGACGTCCGCGTCCGGCGCCGCCGGGACGCTCCCAGCGCCTGGGAAACAGCTGACCACCCGGCCTGCCGCCGGGACCCAGGCCGGTGCCGCCGCACCCGCTCGGGTGCCGGCCAAGGCGCGCCGGGGCAAGAACGCCGACGATGACGACGACCTCGGCGACGTCGAGGACATCCTGCGCCGTCACGGCATCACCTGAGCCGCCCGTACTGTCGCTGGCGCAGGCACTATTCGACCCTGTCCGAAACGTCGCGGACATCTTTCGACGCCAAGGCATCAGGTGAGGATTTTTTTAGTCACAATCGCGCTACGACAGCGGCATTGGTCTGGATTTCGGCGGCCGAAGCGCAGAGTCTCTCCTGAGAGAGCAGAGTCTCTCCTGAGAGATAGGCAGCGATCAGCTGGATCGGGGCGCCGAAGGCTGCCTGGACATCGTCGCAGTTCGTTACCGAAGGAACATGCTCATGATCAGTGCACAAAAACGGCCGCTCGCGCTAGCGGTGGCCGTGCTGGCGGCGTGCGGACTGGCCGCGTGCAGCTCGTCGGGATCCTCGACGGGCAGCGCGTCATCGTCCGCCAGCGCGGGAACTCCCGTGCGTGGCGGGACGCTGAACATCGTCGCCGCCTCCGGCCCGGACCACATCGACACCGTGCCCGCGTACTACACCGCTGACTACGAACTCGAGCGCGGCTACGCCCGCCAGATGCTCTCCTACCCGTCGGAGGACTACACCGCCGCGGGTGACGCAGGCTGGACCACGGACACCACCCCGGCCCCGGACATCGCGACCGTGGTGCCCTCGGCGGCCAACGGCGGGATCACCAACGGCGGGAAGACCTACACCTTCCACATCAAGCAGGGCGTGGACTGGAACACCACCCCGGCGCGCCAGGTGACCGCCGCCGACTTCATCCGCGAGTTCAAGGCGTTCTGCAACCCGGCCCCCGGCGGATTCGTCGGCAACATCACCTACTTCGCGTCCACGATCGCCGGGATGAACAGCTACTGCAACGCCGAGCAGGCCTACTTCACGAACACCAAGACGCACCCGGCCACGGCGGCGAACATCGCGAACTTCCAGAACACCAACAACATCTCCGGCCTGTCCGCGCCGAACTCGCAGACCCTGCAGATCAATCTGATGCAGCCCGCCAGCGACTTCTTGTACATGATGGCCATGCCGTTCACCTCGGCCCGCCCGGTCGAGTACGACAGCTACATACCGAATAGCCTGGCGCTTGACCAGCACACCATCTCCGACGGCCCGTACCAGATCAGCTCCTACATCCCGGGCAAGTCGATCACGTTCATCCGCGACCCCGCGTGGAACGCCGCCACCGACTCGCTCCGCAAGGCCTACGTGAACAAGATCGTGCTGACCGAGGGCGTCACGTCCGCGCAGACGCAGCTGTCGGACATGCAGGCCGGCACCGAGGACGTCACCAACGACACCCCGCTGAACCCGGCGTCACTGCCGGCCCTGGAGACGTCGGGCGACACCAACTTCAAGATCTGGCCCTGGTCGAGCACGCAGCCTTACATCGTGTTCAACCTGCGCAGCCCGGACGCCAGCGGCGCGGCGGGCAAGCTGCTGGTCCGTCAGGCCATCGAGTACGGGCTGGACAAGATCGCGGTCCAGAAGGCCTACGGCGGCCCGCCGGTCGGCCCGCTGCTCAACACCATCATCCCGCCCGGCAACGTCGGGTACGTGAACTACAACCTGTACCCGGATGCCAACGGCGCCGGCAATACGGCCATGTGCAAGACCGACCTGACCAAGGCCGGTTACCCGAATGGCGTGTCACTCATCTATACGTACCAGAACGACTCCACCAACACGCGGGGCTTCGAGGCCATCCAGGCCTCCCTGGCCAACTGCGGGATCAAGCTGGTGGGCAAGCCGGAGCCCGGCTCCAGCTTCTTCGTCGACCTGGGCAACTCGCCGGTCAACAACCAGGCCAACCAGTGGGACCTGGGCCAGCCCGCCTGGATCCCCGACTGGTTCGGCAACAACGGCCGCACCATGATCCAGGCGCTGTTCGCGCCCCGGTGCACCGTCAACACCAACAACTACGGCTGCTACGACAACAGCACGGTCAACTCGCTGATCACCTCGGCGGAGACGTCAAGTTCGCTGACCACCGCCGGGACCGACTGGCATCAGGCCGACATGCAGATCATGCAGGACGCCGCGATCGTCCCGATCCTGGACCAGGGCTTCCCGAACTTCGCGAGCGCCCGGACCAAGGGCGTGGTGTTCACGCCGAACATCGGCGAGGTTGACATCACCAACCTCTGGCTGTCCAACGGATGACCTGATCGCCGCTAAGCGGATCTGGCTGGGCAGGACGAATTCCCAGCCAGATCCGCATATAGCGGTAACGTGCAATCGTGTGTCACGCTTGCGTTGTCATGTGCGGGTGGCGTTCGGAGGAAAGCGTTGACCCTGCTTGAAGTTGAGAACCTGACCGTCAGCTTTCCCAGCGCGGACGGCGTGGTGCGGGCGGTTAGGGGCGTGTCGTTCACCCTCGAGGCCGGGCAGACCCTTGGCATCGTCGGTGAGTCAGGCAGCGGCAAGACGGTCCTGACCCAGACCCTGCTCGGGCTCACCCCGGGTGCCGAGATCACCGGCAAGGCTATCTTCGGCGGGACCGACCTGCTGCAGCTGAGCGAAAATCAGATGCGCCAGGTCCGCGGCTCGCGGATCTCGGTCATCTTCCAGGACCCGCTGACCAGCCTGCATCCGCTGTACCGGGTGGGCTGGCAGATCGCCGAGATGATCAGGGCCCACGAAAAGGACATAACCAAGAAACAGGCCGCCGAACGAGCCGTGGAGCTCCTGGGCCGGGTCGGCATTCCGAACCCGGCACAGCGCGTGAACGACTACCCGCACCAGTTCTCCGGCGGCATGCGCCAGCGAGCCATGATCGCCATGGCGATGTCCCTGTCGCCGCAGATGATCATCGCCGACGAGCCCACCACCGCGCTGGACGCCACGGTGCAGGCCCAGATCCTCGACCTGCTGCTCAAGCTGCAGCAGGAGTCGCATACTGCGCTGCTCATGATCACCCACGACCTCGGCGTGGTCGCCGACATCGCCGACAACGTCATGGTCATGTACGCCGGCCGGGCCGCCGAGAAGGGGCCCAAACACGACATCTTTTACGAGCCGCATCACCCCTACACCAAGGGCCTGCTGGAATCCATCCCGAACAGCTCGGCGGCAGGCGAGCGGCTCCGGCCGATTCCCGGCCAGCCGCCCAGCCTGATCAACCTGCCGTCCGGCTGCAAGTTCCACCCCCGCTGCACCTACGTGCTCGACCGGTGCGTGACCGAAGAACCCGGCTTGCGCGAGATCAGCTCCGACACCGCTCACCTGTCGGCCTGCTGGCTGCCGGCCCGCGCGGCCGGGCTGGGCGGCGAAGCCGAGAAAATCCGCGAGGAGACCGTCCGCGAGAGCCGGATGGGGGCCGCGGTCGAGGTGGCCGAGGCCATCGCCGCCGCTCCGGAGGTGCAGGCATGACCGACGAGTCCGCTGCTGCCGTCATGACCAGCGCCCAGTCCAGCCAGGACGACGTCCTGGTCCGGGTGGACAACCTGGTGAAATACTTCCCGGTGCGCACCGCGGGATACGTCCGCCGCACCGTGGGTCACGTGCAGGCCGTCGACGGCGTGTCGCTGGCGATTCCCCGCGGCAAGACGCTCGGCCTGGTGGGCGAGACCGGGTCCGGGAAATCCACGCTGGCCCGCTGCATCGCCGGGCTCCTCCCGGTCACCTCGGGCCAGGTCACCTTCGACGGGGACGACATCACCAACCTGTCCCGGCGCAAGATGATCCCCTACCGCCGGGAGATCCAGATGATCTTCCAGGACCCCTACGGCTCGCTGAACCCGCGCCGCCGGGTCGGCGCGATCATCGCTGACCCGTTCGCCATCCACAAGACCGTGGCCGGCAACGAACGCAAGCGGCGGGTCCAGGAACTGATGGAGCGGGTCGGGCTCAACCCCGAGCACTACAACCGCTTCCCGGCCGAGTTCTCCGGCGGCCAGCGGCAGCGCATCGGCGTGGCCCGGGCCCTGGCCCTGCGGCCCAAGTTGATCATCTGCGACGAGCCGGTTTCGGCGCTCGACGTGTCGATCCAGGCGCAGGTGCTCAACCTGCTCGCCGACCTGCAGCGGGATTACGGGCTCACCTACCTGTTCATCGCGCATGACCTCGAGGTCGTGCGCCATGTCAGCGATTCGGTCACGGTGATGTACCTGGGGCGGGTCGCCGAGGAAGGGTCCAGGGACGCGGTGTATCGCACCCCGCGGCATCCCTATACGGCGGCGCTGCTGTCGGCGGCGCCCGCCGCCGACCCGGACGCGGCGGCCAGCCGCCAGCGGATCATCCTTACCGGCGACATCCCCTCGCCGATCGACCCGCCGTCCGGCTGCCGGTTCCACCCCCGGTGCCCCAAGGCGCGGGAACTGTGCGGCCAGGAAGACCCGCCGCTAGAGGTCAAGGCAGGCGACGGGCCCACCCACCTGACCGCCTGTCATTTCCCGGTGGAGGCAGGCGAGAACCTCGCTGCCGCTGCCGCTGCCCGGAGGGAATCCCCGTGAGCCTCAGCGAGCTAGAGTTCCAGGCCGCCGCGGTCGAGGGCGCGCCGGAACAGGCGGTCGAGGGCCGCAGCCAGTGGCAGCTGACCTGGCGGCGGCTGCGCTCCGACAAGGTAGCGGTCACGGCCATGATCACCATCGTGGTGATGGTCGGGCTGGCCATCGCCGCCCCGGCGATCGCCGCGCTGGTCCACCACCCGCCGAACATCGCCTACCCCAACACCGGGGAGAACGCGGTCGGCAACCCGGTCGGGCCGTTCACCAACGGCTTCTGGCTCGGCACCGACGACACCGGCCGCGACCTGATGGTGCGGATCTTCTACGGCGCGCGCATCTCGCTGTTCGTCGGGCTGGTGACCACGGCCGTCGCCACCGTCGCCGGCGTGGCCGTGGGCCTGATCGCCGGGTACTTCGGCGGCATCGTGGATGCCGTCCTGGCCCGGTTCACCGACGCCGTGCTGGCCTTCCCCTACGTGGTGCTGGCCCTGGCGCTGGCCGTCGTCCTCGGGCCGTCGCTGGCCGTCATCATCGGCGTGATCACGTTCTTCTCCTGGGCCGGCATCTCCCGGATCGTGCGCGGCCAGACGCTGTCGCTGAAGGAAAAGGAGTACATCGAGGCGGCCCGGTCACTGGGCGCCGGGCCGTTCCGCATCATGTTCATCGACATCCTGCCCAACCTGCTGGCCCCGGTCCTGGTCCTGGCCACCTTGTACATCCCGGCCGCGGTGGTGTTCGAGGCGACCCTGTCCTACCTCGGCCTCGGCATCCAGCCGCCCACGGCCAGCTGGGGCAACATCCTGGCCGCGGCGCAGAACTTCTACCAGGTCGCCTGGTGGTACACGGTGTTCCCGGCCCTGGCCCTGCTGATCACCACGCTGGCGTTCAACCTGCTCGGCGACGGCATCAGGGACGCGATGGACCCGACCACCGAGCGCCTGCTAGCCGCCCGCCGGGGCCGCAAGGCCCGGGCCCGGTCGCGCAAGAACGCGGCCGGCCCGGATCAGGCCCCCGCCGACACCGCCGGCTCGGCGTCGGCTTAGCGGGGAGGAGCACATCATGTCTATGTTCCGTTTCCTCATCCGGCGCATCTTGACCGGCATCGTGGTGCTGTGGCTGGTCGCTTCGGCCGCCTTCCTGCTGTTCTTCGCGCGTCCGACCGCCACCGTGGCCCGCCAGCTGGCCGGCCGCGAGGCCACCCCCGCGGTCATCGCCCAGGTGACCAAGACCCTCGGCCTGAACGACCCGATCGCCGTGCAGTACTGGCACTTCATCGACAACCTGCTGCACGGCAACCTCGGGTACTCATACTTCACGCAGGAATCGGTCAACACCATGATCAAGCAGGACCTGCCGCCCACCGTCTCGGTGGTGGTCGGCGGCGTGATCTTGTGGCTGGTCGTGGGACTGGGCATCGGCATCCTGTCCGCCACCCGGGCCCGCAGCTTCTTCGACCGGTTCTCCGCGGTCGCCGTCCTGATCGGGCTGTCCCTGCCGACGTTCGTCATCGGGGAATTCCTGCTGCTGGTCGTGTTCGTGCCGCTGAACCAGCACGGCTTCCACTGGATCCAGGACCAGTACTCGGGGCCGTCGCAGGGCATCTGGACCTGGATCGGGCACATGATCTTGCCCTGGATCACCCTGGCGGCCGTCCAGGCCGCCGTCTATACCCGGCTGATGCGCGGCCAGCTGCTGTCCACCCTCGGCGAGGATTACATCCGCACCGCGCGGGCCAAGGGGCTCTCCGAGCGCCGCGTGATCTTCAGGCACGGCGTCCGCTCCGCGCTCACCCCGGTCGTGTCCCAGCTCGGCGTGGACGTGGGCCAGCTGCTCGGCGGCGTGATCGTGGTGGAGCAGGTGTTCGGCCTCGGCGGCCTCGGCCAGGTGTCGGTGCAGGCCATCGACACCGACAACCTGCCGGTGATCATCGGGTTCGTCATCGTGGCGGCCGCGTTCGTCGTGGTGGCCAACATCGTGGTCGACTTGGCCTACGCCCTCCTTGACCCGAGGGTCCGGATCAGCTGACCGTGCCCGGCCGTACCGCCACCGTGCGGGACCGAGGCCTCCCCGCCGCCTCCCGGGAGGTCTTCCGGCTCACCACGCCCGTGGTCTTGTGGTGGGTCTGGGTGACGTTCGCTGTGGCCAACCTCGTCGACCTGGCCGTCCAGGGAACCAAGCCGCATTCCGCGTTCGTGATCGGCGCCATCCTGCTGGCGATCACCGGATTCGCCTACGCGCTGGCGCTGCGGCCCCGCGTCGTCGCCGATCAGGACGGCTTGGACATCGTGAACCCGTTCCGCGACCATCACGTCCCCTGGCCGGTGATCCAGCTGGTCGATGCCGGTGACTGGGTGCGGGTGCATCACACCCGCGACAGCTCGCCGGTGACCGCCGTCGAGGTGCCCGGCCAGGCCATCGAGTGCTGGGCGCTGTACGTCTCGGCCCGGGCCAAGCGGCGGGACGCGCGCGGCGCGCCGCCGCCCCGCTCCGGCGGCTTCGGCGCCTTCAACGCGTACGCTCAGCAGCAGCAGGCCGTCGAGACGACGCGCCTGCCCGCCGAGGCCAAGTACCTCGCCTCGCTCCCGCCCGCCAAGGCCATCGCCGCCCGCCTCGACACCCGCGCCACCAAGGAGCGTCGCCGGTCCAGGCAGGCGCCGGCCCGCCAAGCGCCATCCGATTCCGGCGCGCCGCCCGCTAGCGGCCGGGTGACCTCGCACTGGGCCTGGTTCCCGTTCGTCGCCGTCCTGGTGCCCGCGCTCGTCCTGCTCATCGCGGTCCTGGTCTAAGCGTTCTCGCGCAGGAACACCCGTGAACCGAGCCACAAGAAAAAATAACCGCCATGCCGACGGCTACGGCGATCCCCTCCACCATGATCGTGTTGAAGTAGCGGCCCACGTAGGCCTGGCGCATGGCGTTGATGACGTACCGGAACGGGCTGACCCGGCCGATGCCCTGCAGCCAGCCAGATCCAGCGTCAGCAGCAGGAAGATCCCGGACATCAGCAGCAGCCGCACCACCACGGTGTTGATCAGCGGCACGCCCCCTGTCCGCCTATCTCGATAGGTGATG
>Ga0210398_10003380_pt1 | contig 15323 bp, 10 predicted proteins | sample IncBWC4OmetaG_FD_161047 | JGI IMG/M metagenome (GOLD analysis project Ga0210398, IMG submission 161047) | Forest soil microbial communities from Barre Woods Harvard Forest LTER site, Petersham, Massachusetts, United States - Inc-BW-C-4-O | ecosystem: Environmental > Terrestrial > Soil >...
GAATCGAAGGCGCAGGAGATCACCGCCTACCTGCGTCCCAATCCTACGTTCACTGTAACAGCGGACGGGACGCAGCTTGCTCCCTACCAGGGCATCTGGCAGCCGCTCGCCGGAACCTACGTGGTGCCGAGCCTCAGCTATCTGCACGAACGCGATCACAAACGAGAGTTGCGACTGGCCAGCGCCCAGAAAGGAACTCTGATTGCCGAGTCGAGCCACGCCGACTTGCAGCGAACTCTTCTGTTCAACTTACGTGGAGCATTTGTCTCCGCCTTGCAAGCCAAGGCGGTGCTGCAACTGGCAAATGCCGACCTGGCGTACTGGGATCATGTGCTGCACATCAGCCGCGACCGCTTCGATGCCGGAGATATCGCCCAGATCGATCTGGACCGCCTGGAATTACAACGCGTGCAATTCGAGTCTGAGGTGCAGACGGCGGAGGTGAACCTGCGCACTGCGAAAATTACGCTGCTCACTTTGCTGAATGACCGAACTGCGGTCGAACAGTTCGATGTGACCGGTCCTTACGATTTTGTGGACCAACTGGCATCGCTGGATGCGATTCGTAAGACCGCGCTGGATACTCGGCCCGACCTGAAAGTTGCTGTCGAGTCCGTGGATAAAGCGCAAACCGACCATACCCTCGCGATCGCTAACGGTTCCACCGATCCCACATTCGGCGGGTGGTGGACCTATAACGCATCGACCAACAATCCGTTTGCCCGGGAGACGCTGGGGGTCAGTGTGTCGGTTCCACTTCGCATCTTCGATCGCAATCAGGGCGAAAAGCTGCGCACACAGATCGACATCACCCGCAACCAGAAGCTTCGTGACGCTACGGAAGCGCAGGTTCTCAGCGATGTGAATTCCGGCTATGCCACGTTGAACAGCACGCTCATTTTGTTGCGACCCTACAAGGCTAAGTATTTGCAGCAGTCGGTGCGGGTTCGCGACACGATTTTCTTTTCCTACCAGAATGGCGGAGCGTCGCTGCTGGATTTCTTGAATGCGGAAAGCGATTACCGCAGCGTGCAGCTCAGCTACGTGAACCTGGTGGGCTCGTACTTGATGGCTGCGGCCCAGTTGAACATGGCTGTCGGCCGGGAGGTAGTCCCATGAAAAAGCGGTTTGCCGCTCTCATCCTCGCGGGAACTGCCGGCCTGCTTCTAGGCTTGATGTTGGTGGGCTGCAAGGAAAGCAAGCCGGACCCGAAGGCAGAAGCGCCGCCGCCGGCCATGGTCGAACCTGATCTGGATGCCAATAACTTCAAGGTCGACCATCCGGAACAGTTTCCGCTGGTGACGGCGATCGAATACAAGGCAGTGCCGGCTTTGAATGTCACCGGCGTCGTGCAGCCCGACATCGCGCGCGCTGTTCCGGTGATTTCCCTGGCCGCGGGAAGAGTTGTCGAGGTCAAGGCCAGGTTAGGCGACACGGTGAAGAAAGGTCAGTTGCTGCTGCAGGTCCAGAGCAACGACGTTTCCGCAGCCTACCAGGTTTACCTGAAAGCGGTGAACGACGAGCGGCTCGCGCGTCAGCAACTCGAACGGGCGCAGATCCTGTACGACAAGGGAGCTGTCGCCAAGAGCGCGCTCGAAGCCGCCGAAGCGACGGAACAAGATGCCAAAGTAGATTTGAATGCGGCGGTTGAGCAGTTGCGTCTGCTGGGCGTCGACAAGGATCATCCCTCACCCATCGTCAATGTGTTTGCTCCGATCTCAGGCGTGATCACCGATCAGCAGGTCACCAACGCGGCGGGCGTGCAAGGGCTGTCTGGTCCGAACCCCTTCACCATATCGGATCTTTCCTATGTCTGGATCATTTGCGATGTCTATGAAAACGATCTGGACGCCATCAAGGTCGGTGAGTTCGCCGACATTCGTCTGAACGCCTATCCCAGCCAGGTATTCAAGGGCCGGATTGACAACATCCTGCCGGTTCTCGATCCCAGTCTCCGAACCGCGAAGGTACGCATCGAAGTTGCCAACCCAGGACTGATGCGCGTGGGAATGTTTGTGACCGCGACCTTCTACGGCAAACAGCCGCAGATGGTCGCTGCCGTCCCGACTTCGGCGATTCTGCATCTGCACGATCGGGACTGGGTCTACATTCCGATCGGCTCGGGCCGCTTCCGGCGGCAGGAAGTGGTCACCGGGGCCACACTACCCGGAAACCAGCAGGAGATTGTGTCGGGTATCAAGCCCGGACAGCAAGTGGTTTCCAGCGCGTTGCCCTTCCAAAACACCGTGGAGCAATGAAGTGATTCGTCGAATCGTTGACTTTGCTCTGCACAACCGGCTACTCGTCTTGGCTCTGGCGATCATCCTCTTCGCCGCCGGAATCGTTTCGTTCAAGCGGTTACCGATTGAAGCCTATCCCGACGTGGCCGACAACTATGTGGAGATCATTACCCAGTGGCCGGGGATTTCCGCCGAACAGATCGAGCAGCAGGTCACGATTCCACTCGAGATTGCCATGAGCGGTATTCCGCAGGTGGTACATCTGCGTTCGTTCTCGCTTTTCGGGCTCTCGGACCTGAAACTGATCTTCGACGACGAATCGGATAATGCTTGGAACCGGGAACGGGTGTTGGAGCGCCTGAGCCAGGTCACGCTGCCGCCCGGGGTGGTGCCTCAAATGGGTACGGACTGGAGCCCCGTCGGCCAGATCTACTTCTTCACACTTCACAGCACAAATCCAGCCTATGACCCGATGGAGCTGAAGTCGCTGGAAGACTGGGTGGTTGAGAAGAACTTTAAGGCGGTGCCGGATGTTGTCGATGTGGCCAGTTTCGGTGGTCCGACCCGCGAATATCAGGTTCGGGTCGACCCAGACAAGCTGGTTGCCTACGGTCTAAACATGGCGCAGGTCGAGCAGCAACTGGCGAACAACAATGCGAATGCCGGCGGCAGCTTCATACAGGAGGGTCTGCAGCAAATCAACGTTCGCTCTATCGGATTGGTCGACCGGGTTCATGACATCGAAGACACCGTCATTCTTACCAAGAACGGCACGCCCGTCCGGATGCGAGACATTGCGGTGGTGACCGAGGGCCCGAAGATTCGCCTGGGCCAGTTTGCGCGGGCGATTCACCGCGAGGATGGAAAGATCATTGACAACGATGACGTGGTTTCGGGCATTGTGTTGCTGCGAAAAGGCGCCGTAGCGCAGACGGCGCTGGAAGGCATCCACAAGAAAGTCGACGAGCTCAATAATCACATTCTGCCTCCGGGAGCGAAGATTGTTCCGTTCATTGATCGTACCGATCTGGTTCATTTCACCTCGCACACCGTGCTGCACAACCTTACGGAAGGAATGATCCTGGTATCGGTCGTTCTTTTCCTTTTTCTCGGAAATGTGCGGGGCGCGCTGATCGTTGCTGCGACGATTCCCTTCTCTCTGTTGTTTGCCTCAATCTGCCTGGATCTGAGACACATTCCTGCGAACCTGCTCTCGCTGGGCGCCTTGGATTTCGGCATGGTCGTTGACGGCGCAGTGGTGATGATTGAAAACATCGTGCGCCATTTGAGCCGCGAGAACGGAACGTTGAGGACGCCAGCAGAAAAGATCAGTGAGGCCTCGCACGAAGTCCAGCGCCCAGTGTTCTATGCCATCGCCATCATTATTACCGCCTATTTGCCCATCTTCACCTTGCAGCGCGTAGAGGGGCGGCTCTTCCATCCGATGGCATGGACGGTAGTATTCGCGCTACTGGGTGCGCTGTTCTTTTCGATCGTCATTGCGCCCGTGCTGGCAAGTTTCGCATTCGCAAAAGGAGCGCGCGAATGGCATAACCCGGTCATGACCTTCCTGACTGACCGATACCGCACCGCGCTCCGCTGGGCAATTCGGCGGCGCATTATTACGGTCGGGGTGGTTGTGCTTGGGGTGGCGCTGGGAAATTATCTTGCTTTCAGCGGCGTCATTGGTTCCGAATTTCTGCCCCACCTGGACGAAGGCGCTCTCTGGGTACGCGGCACACTGGCCCCCAGCACCGGTCCCGCGGTGGGCATCCGAGTGTCGAACCAAGCCCGCATCGTGCTTTGTTCGTTTCCTGAGGTGCCGCAGTGTACCAGCCAGGTGGGACGTCCGGACGACGGCACCGACACCACCGGCTTCTTCAACACTGAGTACTTCGTCGATTTGAAGCCCAAGGAACAGTGGAGGCCAGTCTTTCACCAGAATAAAGACGAATTGATCGCAGCCATGAACCGCGAATTAAACAAGATCCCCGGTGTGGTTTGGGGATTCTCTCAGCCCATTGAAGACAATATGGAGGAAGCGGTTAGTGGGGTGAAAGGTGAACTCGCCACAAAAGTTTACGGCGACGACCTGAAAATTCTCGAAGAAAAAGCCGACCAGATTGTCACCATTCTGGGTGGGATCAAGGGAATCCAGGATCTGGGAGTCCTTCGAGTGCTTGGCCAACCTAACCTTAACTTGACAGTCGACAGGAAGGCCGCTGCCCGCTATCAGATCAATGTCTCCGACGTGCAAGATGCGATTCAGACCGCGGTGGGAGGCAACGCTCTTACCCAAGTGCTCCAAGGTGAAGCCCGCTATGACCTGGTCTTGCGCTACCTTCCACAATACCGAGATACGAAGGATGCCATCGAGAATATTCGGCTGCTGTCTCCGTCGGGAGAACGTGTATCGCTGGCGCAGCTCTGCAAGATCAGTGTCGCCGATGGCGGATCTGAGATCTATCGCGAAGGCGGCCGCCGTTATGTTGCCATCAAGTACAGCGTTCGAGGTCGTGACCTCGGCAGTACAGTGGAAGAAGCGATGAAGAAGGTGAACGAGCAGGTGCAATTGCCTCTCGGATATCGCATCGATTGGGAGGGAGAATACGAGAGCCAGAAGCGGGCCAGCGCACGACTGCTCATCGTACTGCCGATAACGATCCTGCTCATTTTCATCATTCTTTACACGATGTTTAAGTCTCTGAAGTGGTCGTTGTTGATTCTGGCTAATATTGCAGTTGCGCCGATCGGCGGTCTACTGGCTCTGCTGTTTACCAGCACGAATTTCAGTGTGTCTTCCGGCGTAGGATTTCTGGCGCTTTTCGGGGTGTGCGTGCAGACCGGAGTCATCATGCTGGAATACATCAACCAGCTTCGGGCTCGGCATTATTCCATTGAGGATGCCGCAGTGCACGGAGCAGTACTCAGATTGCGACCGATCATGATGACCATGCTGGTAGCAACACTGGGACTGCTGCCGGCTGCGGTTTCCCACGCGATCGGTTCCGACTCGCAGCGTCCTTTCGCCATCGTTATTGTGGGAGGCCTGATCGCAGCCCTGTTGATGAGCATCTTCCTGCTGCCAACCCTGTATGTATGGATCGCGCGAGATGGAGACGTGTTGCCTGCGGCTGAGGGAAGCTTCGAGGAGGACTAAGCCGGCAAGACGTGTCCATTGATCAAATGAAGAAGAACCGCTAGGGGAATCGACGATAGCCTGCCCGCCAGCCTGTCGAATTGAAAGACCGAACGGTTGAAATCCGGTATAGTTTCGTCTTTGCAGACAGCGCGATTTCTGATAATAAACATCGCCGGAGAACCTAGCGGCCAATGCTGAACACAACCGAAAGCGTTTTGATTCCTATCCTCGCAGTAATCGGATCGCTGCTTTTCATGGCCGGGCTGAACTGGATATGGCCGTGGGAAAAGCGCAGAGCCCACAACGACGTAATCGGCTGGCAGCTGAGCATTTTGGGAACCACCTACGCGGTCATCCTGGGGTTCATGCTCTATGCGGTGTGGACGAATTTTGGTGCAGCCGACTTGAATGTCGATCTGGAAGCCAACGCTCTGGTGAATGTCTACCGCCTGGCGGCAGGCTTGCCTGAAGAACAACGCGTTCAACTGGAGAAGCTGGCGCTTTCTTATGCAGATGCCGCTATCAATCAGGACTGGCCACAGATGCGCCATAACCTGGTACCAGACGAGAGCCAGCAGATCAATCGGGACATGTGGAAAGTGTTGATGTCGGTCAAAGCGGCATCTCCGGTGGAGAGCACCGCGGAAGACCATGCCCTCTACGAATTAAGCGCTCTTACCGAACATCGCCGAACCCGGCTGCTGCAAAGCATCTCCCAGCTTCCTGGCGTGCTTTGGTGTGTGCTCATCATTGGAGGAGTGGTAACGGTTGCCTCTTCCTGCCTGTTTGGGTCAGAGAATGTCGCACTTCATGCTCTGCAAGTATTTGCCTTTTCGCTGCTGATTTCGATGGGATTGGTGGCAATCGCCGATATTCATCGGCCATTTCAGGGGGTGGTGCACGTCAGTGACGACGCTTTTAAACGGGCACAAGAGAATCTGAGAGACTAGCGCCTTTCCCAAGCACGACCATTGAGACTGACGCTGCGAAAACTCAGGAGGTCTTGCTCGCAGCGTCTCGGACAATTTCTTCGTCGTAGGTTGCGGCAATCTCGTGGCCTGGAGGTACGACGAGAAACTGCGATTGCCAGTCACCCGCAAGCAGCCGGCGAAAGAGCGTGAGGTCGCCGGGAAACTCTTCGTATGTCCAGTTCTTTTCCTGAGCTTCCGACTGCGCTTGTTCGGCGCAGCGGTCGTCGAATTCCGAGCCGGTGCGAATGTAAGTCAGCTTGCTGTAGGAACGTTGATAGCGGGTGGCTTCTTCATAAAGGTATTGGCCTGCATCCTCGCCATAGCGAGCAATAAGGGCATCGCGGTCCTGACTAAGCCCGTTAGCGCCGAGCTGATCGTGCATCTCGCGGCCGCGCTCCACCCAGGCAACGGAACGAAAGTACACGCCGGTATTGGCCTTGAAGTATTCGCTATATTTTTCACGACTGCCCATCAACAGGGTAATGCAATCGTGCGCCCGGGCAACGACCAGCGGAATGGACGGCGCCTTGAGTCCAGCGATGCCCATGCCGCACAGAGCGTAACCCAGCACGATGGCGTCGTAGTCGGAAGCATTGGCGCCATCGATCTCCTGCTGTATCCGCTGGCGCATGGATTTTGCGCCAGTATCGTGCAGACCGGCGGGTAGGAACGTGGCATCGATCAGATGTGGAGAGCGGACAATGGCATCGCTCAACTCGCGTATTAGAAGTCCGCAGCCAATCAGCAGAAGACGCATAGTCACCCGGCAGTCATCGAAAGTTCGGCCTGAGTTTTATGGCTGGCCAGAGCTTCAGCATCGGGAAAAGCCATGCACTCGACGAAGCGATCTTGAAAGTGCGGATCGGAAGCCAGCCCTACATGCTCGATAAGATCGAGTACGGGAAAGTCCTCGACGCCTATGAGAAGTTTGGCCCCGCGCAGGGCGGTGTTGCCGGAAGGAACAAGGTGACCTACCGATGTCTCGAGCAGGCCGATGCGCACAGCACTTTCGGCGCGAACATAATTGCCGAATGCACCCGACAGATAGACCTGTTTGACATCGTCAATGCTGGCACCCCAGCGATCGAGCAGGATGCGCAGGCCGGAGGCGATAGCGCCTTTGGCCAGCTGAAGTTCGCGCACATCGGCTTGCCAAAGCTTGATGCTGCCGCCGACCGTAAACTCCTTGGAGCCGGTAGTGAAACGGCCGCTAATGCCGATGATGCCGCCGTCGAGTCCGGCAGCAACGGCGTCAACCAGTCCGCTGCCGCAGATACCGCGCGGCTCTACTTCACCAATCACGGTGCATTCCATTTCATTGTGGTTCAAGAAGACGCGCGAGATCGCACCGGTGGCTGCGCGCATTCCCATCTTGATGGAGCCTGCTTCAAAGGCGCTTCCCGCAGCAGTAGAAGCACACAAAATCTTATGCCGATTTCCCAGAGAGATTTCGCCGTTGGTTCCTAAATCGATCAGGACGCGCAAGTCATCGCCCGTGTGCAAACCGACGGCGAGGATGCCGGCCAGAATGTCGGATCCGACGAAACCGCCAATGCAGGGAAGGAAACGTACGATGGCGGAAGCAGGAAGCTGCCAACCCAGGTCTTTGGCGGCAAACCGTTGCTCACCCAGATTGGGCGAGGCGAACGGCACATGCGTGAGCGGTTCGGTATCGAGCTCGCAAAACAGATGATGCATTACGGTATTGCCGACCAGCACGACTTCTACTATGTTCTCTTCCTGGCCGGAGGCGACGTCGTGGATCATGGCTCCGAGAAAATCCCGAATCAATACGGTAAGGTCACTGCTGCTTTGCGCGAAGCGAACCCGGCTCATCACGTCGGCGCCCTGGATGGTCTGGGGATTCAGGCCCGTGCGCAGGCCAAGCAATTTGCCGCTCGCCAAGTCCAGTAGCTGAGCGACCACAGTAGTGGTACCGAGGTCGATGGCCACCACAAGCCCAGTGCGGCGGGTTCGAGCCAGTTGAGTATCGTCGGTCAATACCGGCATGTTCCACTGCTCAACCTTGAGCTTTAGAGGTGACTCTGCGTGGGCACGGCAGGCCAGGCGCCAGCCGTCAGCCACTTCCTGCGGGGACAGGACAGCCTTGTCCTCCGGCGAGGGGTCAAGGCGGCCCTCAATGACCTGCACGCGGCATCCGCCGCAGGTGCCTAACCCGCCGCAAGGGAATTCCATACCGCGGGTCATGAGGACATTATCCAAAACTGTTCCACGATCTACTTCAAGGATCGCTCCAAGGGGAACCAGTTCGATGCGTATCTTGGCTGGGTTGCCGCTTCCGTTATTCGACATAATTAGTAGTCCGCTTAACTCTAAAGTCTAGGAAAAGTGTGAAACAAAATCTGTGACGGGGCTCACGATCCTGGTTTTTAGTTTCGGCCATGCGAGCAAATCAGCCGCGTCGGAATGACGCTCTCGGCATCTCCTGGGCCGCCAGCTACCAACTGGTCATCGAGACACAGTTCGCTGTTGAAGTGCCTGCGTTCATCCCAAAAGAAAAGCAGCAAGTGTGAACCGTGACGGGCGCACACCTGCTGCTTTGATTGTTGGAATCATCGCTACTCAAGACAGCAAGTCATGGGGGATTGGCCTGCTACTCGGGAACCGCCGCCTTCGGCCGGGCCGAAGGCGGCATGATTCCATTCAACATCCAACGCTGATCCAGGCTACTTCTTCGCGCCTGCATGAACCGGCAGACCGTAGCACTCGGGATCAAACAGATGACCCAGCGTGCCCGTGATCTCCTCGGTCAGGACATTCTCATCCTTCGGCAGAGCTGCGAACTCTTTGTGCAGCCGTTCCAGCCACGTGAGTTCTTTCTTGCCCAGGGTGAGCTTCTTGTTGTCGACGTGCGCCTGAATGACGCCTAGAGCGGCTTTGCCGGCGGCCACGGTGCGGTGGTAGTCGGTATCTTCAGCCACGATAGCCTTTGCGATGGTGTAAACCGATTCCGGCGTTAGAACGGCGCCGACTGCGGTAACGTTCTCATCGGACTCGACCATCCAGGACTGGAAGATATGGCCCTGTTTGTGGGCGTTGGCGATGTTCATCAGCTTGCAATCATAGGCCAACAACTCGGTGTAGGCTTCGGGGGCATTGCCGGACAGCAGACGAATGTTCTGCACCGACTCGTTGCTCCACAGATCGCACATGCTGGCGGAGATATTGCCAACATTGCTGAAGTGCGCGCAGGTAGCGGACTTGCCTTCCTGCGAGATGGGGATGCCGCTGATGGCTTTGACGATCGGGTTCTCGTAGCCGCAGTCTTTCGACGGGCCCTTGGCGCCGCTTTCGACAGCCTTCAGGGTGCGAACGCCGCACATGGCACGATCGACAGCCGCAACCACATCGGGCAGCATCTTCTGATACGCCAGCACCATGGAGGTGTTCGCGAATCCGCAGGCGGTATCGCCGGCGGCAACCGAATGACCGTTCTTTTCGCACTTGGCAACAATCTGGTCCCATAGCCAAGTCATATCGCGGCAAGCAAGAACGCCGAGTGAGAAGACGATGGCGCGAGTGTCGCCATACATCAAGCCTTCGTCGTGAACTTCTTTCGCACCGATGGATTCGATGGAAATCAGATCGCCGCCGGCGGCGATGCACAGGTCGAAGGAGCGGTTCAGCTTCTCCCACAACTCGCCATGACGCATGACAGGCTTTACGCCCTTAATTCCAGCCGGCCCACGGATGTCGGCGGGGGTGATGCGGGCAGCGCCTCTCAAGCCATACTTTTTGTGCGCTTCCGCCAGATGCCGTTCCAGCAGAGCGGTGATTTCAGCGCCCCACTCGGGAACTTCGGTCATCTGTGGCAGTTGTTCGAATTCCAGAACGATGCCGGGCACTTTCATGGCGACGGCGCGTTTCAGGATGTTGGTAGCCATTTCTTCGTAATGAGCCAGCACTTCAGGCCAGGTAGCCTGGGTGATATTCATTACCGGCAGGGTGAAATTGACTTCCGGAAATACAGTTCCATTTCCGATAGTCAGATCAAAACCGCAGTTCACCGGATTGGGTGAAGTACCGAAAATGAGATCCTGCGGACTGGAGACGGCCAAGGTTTTGAAGTTCTTTGTCTTTGTCATTTGGTCCCCTTTGAGGCGGCCGCGACTCCCGCTAATGCTTTCTCGCCCTTCTCCTGATACTGGGCAGTGACGGTGGTGCCAACCATAATGTCACGAGCCAGAGCAGCCGCAGCCGAAGCGCTGTCGCTATAGGCATCGGCGCCAATCTCGTTGCAATAAGCCTGGCTGATAGGAGCGCCGCCAACCATGACCTTTACGCGGTCACGAAGGCCGGCAGCCTTCAGGGCTTCAATTGTGGTTGCCATCTTGGGCATGGTCACGGTCAACATGGCGGAAAACGCTACGATGTTGGCGTTCTTCGCCTTGACGGCCTCAACGAATGCCTCAGGTTTTACGTCAGCGCCCAGATCCGTAACTTCGAATCCAGCGCCTTCCAACATGGCTGCCACCAGGTTCTTGCCGATATCGTGCAGGTCGCCCTGGACCGTTCCGATAACGACTCGACCCGTGGGCTGAATGCCCTGGGCCTTCATGAGTGGCCGGAGCACATCAAATGCACCCCGCATGGCTCTGCCCGACAGCAGTAGTTCGGGAACGAAATACTCTTCTTCTTCGAAGAGCTTTCCGACCTCGTCCATAGCGGGAATCATATTATTCTGAATGAGATCCAATGGCTTTGCGCCCTCAGCGAGGGCTGCCTTTGTGACCTCAACCGCCTTCTTCGCGTCGCCGTCGACGATCGCTTTATTCAGTTGTTTTAGGTCTGTCATGAGTACACATTTCTCCGTGAGTAGGATTAAGGGTTGCCGTTGACTTCGCACTATAAGGTGAGGAGTTAAGTGGATCGTGGTGGGACCGGCAGTAATAGTGAAACCCGGATATCAAACCGGCGTTCATCATATGATACGTCCAACAACTTGATGTTCGGTCCGACTGGAAGCTAAGTCAACGGGAATATATGGTTTGCAGCAGAATATTGTGGAAACTGACCCAATTCGGGAATAGTAGGGTTTTTTTTTGGGAAGGGTGACGTACGCATTAATGCGCATTGCCCGACAGAAATAACTTCTCAAATCTGGGACCATCAACCCAGCGTTCAAACCAATCTGCTAAACGATTGTAGGAATCGTCGTGACTGACGGGCTCGGGCGGGCGATAGCCAATCCACTCTTCCAGCACATCCGGATTGTCGAGAGCGCTGTGCAGGTACGTACCGGCGCAACGCTCATGGCGAATGCCTTCAGGACGGCCATCGATCCACGCGAAAGCTTCGGCAGCCACCGGGCGCGAGGTTTCGCCCATGTGAATTTCGTAGGCGGGAAAGCTGCGACCTTTGGGCGTGGATGCGAGGACGCGCTGGGTCACCTTTTCTTGCAATAAGACCGTACGCACGGGAAGCATGTTCAAGCCGGGAACAGAAGTTTCAACCGACTCCACATGGTGAGGATCGTCGATGCTTTCGCCCATTATCTGATATCCGCCGCAGACTCCCAGAATGTGTGCGCCGCCGGCGTATTGCTCGCGCAACCAGAGATCAAACTTCTGCTCTCGCATCCATTGCAAATCGGCGACCGAATTCTTGCTGCCAGGCAAGATCACCAGGTCGAATTGCCGGCGCAAGGGGCGCTGAATCCATAGCGCGCTGGTCAAGCGCTGAAAATCAGTGTGATTGGACACGCGCGGAAACTGCAGGATCGCGATGGAGGGTCCGCCCTGCGACGTGGGTTGCCAGTGATCGAGCGAGACGCTGTCTTCTTCGTCGAGATCGACATCATGAACAAAAGGAAAAACGCCGAGACAAGGCTTGGTAGTCTTGGCTTCGAGTAGCGGCACGGCATCGGCAAAGAGGGTGGGATCTCCACGGAAACGATTTACCGCGAAGCCGCGAACCAGCGCCGCTTCTTCCGGGTCCAACAAAGATATGGTGCCGTAGATCGATGCGAAGACGCCGCCGCGATCGATGTCGGCCACCAGCAATACGGGAACATTCAAGCGGCGAGCCAGGCCAAGATTTACCAGATCCATCCGGCGCAGGTTCAACTCCGCGACGCCGCCTGCGCCTTCGATGACGATGACCTCGTATTGGGCAGCGAGCCGAGCATACGATTCGTCGACTTTGCCGACAAGATAATCGTACTGCCGGTAATAGTCAGCGGCGCTGAGGTTACGCCACACCTGACCTTGCACCACGACCTGGCTGGTTGCATCCCCTGAGGGCTTCAGCAGAATTGGATTCATGTCGGTCGAAGGCTCAAGTCCGCAGGCTTGCGCTTGCGCTACCTGAGCACGTCCAATCTCTCCGCCACCCGGACAAGGGTAGGAGTTGTTCGACATGTTTTGGGCCTTGAAGGGAGCCACGCGAACGCCCTTGCGGTGAAGCGAGCGGCAGATGGCGGTGGCCATCCAGCTCTTCCCTACATGCGAGGCGGTGCCACCAATCATCAACGCGCGAGTGGTCATGAGATATCTTTCATGGGCGCTGCGGCAGGTTTACGCGACAATTTGTTGACGCAGTCGCACTCACCACGCGCGCGACCAGCGTGGGCCGGTCTTGGCATTGGCGTCACGCAAGGAACCGCTGACTCCAGCGTCCAGCTCCAGCTTGCGGCCGAACAGCCACAGCAGGTCAGAGAGCCGATTGAGATAGGGCAGAACGTTGGCATCCACAATTTCGCCAGCATCAATCAGGCGCACCACGCAACGCTCGGCCCGCCGGCACACGGTTCTGGCCACATCGTATGCAGCGGCCGCAGCGTGCTCGCCTGGAATCGACCAGTCAGACAGCATTCCGTCGATGGCTTCGAGTTGATGAACCTGGTCGGTGAGGGCATCGATCATCGCCGCATTCAGCGGAGGCTCGCCTTTGCGATTTTCCGGAGGCGTCGCCAGGGCCGAGCCGACTTTGAACAATTCCCGCTGAATGAGTTTGGTGCGCTCTCGCAGGTCAGAGTCCTCGCAGATGGCGCGGGCGAAGCCCATGGCCGAGTTGGCTTCGTCAACCGTGCCGTAAGCTTCAACGCGGAGCGATGATTTGGAAACGCGAACTCCGCCGGTGAGGCTGGTTTGCCCGCTGTCACCTTTCTTGGTCGCAATGCTGCTCATAATGTCCGTCCTAACGATTGAATCAATCAAACATGCCTAATCAGTGTATGGCGGCGATGGCAAGCAAAGCCAGAGCGGTTGCGCTAAAGCCGGTAATGGTCATCAGAACCGAGGTGCGCCGCACATCCGAAGCATCGCCCGCAGGCGGATCGTTCGGGTCACCCAGCCACAAGTCGGTGACTAACTGGCCTCGTTTATAGATCTGTCCGACGAGGCGGCGCTGAATTGCACCTGCGGTCGTGGCCTCGCTCCAGCCGGAATTCGGACCGGGCATTAGCGCGTGCTGAAGCCATCCGATGCGCAGCGCCTTGCGTCCGGAAAAGCCTGGCAGAGGGGCTGCGCAAAGGGAGATCAGAAGCCAGTTGATCCGCGCCGGCAACCAGTTCATCAGGTCATCGAGGCGAGCTCCACACCAGCCAAAGCGCAAATATAGAGGCGTCTTGTAGCCGACCATGGAGTCCATGGTACTCACGACCTTAAACAGCACGATACCGGGAAGGCCAGCGATGGCATACCAAAAGATGGGACTGACGAAGCCGTCGGTAAGATTTTCGCTGAGGCTTTCGATGGCCGCCCGGCGGCAGGCGGCAAGATCCATGCGATCGGTTTCCCGGCCAACCAGTCGCGATATGCGGCAACGAGCTTCGGGCAAGTCGCCTTGCCGCACAGCTTGTTCGACGGCCCAACCGTGCTGCAGGAGGTCACGCAGGGCCACCAGCGAGTAGATCAGGAAGACCTGGACAGCCAACGCGGCCCAGTGGTTCCAGCGAGCCAGGCCGTAAATCAGGGCGGCAGTTCCGCCACACCAAACGATAGCCAGCAGCAGGAAAAGCAGGACTCCGCCAACATAGCCGTCGAGTTTGAGCACGCGCAACAGCTTCTCAAACTGAGAGAGCGTCCAGCCCATCAAGCGGGCAGGGTGTGCGGGATACACGGGATCGCCGAGCAGCAAATCCAGCAGCACTGCCGCTGCCAGAAGCGGCACCGACGGTCGCAGAATCTCTAAGACCACTTTTTGGACCAACCGAGGGCGATGGCCGACAAGATCAGCTTTTTGGGCTCGTCAACATCGGCCCCGGCCAGATTGTTGTGAAACTCCGGCCAGCGGTCAAGCCGTCCCGCAAGGCTGGCAGCCAGGCAGGCCGCCTGCTGGCGCAATGCCTCGCGCGCCGTGCTAGCCGGGAACGTGCCATAGCGGCAGCGATCTAGAATGCTGGCGATGGCATAAGCGGCGGCCGACACCATGGGTTCGTACATCACCGAGTTATGGTTGTGCTTCAGCAACTCCAGCTCGCTGTCTGTGAGATAAGGCGCCATTTCCTGATCGAAGTGGTCTTCCTTCACGCCATAGCGGCCCAACGCATGAAAGATGCCACGAGTGTAGCTGGGCTCCAATCCGTTGTGCCAGCGCAGGGCTTCCAAGGTCGCGTCGCGGACCGCGAGACCAATGTATTCGCCCAGCTTGATGCCGGTGCTGGTGAAGCGGCGCGGCGGCTGATCACGCAGAGGAGCGGCGAGGCAAAACTGGTCGGTGGTGGTGCCAGTCGCCAGATCAGGGGAATAACGGCTGCGGACGGCTAATTGTTGCAATGCTGCAGTCTTGGCTTCGGTCATGGTGACAACCGCTCGGGCCAGCGCGCCCTCGGTCACCGGACAATTGAGCAAAAGCTGTACGTTGATGGTGCCCGCCGACAGCACCGGCTCGGAACAGCCCTGCGGAGTTTCGCTCCAGGTGGTGGGATCGCCCGCACAAGCGGCATTGCCTTGTACGCCTGCGGTAACCACAGCAGTAATGAGCATGTCCTCCTGGCCACGCTGGATG
>Ga0210398_10003383_pt1 | contig 15310 bp, 18 predicted proteins | sample IncBWC4OmetaG_FD_161047 | JGI IMG/M metagenome (GOLD analysis project Ga0210398, IMG submission 161047) | Forest soil microbial communities from Barre Woods Harvard Forest LTER site, Petersham, Massachusetts, United States - Inc-BW-C-4-O | ecosystem: Environmental > Terrestrial > Soil >...
TGGGGCAAGAGTTGGCGTCGCTGCGCGCACGGTCGTGGAATCCCTTTGCGGAGCGCACGGCGCAGCTCCGGCCGGCATAACAACAGGCTTTGTGCGCTCAGCCTGTCGGCGCAGGGCGTAAACACCGTGCCAGCAAGCTCAACGCGCCCTGTAGGAATCCGATGACGCGTTTCGGGGCCGAAAAAGCCGCAGGCTGGCGCCCGCCTCAGGCAGCGACTGGCGCGAGCGGCTCGATCAGCTCCGGCGAGTTATTGCGCACCGAGTTGACACGCGGGCTGACCGGATGCGCGAGCATCATGTCGGCGACATAGGGCTGCAGCACCGCCAGCGCTTCCTCACGGCTGCCATGCAGCCACGCCGCGTAATCCTCGGGTCGCAGGATCGCCGGCATGCGCTGCGGATGGCTGCCGCTGTTGTGAATGTCGGCGATCAGGGGATTCGCGGGCATGGTGATGTGCGCACAGCTCTCCACGACACTGCCATCGGCACGTTCGCTGCGCTCCCAGAGACCGGCGAAGCCGAATAGCGGCTGGTCCACCAGCGTGATCAGGTACGGGGTCTTGCGTCCCTGCCCATCGAGATGCCACTCGTAGAAACCGGACGCCGGCTGGATGCAGCGCTGCGCGCGCTTCCACGGCCGACGGTAGGACGCAGAAGTCTCGAAGGTCTCCAGGCGCGCGTTGATGGTGCTGAACTTGCCCGGTACACCCCGGGCGAAGTGCGGAATCAGTCCCCAGCGCACCATGGCCGCCTCACGCACACCATTGATCTCGCGCAGGATCGGCACCTGCTGGGAGGGCGCGATGTTGTACGACACCGTGACCCAGGCCGGCGGACCGTGCAGCATCCATTCGCGCAGATACTTGTCCTGCATCCGCAGGATGTAACGGCCGCACATCCTTCAGGCCGCCGAGCGCTCGAGCTCAGCCTTCTTCAGCAGCACGCGCCCCTCGACTGGCAGCGCATCGTCGATCGCCATGCACACCTGCGCCACGTCATCCCGCATCGCCTCGCCGTCGCCTTCAAACATGTAGCCGTCGAGCACGGCGCGCGCCCGCTTGAGCAGCGCCATTAAATCTTCGTGTGACATGGCTTACCCCGCCCCGGAGAGATATGAGTTATTCAGGACGGGAAAGAAGAATACGACGATTCTGTGACAGCGCCCACTAGATCTTGTGTCGCACAGCGGTTGGAGACGCGATATTTGGTAGTTATCCGACAAGAGGCTCAGCATTTTCAATGACTTACGTCTTCAGCGCGAGTCAGGATATCTTTTGCCTGCTGGCACGGCCCGAATGAGAAGAACAAGCACGGGAGTGGTCCTCATGGAGAAAGCAAACGCACTCCGCACGCGTTGCGCGCTACTGGTGACGATCGCCGTGGGATTGCCGCTGAGCGCCGCCGGCGCCTGCCGTTTGGTGAAACTCGGTGAAGTGCCGATACGCTTCGAGAACTTCATCGTGGTCGATGTCTCGTTGAACGGTCACGCGACGCAACTCATCGTGGACACCGCAGGGCAGGCGAGTCTGCTGTTCCAGCCGGCAATTGACCGCTATGAGCTGAAGCGCATGGGCGCCGCAGAGGGTAGCTGCGGCACCGGCGGCTGCAATGCAACCAAGCTGGTCGCCGTCAAGGACTTTGCGCTTGCCGAATACGTGGTCCATGACCTGCGCTTCGCAGCCTCCCCGGCGAGCATCGGCAACTCGCAGATCGCCGGTTTGTTGGGACAGGATTTTCTCTCCAAGTTCGATGTGGAGTTCGACCGCGCCAGCAACCGCATGCGCCTGTTTCAACCACAGGGCTGCAACGGCGACCTCGCCTACTGGACCGATGCCTACGCCATGGTGAAGCTCGACGCTGACCACTCGGAGCGTCACTGGCTGCAGGGACCGGTGAGCCTCAACGGCCACCAGCTCATGGCGCTGTTCGACACTGGCACCAATTACACCACGGTACTGACGCGGGTGACGCAACGCAGCGGACTGGCACCAGAGACGCCGCTCGAACACGGCGGGCGCATGGGGGGTGTCGGCCTTAAGACGCTGGAGACTTCCCACGCGCGCTTCAGCTCGATCACCGTCGGCCAGGAAACGGTCCAGCACCCGGAGCTGACTGTCGCCGATGTATTTGCCAATGTTCGCGAGGTGCACCTCGGCTCACTCATCGAGCAGACCTGGTTCCAGGAACCCGACATCGTGGTCGGCGCCGATTTTTTCCGCGCCCACCGCGTTTACATCGCCAACAGCCAAGGCAAGATCTACTTCACCTACCTCGGCGGGGTTCCGTACGGACCGGTCGCCGCGCCGGACAAAACCGTGCCGCCGGCGAGTCCGCAGCAGTAGATCCGCGGCGCGGCCTTCCTCAGGCCGCGCAGGCCATGGCGGCGACGCGATCCCAGGTGGTGCGGACCATGCAGGAACGTGACTGCATGCGCTCGAGCCAGCGCGGCAGATTCGCGTGGTGGCAGGTGAGCGGCTGCCATTCGGGAGTCTGCTGCAGAAAATCCAGCTGCGGGGCGAGCAGCATGTCAGCCAGAGTCGGTGTCGCGCCGGCAAAGAACGGCTGCGTATCCAGCTCCGCGGCGAGCGCCGCGATCACCTGATACGCCTTGGGCATGGCCGCGGCGATCGCGGCCTCATCCGCCTGCGCTGTGCCGAACAGGCGCGGCGCGACCACGCGTTGAAAGCCGATGACGCTGCTGACACCCTGGAACAGATACCAGTCGTTGACATTCATCAGCTGGTCCATGCGCGCAGCCGCGCGCGTATCCTGCGGAGTGAGCGCCGGCTGCGGCAACAGCCGCTCGAGATAGCGCAGGATGGCCTGCGTTTCGAACAGGCGGAAATCCCCGTGTTCGAGTACCGGCACGCGGCCAAACGGATGGCGGGCGAGGTGCTCGGGCGAGCGCAGCGTGCTGGGCCGCACGGCCGCGACGTGATAGGCCGCGCCCTTTTCTTCCAGGGTCATCAACACCGCCCGACCGTACGGGCTGCCGGGGATGCTGTGCACGATGAATTCGCTCATGACCTGTTGCTCTCCGCGCTGAATTGTTTGGCGTAGAGCTCCAGGATCGTCGGCCAGCCACCGTCGACGTCCCTGCGCATCTTCGCGCCACCCTCAGCGCCCAGACGCTCGAAGTCGCGGTGCTCGAGCTCGACGCGCGTGCCGCCGGCCTGCGCAACGAAACGCACCTCTACCTCCGAAGCGAATGCCGTGCGCGCGTCGGGCTTCCAGTCCGGGCTGATCTCCCAGCCGATGACCAGGCGCGCGCCCGGTTCCCACACCCGTACGTGGCCGACCACGCACTCGCTGCCGTCCTCGTGGCGCGTGTACCAGCGCCCGCCCTGGCGCGGCTCGATCACCGAAGCCACCGCCGGGGTTTTGCCGAGGCTGTGTGTTTGCTTCGGCCACCAGCGATCGATGCCTGCGGTGAATACCTCGAACGCCTGCTGTGGCGTACCGGCGACCAGGACCGACTTCTTCACCGGCGCAATGCGCAGCGTCGTGTTCATGTTTTCTTCCGGTTGCGTGGCGTCGTCACCCGCGCCATCTCGCCCTTAAAGGACTCCAGCGCCTCATCCCAGAACTGGTCGAGCCAGCGCCGCAGCTCTCCCAGGCCGTCGGGGTCGATGTAATACACGCGCCGGGCTCCTTCGGCGCGGTCCGCGACCAGGCCGGCCTCCTTCAGCGCTTTGAGATGCTGTGACACCGCCGGGCGGCTGACCGGCAACCCCCGCGCCAGCACGCCCACGGGCTGTGGGTTGCCGCGCAACCGTTCAAACACGCGCCGCCGCGTCGGATCGCTCAGGCAGTGCAGTGCTTTGGCGTAAGTCATTACTTACGGTAAGTTAATACTTACGGACATGTCAAGCACCACGCTAAGGAGAGGAGCGCTGCCGGGGGTGTAAACTGCTGCAATCCCACGGCGAAGCGAGCATCTGGAGCGGCGTATGAGCGACCTGTCGAGCTTTCCCATTACGCGTAAATGGACGGCCCAGCATCCGCAGCGCCTGCAGCTGTACTCCCTGCCCACACCGAACGGCGTCAAGGTGTCGGTCATGCTCGAAGAGACCGCCCTGCCGTACGAGCCGCATTTGGTGAACTTCGACACCCACGACCAGGCGTCCACGGAATTCCGCTCACTCAATCCTTACGGCAAGATTCCGGCGATCCTCGATCCCGACGGTCCCGGTGGCAAACCGCTGCCGCTGTTCGAGTCGGGCGCGATCCTCATCTATCTGGCGGACAAGACCGCACAGTTCCTGCCCGCGGCCGGCGCGGCGCGCTACGAAACCCTCCAGTGGCTGATGTTTCAGATGGGCGGTATCGGGCCGACATTTGGCCAGGTGGGGTTTTTTCACAAGTTCGCCGGCAAGGATTTCGAGGACAAGCGACCCCGCGACCGTTACGTCGGCGAAGCCCAGCGCCTGCTCGGGGTGCTCGAAGGGCGGCTCAGCGGTCGCAGCTGGCTGATGGGGGACAGCTACACCATCGCCGACATGGCGGTGTTCCCCTGGGTGCGCAACCTTGTGGGCTTCTACGGGGCGGGCGAGCTGGTGGGTATCAGCAGCTACCCGAACGTCACACGGGTGCTGACCACCTTCGTCGCACGCCCGGCGGTCGTGCGCGCCGTGAACATCCCCAGGCGGGTCTGAGAGCTTCAGTCCTGGACGAGAGTCCCCTGGTGGAAGACGATCCGCCAGCCGGAACCGGAGCGTTGCCAGATGGACGCGCGGCGCGTGAGACGCTCCCCGGCCTGCAGCAGCGTATAGGTGAGCAGATACAACTCGGGCGCGAGCCTGCGGCAGTGGAAATCCGTGGCTTGCCAGTCATCCTCCGCGACCGGCTCCTCCTGTCGCGCCGCCACCGTGTCGAGCACGAACGCACGGCTGTAGCGGCGCCCCGAGGCGCCGATTTCCCAGAAGTCCTCCGCAGTCACCGCCTCGAGATCTGCGCGTGAAGCGCAGAACTCGGGCCGGTGGAAAATCGGTTCGCGGCGCCTGAGCTCCTCCAGCACGCCCTGATCCTCCGGTCGGGTCGTCAGTTTCGGCTCCACTACTTTCCCTGCGGCAGCCACTGCACGTCTTGCTGCATCTGTCCGGCGATCGCCATCGGATTCCCGGCACCGCGCGTCAGCACTGCGATGCTGCCTGCGCCCGAGGGCACGATCACCCCCGACAGGCCGTCCTCGTTGAAACTCTGCTGCGCGCGCACGTGCTCGTGCCGCAGCAGCATGACCGTGGCCGGACCTGCGTCGGTCTGCACTACCAGGTGCGGCACGTAGTGACCGCGGAACCAGCAGCTCGAGGCGTACATGACCTTGTCGGAGTTGACGTGGAGCGCAACGCCGGCGCCCTTGAGCGCATCGCCAATCTCCGCCGCGCTGACATGCTGCTGCGCGAGCCAGCTGTTGGGCTCGGCCTGCACATGCGCGACTACCTCGTGGGCGAGTGTCTCGCTCGGACGCAGCAGCCAGACACTCACAGCCGCCATCGTCGCCAGCAGCACGCCCGCAGCCAGAGCCCACTCGCGCCACGGCGAGCGCGCGGGCGCGCGCTGTACCGCGAGCGCCGGCGGCCGCTCCAGTGCCCGGCGGATGTTGCCATCCAGCGCGCGCATCTCCTCGCGGAACTGCCGGCACGCGCCACAAGTGCGCAGATGCTCTTCGAGCGTCGGGTCACTCGCGCCGGGCTGGGCGCCGATCAGCAAACGGGCCTGGTCGCAGGTCACGATGCGGCCTCGCTGTCAGAAACGTCGGGCGCCGCAGGAATGCCACAGATCACGCGCAGCTTGTTGCGGGCGCGGAACAGACGGGTCAGCACCGCCGTGGACGACAGTGCGAGTTCACGTGCGATCTCCTCGGTGGTGAAGCCGCCGAGTACCTGCAGCAGCAGTGGCTCGCGATACTCAATCGGTAGTCTCATGATCGCATGACGCAAGGAAAACAGTTCGCCGTCGGACTCGCCCAGCTGCGCGCCGGCCTGGGTCTCGGCCACTTCGTCGAGTGACACCAGCTCCAGGCGTTTGCGCTCGTAGAGGCGCGCGTGCTCGCGCCGGACAATGGTCAGGAGCCACGCCCGCGCCGCGCCGGGATCCTTGAGCGCGTCGCGCGATCGCCAGGCCCGCAGCAGCGACTCCTGCACGATGTCCTCCGCGAGTGCACGGTCGCGTGCCAGCCAGTGCGCGAAGCGCACCAGGTCCGGCCGCAGCGACTCGAACAGCCGCCCCTCCGGCGAACGCCGGTCCGGTCCGGACAGACGCTCGCTGATTGAGGAGACCGGGGATTCGGGCGGAGAATTGCGCATGCCGAGGGGGTGCGATTATACGCATGCGCCCCGGGATGCCCGGCAATATCGCGTCCAGGGGCCCGGTCTTATCGTCCAACTGTTCCCGTAACCACAAAAACAGGTGTAACCGTGAAGTTTCTCGTGCAATGGCTCATCGACTGGCCCCGGCGCGTCGCCGGTCCCCTCATCTGGCTCGGGCCGCTGTTCGCGCGCATCACCGTGGGCTGGGTGTTCCTGTGGAGCGGCTGGGGCAAGCTGCACAACCTTGCGCAGGTCACCGAGAACTTCATCGGCTGGGGGATCCCGCACCCGCACCTGCTGACACCGCTGACCTCCGGCATCGAGTTCTTCGGCGGCCTGTTCCTGCTCTTCGGCTTCCTGACACGCATCTCCGCCGGGGCGCTCGGCGTAACCATGATCGTGGCCATCCGCGCCGCCAAGTGGGCGGATGTCGATTCTCTGGAGACCCTGCTAGGCTTCGACGAGTTCGAATACCTTGCGCTGTTCCTGTGGCTCGCCATCGCCGGCGCTGGCGCGGTTTCGGTCGATCACTGGATCGAGCGTTGGTTCGGACGAGGCGGCAGCGGAGTGTCCGGGGTACGCCCCCGCGCCGGGAGCGCGGTGGCGTAACAATTTGCCTCTGTTGCCGGTCTACTCCCTAACCGGGCCTCGCGTGGTCCGGTGGTTCTTTCACACAACGAGGGGTTGCACTATGCGTTTGAAAAATACTTCCGGCATCGCCGTCGCCACGGCAGCGGCCATGCTGTTCGGCACCGGTCTGATGGCGAGCTCGATCGCAGCGGCTGACGGCACCATTCACTGTAAGGGCGTGAACAGCTGCAAGGGCCAGTCGGCCTGCAAGAGCGCCGCTAACTCCTGCAAGGGCCAGAACTCCTGCAAAGGGCAGGGCTTCCTGGAGATGAGCAAGGCGGACTGCGACGCTGCCAAAGCCAAGATGAAGAGCGACTCCGGCAAGTAAGCCGGTCGTTGGCGCGTGCGGCGCTGCCGCATCCGCGCCGTACCCCGGTGCGCCGCCTGAAGGCAGCGCACCGGGGTTTGTTGTTTACTGCCGCGCGCGCTCGCCTCAGCCGACCGGCACCCCATCGAAAAAGTCGACCACCCCGGTCTCGAGCGAGTACTCCGCGCCGACGACCATCAGCCCTTCCTTCAGTATCAGCTGCTCGAGCACCTCCGATCCATGGCGCAGGTGATCGGCCGACATGCGGATGTTGGCACGCACGGCCAGCTGTTCGAGCGTGTGCTGGTCGTGGGGCGGACCGCGCTCCAGCAGGTTCTCGACCGCCGGACGGATGCGGTTGACGATGGAACTCAGATTGCGCGACTGTTCGCGCGAGGGACGCGCCAGCTGCTCGAGGGTGGCGTGGATGGCACCACAGCTGGAATGCCCGAGCACCACCACCAGGCGCGTGCCGAAGGCCTCGGCAGCAAACTCGACGCTGCCGACCTGCGAGGGTGCCACGATGTTGCCCGCGACCCGGATCACGAACAGATCGCCGAGCCCCTGATCGAAGACGATCTCGGCCGGCACCCGCGCATCGGAACAGCCTAGGATGATGGCGAGCGGCTCTTGGCGCTCCGGCAGGGCACGGCGCTGCGCGGTCGAGGAGCTGGTGGCAGCGCCCAGATCATTGACGAAGCGGCGGTTGCCCTCGCGCAGGGCCGCCAGTGCAGCGCGTGCCGATACCATCTGATGCGGTTCCTCCGGCAGGTATGCGGAAAATATACCTGATCAGCGCGTGCCCGGTTCGGCCGTTGCCGCGCCTTCAGCGCGGCCGCCGTGCCGCGCGCGTGGGCTGCGCTGCGAGCGGATCCTCGGGCCAGTAGTGCTTCGGGTAGCGGCCGCGCAGATCTTTGCGCACTTCGGCGTAACCCGCGCGCCAGAAGCTCGCCAAATCCTGCGTGACCTGCACCGGGCGCTGTGCCGGCGAGAGCAGGCGGAAAGTGACCGGCGCGCGCGCCGGTCCCAGCAGCGGCGTCGCAGTCAGTCCGAACACCTCCTGCAGGCGCACCGCCACGAGCGGCGCACTCTCGTCCAGCCAATCGATGCGTATGCGCGAGCCGCTCGGCACGCCCAGATGGGTGGGTGCCCATTCCTCCAGCTGGCGCTGCTGTTGGAAATCGAGCCGCGCGCGCAGCGCATCCGCGAGCGGCAGCCGCGCCAGGTGATCGCGGCGCGTGACACCGTCGAGATACGGGGCAAGCCACAGCTCGAGTGAGGCCAGCAGCGCGGCATCGCTCAGATCCGGCCACGCGGCTGCCGCGCTGGCCGGCAGCCCGCTGCGCACGAAGCCGACGCGCGCCTGCAGGTTGCGCGTCTCGGCGCTCCAGGGCAGCGCGTCCAGCCCGAGCGCGCGCACGCCGGCGAGCATCGCGGCCTGTGTGTCCTGTGGCTGCAGTGGGGTGAGCGGACCCTCCTCCAGCACGAGCGCGCCAAGCTCCACGCTGCGGCGCGCGAGCACCGCCTGTTCGCGCGTGTCCCACTCGATACGTTCGTGCTGCGTCAGCTGTGCAGCGAAGTGTTGCAACAGCTCGGCGCGCTGCAGCGGTGCGGCCAGCAGGATGCGCGCATCGCGCTCGCGGTCATCCAGATCCACGGCCACGATGAATTCCTGGCGTGCGAGCGCCTGGGCACCGACAAACTCCGCGCCGCGGCCGTTCGCGAGCGTGTAGCGCCCGCTGGCGCCCGGGCGCCGCCGGCCGATGCGATCCGGATAAGCGAAGGCCAGCAGCACGCCGGCGCTCGCATCACGCGGCGGGTGCGCGCCCTCGGCCGGCGGCAGACGCCGTGCAAGCTCACGCGCGCCGCGCTGCGCGCGTTGCACGGTGGCACGGTCCGCGCCGCCGTGGCTCTCGCCGCGCAGAATCTCGAGCCGGGTGCGCACATCCGCGTCTGCCGCGCCGGCGCCGCCGCGCAGCAGATCGCGCTCCGATAGCAGCGCTGCGAGCTCGGCTGCCAGCGGCATGGCGTCCAGCTCACGCGCGTTCAGCAGCATGTGTGCGAGCCGCGGGTGCACGCCAAGCCGGGCCATCGCGCGCCCGTGGGCGCTGATGCGACCTCGAGCATCGAGTGCACCCAGGCGCTGCAGTAGCTCGCGCGCGCTGGCGAGCGTGGCCGCTGGCGGCGCATCCAGCCAGCGCAGCGCCGCCTCATCGCCCCAGCCGGCGAGCTCGAGCGCCAGCGGCGCAAGATCCGCGTCCTGAATCTCGGCGGCAGTAAAGGGTGCGAGCGTCGCCTGCGCGCCCTCGCTCCACAGCCGGTAGCACACCCCCGGCGCGGTGCGTCCGGCGCGCCCGCGGCGCTGCTCGGCCGAGGCGCGCGAGATGCGCTGCGTCTCCAGGCGCTGCATGCCGGTGTTCGGATCGAAGCGCGCGCGGCGCGTAAGGCCGCAGTCGACCACGGCACGCACGCCCGGGATGGTGAGGCTGGTTTCGGCGATGTTGGTCGCCAGGATCACCTTACGGGTGCCGGATGCAGCGGGTGCGAGCGCCACGTCCTGCTGCTCGCCGCTGAGCTCACCGAACAGCGGCCGCACGGCGATGCCTTCGGCGGCCAGATCCTGCAGCTGCGCCTGCAGTCGACGGATCTCGCGCGCGCCCGGCAGAAATACCAGCAGATCGCCCGGCTGCTCGCGCAGCGCGCGGCGCACCAGCTGCGCCAGCGCCTGCTCGAGCGTGGGCTCGCCGGCTGCGGGCTGGGTCAGCAGTGGCAGACCGCGCCCGGCATAGCGCGTCTCCACCGGAAACAGCCGGCCGGGGGCGCTGATCAGCGGCGCATCACCGAGGAGCCCCGCCAGCGCCTGCCCGTCGAGCGTCGCCGACATCACGAGGATGCGCAGCTGCGGTGCCAGGTGGGCGCGCGCGTCCAGGGTCAGCGCCAGACCCAGATCCGCCTGCAGGCTGCGCTCGTGGAACTCGTCGAAGATCACCGCGGCGATGCCCTCGAGGGCTGCGTCTTCCTGCAGCATGCGGGTCAGCACGCCCTCGGTGACCACTTCGACGCGCGTTGCCGCGGAGATGCGCGTATCGAGCCGCATGCGGTAGCCGACCCGCGCGCCGACGCGCTCGCCGAGCGTGTCCGCCATGCGCATCGCCACCGCGCGCGTGGCCAGCCGGCGTGGCTCGAGCATGAGGATGCGCCGGCCAGCCACCCACGGCTCATCCAGCAGCGCGAGCGGCACGACCGTGCTCTTGCCGGCGCCCGCAGGCGCCTGCAGCACGGCCGACCGGTGCGTTAGCAGGGCTGCACGAAGCGCCGGCAGCGCTTCATCGATCGGCAGCCCCGAACTCACCAGATATGCACGCGCTCATCCGGCGGCAGATAGAGCTTCTCGCCCGCCTTGACGTCGAACGCCGGATACCAGGCATCGACGTTGCGTACCACGCCATTGACGCGCCACTGACCCGGGCTGTGCGGGTTGCTGGTCACCTGCGAGCGCAGATCCTCGTCGCGCTGCTTGGTGCGCCACACCTGGGCCCACGACAGGAAGAAGCGCTGATCAGCGCTCAGGCCGGCGAGTACCGGTGGCGCGGCGCCATGCAGCGAGAGGTGATAGGCCGCGTTCGCGACCGACAGCCCGCCCAAGTCACCGATGTTCTCCCCGAGCGTGAGCCGGCCGTTGATGTTGAGTCCCGGCAGCACGGTGTAACTGTCGTACTGCGCGGCCAGCGCATCCACGCGCTTGTGGAAAGCCGCGGTGTCCTCCGGGCTCCACCAGGTGTGCAGCACGCCGCGCGCATCAGACTTGGCGCCCTGGTCATCGAAGCCGTGACCCATCTCGTGGCCGATGACGCCGCCGATACCGCCATAGTTGATCGCCGCGTCTGCGTGCGGATCGAAGAACGGCGGCTGCAGTATCGCGGCCGGGAACACTACCTCGTTGAAGGTCGAGTAGTAGTAGGCATTGATGGTCTGCGGCGTCATGCCCCACTCACCCCGGTCGGTCGGACCCTGCATGCGCTTCAGCTCGCGCTCCCATTCGAACGCCTCGCCGCGTGCGACGTTACCGAACGCATCACCGCGGCGGATGTCGAGGCCGCTGTAATCACGCCACTTGTCGGGATAGCCGATCTTGGGATGGAACGCGGCGAGCTTCTCCAGTGCCAGCTTGCGCGTGGCGGGAGTCATCCACGCCAGCTTCTCGATGCGCGCCTTGTAGGCAGCACGCAGATTCGCGACCAGCGCGAGCATCTGCTGCTTGGAGCTCGGCGGAAAGTAGCGCTGCACGTACAGCTCACCGGCGGCCTCGCCGAGCGCTTCGTCAATCGCTGCCACCGCGCGCTTCCAGCGCGCCTGCTGCTCCTGTTGCCCGTGCAGCTCGCGGCCGTAGAAGGAGAAGACCTCATCGTCGAAGGCTGTCGGCAGCACGTCCGAATTGCCCACCAGGAAGTGGTAGCGGACATAGGTACGCCAGCGCTCGAGCGGCACCTTGGAGTAAAGCGCGGCGAGTGCCTGGATCGCATCTGCCTCACGCAGGATGAAGCGCGGCTGCGACTGCAGTCCGGCACCTTCCAGCAGCGCTTCCCAGGGCATTCCCGGCGCGTAGCTGGGCAGCTGCGCGCGCGTCTCCGGGTTGTAGGTGAGATCGCGCTCGCGGCGTTTGGCACGCGGCCAATGTGCGCCGGCAATCTGCGTCTCCAGCTCCAGCACCGATTTGGCTTCCGCCGCCGCGTCCTGATCGCCGGCGAGCTTCAGCAGCCGCTCGATGTGCGCCAGGTACTTGGCGCGCAGGTCCTTGTAGACCGCCTCATCCTTCAGGTAGTAGTCCCGGTCCGGAAGTCCCAGGCCGCCCTGGGTCACGGTGACCATATAGTGGTCGGGGTCCTTGTCATCCGGCTGCATGTTGAAGCGGATCGGCCCGGCGATGCGCAGGTCCGGCCGTTCCAGCAGCTTGGCCAGATCCGCGTAGCTGGCGGCCGAGCCGATCGCATCGAGAGCCGGCTTGGCCGGTGCCAGTCCCAGCTTGTCGATATTGGCCGTGTCGAGATAGGCGCGGTAAAAGTCGCCGAGCTTCTGCTGATTGCTGCCCGCAGGCGCAGCGGGCGGCAGCGCCTCGAGGATATCGCGCACCTGCCCGAGCGAGCGCTCGCGCAGCATCTGGAACGAGCCCCACGAGGCTCGGTCCGGCGGAATCACGGCGGTGTCCTGCCAGTGGCCATTGGCGTAACGGTAGAAGTCATCGCCCGGCTTCACCGACGGGTCGCCGCCGGTCAGATCGAGTCCGAACGCCCCGATCTGGGCGTGTTCCGCTGCGGCGGGCGCGGCCGGCGCTGCAGTCACGATCAGCGTCGTGACCGCGAGCGCGCCAAGAATCGTCACAGCTAGCGAGCGATACAACATAAACCAAGACTCCCGTGCATGAAATTGATTGTCAGCTGCGCCACAGCGCCCACGCGTACAGCAGCCAGCCCAGCACCCAGGCGAGCCCGCCAAACGGCGTGAGCAGGCCCACCGCGCGCGGGCCGCCCAGGCTCAGTGCATACAGGCTGCCGCAGAACAGCACCACCCCGATCACGAGCAGCAGCGCCGCCAGCTGCAGCGCGCCGCTGTTGAATGCGCGCAGCGTGAGGCCTACGCCGATGAGTCCCAGGCTCTGCAGAAACTGGTAGCGCACCGCCGTTTCCCACAGCTGCAGCCGTTCCGGGGCGAGGTGCGCTTTGAGCGCATGCGCGCCGAAAGCGCCACACAGCGTGGCGAGTGCCAGCAGCACGCCGGCCGCGGCGAGCGCGCGGCCGCTACTCACGCAGACCGAGCAGCGGCTTGATCAGATCGAGCGGCAGCGGGAACACCACAATCTGCGTGCGCTCGTGAGCGATGTCGGCGAGCGTCTGCAGATAGCGCAGCTGCATCGCCGCGGGCTGCTTGGAGAGCGCCGCCGCGGCCTCGGCCAGCTTCTGCGCCGCCTGGTCCTCACCCTCGGCATGGATGATCTTGGCACGCCGCGTGCGCTCAGCTTCGGCCTGCTTCGCCATGGCGCGGATCATCGTCTCATCGAGATCGACATCCTTGATCTCGACGGTGGAGACTTTGATGCCCCAGGACTCCGTACTTTGATCGAGGATGCGCTGCAGGTCGACGTTCAGCTTGTCGCGTTGCGACAAGAGATCATCCATCTCGTGCTGGCCGACGACCGAGCGCAGCGTGGTCTGTGCCACCTGGCTGGTCGCATCGTAGGCGTTGGCCACCTGAATGATGGACTTGCCCGGATCGACGACGCGGAAATAGACGACCGCATTCACCTTCACCGACACGTTGTCGCGCGTGATGACATCCTGCTTGGGCACGTTGAGCACGATGACGCGCAGGTCGACGCGGCGCATTCGCTGAATGGCCGGCACGATCGTGATCAGGCCGGGTCCTTTGATGCCGCGGAAGCGCCCAAGGGTGAACACTACGGCGCGCTCGTACTCGTTCAGCACATTGAGAGTACTGAACAACAGCACGACGATGAGAATCACCACGAAGATCAGGAACGGCATGCGCTTCTCCGGGTGCGGTGCGCTGCGCTCACAGCGGCTCGACCCATAATGTTAGTCCTTCTACTCTGACGATGCGCGCCGGCTCGCCCGCGCGCAGCGCGCGCTCGCTGCGCGCATTCCATAGTTCGCCGCCGTAGCGCACCCGGCCCTTGCCGGTAAAGTCGTTGAGCACTTCGGCACTGGCACCGATCATGCCCTGCGTTCCGGTGACGACCGGGGCGCGCATGGCGCGCGTGCTCATATAGACGATGCCGGCGATCATCAGCGCACCGACGGTGGCGAACGCCGCCAGCAGCGGCCGCCCGATGCTCAGTCCCGGCACGTCGCTGTCGAACAGAATGAGCGAGCCCACCACGAAGGCGATGAGCCCGCCGACGCCCAGCGAGCCATAGGTCGGAAAAAAGAACTCGGCAATGATCATCGAGGTACCCAGCACGACCAGCGCCAGCCCGGCGTAGTTGACCGACAGGATCTGGAAGGCGAACAGCGCGACCAGCAGGCAGATCGTGCCGACCACGCCCGGCAGCACGGCGCCGGGATTATAGCCCTCGAGCAGCAGCCCCCAGATGCCGATGATCATCAGGCCGTAGGCGATCGTCGGGTTGGTGATGAGCGCCAGCAGTTCGGTGCGCCAGTCGGGCTTCATGTGCACCAGCGTGAGATCGCGCGTGGCGAGCTTCAGCGTGCGGTTGTCCAGGTGCACCTCGCGCCCGTCGATGCGTGTCAGCAGGTCCGGCAGGTCGCGCGCGATGACGTCGATGACCTTCTGCTGCAACGCTGCGCTCGCCGACAGGCTCGCCGCGCCGCGCACGGCCTGCTCGGCCCAGTCGGCGTTACGCCCGCGCAGCTCCGCGAGCCCGCGGATATAGGCCACCGCATCGTTGACCGCCTTGCGCTCCATGGCACTGCCGGGCTCCGGCGGCTGCGCAGCGGGTGTCTTGCCCGGAACGGCGTCGGGTTTCTCGCCACGCGGACTCGCAGGCAGCGGTGCTGACTCGGGCTCGCCGCCGATCGACACCGGGGTCGCCGCACCGAGGTTGGTGGCGGGTGCCATGGCGGCGACATGGCTCGCGTACAGAATGTAGGTGCCGGCGCTCGCGGCGCGCGCCCCCGAGGGGCTGACATAACCTGCCACCGGCACCGGCGAGGCGAGGATGGCGCGAATGATGTCGCGCATGGAGGTATCGAGGCCGCCCGGGGTGTCGAGCTGCAGCACGATCAGCCGGCTGCCGGCCTTCTGTGCGGCCTCGATGCCGTGCACCACGTAGCGCGAGGTGGCCGGCCCGATCGGACCGTTGATCTCCAGCACCGCGGCGGTGCCGGGAGAGTCACCTCCCGTGGCCGCGGGCTGGCTGAGCGCCGCAGGGGCCGGGAGCACCAGCACTAGAACTAGGCCCGCTACAGCACGCCATGCGGACATCTTCATGGCGTGCACCCTACTCTGGGGGTGACGCGCTCCGCAATCGCGGACGGGGCCATCCCGCCGCACGGCGCCCTCCCTCTAGCGGAGTGTGCTAAACCCCTGA
>Ga0210398_10003384_pt1 | contig 15310 bp, 13 predicted proteins | sample IncBWC4OmetaG_FD_161047 | JGI IMG/M metagenome (GOLD analysis project Ga0210398, IMG submission 161047) | Forest soil microbial communities from Barre Woods Harvard Forest LTER site, Petersham, Massachusetts, United States - Inc-BW-C-4-O | ecosystem: Environmental > Terrestrial > Soil >...
GCCCATGCGGCGCTGAGTGCTTGCTGGCCGTCCTTGAGAATGTTCTCGTGCGTCGGATCACGTTTCAATTAGGCGACCGTCCTTACATCGTTCTCGACGGAATGCCGCCGAGGGAATGAGATGCCAGCGCACTTTCTCGATTTGACGAGCATGATTTTTGGGCTTCTGCGCGTGGAGTCGCACGCGGGATTTGACGCTGTACGGCGGAGTTTGTGGAACGTCGCCTGTGCTTGCGGCGCGCAGAAGGTTGTCCGAGGCGACAGCCTGACGACCGGGGCGACTCGCAGTTGCGGACCGGATTGCGCGTTAAGGCATTAGCCAAAACCGAGGCTCACGATTTCGACCGTTGGTCGCGGAACATCGGAGACGAGATTCGGAAAGTGATTTCGAAAAAAGTTTACCCGTGATGTACAGATTTCTACGATTCGCTTCTGATAACTGGAGTTCCCAATCTAAAATTCGCCAACGCCGAGTCACAGGAGGACACCGTGATGCGATCTATCGTACGAATGGCAGCTTGGGCATTGGTTTGCTTTGCACCAGCGACCTCCAGTGCGCAGGCTCCTGTCTGGCAGCCATCGCCGGGACATATGCAAGTGCGGATATGGCCGGGGGCAGTGCCTGATGCGCCGCCTGACGCGGGGCCGGAGTTCGTTACAACGTCGGGGAATGAGGAGTTGATTGCCAGCAAGCCCGTTGTGTCGGTGTGCGGCGTTTCGCAGCCTACGATGACGGTCTATTCGCCGACGGGCAAGAATACGGGGGCTGCGGTGGTTGTGTTTCCCGGCGGGGGCTACCAGATTCTGGCCATCGATCTGGAGGGCACTGAGGTCTGTGACTGGCTCACGGCCAAGGGAATCACCTGCGTGCTGTTGAAGTACCGCGTGCCGGGCAACGGACTATATCCGAAATCGGCACCCTACCCGAAATCGGGACCTTATCCGGAATCACCGATGGCGCTGGAAGATGCGCAGAGAACGGTGGGGCTGGTGCGTTTTCACAGCGAAGAGTGGCACGTTGATCCCCACAAGATTGGGGTGCTGGGGTTTTCATCAGGCGGGCATCTGGTGGCAGCGACCAGCACGTATTTCGCTAAGCGTTTGTACACGGCTGTAGACGCGGCCGACAAAGAAAGCTGCCGCCCGGACTTTGCGGTAGCTATCTACCCCGGACATCTGTCGGTTTCTGCGGCGGAATGGGATGCTAACCAAGGCGCGAGAAAGTTTCTGGTCCGTCACGCTGCGACTGCCGATAAGGAGCTTGAATTAAATCCCGATATTCCTGTCACCAGCCAGACGCCCCCTACGTTCTTGCTGCAGGCGGAGGATGACAACGTGGACGGCGGAAACCAATCGCTGGTTTATTACATTGCGCTGAAGAAAGCCGGAGTTCCCGTGGAGATGCATTTATACGCGCGAGGAGGGCGTGCGTTTGGGCTGCGGCGCACGGAGCTTCCGATAACGGGATGGCCTCAGTTGGTGGACACGTGGTTGGGAACGATTGGAATGGTTCCGAAGTGATTCCCATTTGAAGCGCAAATATTCAATCTGAGCGCAATCTCATTGTCAGAATCGCCCATCTCACGAATAGATCGACTACGGGTTCTGCAAACTCCTGTTAGGTTCCTCGCAAACGGCTTGCCCCGCAGTGTGTACCACTTAGATGACATGCCGTCAGAGGTTCAAGCGACTTTCGATTGGGAATATAAGATGAAACGCGATGACGCAGGAATCTGTAAGCGACGGGCGCAGCTGGACGCGACTCGACGGAGTAGACATGCTCCGCAGCCTCGCAATCTTCTTCGTGTTGATGAATCACGTCAACATGCGCCTGTTGTTGGCGAGGGTGCCGTACACCAACGGGCTGCCCGTCCAACTCGTTCACTCATTGGTCTGGAACGGGCAGTTCGGCGTGCAGATTTTCTTCGTGGTCTCAGGCTTCTTGATTACTTCAATCACGCTTCGACGATGGGGCACGCTCTCCAGCGTTGGCGTACGTGACTTTTATCTGCTGCGCTTCGCTCGAATCGCACCGCTGCTTCTTGCGTTGCTGGTGGTCCTCAGTGGTCTCCATTCGGCGCATCTCAAGGACTTCGTTGTCTCGTCAAAAACGGGAGGACTCGGTCGAGCCCTTGTTGCCGCGCTCACATTTCACCTCAATCTTCTGGAGGCCCAACGCGGATACCTTCCCGGCAATTGGGACATTCTCTGGTCTCTCTCAGTCGAGGAGATGTTCTACCTCTTCTTTCCTCTCGTTGCGAGACTGCTGGGTCGCGGCAAGTTGTTCGTGGGACTACTGCTGGTGTTCGCTGCGCTCGGACCCTTTGGCCGCACGGTGCTCGCGCATGGAAATCCGGTCTGGCAGGAATACTCTTACCTCGGAGGCATGGATGCCATAGCGCTCGGCTGCCTGACGGCTCTCGTAGTCTCGCGAATTCGTTTCCGACGCCCCGTGTTGCGAGCTTTCAGCAGCATCGGCATCGCCCTGCTGGTTCTTGTTTTGGTATTCTCATCAAAGTCCTTTATGTCGAGCATAGGGCGCAGAGGACTCGACGAGACGATTCTCGCAATCGGCACCTGCCTGGTCATTATTGCCGCAGCGCAGACTCACTGGAAAAGTCCGCGTGCTCTCAGTCCAATTCTGAAGCTCGGACAGCGCAGTTACGAGGTGTACCTGACTCATATGTTCGTTGTTTTTGCCTTCTTCAATCTCTTCCTCAAGATGGGTAAGCCGATGAGAGCTGTTCCCGTTTTGTTTGTTGTCACTATTGTGACTGCGGCCCTGCTGGGTGATCTTGTGGCGAACTTCTATTCGGAACCAATGAATCGTCGGCTTCGGAAGCGATGGGGAGAAAGTAAGCTTGGTTCGGTAATCGAGGCGGAAAACGCTGTTGCGGAGCCGATTGCAAATTGAAGCATCAGCCGCGACCACGATTCAGCATTTCAACCATCGGATCGAGTCGCTCGACGACGAGATTCGGATAATCGCTTCCCCGCCGACCAGAAAATGAAGTCGAGCACCTTGGTTTCAGGAATCCTCTCAGGAGGAACCGCATAAACTTGGCGGAAGGCTCGACGCGGCTGCTGAAGCAGGTTCCCATCGAGGATTTCAGAGTAAGTGTTCCGCAGGTTGTCATGGAAAGCCATGTATTTGCCGAGGCGCACGTCGAATGTACCGACTGGCGCGCGAAATCCGAACACGTTCGCGACTTCGCTGTCATAGATTGGATAATGGCTGTTGACCGTGTTGGCGAGTTTTGTGACAAACGAAAACTGCAAACTGTGCTGACCCTTGCGATTCGGGATTGCGTAGAGTTCCTGCACCAGCTTTCTCAGATCGATCTCCGGTTGGGTGCGGGATTCCTCCAACAGGTCAAAGTACTTGGACTTGAATGCGTCCGGCAGGCCCGCGTTGTCGAGGCGATAGAAGGACCGATACGTGAATTGAAACACGCAGTTCCCAACCACTGATCCGCGCGCGAACTCATCAGCCAAGAATCCATACACATCAACAGCTTCGCGGCCAATCGCCTGCACGATTGGATCGCAATTTGCCTCGATGGCGGATAGGTCCGGTAGCGGCATGACCGATGAGATTCTACAGCCGTAATTCGTGATTGGGAATTCGTGACGTGCGGAACGCGCGTGCACTTCGCGCCTTGAACACCGGTGTGTTTGCGTTGCGATTCTCCCGCGCGGTATCATCGAAGGCCAAGGGGAGGTGATCGCAAGATGTCGCGAATGACGAAACTGAATGCTTTCAAAGGTCGCGAACGGGGACAGAACGCCCGTCGCAAGCAAGAAGCCGTCGAAAAAGCAATCGAGAACGTGTTCGACGGAATTCGTAGCGGCTGGACAAAGGAAATGGCAAAGCAGGCGGCGCGACCCGATTGGGACCAGCATTTTCGCTTTCCTCGGTAGTTTGACTTCACCGAGCGCCATTTGTTTCTGAAGAGGGCGACTCCCAAAGCCGCCCTTTTTGTTTTTTAGGCTCCAAATTCACCTCGCGCGGCTCCAAAGAATTAGCCCACTTGATGATCACCACGTTTTTGTTGAATGAACTACGTAATATAGTAGAGTCTGCGGATGGCATTTCGCCGCACCAACCAGTTTTTGACACCGACGCATTGGTCAGAGGCGTTTGTCGAGCATTTAAGAACGGTTCACTTTGCGTTGATAGCGACCGCCGCCGCACTAATCGTTGTAGCCCTAACAACAAAGCCGTTCAGCACCGAAGTTGCCAACTACGAATTGCACCGCCTTTTGTATCTCAAACAACATTGGAGCGCGACATTCGTACGAAACGAGTTTGGGATTGAAATCACTACTAAGGACCCGAAGAAGCAGTCCCTCGACGCATTTGGAAAACGATTTGATGTCGAATTATCGCCGGTAGAAAAGGCTCTGAATGAAATTCCGATTAATCAAGATTGCTGTTTCGTCGAAGATGACCACGAGGATGTGGATCATCCCCGTGGTGAAGATGTTCACGCCCAGGCGCACTTTCCGACGGACACTGTTTACATAAGTACGACTGACTATGGCGGTACCGCACATGCCTCTGATGTTAGGGTGCCCCCAATGCCGGGAAATCTGCGAGAAATCGGTCTTTTTTGGGCCACACTGGACGACGAGAATATGACGCTTTACTACCCGGAAGCTATAGATAACATCGGACTACTTACCAACGTCGAGAATTTTGACAGTAAAATCCAGTTATCGCCGGCAGGTTCAGCTTTTTACAATTTCCTGTTTCCTGTCGGCGAGGACAAAAAGCACCCGGTGAGTATGAAACTGGAAAGGGTTTCCGAAATTAGTGAGCAAGACAGCCATCCACAGAATTTGGTTCTTCGGTTCACGGGTGAATACGACCAAGGTCAAGAACAGTCGAAGCAGTTTGAGATACACGCTTTAGTAACGACATACGTCTATTCAGAACTCGACGGGGCAGGCCTCGCTAGATACCTACAGGTAAAATCGCCAAAGTTTGACCGAGCATTTTACGACTTGCTGCAAGTGGCCGACAAAGACGGCGTGACCACTTTGCCAGAACTTAGCGACATCCTTACGAAATCGGAACTGTCTGAGACGCCAGTATTCGAGGCATTTGGAATTAAATTTCCGACAGACTTAGCCACACTTGGTGGCACAGTCGTGCTACTCAGCGTACAGGTTTATTTCTTTGTGTACCTTCGTAGACTTTACGGAAGCCTCAGACAAGACGATCCCGGCTGGGATGTTCCGTGGATTGGCATGGACTCGTCTGGGCTCGCCAGAACGATTTTCTTAATCACAGTGGTTATACTTCCTGCCTTGAGCCTAGTTATACTTGGTCGCGAAGCCGCCATTCGCATGACAAGGGTCTATTGGGACTGGGTTGGCGGCATTTTTCATCATGACCCGGTTGGTGCTTGGTCGTGGCCAGTAAAATTCAAATTACTAGGGCTGATCGTTTCTGTGATTTTGTCGGGCTGTCTCGGTGCGCTTTCGTGGAGGTACCGCCCACGGATCGCAGCCACGAGCGCATCAACGATGTGGAATCTGCCAGCGTAGCGATATCTTGAGGTAGTCGCGCCGGGAAGACGAGCGCAGCAGGCGGATGCATTCCAGCCGTGGAGGGAGTAACGCTGTTTTTCCATGACGGTCGCGCTTCGAAAAACACGGCCCACCCTTTGGCCGTACAGGTGTGATCCGCCAACACTCTTTCGTGAGAAGACGTACAGACACACAGATTCGTCGATACGTTTAGGGAACCAAGCCCTCAGTGTCGGTGTCTACTACCGCACAGGAGGTGTGTGTTGACACGCACCCTGTGCTGGGCTGCGGTTTTCATTCTGTTATCGGCCTTCTTCCGGCGCGTTCAGTGGAGGAGGGTCTGATGCGGTCCATAACGGGAATGCTAAGTGCGGTTCTGGTCTGTTTCGCGTCAGCGACCATCAATGCCCAGAACGCCGCCACCTCTGGCAGCCAACAGCCCGCAGCATGGCACGACCCATCGCCGCACACAGTGCAGTTCATAACCGTGGATAAAGACGTGAAGCTGGAAGTGCTCGATTGGGGCGGTTCTGGCAGGCCCGTGGTGCTCCTAGCAGGCGGGGGAGACACCGCACACGTATTTGACAATTTCGCGCTCAAGCTAACGCCCAGCTTTCATGTCTACGGCATCACTCGGCGCGGCTTCGGCCAATCCGGTTTTTCCCCGGAGGGCTATGGAGCGGATCGTCTTGGCGACGATGTGCTCGCCGTTCTAGACGCGCTCAACCTGAAGAAGCCCGTTCTCGTGGGGCATTCCCTCGGTGGAGAAGAATTGAGTTCGGTAGCTACGCGCTATCCGAGCCGCGTCACTGCACTGGTATACCTCGAAGCTGCCTATCCATACGCTTTTGATAACGGCAAAGGACCCACATGGAAGGAGTTTGAAGATGCCAAGAAACTTATGCCGAGGGCCCCGCCGCCGAGCGAATCCGATCCCGGTTTGGCCAGCTTTGCTGCATTACAGCAAGCCTGCACGCGAGCCTTGGGACTGACTTACCCCGAAGCGGAGCTTCGACAGCAATTCACTGCCACTCCGGACGGACGAGTCGGAAAGCAACGCGACTTTCCCGGTAACGCCGTGATGCTACAAGGTATGAAAAAGTACGCCAACATTCCCGTGCCTGCCCTAGCGATCTTCGCCATCCCACACGCTCACGCGAAATGGATGACTGACAGCGCAGACCCCACCGTGCGTGACGCTGCCAAGGCTTTTTGGGCTACGGAAGATGCTCTTACGACAAGGCAGGCGATGGCATTTGAAGACGGCGTCTCTACGGCACATGTGGTCAGGCTCCGTGCCGCCGACCATTATGTGTATTTATCAAACGAGGCGGATGTGCTACGCGAAATGCGCGCTTTCATAAGTAGCTTGCCCTGAAAATTTCCAAATCCGGTCCAGTCAGGCCCGGGGTGCCGAACCTTTCAGCGGCAGCCGCGCACGCATTCCCATTCGTGACGGGCGAAAAACAATTATTTGGTCGGCGGGATTTTCTCCAAGGTACCGGGCGGAAGTTCGGGCAGGGCGAGGTGCTTCCGCAGGAAATCGTAACGATCGTAACGGGCTTGCGCGTTGAGCGCATGAGTAGAATCATAGGATTTCATCTCCTTCGGGCCCGAACTCAATTCAAAATAATGCTGCGCCTGAGCGACCGGTACAAATTCGTCGTGTGAAGCGTACTGGAAGAATGCGGGCGCAGGGCCGAAATGGGCCGCGTAAGTGCCGGGATCAGACCAGCTATTGGCATCGAGAAAATGGTTGATTTTGTCCGCCGGGACAGATTTGCGCGCCTCCACGTCCTGCGGACGGTCCGAAAAAAGAACGACCTCTCGAACCGATACGGGGTCGGCCATGAAAACAAAAGCTGCGGGCCGCTTGTCCACGGCATCGAGAATACTTCCGCACTGGGCGCCCAAACTGTGGCCGATGAACGTGATGCGCTTGGGGTCTACATCGGTGCGGGACAATAACAGGTCGAGTCCACGGCGAAGGTCAATCACCTCCTGTGCTTCCAAATCTGAACCTTGGGAACTAAAAGGATCTGGGTCGGGCTTGAAACTGGAACGAACGAAGGGAGCGTCAATCAAGAGCGAGACGACGCCAGCCGGTGCGATGGCGACGGCTTCGTCGAGGAATTCGCTGCGGTTGGCACTGGGTGACTTGGCCATCATCCAGTGTGCCCACAAAATTGCGGCGAATTTGCCTTTTCCATTCGGCACGACGAGATATGCGGGCACGATTCCGCCTCTTGGACTGGCGTAGGTGATGTCATGGACCGTTACGCCAGCACGTTCCTGAATGGAGGTTTCCTTGATGTCCAGAGAAGTGCTGGTGTCGTAGTCGAAATGCTCCACAGCTTTTGAGTAAGAATCCTGGCCGAGGGCGGGTTCCAGCAGAGCGACGATCAGCAGAATGGCGGAGTATTTCATGCAGTATCCCCGAAAAGCACTGCCTCGCGGATAGTACGCTTCTTCTTTTTTAGCCACAACAAACTTGCGAACACCACAAACCTCCAAGGCCTTGATTATAAGAACGGCATAGCGGCGGTGGACGAGTTGTCGGATTCCTGCGATTGGCTTTTGATAACTGCAGTTCTCAGCCTAAACTCTGCCAACGCCAAGTCACCGGAGGACGCCGTGATGCGATCTATCTTGCGAATGGCAGCTTCGGCATTGGTTTGTTTCGCGTCAGCGACTTGCAACGCACAGGACTCCCCACCTTCACCAACTCTGCACCTTGATGCGCAACGTCTCAAGTCCCTCGACTCCTTCATCACAAACCAAATGGCTCACCAGAAGATCCCCAGTCTTGCCGTTGGCATCTACAGCCGAGGGCAGATTCTGCTGGCTAAGGGTTATGGCCAAGCAAATGTGGAACTCAACGTGCCAGTCAAGCCGGAGACGATCTTTCAATCTGGTTCTGTTGGCAAACAATTCGTTTCTGCCGCCATCATGATGTTGGTGGAGGAAGGCAAGGTTTCGCTCGATGACAGCATTGCGAAGTACTTTCCGAACGCGCCGACAGCGTGGAAGCCCATTCTCATCAAAAATCTTCTGTCGCATACCTCGGGTTTGGCAGAGTATGAGAGTGACGAGCGCACGGGCCCCAACGGCACGATTTACATGCGGCTTGATTTCACCGAAGATGAGCTTTTAATGAAAATCGAGGCGCTGCCCATAGAAGCGGCTCCCGGAGAAAAGTGGGACTACCGCAATACAAATTACGCTCTCCTCGGCATTCTGATCCACAAGGTTACCGGCAAGCCCTACTACGAGTTTCTCAGCGAGCGCATCTTTAAACCGCTTGGAATGACGTCCACGCGGATAATCAGCGATCGCGACATCATCCCGAATCGAGCCGCTGGATACGAGATGGACAACGGCGAACTCAAAAATCAGGAGTGGGTCTCTCCTACATTCAACTCGACCGCCGACGGCACGTTGTATTTCAATGTGTTCGATCTCGCCAAGTGGGACGCTGCGCTGTACGGCACACAACTTCTCAGACAATCGAGTCTGGACCGTATTTGGACCGTGTATCCCCTCAATGACGGCAAGCCAAATCCCGCTGGTTATGGATTTGGCTGGATGATAGGCGAACAAAACGACCACAAGCGCACTCAGCACGGCGGAGGTTGGCAAGGCTTTACCGCCAGAATTTCCCGCTATCCCGACGACAGTCTCACGGTCGTGGTGCTCACCAATCTGGATTCCGGCCATTCCAATGCAGGGCCGATTGCTCACGTGATCGCAGGCTTGATCGATCCTACCCTGCTGCTCCCGAAACTCGCGCCCATTGCTGATACGCAGCCGATACTTACGGCCACATTGGTGAAATTGCTGGATCAGTTGGCGGCTGGCCAACGCGTTCCTTCATAGACCGCAGACGGGACGGCTGCACGTATCATTCCTGACACCAAATGGGTCTGGCACAGGCTCGCCAACCTTTGGCCCGGAGGCACGCTTACACTCGTAAAACGCATGCCTGCCCAAAGCCCAACAGACGAGTCTACGTCCGTATTCCGCCTCAGCAAGGGAGACGACTCAGTTTTGGTCTTCATTTGGTCACCTTCCAACGGAGGGATTTCCACCCTGCGTACTGCGCCTGACCGCGAGTACGATGATTGGTAGGTCAAACTGCGGTCATGGGGAGGGGTACGCCAGTTCTGCGAAAGCGCGCTTCGAATCAGCGGGCCAAACCGTGGCCGTTACAGGCGTCCGACAACACCCATTCGTACAGACAGCTCCAAGAGAGCACGAAGGCGTTCGATTCGCGAAGTATCCGGGGCGATAGGTGATCGCACATCGGCAGATGGAACCTGCTATCACTTTTCGACACGGCAGGACCATTGGTAGTTCAACTTCTCAACGATCTTTCCTTTTTTGAACACCGAAATCCGTAACAAATGACGAAAAAAGTCATTTCAGACGCCTGTCGGAGCCGACACGGTGTGACAATCATAACTAACTCATACGTTAAGTAATGGATAGTATTACATTTGACGAGCTTTTGTAACTACGCTGTAACCAAGACACTTTTGTCGGCGGGTTCTGACGGCGGACTGAACGCTGACTGACTCGCGGTTTCTCCGTGGGATTCGATGCAGGATCGCGAAGGCTGAAGATATGGCCGGGCAGAATCAACGCAGCGTCGTGGGTGCGCCACTCACCAGCCCGCGACCGGTTTGCGTTGCGCTACGCGCCCCGGAATGCGTTTTCTGCGGCTCGAAAGAATTCCAGCAGGCTCCGGCGGTCACGCGGAACGAAAAGTGATGATGCGGACCGTCAAGCCGCCGGGGCTTCAAAATCAAAGGCTTCACATGAAAGGCCTGACGACCATAGCGAGGTGATCATTGGTGCTTCCCGCCAACGCCAGTTCGAACGCCGAATGTCCGTTTGGCTCCGTTGCTTGGCAACCGACGAATGTTGTTGTGTTTTCAACTGCGAAAATGAATGCGGACAAGACTTTTGCCCATTATGATCGGACGTATCCGTATTTTGTTTATGGTTCTGCAGTGAAAAACGCGAGCAGTTACATTGGACTTACGGCGTGGCTTAAAACTTGTTACTACAAAATATGTCACTACAGCAACACCGTTAGCTTCAAAGGAGTGCCAATCAAAACAAATCACTGCAGTTAGCGGACCGGCCGAGGATGTGGCCTTTGTTCTTCCTGCATAACAAGGGAAGTTTTCGTAACAAAAGCCGTCGTCGCTGTCGTGCTGCCCGGTGATGACAACCGGCGTTTCTTTTATGTTTTTCACACACAGATTTTCTTGCTTCGGAGAAATCCATCTGATTTGACCTCAGGCGACCTAGCTGATCTCTCTCGTGAGTTACGGGCTATGGACACATCGCTTACACCGGACTTAATTCGGGGTTACAGCGCCGTGAAATCTGCTTACACGTACCCGGCCACGGTTGGCATGACGTAGGCTGATCGTGCGGTGTTTCCAGCCACGAAAGTAAAGTTGCATTTTGGGGGCTGAAAATAAGTCTGGCGTTTCGGCGGGCTTGGAACCCATCAAAACGCCAGAATGTCACAATACAACGGTATTGAACGTTAGAAGACCTGGGAGAATGCCTTCTGAATGGCAGCCGAGGCGTCCGCATCGGAGGGGTTGACATAAGCCAGCGTCGAGTTGAACGAGCGGTGCCCGAGCGCCTGCCTAATCAAGAAGGCGTTTGCGCCGCCGTGTACGAGCCGCATGGCAGCCGTATGCTTTAGCGTATGGGGGTTCTGCAGAGTTTCCGGGAGCCCTGAGGTCTTGGCAATCTTCTTGAACAGCCGATAAGCAGACACGCGATCGAGTCGAGTGGATTTTTGCGAATTGAACACAAAGTTGTCGGCATCAGCCTCGCGAACGGCGAGCCAAGTCTTGAGCGCAGCCGCTTCGTTGAACAGCGCATTGCCTTTGACTCGCAGCAACGACTGGGTGGAATCTAGCGAGCCCTTCAGCCGGGAAATGTGAATCTGTTCGTTTTTGAAATCGATATCGGCAATCCGCAGGTTGCAAACTTCGCTGATCCGCGCGCCGTGCGCAACCGCGAACAAAAACATCGCATGTTCGCGCGGGCCGTATTCCTTGGCAACCTGCAGGAAACGTTCGAGTTGTTCGTCGCTCATGTAGCTGATTCGCGTGCGAACCCGCTTCGATCTTGCTTTCGGGATCGTGATAACGTTCCTCGCTATCGATGGCGTCATTGGACTAGCCTCCATGCAAGCCACTTTAGGGAAGTAATGTGGTATTGTCCATGGTACTTCAGTACCGCCTTATCGCTCCGTAGAAAGCACCACAGAGAGAAGATGATGGGACGTCGGCACCTCCATTTCGTTCGTGGGTGATTCATGTAATCGAGAGTTGGCTGATAAAAAAATGAGGGGCCCCTTTGGAATTCGGGTTGCGAGAAAAAACGCCCCAAGCGTACGGCTCCTGCGGCTGTGCCTTGGCAACCGACACTTTTTTCGTTTTTCACGCACAATATTCCCACGCGGGGGAAAAATCACGGTTGATGTGGAAATATAACGCGGGCAGTGTGGCAAGAAACGAACCGCTTCATTACCAACGGGATACCAAGGTGGCGGAGAAGCATAAGTTCTAAGCCATAGGAAAACTCCTCGCGCGTCGCATCGCGATCGCGCATCCGGCCTCCGGAATCTCCGAAATCAGCTACGTTTGGCGAACAAAACGAAAGGGTTAGGGGATCCCTTTGAAACGAGGATTGAGAAATTCTCGCCCCAGGTAGGCGCGTAATGATTTTGAAAGTATAAGGCGTTCATGGGGGCAATCGGATTGTTAGCGGTCGCCACGTCCGACTCGGAAGGGCCTCCGGTGCTGCCTTGAGTCCCTCCGACCATCGTCTCGGGCGGAGGCTGCACGGGGTCGGATTGTTGGCCCCGTGCAGCTTGCGCGAATCCGCAGATCAGCCCAACGATCAGCTTGTAGATGGCGACGCTGTTCGTCATGTTCGTTACGTCCGGTATAGAGTCTTCACACTTTCATGAAACTTCAGCGCCACGGGAGGCGCGGCATACTTGTCGGTCACAACCTCGATGTATGCACCTCGGCCGCTCTCAGACGCGGTTTTAAGGGCCTGATCGAATTCTCCGCATGTGCTGACACGCGCCGTGAACCAATCGTCGCACCCCAGTGCCTTGGGCAGGTCGGCGTAGTGCCACTGTGCAAGATCGTTGTACTCGATGTTGGGGTCTTTGCAGAGCAGCCGTTCAATCAGATAGCCCGAATTGTTGAGAACGAAGATGATGGGCTTCAGCCCGCGCCGGGCAAACTGACCGATCTCCTGAGCGGTCAGTTGATGGGAGCCTTCACCTGTAATCAGCAGAACGCGACGGTCAGGCGCCGCGACTGCCGCTCCAAAGGCCGCCGGGGTCGCATATCCGATAGCACCCCACAACGTCTGGTTGTAAAACTTCGCGCCCTTCGGCAGGAGTGCAAACGCCATTCCAAACCCGGAAGTCCCAGTCTCAGTAATGACGATATCGTTCGGTTTAATAAAATCCGCCCAGCGAGGATAAAGCGCGTCTGCGGTAATCGGATCGCTGCCTGCGCCCTTTACTGGTCCGAGCGAACCTGGTTGAACCGGTGGTTTCTGATTTCGTTTCTCAACACGCCGCGTGAGCCCAGCGAGGACATCTTTCATCTCGACGTTGGGATAAACCTTTGTGCCCACCTGAGCACGATGGTGACGGATATCGATGGTCTTTTCCGGGTCAAGATGCGCTGTGAAGGCGCCCGTGCTGAAGTCCGTCAGAATGGCTCCGACCAGAACGACGGCGTCGCATGATTCAACGTACTCACGAACCGGCTCGTCCATGAGCTTTCCCTGGTACATGCCAATGTAGGCTGGCTGTTGCTCTTCGAGCGTGGATTTGTCCATAAGCATAGTGGCGAAGGGAAGCCCGGCGGCATCCACGAACGCCTGGACGGCGTTCTGCAACCCCGCACGACAGGCCAGGACTCCTGGCAGAATGCATCCGGTCTTGGCCGCGCTGAGAGCCTCAATGATCGCGGAGACCGCCCTTTCGAGCGATTCGGGGTCGCTCTTCGGTGGATCGAGTGGGGTCGCGCGGCTGACCACCGCCTGATTCGCGACATCTGCTGGAAACGCCATATAGACAGGCCTGCGGTGATACAGCGCCTCCGCGATAAGCCGCTCTGTTTCGTAAGCCACGTTTTGGGGTGTCATGATGGCGCTGGCACAAACGACTTTTTCAGCCATCTTGTGGAAGAAGTCGAATTCACCGTTTCCCAGAGTGTGGTGGACAAGCGCGTGCGCGGCTTGGGCAGGCAGATTTGGCATTCCTACTAGGTGGAAAACCGGCACATGCTCAGCATAGGCTCCGGCGATTGCGCTGATAGCGCTCAATTCGCCGACACCATAAGTCGTGTTGAGTGCAGCGATCCCGTGAATGCGAGCGTACCCGTCGGCCGCATACCCTGCATTGAGCTCGTTGCAACACCCGACCCAGTTGATACCGGGAAAACCAACGATGGCGTCCTCAATGGGAAAGGCGAAGTCCCCGGCAACGCCGAAAACTTTGGTTATTCCGATGTCCTTGAGCCTCGACAGAACGTGTTCGATTACGGTCGCTACTTTTTGTGTTGGGCCTGAGTCTTGGGATCTTCCTTTGGTTGACACTGTTTTTCTTGATTGGGTGGATACGATCGACATACTTGAGCTCCTTGATGCTTCATGTGCAAAAGTACGGCCGCTCTGCGACCGATCTGAATTCCCTTGAATGCAAACGTCGGGCCATTCGAAATTCCGATGCATTTCAACGCGAACTCTCGAGCAGCAGTCGTTCCAGTTGAATATGGATATGGCCTTGTATGTGCCATGGTTCTACTCCCCCCATTTTAATGGGTTTTCTAAACAAGACTTCAGGACTCGCCATGGGCTTCTGCGTATGGGAGCGCTCGAGACACTTAGATTTGCGCCACGCCTCCATCAACATAGAGCTCTATGCCTGATACATAGCTGGACTGATCGGAGGCAAGGAACGATACGACTTTGGCGATCTCGTCCGGGTTTCCCAACCTGCCGAGCGGAACGATGCTCGCCATATCTTTCTTCATCTTTGTTAGCGCCTCGCCTTCTCGCAGATCCTTCAGGATCGGAGTGTCGATGTGCCCGGGGCTGAGCACATTTACGCGGATATGTCGGTCCCGGAGATCATTCGTCCAAGTCCGCGCAAACGAACGAACGGCAGCCTTCGTCGCGCTGTATACACTCATGGCGGGAAACCCTTTGGCATCGGCAATTGATCCGGTGAGGATGATCGAACCGCCGTCCTTAAGAAAAGCGAGTCCTTTCTGCACAGAAAAGAACAGTCCTTTGACGTTGGCGTCGAAGTGAAGGTCGAAAAACTCTTCCTCCACAGTGCCGAAGGGGGCTAGTTTGGCCAGACCTGCATTCGCAAAGATAATGTCGATCGGGCGTTGATGTTTTTTCACTGCGTCGTACAAACGATCCAGGTCAGATAAATTCGCAACGTCGCCTTGCACAGCGGTGACGTTCTTCCCGATTTCAGCGGTGGCTACGTCCAGACTGTCTTTCCGCCGGCCAATTATAAAAACGTGGTCCATTCCTTCCTGAACAAACCGCTTCGCGGTGGCAAGGCCCATGCCCGTGGACCCTCCCGTGACTACGGCCATTTTTCCTGAGAATTTTTTTGACACCGGAGGTTCCTCAGTTCGACAGTTAGAAGGTTTCAATCACAACGCTTGCCCACATTCGTCGGATCGGAGAGAGTTCAT
>Ga0210398_10003385_pt1 | contig 15310 bp, 12 predicted proteins | sample IncBWC4OmetaG_FD_161047 | JGI IMG/M metagenome (GOLD analysis project Ga0210398, IMG submission 161047) | Forest soil microbial communities from Barre Woods Harvard Forest LTER site, Petersham, Massachusetts, United States - Inc-BW-C-4-O | ecosystem: Environmental > Terrestrial > Soil >...
CAATATTCATTGGATGATCGCCTTCTCAGCGTCGCGCACCCAGATGCTGCAGTTGGCCTCCATGGTGGCAAAGGCCGCCATGTTGAAGAAATTTATTCCGACATCGAGCGCCTTGCGAACGACGGCTACAGCCTGCGCAGCGTTCTGATAAAGACCAAAGTTGTTGCAGCCCAACCCGACGACCTCCGCCCGTATTCTGGTGCCCCAAAATTCTCGCATTTCCATACTAAGACTCGTTGAATTCGGTCTTCTTTGGTAAACCGAATTTGCCCTCGGTTTTGCTCTTCACTTAGAATACGAGGATGCATTCGGTTTCGTCAAACTCGAAAAAGCCCAAGCTCGGTAAGGTCATCCGGCGACCCCCTCAGCAGGAGCGCTCCGAGCGCACGCTTGCTGCCATTCTCGACGTCGCCTCCGGCCTCTTTGGCAAAGTCGGCTTCGAAGCCACGACCATGGCGGCCATCGGCGCTCGAAGTAATACGTCGATCGGTGGCCTGTACCATTACTTTCCTGACAAGAATTCGATTGTCCTTGCGCTCCTCCAGCAATCTGACAGGGCCTTTGAAACCGAATGGAAGCCGATCATCGCGCAGGCCCCTGGCCTCACCCCGCGGAAGTTCGCCGACATCTTCATCGAAACCATACTCCGGCTGGTTCGACAACATCCCTCTTACCTTGCTCTACAGGTAGCTCCTATACGCCTCCGGCGCGATCCTGCCAGTCGCCGCGCACTCCGTCTCGCCATCGCCGATGCCTTCTGCGCCAAGAATCCGGCTCTTACCAAAGAGCGTGCCTTCCTGAGCGCTAACGTAGTAGTTCAGACCGTCGGCGGCATGACCAGGCTCTTCGCCACATCCGATCCGCAAGACCAGCCCACCATCGTCGCCGATTACAAGGTCATTCTTACGGCCTACCTCACTGTCATTCTGCGCGGCTAAAGCGCTACCCGAGAATATGGGTGAAATCTTTCCCATCGGTCCTGATAAGTCGGCTTCTCATCAGCAATCACGACTGACGAGAAACGCGTTTATCGTTACTTATCTGGTAATGCCTCCCACAAGCCGACTTCTGGCCCGGAGCAACTTCTGGTCAGCCAGTCACCCGGACAAGCTGCAATCTATCTGGGCCTAAATTCGATATGGGCGATGCAGGAATGTACAATCGGCGCGATCTAGATTTGACGGGCAGGAGGTGATATGCGCGTTCTTCTCGCGGGTCCGGACTTTGAGGAAAATCTTTCCATCCGATATTTAGCATCTTCGCTCCAAACGAAACGGCATGAGACGTCGTTAGCGGTCTTTAATTCGGCGGATGACGTGGAGGTGGTCGCCGAACAGGCGGGCGAGGCGGAGATCGTCGGGCTATCGATTTGTTTTCAATCGCGCGCACAGGAATTTCTCACGTTGGCACGCCGGATCAAACAACTCCACCCTGGAAAACTGATTGTGGCGGGCGGACATTATGCTTCGTGCGCAGCACAGCCGCTGCTGGAGCACCACCCCGAACTCGACATCATCGTGATTCACGAGGGAGAGCAAACGCTGGCGGAGATAGTCGCGGCGGCAGCGAATCTGAAAGATGACTTGCCCAAGATTCCTGGAATCGCCTACCGGGAAGATGGCCAAGTTCGATTCACGCCGAAACGCCGAACACTGGACGACTTGGACACTTTGCCGTTCCCCGTGCGGGCCGGGCGGATCCACAGTATCGCTGGAGTACCCACCAGCTTTCTGATGGGGAGCCGTGGATGCTACGAGAACTGCGCTTATTGCTGCATTACAACTCTGCACAATCTGGCACCGGGCAAGAAATTTCGCCAACGCAGTGTGGAACTGATCGCCGACGAGATGGCGGAGCTTTATCGAGAGCGGGGCACGCGGCAGTTCGTATTTCACGACGACAATTTCCTCGTGCCGTCTGTGGCGCATAACCAAGCGCGAATCGAGGGATTCGACGAGGCATTCAAGAGCCGCGGCATGGACGATATCGCTCTACTGCTCAAGTGCCGCCCAGCGGATGCGAACCGGGACGTATTGGGCAGATTGAAGGAAATGGGACTGGTGCGCATTTTCATGGGGATCGAATCGGCCACCGAGGCGGGCCTTCTCACATTGGATCGCCATCAAACCGTGGGGCAATCGATCCGCGCTCTCGATATCTGCGGGGAACTGGACGTTTCGGCCCAGTTCACGATCATGACATTCAATCCCGACGCGAATTTAAATACGTTACGAGCCGACCTTGCTTTCATGCGAAAGTTCGCGGGGAATCCACTGAACTTTTGCCGTGCCGAAATTTATGAAGGTACGCCTCTGGAGAAGCGGATGGTCGCGCTGGGACGTGCGCGAGGCGATTATCGGGCGCGGGAATACAGCATGGACGACCCGGTAGCGGACCTAGCGTGTACCATCTCGCTCGATCTCTTCTACGACCGCTGCTGGGGTGACGGCAGTCTGATGCAGAAGACGATTGGGCTCGATCACATGATCGCAGTGCGGAAGCGCTTTCACGGCCGTGACGACTTGTGCGAGCGGGCCCACGCTTGGGTGCGGGCGGTGAATCTCGATACGCTCAATCTTCTGGAAGAAGTGATCGAATTGAGCGCGTCGGGAGTGGGGAAAATGGATGCCGCCGCCCTGCGAACCGTCCATGCCCTGAGTGAGCGGGAAATGTGCACCCGGAATCAGTTTCTATTGCAGGGGCTGCGATTGAAAACCGAACTTGACGAATTCCGTTTGCCAAGTCAAATCGTTTCCGCAGGAAGCGCGTCGCGATTTCGATTGGGCCGCCAAGTTGCGGCAGCGGTACTGGCGATGGGAGTGCAAGCCACCCTGTCGACCGGCCAGGGGATGGCGGAACAAACGCCTGCCCCGATGCAACGTGTGGGAGGCGGCGATCAGGAAAAATGTTGCACGCTCGGCGGGACCGTGACGGACCCGTCCGGGGCCGTCGTGGTAAACGCATCGATTACGATTACAAACATTGCCACGAATCGTGCCATCCCGCTGAAAACCGACCAAGCCGGGCGATTCACGGCGAAAGATCTAGAAAGCGGCAAGTACGACGTCATGGCGGAGGCGAACGGGTTCAAGACGACGGTTGTCAAGGGCGTCGAAGCCAATGCCGGCAAAGCCGCGCGACTGAACATCCGCCTCGAAATTGGCAACTGGGGCGGCTGCTGCGAATATGCTGCGGCACCAATGAAAACGCTGGAAGACTACACCCTAAAAATTAAGCCTTTCAAATATAGCGTCGGTGAAGGCAACGACGGCGGCACGCTGAGCGGACTCGCCAAGCTTGTATACGGCGATAAAAAGATGTGGACACAGATCTACGCGGCCAATCGGGATGTGGTGAGCAATCCGAACGCGCTTTCGTACGGAATGTCGCTCACAATTCCGGCGTCACACCCGCCGGAGCCAAAGCGGGAGACGAAAGTTCTCCCGCCCTATCCTTCGGAGGCAGCCAGCCAGCATGTGCACGGCGAGGTAGCAATGGATGTGACACTCAATGACGACGGCACAGTGCAAGAGGTGAAAGTCATTGAGGGTAATCCGTTGCTCAATAGCGCAGCGACCGACGCCGTGAAGCAATGGAAGTACCGGCCGCTTACGGTGCACGGCAAGCTAGTGAATAGGATCGTCGTCGTGCTCACATTCGACAAGAACGGAAAGGTGCGTTAAGTTCGGGCCAAAGCCAGTTAAACTCTTAGTCCTGAGCGGCGTCTTTGCCCGCAACGGGCTTCATGCACGCAGCAAATGGCGTGCCTGCTCAGCCTCCCCTCGTTCTTTTCTGGAGGACGCGACGACCTCAAGCGGATGTGGCGGAGAAGCTCAATCTCCCATCCCGATGTTGCCAATTACACGCCCTTAGGGCTTGCGGGTGAGCCGTCGGCAGCCCGGAAACTACCCAGAAATGGGCTTCGAGGAAGTTGGCCAGATTGGTAACGACAAGTCCTAGTGTTGTATCAGAAGCGACCGCAGAGGAGAAAATTGGTAGCCTTATCAGAATCCGCGGCGGTCGCTTTTGATACAACACTAGGACTTCTGGCCGGGAAATAACTTCCGGACCCACATATGGCTCTCTAGTTCAGTGAGTGCACCGATGCCGGATCGAGGAGCAAGAAGGAGCAACCGGTGTACTCGTAGCACCCGAGAATTCCGCGCCGCACAAAACGCGCAGGCTCGCCGCTCGGCGCAGGAACATTGAAATCGATGTTCTTAAGTTGCTTTCCCTGAGATTTCATCTTGTCGGACCCACTGATGAACTTTGTATCCTCAACCTTGAACGTCTTGCTCTTCTCGTCCGATACCAGCAGCACGAAAAACTCCGCACTTTCCGTCCCTGGCCGGAATCGCGGCAGTTTAAAAGTGCGTTCCCGGATGGCCACGTCAGAGACATTTCCCGTGCCGGTCGACTTCGCCCCGCCGGTCAAGTGATCCAAGTTTTCCTGCGCCGCATCCGTCTCGGTTTTGTACTGGTCCAGCGGCAATTGCCCCGACATTGACATTCGGGATATCGCCAAGCGGCACATCTGTATACCAAGGTCGATCTTGCGGCTGCGTCTGTACAGATGACATAGGTGGCCTGCAACCACTCCGTCCTGCGTCAACTTCCACGACGCCCGCAAGTATTGTTCCGCCACAACCAGCTTCGACATCCGCTCATTGACCCAGCCCAGCGTGTCCCAATATGCTGCTAGTTGGATGATCTCTCTGAGGTCTTCCACCTTCAGATCCGGCAGCGAGATCTTCTGCGATTCCTCTTCTACGTGGTGCACTGCTCTTTGCGCATAGTCCAACGCAAGGGGCAGTTTCAAATCCGCATTGGCCATCTGGTAGGCGACGTCGTTGAAATAATCACCGTCCTTATCGACCTCGGCAAGCTTTCCGAATGCCGCTTCCGCCTTCTCGCGTTCCCCCGCCTCCAGATAGGCAGAGCCCAGGCTTGCTTGGAGGTTGGGCCGATCCCCCTTGATTTTCACCGCCGCGTCGTACGCCGCTGCCGCTTCGGAATATCGCTTCAGCCGCATGAGGCAGCCGCCGAGATTCGCCGGCCCATCTACATCGCCCGGATGAGCCTTCATAAAGTCTTGCCACACCGGGACAGCATCCTCGAACTGCGAGTCGGCCATCAAACCGAAACCGAACGCCTTGGGGATAGCAGTTTGCGCCGGATCGATGGCAATGGCCTTGCGAAATGCCTCCGTTCCAGCATCTTTTTGTTTCTGCATGAGCAGCAAACCACCGAGAATCACCCATGCTCTTGTAAATTTCGGATCCGCCGCAACCGCACGATACAGAGAAGATACCGACCCGGGCAAATCGTGTTTCGCGATCTGGTCACGCGCGTCGCTTTCCAGCCGCGCCGCCTCCTGGTTAGAGCTATTCGGCAAACCCCTCAGACTATCCGCGGTAGTCAGGTTTGGGTTCGTGCGCTCTGCGGCGGCGGAGGAGCCAGATCCCGCCAGCAGCGGAATGTACGCACCATAGTCGTCTTGCAGGGCTTGTACGAACTGCCGGTATTGCTCGTGCTCGTTCACTGGCACTTCGCGCAGCAGCGTTTTCAGGTGACGTTCGCCGATCAGTTTGCCGTCCTTGAAATCGTAGGTCGAGTCATACTGAGCGAAGTCACGCTTCAAGTGAATGGCATCTGGTATCGTCGGTCTATACCCGGCGGGCAACACGAGCTGGCTATGGAACTGAAGGTCGGCCAACGGCCCTAGCCACAACGGGCCTGCTGGCATAAGATCTTCATCGCTTGGTGCCGGAAGGTTAATCGCTGGCGACGGCGACAGAATGCGCCGGTTCGCCCAATCTCCAAAGTCTTTCCGCGTGTATTTGTATGAGAAGTGAAACCGCTCGTCAGTCTTTTCCGGAGAGCTCGCCGTCACCTCGCTTACCTCTCCACCGAATCCCAAACCCAGCGAAATCCGCTGCACGAGATCCTTCCACCTCGCCAGCGCCACCACTCGAAAGCTAGCCCGCAATATGTATTCGTCATCGCCTCGCTCGGAAAAATCCGCGTTTCCCTCGAGCGTCCCGGCAGCGCTCAACTTCGCCTCCATGTTGAACGTCTGGGTCGTCGCGTAGGGAAGATCCGCCGGAGTGTTCACCAGGGACGGCAGTTTGTCTTTCCAAACCACGAGCGCTTGTTTATCGCGCAAGGGAGAAATCAGGAATTGGTAGGGCCCCACTTCAGTCGTTGTATCGAGCCACACCGGCCCGTCTTGTCGCGGCACGACCGTGATCACATGGTCGAATTGCCCAGGAGAGGGCACATCTTCATCCACTTCGTGGCTCGTGCTGATCAGCGCCGGGTACGCCGGAATTCCCGCCGCCGCCAGCAGAGATGCCAAGAGCGTGTGCTTGTCCTTGCAATCTCCATACTGGTTGGCCAACACCTCGGCCGCGCCGTGCGGTTGGTACCGCCCGATGCCGAAAGCGACCCCAATGTAATGAAATTGGGTACTCACGTATCCATAGAGCGCACGCAACTTGCTTTCGTCATTCGAAGCGTTCCTGGTCAATTCGGCTGCCTTGGCAACCACTTCCGGCGTCGGCTTCACCCGCTCGTCTTGCAAGCTGCCGTACCATCGCCCCACATCCTCCCAGCTCACAAAACTACTCATCAGCACATCGGGCTGCGGCTGCCGTCCCCGCGCCCGTTGCCACAGTTGTTCGGTCGCTTCCCGTTTCTCGTTCTTCTCATCTTTGTGTTGAAGGTTTGCGGTGCGCCATGTGTAGGTTCGGTACCCGCCCGCTTCTCCTATCATTGGCTGAACTGTCGAGCTCTTGATCTTCATGGTCCGGTCGCGCGGCACACTGATCTCTAACTGCTCGTCAAGTACGATCTGGTCGTGAGTGAAGCGGTAGTCCGTCCAGAACTGCCCGGGAGCCAACGGTTTCGTCGTGTGCTCCTCAATCCGGAATTCGAGCGCGTCCCCAACGCTTAGTCCTTTCACTGCCACGTGCTTTTCATGCAGATCGCTGTAGAAAGGCGCCTCGCGCGTGATCTGGGCAGCCATGTCCTGCACGTTCTCCGCAGGTGTTTCCACTACTGATCCGTCCGGTTTGCGAACCCGCACGTACCCGATCTCGAAAGTCCCAGTCCCGCTGGCGTATGAGAAGCTGAGCACTCCATATTGCTGCACTCCCGCCTCCGACTGGATTCGCACCCGAGCCGCGTCCTCCCGGAAAGAAGTCCCATCATTCTCAAATTTTTCCTTGCGGGAAAACTGCTCAATGACGAATGCTTCCTGAGAATGATCCACCTTGGAGGCGTCAGGTTTGGGCGATGACACTGCCTGCGCCACCATTCCAGGGACGAGAAAAACAACGATCAGAGATAAGGCACTAAAGCGCTTCAACATGGCAACCACATTTATTCAGCTTCCGGCAAGAAAGACAAGTAGCTTGGATCTGGCCTCAAAACTTGTGCCTGCGTGCATGGTGTTTCAGCGCATAACTCGCGGCCCAGAAACGGGAAATCTGGGAAGTCACGAACCTCGTTCACCCGAAGCCGCGGGAAAGCCATTAGCGTTCACTCCCTTGCTGGTCTCACTCGCAGACGATGCGGCTTAGAAGTTAGGGACGTTGGGAATTCTCGATTGCGCGATCTTGGCGATAGAGTCGGTTGAGCGAAGCCGCCGCTGGGAAGCCGCTTTGTTCGTGGCGGCCGCTATGTGGTTTCAATCGATTTTAGATTTGGAAGTTATTGAAAAGGCAGATACTTGCAGGGGAACATTCAAATCGAAGTTCATCGATCTAACCATCAAACCGAGGCTCAGGTTCGCCCCATCGCGCCCAGTGGCATTTCTAGACCCTAGTTAGGGCGTTTTTCAGGACTAATGCCCAATATCGGCTCAAACCCTCGCCCAACAACCCCAGGTTCGTCACGATCGTGACGGACCTGGGCCTAGGATCGAACCCCAACTTGCACCGGGCCCAGAAGTGGCCCATTTAGAGTGCGGATAGAAGGCATGGCAACGGTGGGGTGTCGTCGGCCAGAGTTTTCCAGAAGGACTTGGTTCGAAGCGGATCCAGAATGTTCTGTGACCGAAACGAAAATAAAGATGCTGAGATGATGATGGAGAATGCCAGAACGGTGAGGCGGAGTGTCGATGCTAACGAGCAAGCTCGAGAAAGAGCGAAAACCACTCCACTGAGGAACGAAGCTCAACTGAACTGCGTTTCGCTTCGTTCCCAGCTCGATCGTGAAGTAACTTGCGGGGCTGTCAAGGGTCAAGCTGAACGCCGCCCTTCGGCGGCGCCCTTGACAGCCCCGCAAGTTACCATCGGATGTCTATGGCTCACGTCGGAAAACAAACGAAGGAGGGCCGGCACGTCGGCCTTGACTTTCATGACCTTCTCATAGAATCGCTTATGGGCTTCAGCTCCCAAGGAATGCTCACTGAGAGCTCGAGACCACGGTAATCGTCTTCGACAGCCCTCCAACGCCGTCGCGGCGAACGATCCGGGTCTGCCCGTTTCCCAACCGAGCGTTTGCATTCGATTGGGGCGAGAAGGGCACGCCATCATTCACCTCGGTGCAGTCCATCCGCAACCTGCCGTTGTCGTTGAACACCAGACCGTAGAATCGCAAGGTGCTGCCTGCGGTTAGAGTCTGCGCATTCAGCAGTTGCGTGCTGCCGTCAACGTAGACTTCGACTTGGCTCGGGTTAGTAAGCAGCGTGGTTTGTCCAGGTTGTACAGCCAGCGCGGGAAACAAATCGTAAGGCGCGAGAGATACGGTGTAGTCGGTAAAACTTCCGTTCGTAGAAGATCCCATTACTGTTCCGTTGATTGTCTGCGGGATCAGCGTGATTGTGTTCGCCGGAGTGTAGACCCCACCCATGGTAGACAGCGCCTGAGCAGAAACATCAACGTTCTGACCCGCGACCATGTTTGCAGCCGTAAAGCTGGGCACAAAGGGAAGTTTCTGCAGGTTCGTGAACTGACCGGAAACCTGGAAAACCGCATTGCTGAAACTTATATATGGCGTGTCGAAGTAATTGCCGGAACCGTTGGGGCCCGGAGCAAGCGGGCCTTGCTCCTGGCGGCCATAGAGCATTAAGACAGGCACCGCTGACCCAACTTGCATCAGCGGTCCCGTAAACATATTGACAGCAGAAGAGTCCTCTACGGCAATGCGTGTCGCCGCCACCGATCCGTCTGGCCGAAGCGCTCCATCGATATTTACGAACATTCCGGTCGCGAGCGCCGAGACATTGGAGACTCCCTGAAAAGCAGTTGTACTCCCAGCGCTAACGGAAAGCCTTCTTGTCCCCTCGGGTCCCTCAGGGACCGCGAGAGTGAAATTGCTGTTGCCGGAGTCGAACGAAGCAATTTCTCCCTCAAGCCCTGCCAACTTGCCATTCGCGGGATTGGTCGGCGAGGAAATCAAGGTGAGCGGCGTCAGATTGAAGGTTGGCGTCAAGGCATAGCCTGAGAATCCCATGGGGTTCAAGCAATCGGGCAAGGTCGCCGACTGCGAGGCCAACAGGCTCAAAGCGAGGGCCATGCTCGTGCCCGTCACAGTAATGGCTGATGGCAACGTTACTGTAACCGAGGAAGCGGGTACATTGTTGTTGTAGGTTGTTATTCCTAAGGACGGTTGCCCGTCGACTATGCCGTTGGCAATGCAGACGAAGCTGCCGAAGGTAATTGTCGCCGTCGCAGCAGTGTAGACATCCTGGGGAACAACGGCAGTGACTAGGGGATCGATGGCGCCGTTCAGATGAATGAATTCCGAGGGCTGCTGGGCCGTTAGCAGGCTGACTGTCTTGCCTGACTGGCTGGTGAGAGTGACGCTCTGAAATTCGAGGTCAAACTCGGCCAGCTGATCATTCGCCGTGCTCGACAGCACCACGGTGACCGACGTGTTCCCGCGCAGCTTTGGAGGTTGTGTAGAGTTTCCGCCGTAGCCACAGCCCGTGGTTAGGCTGAGTACCAGCAAAATTGGAAACGTCACGAGAAAAGTTGTTGGGCGATTGGAAAAGGAAGTTTGCAGAGACGAAGCAGCAGACTTCATAAGTTCCTCCTGCAATGGCAAAAAGAACTGCTCCTTGGAAAGGCCAGTGGGCGCTGAACAGGTAACTCCGACATCCTGTTAACCAGTTCGACAAAGAAAATAAAGCCGGCATCATCCTACAAGCGGAATCGTCAAGCGGCGTACGATTCGTGTCGAGAATTGTAAAAGGCCGCACTCGCTAACTAACTAAGCCGTTTGCCAAGTGGTAATCCCGCCCCAAGAAATAGAGGGGCTTCTTGTCAGAAGCCCTCTGGCGCCGGTATGAGCGGTTATGAAAGGGCGCCGCCTCTCGATGAATTCTCTACCCGCGCGAAGCGTGCTCTTTCGCCTTCGCGATGTCCTGCTCAACCTGTTGTCGTTGCGGATAATCCGGATTCGCTTTCAGCAATTGCTGCCAGGCGTCAATCGCGCCCTTGGGATCTTGCTTGCCCTGCCACCGCACCCAGCCCAGGTTAAACAGCGTCTGCGGATGTCCTGGCCGGTACTTCAAAGAAGTCTCCATCGCTGCCAGTGCTTTTTCCGCATTGCCCGTATACCAGTACGCCGTGCCCATGTCCGTCCGCACATCCGGATTGTCCGGATGAATCAACAACGCGCGTTCGTAGTATTGAATTGCCGGCGGAAACTCTTTTCCGTCGTAAAACAGATTGCCGAGCTTCACGTACGAATCGAAATCCTTCGGATCTCTGTTGACGGCTTCGAGCAAGGGTGCCGCTGCCTGCGTCAGCACAGCTTGCGCATTCGCGTCTGGCTGCTGCTGGACCTCGACACTTCCCGGTTGCGTGGTAGTCGATGCCGCGGCCTGTGCCGTAGCCGTAGACGCCGATCCACGGAACAAATATCCCAGCGCTACACCGAGCAGGAGACAGAACACGGCCAGCAGATAAGCCTGCCTGCCTGTCCACGCTCCGTTGCTTCCCGAACTGCTAGTTAATTGCGACCGCACGCTCTTTGCTCCGCTCATTTCGCTTCTCCGATCTGGTGCCGGCAGACGCCCGTTGCGGCGATTCCAAGTGAAACAGGCGAGTGACCGCAGCGGTCATCTTCTCCTGTTCTTCCTTTTCTGGAAGTTCTTTGAGTTCGCGAGCCAGGGAGCTGGCAATCTTCTTTATGACCTGCGATGTGATTGCGTGTAGCGACTGGTCCTGCTCCCGGGTAAACGGCCCGCGCTCTTCGATGAAAGACTCCAGTTCCTGCCGGCAAATTTCGTCGAGGCGGTGGCGCAGTGCCACGATGATCGGCACCATACTTTCCGCCTGCAGTTTGCCGCGGAAAGCTTGTGCCTCCGCAGCGATAATCCTCTCCGCCTCTGCGACTGTCGACCTATATTCCGTGGCGTTGTTCTTGACCGCGTGCTCGAGACCGTCCAGGTCATAGAGGAGGATTCCGTCAACTCTGCGCACGTCCGGTTCCACGTCACGCGGCATGCCGATGTCCATGATGACCAGTGCAACGCGGTTGCGCTCAATAGCAATTCTTTCTGCTTCCTCGCGTGTTAGAACTGCATGCGGACATCCCGTCGCGGTGATCACAATGTCTGCACGCAGCATGCAGTTCCAGCGATCCGCTAACCTGGCAGCCGTGCCTCCAAACTTCTCCGCCAGTTTGCGCGCTCGCGCTGGCGATTGGTCGATCACCACCACGGAACCAGCGCCGCTGTCTATCATGGAACGCGCAGACAGTTCGCTCATCTTTCCCGTTCCTAGCAGCAATACTCTTCGGCCATCCAGAGATCCGAAAATTTGGCGCGCCAACTCGAGCGCCGCCGTCGGAATGGAGACCGTCAGCTTTTCGATCGCCGTCTCCTTTCGCACTCGAGTGGAGACTTCGAGCCCTCTCGCTATCACGGCGTTCAGAAAACGCCCCGCCGCGCTCACAGTGCGTGCCTGCTCCCACGCGGCTTGGACCTGCGCAACGATCTGCGGCTCGCCCAACACGATCGAATCGAGTCCAGACGTCACTTGGAAAACGTGGGTCAGCGCGCATTCATCCAGCAGGCGGTAGAAGTGCTCCCACTCGGTCAGCTTCAGCCCATGCTCGACCGAAAGAAAGTTGAGCAGCGAGTTGGCGGCCAGCGTTGGCTCACTCGCCCATACCAGGAATTCCGTCCGGCAGCAGGTGGAGAAAACAACTACTTCCTCGATGCCCTCCCCACTCTTCAACTGCCGCAACACTTCGTAGCGCCGGTTCTCACTGATCCAAAAGCGCTCTCTCATGGCCAGCGGAGCCGTGCGGTGGTTCAGCCCGATCACCATGAGCGTAGGTTCCAAAATGAACACCTGGGAGAACCAGTTACAGCTACGGAATCGCAAGCCATTTGCCAAAGATCCCTGCGGGATTGACTCCTCAATCACAATGTTTTCAACAAGTTGTAAGACACAAGAACGATCGGGAGCGTTCATCGCTGCTTGCAGTGCGGCATATGGCGCGGATCGCGAGTCTTTTAACCCGATCTGCCTGCGCTCGACCAACTTAGCCTCTGACCACGATCACGACCGGACGTGACTGCGATCACTGACCACTACCCCCGCTTTCGTAGAAACTGCTAGACGATTAGCACGTTCTTACCCAGTTCTCGAAACTTGTCTGCGAGATTCCCGCTTCAGCGCAGACAAAGAGGCGGGGACAATCAAGGTTCCGAAAAGGAAAAGCAATCATGAAGATGACAAAGCTCGTAATCCTGATCGTGATGATCGCTGTGGCGCTATTCCTCGTTTTGCCTAACCTCTCATGGGCCGCCGAAGATGGAGCAGCCATCTACAAAGCGAAATGCGCTGCCTGCCATGGCGCGGACCTTGCGGGAAAACCGGCCGCCAAGATTCCCAGCCTGGTTTCTGACGATGCCAGGAAGGCTTCCGATGCCGATCTGATCGATATGGTCGCCAACGGCGGCAAGGACAAGAAAACCATGCATGCTTTCACCAACAAAGGCTTGACCCCGGACCAAGTGAAGGCGGTCGTGTCCTACATACGCGAAGCGCAAAAGAAGTAGTTCAGTGTTCCGATGGTAGGAATCGCTGTTCCGAATGGCGAATCCGGCCTGCCGAACGGGCAACCGCGTTACCTTGCGAGGGTGAGTGATCCGCTCACCGGCGAGTTCTGGCCTCCTTCGCCGGATTGCCGGGGTCCCCTCTTCGGTTCGCAATTACACGGAACTGCCAGCCCGGGTCTATGTGCTCACCCCTAGACTCGGGCCTTTGTTTGCCGTCCGTAACCGCGTAACACCTCCGTAGAGATGTAGCTTGCCAGTCTTCTCACCACGTCAACCCGAGATGTCGGGTTTCTTCTTGCGAAATTGATCACGACTGGCTGTGATCCTAATCACAGCCTTTTCCACGTTCCGAAAGTACTCTGGTCTTGCTTGTGGGAGTTCTTTTCGAGGCATTCGCCGAAGGGGGTAACATGGTCGTCGCCGGCACTACTCCAAACATGAGCCGAGTGGCTCACGATTTTTCCAGAAATCCAATGCTCGTCTACTGGGAGATGACCCAGGCCTGCGGCCTCGCATGCAAACACTGCCGCGCTGAAGCAATGCCCACGGCTCATCCTCTCGAACTCAACACCGAGGAAAGCAAGCGATTCCTGAACCAACTCGTCGGCTTCGGAGATCCACTGCCCCACCTGATCCTGACCGGAGGCGATCCGCTCAGCCGCAAAGATATCTACCCTCTGATCGATTACGCCAACGGCTTGGGGCTGGAAGTTTCCATTACCCCCAGCGCAACGTCCGAATTAACCAACGCCGCCATCACCAAGTTGAAGTCGCATGGAATTCACAGCCTGGGCCTGAGCCTCGACGGCCCATGCGTTCAGAAGCACGACAACATTCGCGCCGTCGCCGGAACCTTCGAGCGCACCATGGAAGCCGCGCGCCACTGCGGACGCCTCGGCCTCCCCATCCAGATCAACACGCTCGTCGCGGAAGAAACCGCCGACGATCTGCCCGCCATCTACGAGCTATTGCGCACCAGTTTTCCTGTGATGCGGTGGAGTCTGTTCTTCCTGATTTCCGTGGGACGCGGTAAGGCCTTGAACGAAGTCTCTCCCCAACGAGGCGAATCCATCATGCGGTGGGTTTTCGATCTCTCTAAGCATTCGCCCTTTGCCATCAAAACCACCGAAGCCCCGTCCTATCGCCGCATTGCCATCGACATGATGCGCTCGTCGGGGATGCCCACGCCTGACATGAAAGCAACGTCTGTTTATCAAGGCTTCCAGATTCGCGACGGCCACGGCATCGTCTTCGTCTCCAACCTTGGAGAAGTTTATCCCTCCGGATTCCTGCCGCTCCACTGCGGTAATGTACGGACCGGTTCGCTAGTCGACGTCTACCGCAACGCCGACATTTTCCGCGCACTCCACTCGCCCGATCAGTTCCATGGAAAATGCGGTGCCTGCGAATACAGCCACATCTGCGGAGGATCGCGCGCGCGCGCATATGCCTATACCGGTGATGCTCTGGGCACAGACCCGTTCTGTCCGTACGAACCCGGTTCTACGACCGCGTAGCCACGAGCCTGCGCAATGGTGACTCGGCCTGAAATGAATGACCTGCGCGAGCAAGTTCGTCTGTCGACGCGTCCTGCGAACCCTGGTACAAGACTCTCCGCGTTACGCAAGAAGCTGACCCGCCGCGCCTGCCCCGACCACTCCCAAGTGCTGCGCAGGACCATTCAACTCGCCTTCCTGTTTCTCAACGTCTGGCTCGGCGTCGCTTTTTATTTCTGGGTCCGTCGTATGGAAACGGGCGCGCCCGGTCGGATCGTGGTGCGGCCCGCCGGCGTGGAAGGCTGGCTCCCCATCGCCGGCCTCATGAATTTAAAGTATTGGCTGACGACCGGGCGCGTACCGGCCAGCCATCCCGCCGCGTTGTTCCTCCTGGTAAGTTTCCTGGCAATCGCGTTCTTATTCCGTAAGGCGTTCTGCAGTTGGCTGTGTCCTGTTGGGACTTTTTCCGAATATCTCTGGCGTGCGGGACGGCAGATCTTCGGGCGCAGCTTTCAGGTCCCGCGCTGGCTCGATCTTCCCATGCGAAGTCTGAAGTATCTGCTGCTGGGATTCTTCGCTTGGGCGATCGCCAACATGACGCCGGACGCGATTGAGCGATTCATGCATAGCCCCTACGGCGCGGTCGCCGACGTACGCATGCTGAATTTTTTTCGCGATTTGGGCCAAACCGCGGCCATCGTTCTCGGCGCCCTGGTGATAGCGTCGGCCCTGGTGCAGAATTTCTGGTGCCGTTATTTGTGTCCCTAGGGAGCACTACTCGGCCTTACTT
>Ga0210398_10003388_pt1 | contig 15300 bp, 14 predicted proteins | sample IncBWC4OmetaG_FD_161047 | JGI IMG/M metagenome (GOLD analysis project Ga0210398, IMG submission 161047) | Forest soil microbial communities from Barre Woods Harvard Forest LTER site, Petersham, Massachusetts, United States - Inc-BW-C-4-O | ecosystem: Environmental > Terrestrial > Soil >...
ACGATGACCTCGATATTGCTGGTGCCCAGCTCTTCCTGAGCGCGCCGCAAACCGCCCGGGCCGTGGTTGTAGGCGGTGACCGCCAACGGCCAGCTGCCGAGCAGACGATAATTGTAGAGCATCAAATTCGCCGCAGCCTCGGTCGCGCTGTACGGATCCAATCGCTGATCGACCAGCCCGTCCACCCGCATGTAACGCCGTGCCGTTCCCGGCATGAATTGCCACAGACCGGCAGCGCCGACGCGAGAATAGGCGGCGGGGTTGAACGAGGATTCGACGTGCGGCAGTGCCCCGATCTCCGGCGGCACGCCGCGGTCGGCCAGCACCCGCGAAATGTTCTCCTCATAGGCCTGCGCTCGCAGCAAGCCCTCGTGAAAGCGGTCGGCTTGGCCGAGCTGAAAGCGAATGCGCTCGATGGCCTCGCGAAATTGCGCCGGCGTCGGCTTCTCGCCGAAGGCGTGCAGGATGCGCCTCTCGTGCGCCGTCAGATTGTCCGTGGCGCCGGAGGCAAATCGGCGCAGCAATTCCGCGTAGCGCGCCTTCGCCTGCGCGACGATGCGCTCGCGCTGCCTCGGGGAATCCGCCGGATCGAAACGCAGAACTTCATAAACCAAGCCCAAATCCCAGTCATCGTGCAGCAGACCCTGGTCGGTCGTGACCTCGGTGTACACGCGAATCCAGAAGCGCACGTCCGCCTCGAGTTCCGGCGGCTGCGGGAAAGTTTCCGGAGCCTCGGCAGCCCGGCCTACGCCGAGGAGCATGGGCGCGAGCAGCAGCGCCATGAACCACCCGGCCCGTTTCGAGCTGATTTCAAGCAAATTCAATGACCTTCAAGGATGAGTCGTGATCGATGGCAAAGATGCGGGGCGATTGTCTCGCAATTGGACTCGCAGCGAAGGTTACGGCCTTGTAATATCGCGTGCAGTCTTTCAGGGAGTATTCACAATGGCGTATCAGTCGGCCGCGCGCGGCGCTTTCAAGTTGGGCGTTTGCATCGCTGTGTTCATCGTCGGTCCGGCCATGGCGGCACCGCCGCCGGCCGCAGGATCAGCGGCGGCGTCCTCATTTCCTATCAGCGACAAGTCGTTCAAGTGCATCACCGAGATGACGCACGTACGGCATTTTTACGTCGACAACCTGGCGGGCAATTTGGCCGGCACGGTCAAAGTTGCGCAGGCAGCCACGGGCAACTACCCGGTCGGCTCCGTGCTGCAGCTCGTGCCCAACGAAGTGATGGTGAAGCGCGACAAGGGCTTCAATGCCACGACCCACGACTGGGAGTTCTTTGACCTCAATATATCCCCGGAGGGATCGGCAATCCGTGTCCGGGGATTTCAAGACGTGAACAACCGGTTCGGCGGCAACTGCTTCAATTGCCACGTCAAGGCCCGCGCGGAATTCGATCTGGTGTGCGACAACAATCACGGCTGCGATCCGATTCCCATCACGCGTGCCATGAGCGGAGCCTTACAGCGCACGGATCCCCGGTGCAAGAATCCGCCCGTCAGCGCCGAAGACGCCGCGGCGCTGGCTCAGCTCGGGGCAATCGTCAAGGCTCTGGGTGCGGGCGGCGCGCCGAAGCCATGATCCAGCGCTGCTTAGGAAACTGAACGCGATTGCGCCCCTTAGGAGTCGAAATTGGCAGACGCACCGTGAATCCGCCCTACCGCCTCTCTGCCTCCCTGAACAATTGCTCGAGCGTCACACCCAACTTCACCGCGAGTGCCGCCAGGATCAGCACCGTGGGATTGTAGGAACCCCTCTCCAGTCTCCCCACCACATTGGTATGAATGCCCGCGAGGCCGGCCAATGACTCTTGGCTCAAGTTTTTCTGGGTGCGCAGTTCCCTGATTTCCTCTCCCAAACTTCGCAATATCGATCTTGAGCGCACCCCCCAAGACTCGATCGCCGCACAGAATACTGTCTAGACATTATAATGTGTGAATACTAGGAATCCTCGAGGGTCTGCCTCGCCCGCACGCCTTCGCCCGGCACACCCTCGCCTAAGCCGTGCTCCTCGCGCCAGCGCTTCTCCGCCGCGGTAAAGAGCACCCCCAAAGACATCTCCATCTGCGTCGCGATCAAGACCAAAGTCTTCAGCTCAGGATTAGCCTCGCCCCGCTCGACCCTTCCAACTTCGTTCACAGTAAGCGTCGCCTTCTCCGCGAACTTCTCCTGGCTGATGCCCTGCAGCCGCCGCCACACGCCAATCTCGTTGCCCAATGCCAGTTTGACGGTCTCTAAGTCCACCCGCCCACAATCGCGGCGCGGACACAATACTGTCTAGACACTAAAATGTTGAATTACAACTATTGCGTGGCCCGCTCCTTAGACACGATAGTGTTTCAACATTATAATGTTGATTCAAGGAGGCAAAGGACATGCTCATTCTCACCCGCCGACCGCGTCAAGTCGTGATGGTTGGCCATGACGTCCAAATCATGGTGCTCGATATTGCCGGCGACCGCGTCCGCTTAGGCATCACCGCGCCCCGCGAACTGAAGGTCGTTCGCCAAACCACGCCCTCCCCGGCCCCGCCGACCCAGCCATGAAGTCCCGGCCCGCCCATTTCGAGCGCCTGCTGAATTTCTTGAGGCGCAAAGGCCGCTCTCATGAGGACGCCGAGGATCTCATTCAAGAAGCCATGCTGCGTCTGCACCGCTATCGGCGGGCAGATCAACTCGTGGTCAATGAGGAAGCCTTCCTGACCCACGCGGTGCAAAATCTCTCGGTCGATCTGCACCGCCGCTTTCGAGGCCGCCATGAAGTGCCCTTGGAGCAGGTGAACTTAGGCAACTCGTTCGTCGACCCCGCGACGCCGGAAAAGACGATTGAGGCCGAACAGCGCCTCAACGGTATCCGCGCACTCTTGGACGCCGCCAGCGTCCGCACGCGCGAAATCTACTTCGCCCAGCGCGCCGGCTACAGCTACGATGAGATTGCCGCACACTTCAACGTCTCCCATATTACGATCAGGCGCCACATGGCCCGCGCCCTGCTGCTCATCATGGAACAAGGTCCGCTCGATGACGCCCGCGCCTGACGCTCTCGAGTTGCGTGCGATTCGCGCCCAAGCCGCCGTCTGGGTGACGGACCTGCACGGCCCCGAGCGCAGCCCCGAACTCGAGGCGGGGTTGCGCCGCTGGCTGGCCGAAGATCCAAGGCATGGAAAGGCCTTCGAACTCGCCACCGAAGCGTGGCAGCGCAGCGGCAACCTCCCCGCGTATCTGCCGGATCAGCCCCGCCCGGCCGCATCGCTCACCGCATCGTTTCCCAAACGCACCGCTCGCGCCGCCCGCTTCACACTGGCCGGCGCCGTCTCGCTCGGTTTGTTGCTCGCGGCCGGCTTCTACCTTTTGACGGACCCGACCCTCTCCACCGGCTACGCCGAGCAAAAAACCGTGGCGCTCACCGATGGCACGGAAGTCACGCTGAACGCCAACTCCCGCCTCATCGTCGATTACACCGACAAGCTGCGTAAAGTCACGCTCACCCGAGGCGAGGCGCTGTTCAATGTCACCAAGCATCAAAGCCGGCCCTTTGTCGTCGTCGTCGGCAGCCGCAAGGTCATCGCCTTAGGCACCAGCTTCGACGTCCGACGTGAGGACAAAGGTGCGCCTTCCTTCACCATCACCCTCATCGAAGGCCGCGTCGCCGTCGAGCCACTCGCCGGTCCCAACATCATCCCCGTCGAGCCCGTGGGAGCCATCACACTGCTCACGCCCGGCGAGCGCTTGCACTTTGCGGCCAACGCGCCCGACGCCCTGGACTCTCCCCCCATCGACAAAGTCACCGCCTGGCAGCGCGGCCAGCTGATCTTCGAGGACACCTCCATCCGCGAGGCGGCCAACGAATTCAACCGCTACGGCAAGCGCAGACTCATCATCGATGCATCCGTCTCCGACAAAATCCGTGTCGGCGGCGTGTTCCGCATCGGTGACCCGGAGAGTTTCGCGCACGCCATGGCCAATGCCTATGCGCTACGCATCATCGAAAGCAACGACAAGATAAAAATCACCGCCCCCTGATCCATTGTTGCTTCCCCGTTACGTCTTTGACCTACAGGGACTGACAATTAAGGGGGACAATCATGCAATTCCGCTTGCCGCGTGCCTACGCGGCCGCATTGAGTCTTACGTTCGCGCTTCTCTTATCGCCGCTCGCCGCGCCCGCCGCAACCACCGGCACAGGCGCGAGCGCCGAGAAATCGCGCTTCGACATACCCGCCGAGGACTTGGGCAAAGCCCTGCGCGACTTCGCCATTCAAGCGAATTGCAACCTCTCCTACGACCCCGCCAGCGTCGAGCATCTCAAGGCCCCCGCCATCAAGGGCGAGTTCACCGTGCCGGATGCACTCTCGCTCATCCTCCGCGGCACGCACCTACGCGCCGTGAACATCAATGAAAACACCATTCAAGTGCTGGATAGCGCAGCGTCCACGTCCGGCTCGAACTCCGCGCACAACGGCCCGGTCGTGCACCTCGCCTACGCCACGCCGGACGCGCCACCGCCGACCAGTCAGGACATCCCCGCAACGCCCGCCTCGAGCAACGCCACCAGCGACGACAACAAAACTCCCGGCCTGGAAGAAATCGTCGTCACCGGCACGAACATCAGCGGCGTGGAGAACAAAACCGTGCCGTTACTGACCTTTGATCGAGACGCAATCGATCGCAGCGGCTACGCCACCATTGCCGATTTCATCACCGCGCTACCTCAGAACGTGAAGAGCGGCGGCAACAGCCCCGATGGAGTGCTCGCTCCCGGCCTCGGACTCAGCAACATCGACAATTCCACGGCAGCCAATTTACGCGGCCTTGGAAGTAACTCCACGCTCACACTGCTCAACGGCCATCGCGTCGCGCCTTCCGCCTACGGGAGCGGCGTCGATCTGTCGGTGATCCCTTTGAATGCCGTCGAGCGCATCGAAGTGCTGACGGACGGATCCTCCGCGGTCTATGGCTCCGACGCCGTTGGCGGCGTGATCAACATCATACTTCGCAAGGATTTTGACGGCGCGGAAACCAGCGCACGCCTCGACACGCTGGCGCGGGGCGGCGGCGAGCTGAAGCAAATCGGTCAGTCGCTCGGCAAGACTTGGGGCTCCGGTGGTGCGCTCGCCGTGTTCGAATTCCAAGACGCCGATGCCATCCGCTCCGATCAACGCTCCTTTACCGGCAATCTGCCGCGTCCAACCGATGTGTTTCCTGAATCCAAGCGCTATTCCGGAACGTTGACGGCGCACCAATCTCTCGGCGCCTCCTTCGAACTCTTCGTCGATGCCCTGATCGAGCACAACGACGGGCTGCGAGCCGTCACCCTCGGAGGATTTACCACACAAACCCAAATCATCACGAGCAAGACAAACTCGGCTTCCGCGAATGCCGGTTTCCGATGGCAACCCTTCGGCGATTGGCACCTCGAAGGGGATGCTCTGTTCAGCCAAGTGGACACGCTCGCGAGCGAGGTGTACAGCCCGCCAAGTTTCGGTTACATCAACGGCACTCCGGAGCTACGCAATCTCGATACGATCGAGGAGGCCGACCTCAAACTCGACGGCACCCTCTGGTCATCCGGCGGCTCCAGCCTCAAGGCCGCGCTCGGCGCCTCCTTCCGGCAGGAGGATTTTTCTTCGCTGATAGAGTTTGAGAATTTAGATCGTCCCACCGATCGGCACATTCACGCAGCCTTTGCTGAATTTTATGCGCCGCTCGTCACCGCTGCGAATGCCCTGCCCGGCGTGCAGAAGCTCGACCTGTCCGCCGCGGTACGCGACGACTCCTATTCCGACTTCGGCAGCAAGATCAATCCACGCTTCGGCGTGTTCTGGTCTCCTATCAATCAAATTGGGCTGCGCGCGGCCTACAGCACCTCGTTCCGTGCGCCCAATCCCATAGAAATCATTTCCACCACCACCGATACCAGCGTGTATGTCGAGAGCGGCTTTCCACAACCGCAAGACCCCAGTGGCAACACCGGTGCAATCTTTTTCGGCAATCAAGTTTTGGGTCCCGAGACCTCGCGCAATCTCACCGCAGGCCTCGATTTCACGCCCACTGCATTGCCGAACACCCGTTTCTCACTCAATTACTATCGCATCATCTACAGCAACCGCATCATCATTTCGCCGATTGCGGCCGACGTCTTCGTAAATCCACAGATCTATGGGTCGCTGATAAGGCAGTTCCCCAGTGATGCCGCGGTCGAAGCCTTCGTCGCCGGCCTCGAACCGCCGCAGACACTGGTCGATTTGACGCCCAACCACACGGGTCTCACGGGTGTGCGCTACGGCTTCCCCTATGGCGATATCAACGCGGCCAAGGAGAGCACTCAAGGCCTTGATCTCGTCGCACACTCCATTGTGAACCTGGATGCCGCCAACAAACTCGTTCTCGATTTCAACGCTACGTACATCAAGGACATCGAAACCACATTTTGCGGCAGCTGCGTCGGCACCGACCTCGTCGACACCTACGGCCAACCGCTCAAGCTGCGCCTTCGAGCAGCGGCGGGCTGGTCTGACGGCATTTTCAACACCAATGCCGCCGTCAACTACGCCAACGCCTATTCCGACACCAATCTCATCCCACCGGGCCGCATTGCGGCATTCACCACCGTCGACTTGACTGCCAGCTGGCATATTCGTGCCTCCGGCACAACGCTGTCTTTCAATATTATCAACGCCCTCAATTCCGGCCCGCCGCTCACGGCCCCCGGTTTCAACCAAGTCGCCTACGACCCCATCAATGCCGATCCTCGTGGTCGCATCCTGTCCTTCCAGGTCCGGCAAGCGTGGTAAGCAAACGACCCGCTGCAGCAGTCCCACCGCTGCTCGCAGCCGCGTTCCTGGCCGCACAGTTCTCATCCATTGCCTCCCCGATCGAGGAAGCCGGCAAACGCGAGCTCACACCGGCGGACGCCATCGCCACGGTGCGCGTGATGCAGAACCAACTCTATTCCGGGCAGCGCGTAAGCGACGCCGGCACATCGCCCGATGGTCATCGCTACCTGATTCGACTTGCCTATGGCGACGTTGAGCGCAACGGTGTATGGATGGATCTCCTCACGGGCCGCTTGGACTCCCTCGACGCCGCAGCCCACCCACGACGCTGCGCGCATCTTCTCACCACCGGCTTAGGATCCGCCACCAGCGGCCAGTCCGCCGACGCCGACCCGGCGCCCGCCAACTTCATCCGCTGGCTCGATGACACACACGTTGCCTTTCTCTGGAGTGACTCTCACGCCCGCCGTCAGGTCATGGCCGTCGATCTGAACAACTGCAAGCGCAGTTTCCTCACCGCGAGTCCCACCGACGTATTTTCATTCGCCTCCACGGCGGCCGGTGCTCTTCTAATCAATACGCAAATTCCGCGTCCCGATGGAAATTCGCGCCAGTTGTGGGCTCAGGGCTTCACCGTCAAGGACTCGTCCGACGGCTTTTCGATTCTCAACGGCGCGATCGATGGCGCGAACTGGGTTGGCCTCAATTTGGAAAGCCGTTGGTTCATTCTTTCCCCTGGCGCCACGCGCTCCGTTGATATCGCCGGGAATCGAGTCGACGTCTCCAATCCCTTCTACCGCGAGATCTCTGTGAGCCCCAGCGGCCGGTACGCCGTCGTCGGCGTCGCGCCGACCACAACGCCCCATGACTGGGCCGAGTATCAGGATCCCTCGCTGCAGCGGCTGCTCAAGTTCAATGAGACCAGCGTCATTCGCACGCCCTTGAGCTATGCCCTGATCGATCTGCACACAGGCACCAACTCACCGCTCTGGAACTCTCCTAAGCCATTCGGCTGCCAGGTCCGCTGGTCTCCGGAGGGAGACACCATCCTGCTCGCGCCCACTTTCCTCCCGCAAAATGCAGACAGCTCAGCTGGCCTGAAAGGCACCGCCGCTGTGGTACTCGATGTCCCCACCGGCCTCTATGGCGTGTTGCCCCTCGACATGAGCGGCCGCACGGTCGTGAGCGCTGAGTGGTCCTCACCCATTGTCATTCAAATCGACACCACCGATGAATTCGGCGCCGATCCGCAAACTCAGCGTTTCACTCGCGACCACGGCATTTGGCAAGCTCTCCGAACCGCCGACCTGCCCCTGGGAGCGCCCACACGCGCATCGCCCATCCACATAGAAATACGCCAATCCTTGAACTCCCCGCCTAAGGTATTTGGCGTCGATGCCCGCAGCGGCACAGAGCGCCTGATCTTGGACACCAATCCACACTTGCTCGAGCGCTTCAAGCTCGGCCGGGTCGAGCGGCTGTCCGGCACGCTTCCCAATCAAAAGCAGTGGATCGGCCAGCTCATCTACCCTGCCGATTACCAGCCCGGCAAACGCTATCCCTTGGTGATTCAATCCCTGTACGGTCACGGCTTTGGGCCGGAGGAATTTACCCTCGATGGCTTTTGGGGCGACAACGGTATGGGTTTGGGTCCCAGCGCCTTTGCGAGCTATCCCGGCCAGTTGCTCGCCACCAGAAATATTGCCGTGCTGCAGCTCGCCGTCGTGCACCGATCGTCAGGCGTCGGTGAAGCCGAGGACTACCAACTCGCTTTTGAAACTCTCGCCGAGCAACTGTCCGCATCCGGACTCGCGGACCGCAACAAAATAGCTTTGGACGGCTTCAGCAGGAACGGCTACTTTGTCGAGTACACGCTATCGCATTCGAAATTTCCATTCGCCGCCGCCATCGCCGCCGACAACTACGACCCCAGCTACTTTCAATCGGCACTCACCAATTGGCGCAACATAGACGAACAAGTGAACGGCGCTCCCGCCTTCGGCGACGGACTTCAACAATGGCTGAAGAGAGCGCCCGGGTTCAATGCCGAACACATTCACACACCGCTGCGCATGATCGGCCAATCCGCCGGCATTGAAGTCATCATGTCCAAGTGGGAAACCTACAGCCGCCTGCACTACCTCAAAAAGCCGGTTGAAATGTACCTCATGCCGGAGGCCAACACTCACCCCTCGCACACGCCGCAGAATCCCAATCAAATTCTCGCCATCCAAGAAGGCGTGCTCGATTGGTTCAGTTTCTGGCTGTCCGGGCGAGAGGACCCCAGTCCGCTAAAAATTGATCAATATTCGCGCTGGCGGACCTTTCGTACTTCAGCCGCTGTTGCGGATCCATAGCTCCAAGTCCAAATGGTTCATTACTTCACCGCCAATCGCGGCGCTGCGGCTTGGACTGCCACTCAACGCCAATTCCACGGCCTCCCGATCCAGAATCCGCTCTCGCACCAACATCCCGTCCAGCAACGTGGAGCGAATGAAGTCCAAATTGCGATAAATCACTTCAGCCACATTGTGCAACGGCCGATCCTTCCACTGCCGCCGCAGTATCGGCTCCGGTACCTCCTCGACGAAGGCGTGCCGCGCCAATCCGCGGCTTCTCCCCTCATAGAAATGCACATCCACGGGAATGCGCGCACACGCCTCGAACACAGGCTGCGCACACAGCGGTGACAGCGCGACCGGCGACTCGCCGTGCGGGGATAACGACAGGTCATAGAATTCCGTCACAAACGCCAAAAGCCCCAATCGTGTCACCATTTCCGGCGACATCGGGCCGACAGAGCTAAACCAAGACTCCGAGATACGCCTATCACTCTCCAACGAATGCCGCGCATCGCTCGAGGCCAGCTGACACACATGCGCCAGGCGCCGCCGATAATCCGCATGTCCCATGCCAAACACCTGCCGGCCTACCGCCTTGCCTAACACGTTCCACAGCGTGCGGTCACGCCGTGTCGCCACCAGCGCCGCGGTGCGCCAAGTCCGAACACCTAGACCATACCTCCTCAAACTATGATCCACCGCGTACACAAAGGACGTACTGCACAGCGTCGAGTCGCCGCCTTCACCGGTAAACGTCGCGGTGGCGCGACTAGGCGTCGCCAGGCCCCGCTCCAGCGGCCCCCGTTGCCAGTGCGTAAATAACAATGCCGGCTCCATCGACGGCGCCAATGCCGGGAGGTCCCGGAACGTCAACGCCCGCGGATCGGTGCACACTTCCACATGCCGCAAGCCTCGACGCGCTGTGGCATAGCGCGCCCAGCGCCGCTCGTCGCATACCGAATCTTTGACATAGCCTGTGTAGCATGTAATGTCTGGCGCATTGGGCGCATCGCTCAAACAACCCAGCACGATGGAAGAGTCCAGCCCACCTGAAATCTGCGCCAGTACTGCCGAGTGATGTCCCGCCAACGAGTGAACGCAGCTTCGTACCGCTGCGCGCATGGCCTTCGCCGCCGCCACCGAATCGACGATCAGATCCGAGGCGCGCTCAAAGCTCGACGGATGCCAGTAGCACGAGCGCCTGAGGCAGGCGCCGTCCACGCCAAATTCCACGCACTCGCCCCGATGGATACTTGAGATACCGCGGAAGGAAGGCATATCGAGATCGAGGAATCCGTTCACCGCCCGGGCCCGCACGAACTCTTCATTTACTGCAAACCTAAGACCGATCTCCCGGCAATCCCCCAAACATGAGAACGCCAGCTGCACGCCGCTCCGATGCGTGAAATAGCAAGGCAGCGTGCCGCAAGGATCGTTGTAGACAAATCTCCGGCGCCGCCGGCCATCGACCAGCACACCGACAAAATTGCCCCAATAGCCACTCGCCAGGATCCGGCCTTCGCTGTCCAGCACTGCTTTGGTCTCGAGCGGTCCGAAGTAGGCGTCCGGAGCCGTGGCATCACTGTCGATATCTCGGGACCGTGCGAATATCTCTCCCAGCACCACGCCGGCGTCCTCGTGCAACAGGTGCGCGCGCATGGCGCGCGAGACATCGGCGACGAGCACGGCTACTCCGTCGGTCGCTAGCACCACCCGCCATTTCGGCGACGTCGCCTGAATTCGACGTTGCAGCCGTTCGGCCTCCGACGAACTCGCGACGGACTGCGCATCCCACATCAATGCTAGATAACGAAACACGACTATACCGTCAGGATTGGTACATAGGTACACACCTTCTCAGGATTTGTATCCAGGAGAAAGTTGCCCCACTGCACCCAGCTATGTGCGCCCCAGGGTTGAGTGGTGACTCCGATCATCCACTCCGGATGAAAATCGTAATGGCTCAGGAACTTGACCAACGTCAATGCATGCAGCAAGCAACGTCCCTCAGCGTGCAAGACGAAGGGCCGTAGGCGGCGAAACACATCCACCAGCGCCGCCACTTGATGACTGTGCCACGCGCCGCGGTCATCACGCCGCCGGGCTTTCAGATCGCGCATCGACTTCACCGTCGCAGAGAACGGACGCAGCGCCAACGACCCCCGTACCCAGAGGTATGCCCGCGCAAAATTGAATACATCGCGCAGTCCAACCCGACCCGCGACTTCGATTTCATCGCCGATCGATATCCACTCTCCCCTCATATCGCGGCGTATTTCGGTGGCGCCGCACGCTTCCAGGCCCTCACGCCTGCACACGCCACCGGGCAAACCCACATCGACGTCGCGCAGTAACAACCCATTGCTCACCAGCGATTCACATAAAAGGAGGGCCGCTGCCTTAACCTCGCCCCCCTGCCGTAGTCCACATGGGCCGCCGCCCCAAACGGGCTTCGGCCACTCCGGAACACTGCCCGCCAACAACAGGGTCTCCGGTCGACCGAGGCCAAGATACTTGTCTCGCTTTGAATCCAACAATACCGAACCATCCTGGGTCACACACACGTAAACATGAGCCGGGATCCGAAATCCAAGGTTTGCTGGATGCTCGCCTCTCGGCGGGTTACATACCATTCGCGACATCCTCGCCCAGGGCGGATGCGTGGAAACCCACGCATCCGCATCGAACATCTATCAGGCCACCGGATCCCCGGTCTGGATAAAGGGGTTATCTTGAGGATGGAGACCCATCTGCTTGGTCTCCTCGGATACCTTGCCCAATTCAACTGGTTGATTCGTCGTCATGTAAATCTCCTTGTGTCGAATGCACGTAATGAAAACGCTTTGCTATCCGCGGTAGCGATTCCAAGCTGCGCTGCCGATCGCCGAGGCGTCAACTCCGAACACCACCCGACACCCGATTCCGCGGACATGTATTGTCCGTATCCATGCGCTCAGTTGCGCGTCAAACGCCTATAAAGACAGCCTTGGGCCTAATCTTCGCGCTCACACAAGTCATCGCCATTGACGTCCACCGCACGCCAAACCCCACTTATCTCAGGTGCCACTCATCAACTCCGCATCTCAATTCTCGGTCGATTCGCGTGCCAGACCGAAACTCAAAATCGCTCCCAGTCATCCCCTGCCACGTCCGCAGGTTGAATGCCCGGCAGTGACTTCATCTCAAACAACTGCGGCGACACGCGCCGATAATGTCGCATCCCCCTTCCCAACGTCGCCCCACTCACGCCGAACCAGGCACCCACCTCACGCAAGCTCGCCGACCTTGAGCGCAGCGCGTACCACGCCACCAATGCCCGTCCCAACACCGCCTGATGGTCGGCTGAATGCAAATCTTCAGGCTTAGCTCCCAACAGCTTCGCCACCCCTGCGATCAATTCCTCCCGCGTGGCCGGCACCGGCGGATGTCTCACCGCATCTCTCACCTGCGCGACAAATAAATGCCCACCCACCACCCGCGCATCGAGCCCTGAGCCCTGCTCAAACAGTGTCGTGATGTGCGGCGTCTCAGCCTGCTCCATGAATTCCCGATAGTCCCGCAATCCGAACAACCCCCTGCGCTCCAGGGCGCGCCACACCGCGTCGGTCTCCAAACGCGCCCGCGCACGTGCGCCAACATAGGTGGGGGCTGAGCTGTATGGATAATCGACGGCGCGCCGCGCCAGCCCCGAACGCAGCGCACACGCGTGCACCCGCCGCAACGCATGGGGCAAGTAGTCCGGCGCCACGACCTTGGATTCATAGCGCTTCGCGAATGGGGAAGCGCGCTTCGGGATGATTTGTTCTGCATGTAAGTAGCGCGAATAGCGCCCGCCGAGGCGCTGCATGCAAGCTTCCAATGGCACCGCCAGGGTTCGCATCACCAGCGATGCGGCATTCGGCTCCATGCAGTAGCCGAACAACTGAGCGCCAGATTCCGAACAACACTCATCGAGCAACTTCAAATATCGGAGCAAGTGCGGGACGCTGGTCCAGCGTTCAGCCGCAGCGCGGTTGAGCACGCTCGGCTCAAAGTATATGTTGAAGCCCTCGTTCCCCCACACTCGCACGATATGAATCGCGCCGTGGAAGTCGAGCCTAAGTGGCCGCGACAAGCGATACTCCTTCCGCTCAAGCTTCCTTCGATGCACAGGTTCGAACATCGCGCGCATCTTGTCGATTTAAAAAAGCGGAGTGCGAAAACAAATTTTCGCAAAACAGGTAATTCCCTCTGTTGCCGCTGTAAAACTAATGACACAATCCGCGCCGCATTTTGTTTTGACATGGCGTGCGACATAAGCGCGCGACTTGTTCGGTTATTTGCCGAAAATATCAGGCTAAAAATGCGACGTGTTCGGGAACTTAAGGTCATATTGATGACGCTAGTTCATCGCATTTCATGATGCTCGAACCCGATTAGATTATCGGCCATGTATTCAAAGGACCAAAGGAATGGGCAGCACCCCGGTAACACAGGTTGCGGAAACGCTGGTACAACTCGTGCTACGCGCGCATCACACCGACGAACTTGTGCAAACCGACGGCGACTGGCGGGCGCTTGGACAGATCGCCGCGCGCATGCTGTTCTGGTGCGGCGGCGCCATCTATGCCTGCCGCTGCGAAGGGAGCGAAATTCGCTTCGCCGTACGAGTCGCACACGCACCCTTGGGCGCCATGGCACACCATATATCCGGCGCCTATGCCATCCATCTGCGCCAGATGCGCGGCATCGGCGGCAGCATCTTCAAGCCCTACGCTGCAATTCGGCTGGAAGACGACACCTATCTCGACGAACTGGTGCTATGGCTGCACCGGCCAGTCTCACGCTCGAGGATCTGGACTGGCGAGGACGCCTACCTCACACCAAAATCACTGCCATGGATTGACACCGGCCGCATCTTGAGCGCGCTCAGCATCGGCGCGCCTGGGCCCGCCACGTATCGGCGCCGAAAGTCAGAACCCATATCACCGCAGGCTATTGAGATCTTCACGCGGCGGCCCCAACGCACACGTCGGGCAACTCTGTCCGACGATCTCCTTGCAGAAACCCCGACGGCCGATCACGGCACGCAAACTGCGCGCCCCGGCATCGAAGCGATTGCACGGGTGGTCGCAGGCATTTGCAAAGTCTCGTATGGCGACATGCTGACCGACACGCGCAAGCGCGTGGTCACCAAGTCACGGGTTATCGCAACAGTGCTCGCCGCCCGCAATGGCGCAACGGCTGCCGCGGCCGCGCGCCTGTTCAACCGCAGCCGTTCGACGCTCATCGAGCAGGTCGAACACTATCGAACCACTCAGCCCGAAATATTCGCGGAGGCCGACGCCATACTGGAGGCATTCATCGCCGAACAGCGGAAATAGTTGCGGCGATGTATGCGCAGCGAATAAGGCCGCGGAAACACCGTGGATGCCGGCCGCGGCAATAGCGGCACCTCGTGCAGCGTCGCCTCCGGCGGCGCGCAATCGGTGGCGGAGAATGCCTCGAAGACCTTGTTGCGAGGGGGTCTCGGTAAGTTGATCGGATCCAACGCTCTAATCGAGTTCCTCACCATCTGGTGCGCAATCTGTGCCACGTCAGGGTAGTACGGTCCCTTGTGCGGCATCTCCCCATATTCCATCGCGATCTTGAGACACTCGAGCAAGGAGTCCGCACGCAGCAAGTTGTCGCGCTCGGTTTCAATGGCTTTCAGCACGCGGCTGAGTTGCGAGTCCATGGACTCGGGGGAAGTGCTTTCGGCGTTTGAGCGACGATGTTTCGTCGAGAATCGGCGAGCGGGCATGGTTTGTACCTTCGGGTAATTCGCTGAATCGATACGGAATATTGCACTCGAACTGTACAAATATCCAGTTATTTTTGGCGCCCTTGGAAAGGCTGGAAGCTGCAGGTTGAAGGGGGCGGGGTCCGTGCCTAGGCTGCGCTGCCTCGAAGGTTCCCGGCTGGTCGAAAGACCAAACCGAACAACAAGAAAATCCCTAGGGCGGCGCTCGCGGGGATCGGCCAGATGGTGTGCCAGTCATGGCTCACCTGCAGGCAGGCCTTGGCTGCCGACGCGGCCTGGCCGCATGAGGGATCGCGGATGGCAAAGCGATTCACGATGGCGCCCGACACAAAGGCGCCGACGAAGTAGCCCAATCCGTTGGTCACGAAATTGATCAACCCTTGAGCGGCCGCGCG
>Ga0210398_10003389_pt1 | contig 15296 bp, 10 predicted proteins | sample IncBWC4OmetaG_FD_161047 | JGI IMG/M metagenome (GOLD analysis project Ga0210398, IMG submission 161047) | Forest soil microbial communities from Barre Woods Harvard Forest LTER site, Petersham, Massachusetts, United States - Inc-BW-C-4-O | ecosystem: Environmental > Terrestrial > Soil >...
TCAACATCGGATATCTCATCGATCATCTGTCCGCGATGATGATGGCGGTGGTGACCTTCGTCTCTCTGATGGTGCACATCTACACCATCGGCTACATGGCCGACGATGACGGCTATCAGCGCTTCTTCAGCTACATTTCGCTGTTCACCTTCTCCATGCTCATGCTGGTGATGGCGAACAATTTCCTGCAGCTGTTCTTCGGCTGGGAGGCCGTGGGCGTGGTGTCGTACTTGCTGATCGGTTTCTGGTACCAGCGGCCTTCCGCCATTTTTGCCAGCCTCAAGGCATTCCTGCTCAATCGGGTGGGGGATTTCGGCTTCGTTCTCGGCATCGCCGCGGTGCTGCGCTACACGGGATCCTTGGACTACGCGACGGTGTTTGCGCACGCCGACCAAATCGCCGCCGCCCAGATCCACATCACCGGCACCATCGCCTGGCCGGCCATCACCTTCACCTGCATTTGTTTGTTCATCGGCGCCATGGGCAAGTCGGCGCAGGTGCCGTTGCACATCTGGCTGCCGGACTCGATGGAAGGCCCGACGCCCATCTCGGCGCTGATTCATGCGGCCACCATGGTGACGGCCGGCATCTTCATGGTGGCGCGCATGTCGCCGCTGTTCGAGCTGTCGGAGACGGCGCTGTCATTCGTATTGGTCATTGGCTCGACCACGGCATTTTTCATGGGCCTCCTCGGCATTGTCGCCAATGACATCAAGCGTGTGGTGGCGTACTCGACGCTCTCGCAGCTCGGATACATGACGGTGGCGCTCGGCGTGTCGGCCTACAGCGCCGGGATCTTCCATCTCATGACCCATGCGTTCTTCAAGGCGCTGCTGTTCCTGGCGGCGGGCTCGGTGATCATCGCCATGCACCATGAGCAGGACATGCGCAAGATGGGGGGCTTGCGAAAATATATGCCCATCACCTACTGGACCTGCCTGGTGGGATGTCTGGCGCTGATCGGCTTTCCCGGCACGTCCGGATTTTTCTCCAAGGATTCGCTGATCGAGGCGGTGGGCGCCTCGCACCGGGTGGGTTCGGGATACGCTTATTTCTGCGTGGTGACGGGCGTCTTCATCACGGCGCTGTACACCTTCCGCATGTTCATCATGACCTTCCTCGGCCAGGAACGCATGGACCATCACACCCGGGAACATTTGCATGAAAGTCCCTGGGTGGTCACGGTGCCCCTGATTTTGCTGGCCATACCCGCGGCGCTCATTGGATGGTTCACGGTCAAGTCCATGCTGTTCGGCAAGTTCTTCGAAGGCGCCATTCATGTGGCATCGGCCAATAACGTGCTCGAACGGGTAGGTGAAGAATTCCACGGCCCGGCGGGATTTGTCTTGAGTGCGTTCGCGGCGCCGCCCGTGTGGCTCGCGGGCTTGGGCGTGCTCACCGCGTACCAGTTCATTTTATGGAAACCGACCTGGGCCGATGCGGCTGAGACGAAATTCAAATGGCTGTACACGATATTGGTGGATAAATACGGCTTCGACTGGTTCAACGAACACGTCATCATGGTGGGTGCCCGCTGGCTGGGCGGGGGCCTATGGCGCTTCGGCGATCAGATCGTCATCGATGACGGGTTGGTCAACGGCAGTGCGCGCACCGTGGGTTGGCTCGGCTCGGTCATGCGTTATGCCCAGTCCGGATACCTGTACCACTATGCATTCGCCATGATCCTCGGGTTGGCGGCGCTGCTGATGTGGCTGATCTGGCGATGATGTCAAGCGCTCACCTGCTGTCGTGGCTGATCTGGGTCCCCATCATCGGCGGCTTCGCGGTGCTGGGTTTGGGACATCGCGCCACGCTGGCGAAATGGCTGTCATTGGCGGTCAGCGGACTGGCGCTGCTGTTGAGCATACCGCTCTGGACCTGGTTCAAGACCGGCACGGCGCAGATGCAATTCGTCGAACGCTCGCCGTGGATTTCGACCATCCATTCGGAGTTCTACATCGGCGTCGACGGCATCTCGATGCCGCTGATTCTGCTGACGACGTTCACCACGGTGCTCATCGTGATCGCCAGCTGGCAGAACGTCGAGAAGCGCGTGGCGCAGTATTTCGCCGCGTTCCTGATCTTGGAAGGCCTGATGATCGGCGTCTTTGCCGCACTCGACGGCGTGCTGTTCTATGTGTTCTGGGAGGCGATGCTGCTGCCGATGTTCATCATCATCGGCGTCTGGGGCGGACCGCGCCGGGTCTACGCCACCATCAAGTTCTTCCTGTATACCTTCATCGGCTCGCTGCTGATGCTGGTCGCCCTCATTTATCTGTATCTTAAATCCGGCAGCTACGAGCTGGCCGTGTTTCAGCGGATGCCGCTCACCCTGACCGAACAGACGCTGATTTTCCTGGCATTCTTCGCCGCGTTCGCAGTCAAGGTGCCGATGTTTCCGGTGCACACCTGGCTGCCCGATGCGCACGTCGAAGCGCCCACCGGGGGTTCCGTGGTGCTGGCGGCCATCATGTTGAAAATGGGCGGATACGGCTTTCTGCGCTTCTCGCTGCCCATCGCGCCGGATGCCGGCCGCGAGCTGGATTGGCTGATCATTGCGCTGTCCTTGATCGCCGTGGTGTATATCGGCTTCGTCGCCCTCGCGCAGCGCGACATGAAGAAGCTCATTGCCTACTCATCGATTGCGCACATGGGCTTCGTGACGTTGGGGATGTTCATCGGGTTTCAGATCGCGGCGCACACGGGCAAGACCAGCGGTATTGCGCTAGGCTTGGACGGCGCCGTGGTGCAGATGCTGTCGCACGGCTTGGTATCGGGTGCCATGTTCCTGTGCGTGGGCGTGATGTACGACCGGGTGCACAGCCGCGAAATCTCTGCCTATGGCGGCGTGGTCAATACCATGCCGAAATTCGCGGCCTTCATGGTGCTGTTTGCACTGGCAAACTCCGGCTTGCCGGGAACCTCGGGGTTCGTGGGAGAATTCCTGGTGATATTGGCCTCCTTCAAAGCCAACGTCTGGTACGCCTTCCTGGCGGGCACCACACTGATTCTCGGCGCGGCCTACACGCTCTGGCTGGTGAAGCGCGTGATTTTCGGTGAAATCGCCAACGACAAGGTCGCGGCGCTTTCGGATGTGAATGGCCGCGAGTTCCTGGTGCTGGGTGTGCTCGCCGTTGCCGTGCTGCTGGTGGGCATGTGGCCGGCACCGCTGCTCGACGTGATGCGGGCATCGACACAGCATCTGGCCGAGCAGCTGCTCCTCTCCAAGGTTGCTCCTTAAGGTACGTATGATTGCAGGCGCATTCAATCCGAGTTTCTTCAATTCAGGCCTGGTGTATGCATGGCCCGAGATTTTCCTGTCGTTGGCGGCATGCGTCATCCTGATGCTGGACTTGATGCTCAACGATGCCCAGCGACGCTGGACCGGCGTGCTGAGTGTGGTGAGCTTGATTGTCACCGCGGTGCTGGTGGTCGCGCATCCCGTATCGAACAGGATCGTCGCCCTCGGGGGCCTGTTCGAATTGGATCGAATGGCACAAATCCTCAAAGCGGTGACGCTGCTGACAGTGGCGGCGGTTTTTGTCTATTCCACCGACTATCTCCAGCGCCGCGCCATTTTCAAAGGGGAGTACTTCGTCCTCGGATTGTTTGCCACCGTCGGGGGCATGGTGCTCATCTCCGCGGGCAGCCTGATCACGCTTTACCTGGGTCTGGAACTCATGTCGCTGTGCCTATACGCCATGGTGGCGTTCGATCGCGACTCAGGCATCGCAGCTGAGTCGGCCATCAAGTACTTCGTCTTGGGTTCCATGGCATCGGGAACCTTGCTATACGGAATGTCGATTGTCTACGGCGTGACGGGGAGTCTGGAACTTGCCGACATTGCCGGCGTCGTGCGCAACGCGGCGATTGCCGGCAACATCGGCCTGCTGTTCGGCATCGCCTTCCTCATTGTCGGCGTGGGCTTTAAATTCGGCGCGGTGCCGTTCCACATGTGGATACCGGACGTGTACGAAGGCTCGCCGACGTCCGTCACCGTATTCATCGGAACCGCGTCCAAGCTCGCCGCATTCGCGCTGGCCATGCGCCTGCTGCCGGAGGCGTTAGGGGCTTCCCAGCCGGACTGGAGCCAGATGCTGGTGGTGCTGTCCGTGTTGTCGATGGCGATCGGCAACATCGTCGCGGTTGCGCAGACGAATTTGAAGCGCATGCTGGCGTACTCGACGATTTCGCACGTGGGCTACGTGCTGCTGGGAATCCTCTCCGGGACGGCACAGGGTTTTCAGGCTGCCATGTTCTACATGATCAGCTACGTGATCGTCGCGGCCGGCTCTTTCGGCATGATATTGCTGCTGGCCAGAGAGGGTTTTGAAGCCGACAAGATCACCGACTTCAAGGGCTTGAATGCCAGAAGCCCGTGGTTCGCCGGCATGATGGCGATCCTGATGTTCAGTTTGGCCGGGCTGCCGCCATTCATCGGATTTTGGGCAAAGCTGGGCGTGATCCAAGCAGTTCTTGGGGTGCACTTCACGTGGCTTGCCGTCGTTGCCGTGCTGTTCTCGGTGGTAGGGGCATTTTTCTACTTGCGCATCGTCAAGCTGATGTATTTCGATGAGCCCGCCGATACCGCGGTGATCGGCGGCTCGATGCTGATGCGCACGGTGTTGAGCGCAAACGCGCTGTTGGCATTCGCGCTGGGCGTCATTCCCGGAACACTGCTGCAGATTTGCCAGCGAGCGTTGCAGTAGGGCATACGCCGGCAAAAGACTCGAGAAACAGGAGGGGTATCGATGATCACGCTTTATCACTCCCCACAAACCCGCTCCGGCAGCATCGTGTGGCTGCTGGAGGAACTCGAGGTTCCCTATCAGACCAAGGTCGTGGATTTTCGCCGGGCAGACGGCACCGGAGCCCGCGATGCTTCCAATCCCCATCCGCATGGCAAAGTGCCGGCGCTGGTCGACGGCGGGGAGACGATATTCGAAGGCAGCGCCATCGCGCTCTTTCTGACCGACAAACACCGCACCAAGACGCTGGGTCCTGCAGTCGGGGAGCCCAAGCGCGGCGAATATCTTTCCTGGCTTGCGTATCGGCCGGGCGTCATGGAGCCCGCCATCCTGTCGCGCCGCTTCGAGATCAAGCACGTGTACGGCGCCATGGGCTGGGCTCCGGCCGACGAAGTGGAGGAGGTGCTCAATAAACACCTGGGACAGCGCCAATATTTTCTTGGCGATCAGTTTTCCGCGCTGGATATCCTGCTCGGCGGCGGGCTGCATTTTTTGATGATCGCGAAAATGATCCAGGAAACGCCGGTGCTGAAGGCCTATTCCGCGCGCATCACCGACCGCCCCGCATATCGCAGGATGATGGAAAGGGACAAGCACTGAAAAAGCGCAGCGCGTCGGCTTGCTTTAGCCGCGTGCCCTAGTACAATGAGCGGCTCTTCCGGTGCGGGGTGGAGCAGTCTGGCAGCTCGTCGGGCTCATAACCCGAAGGTCGTAGGTTCAAATCCTACCCCCGCTACCAATTTTCCCCTTCTAGATCAACGAGTTAGAATCGACTTTATTTCCCATCGTCTCTGCTGCCCAGGAGATCGCGGGAGTTTTGCGGGACATCGGATCACATCGACGCCAGATTTCCGATTGAAATCAAGGTCGCTGAGAGTCAATCGTTGCGGGAGTCGCGCTCGTCGGAATTCCTTGTGTGATGCGCTTGGTATGTGTGAAAACTGCCTCAGAGCGCTAGCCTTCTCCACACCCCCTTGAGCAACAACGGATAAGGCAAATCGATGTCGCGGTCGAGTCGGAGTTCGTTGTTTGAATCACTTCCTTCCAATGGAGGTTCGGGCTATCGAAACCTGCGCGACCCTCCAAGTGAGAATGCTCTGATATGCCGCGAGTACTGCGACTATTTATGGAGTCGCTTCTTCCCCTATGCGGACCAGGGATTCGCCGAGGATTTTCCTGTGCATCTGCATCAGCGATTCTGGGAGATGTACCTAGGCGTTACGCTCTTGGACGCTGGACACTCCATTGTCGCGCCGAAGCCAGGACCTGATTTTGGGTTAACGCTCGGGGGACGGCGCATTTGGATCGAAGCCGTAACAGCTACGCCCGGTGAAATCGGTAGGCCTGACTCCGTTCCCCGGTTCGAGCCCAACGAGACCGGGATATCGTCCGGCTATGTCCCGCAGGACCAGATTATCCTGCGTTGCACGACTGCAATTTCGGCGAAATTTCCGAAGCAATATTGGCAGCATGTAACGAAAGGAATTGTGGGCGAGCATGACTGCTATGTGATCGCGGTAAATCATGCGGAGGCGTATTACTGGGCCGAGGTGGGTACGCCACCTTTTATGTTGCGCGCGGTTCTTGGGTTAGGCTCAATGTATGTAACTATCGACAGATCTACTCTTGAGATTGCCAATCAGGGCGTTCTCTACCGTGGCAGCATTCCCAAATCGACCGGAGCAGAAGTGGATACGTCGCTATTTCTTACCCCCGAGTCGGCACCTCTGAGTGCTGTGATAGGTTCAGTCACTACCATTGGCGCTCCTGTACACATGCAAGAAAGCGAACACTCTATGGGTCAAGACTTTAGACTGATCAAAAATCCCATGGCTCGAAACGTCATTCCGGAGGGACTTTTAACTCGGGGAGAAATTAACGAAGTAACCCTAGGCCGAACAGACTTTCACGTTCACGGTCGATTAATAGAGCCGTAGCGGCAGGGAAACCCGACCCAAGCGGCTGGCCGACGGTTCAAAGTCCCGACCACCTGGTTTTGGACTAGGTGATCGACTCGATAGCCAGGTACTCGAAAACAAAGCCAAGTGGTTGAGTAGTGCTTTGTCGTGCTCTCGAGTGAATTTGCAACGGACATCCCGCGAGCGTGGTTGTGGAAGATCAACGATTTACAAAGCTCAAAATTTCCAAGTTTTCCTTCCTTTAAGGCCTATTTCGCGGTACTCGTGAGTCCATGGCTATCATCGGAGTAAACGTGCTTTGAAACTCTTCTACTCATGGCAGTCGGATACCCCACAAGGGGTTGGGGGATGCATCCCTCGCGCCGCCTCGATCGCATATCTCGCAATCCGGTTCAAGGCCGCCAATCGATCCGACTACGCGGGCATCGTTAGAGGCTTGCGCTCTCGACGAGAGGCTTCAGGCGTTTTTCCAACTGCTCCTCAAGTTCACTCAATGTCTTGTATTCGGGTGCTTTGTGGACCGAGAGATCAAAGTGCAGCTTTGAGTTCATTTTGCGAACGAGAATGGGTGCCTTGCCGAGCGCGTGAGCGTATCCCACTTCGTAGTAGACATTCTGGCGCTCGTGAGTGAGATCCGCAATGATGTACGTGCAGGCTTCGATTTCTACGAGGACCCGTGCAGTAATGGTCTCGGCGTGCTCGATGTCATCGATGCGCAGCGCTTCTAGGCCGACCTTCTTGCAGGCGCGCTGAATGGCGCGGTAGGTGTCGGTCAATTCCGGTTGATTGGGGTTCATCGCCATAATGACAAACGCCGATTTCTCGCGCTCCACGGCGAGTGCCGGTTGACTTGACGGTCGATGCTGGCGAACAAGATCCGGATGCAACGATTGATAGCTGAGTGCCGCCTCGAAGGCCAACCCTCTGGATTTGTACAAACGTTCGAAAAGGTCTTCGAGCCCCACGTACTGAAGGTACTCCTCGTAAGCCCGGGCCCCTTGCAGCGTGATTTCCGTCGTGACGTTCGGGTTGCTGGCCGATCCCATTGCGGTGCTGAAAAAGCTCCCAAGACTTCCCATCTCATGAAGCGCCCGGCCGATGACTTCTGAGCTTGCGCCGGTAGATTCTGCGAGTTCAGCCGAGCTGATCCGGGTGGGCGGTGGATCGACTTCGAGGCGCCGCTGGATATCCCGAATGATCTGATCAACCGCGAGCACTCGTCGGTGCCTGGGTTCGACGCGCCAGAGGCCCAGTAGCGTGATTGCATCGAAGGTGTAGAGTCGTGGATCGATGTCGGTGGGTGAAAAATTGGGCGCGAGGACATGCCGGAGCTTTACCCGCAGATTCTGTGGCGGCAGATTGGGTTGATCGGCGATTGCCTGAAGCCACCGCTGCTGGTCCTGAGAGAGCGGATGGGTCGCCAGGGTGTATTTCCGCATCGAATCAGTTCCTCGTCAAAGTCAATTTCGATACGAGGCAATTCCCGAGAGTATCCTCATCAGGGTTAGAACCTCGGATCCTAAGGGATCAATGCCGCCCCACACGTCTCGGACCCAAACCGTACTGCCGCTCAACATGAAAGGCCGCTCGATAGCCGTGCTCTGCCAGTCGGTCGAACACCTCCAAGGGTACACGACGCAACGTGGTCGGGTAGGAGGACGCGAACGCGCTCGAGCTGTCCACCTCTTGAGCAGTGTTGATCATAATCAGCGCGCCTCGGTCGGCTCCCTCCTGAAGAAAGTTCGCGAACGTTCGGATGCGCAAGGCATGCGCCTGGTCCGACATGATATCCGCTATGCGCTGAAGGCGTCGGGGACTGAATGAACCAAAGGAAAAGCCGGTCGGCAGCGCAGAGCCCGCGTCCGAGACGATGATGTAGCTTCCCGGATGCTTGGAGCGACCCTTGCCGGCGTCAAAGAAGGGCTCCAGCCCTAGATTGTCGTAAACACCGCCGTCATACAGATGAAGGGCGTCGTAGCCGATGTTGACCACCTGCTCAGATCCTAAGGGCGCATCCCATGGTCGCTTCTTCCACTCATGGCAGCGCGCATCAATCCACAAGGGGCCGAATCCTACGGGAAAGGCAGCCGATACCGCGAGCGCTTGGGATAACGGAAATTGGGCCGATGGGGCATATCCTAATGAATAATCGCCCAGATCGTTGCGTTTGAAGCGGAAGCGTTTGCCGTTTTCCGCCGTCGTGCCATTGATTGACCATTCCGGCGTTTCGGGTAGATCTGAGAGATTCTGCGTTACATTCCACTCGTGCCTGAGCGCAAGCCCTAGGAGATTGGCCCGCGAAAAAATGAAGCGCCAGTTTGAAGAATTCAAGAGCTGTCGTAACGCGCCCCACTGCAAGCTGCGCCTGCATAATTTCATTCGCAGCTGAGGGAAAATCTGCGACAGGAACACCTCTGAGGATGGCCAGTTCATCGCGGATTCTTGCAGCATCAGGCCGATCAGCAGGCTTCCGCCCGACACCGTGGACAGCCTTTGAATGCGCTCCATGAGGCCAAGTTCCGCCAGGCGCTTCAAGACCCCTAAGTGAAACACCATCGCGCGGATGCCACCGCCCGACAAAGCGAGCGCGATCTGCGGCGCTGATTCAGGTAACGAGGATGGCTCGTGCATGGTAGATCTGAATATCTTGTTCCCCAACGATCAACTGAAGCGCCGGCAGGCCATCCTCCGACATGCCGAAGGCGAGATGACAGAGTTGCACAATATCCGCGCCGCTTTGCGAGGATCCGTGTCCGGGCGGATGGCTATGCCATTCACCGACATAACCCACCACGCCCGCCGTGCGCCGGGTGGCCTCATTGACAGCCTGCGCAAGCCCGCTCACGCCGCGCTCAAAAAAATCGGGACTCTCCTTGCTGTCCGGCGGGGAGGGAAGTCCACAAACGATGACGACAGCGTTGATATTGAAATCGTAATAACCGAGTAACACCCCGCCAGTTTCACATGGCAACTTCGCGGTACGGAATTGGCGAAGCTCGTGTTCCACCCCCTCATCGAGAAAGAGGTCAAATTCTCCGAATTTCATCCGCTGCTCGGGGTGCAGGGCCAATTGTCGTGCAACCATCGACCCCTCCTGCGCGCTGCGCTCCCAAATGCGCACGGATGCGCTCGAGCGACCCTGAGCTAAGGGAATCTGCTCGGCCAACAGGCTCGCATGGGCCATGATCTGGGAGTAGGGCATCACGACGGAGATGTCGCGACACCCGGCACCGCTCCAGAATGTTCCGGCATTCCCTTCGAGGTGCTTCTGGCCCCAATCCTCTTGGATCACGGCACGGTAGTATTGCGCTTCGAGGCAGCGCAGCCGGACCAGACGGTCATTGTCTTCCGCCAGCAGCACCGCGGCCGAACCACTCGGCGTGAGGAAGACGGAGAGGTGCCTCGCCACGCCGTCTTCACCGCTCACGGCGCGCGGATACTCGAGTGTCGTCGACGCATCCACCACCAACGCAGCCTTTCGCAGGGCCTCGCAAACAACGGGATTCTGCAACTCTGTCGCATCCGCGACCAGCGGTGTGACCGTCCCATCGCGCCTGCTCATGGAGTGGAGTTGCGCCACCACATCGGCCTTCGGCGCGCCCAGATCTTTAAGCAACGCCGTATGGCGGGATAAGTTGTGGGGCTTGATATGATCCTTGTCGATCACCGTCCAGCGGCCCCATCCGCAGCGATCCCAAATGTTCAAGATCGCGCTGCCTAAGGAACCCACGCCGATCAACACGCCTTCGGGTCCGTGGTCTTTGATCCCCGACTGTCGACGCGCGGCGGCCGCATCGTTTTCAAGGAGAACCTCAAGCGGTGCGACCGTCAGAGCGCGCCACTGATCAGACTCGGGCGGCGAGCCGCCTTTTAAATCGAAGTTCCTGAAGTATCGGCCTTGGTGCTGAATCAAGGCCCCGATCATCTCGCCTAAACTTAAAGGACCCGCATTGACATGGAACGCCCGACAGGCAATCCGCTCGGGCGCCTCGCCTTCTTTGCGGCATATCGGCAGGTACACGAGAAATACGGTTTTCTGGGTGGCATCGGCCATCTCCCCCTGATCCGTGATGCGCTGCGCCAGCGACTCCTTCAGGGGGGTGAAAAGTTCCGCGCCTCGCTTGGCCAGCGTATCGGCCAGTTCGCCCAACGTGTCCGGTTCCCGCTCCACGACACCGTGAACGATCGGACTTAAAGATATTTCAAAGAGCGCCGTGCTCGGGCTTTGCAAGGCACCCGTGGCGGCTTGTGCGAAAAATGTCATGCCATCGGGCCGCTTCACGGATTGGCCGAGGACAAACCGGTGGGAGGCGTTTTTGCGCTGCTCCACAAAATTCCAGGGAAGTACGAGCTCCAAGGGAGTGGCGAAGAACAGCTGCTCGACCGGCTGGTCGGCGGGATGTAACTCCCCCTTGGCCGATTTCTCGAGCCACCACTGAATGCGGCGAAAAAATGATGGCGGTGTCCAGGTGCGAAGCACGGAAGCCACCGGCTCGAAATACAAACAGAGACTTAACGGGTCCCCGGGCGCTGTCGCATTTTCATGCGCAAGGACCGGGAAATCCTTGCGCAAGGTTCGAGCTTCAACGAGCTTCTTAGGGCTCTGCGGCACGTAAAGCGCCAGGCGCTCCCGAAACTTAATCCCTGCCTGGTTGTTGGGCGGCACAGCGTCGGTCTCAACGTCGATGACGAGGATCTCCGAGCCCGAGGGGTCGTGACGATGTAACTCAACGAGCGTAAATGCCCGCTGCCTTAAGATCGCTGCTGCCAGTTTTCGCGCGCGCGGGATCGTGAGCGCGTCCACCTCCTTGAGTCGTGTCGTATTGGGGATCTCGTAGAACGCTACCGCCATCGTCCAGCCCGCGGCGGCACCGAACTGATAATCGCGGGTGCGCCGCTTAAATGTCCAGACCGCTCAAAGGTGATGCCACCACTTCCCACTTCAAAGATCAGGGGTTCTGGTTTGTTGGCGTTCGGTTCCTCCATCGTGACTAGGAACCTGCGGCCGCCGACCTCTTTCAGATACCGCTCGTAGGTTTTTCGAGCTTGAATGTGAGGGGGCTGTACTTCCGAATAGGACGAGCTCACATCGGTAATCGGAGGACTGGAGCTCACCATGTAGGCATCGGCTTGGCCTTGCTGCAGTAGCGCCTCGACCAGGGGCTTAGGCTCCGTTTCCTTTTTCCCCTTATCATCACTCAGTGCAAGGTAACTGCAATGGTGCGGGATGTTATAGAGATTCCAGTTGAGGCGTCCATCGTTCTTGTGATACCGCGTGATGCTGACGATGTCCTCGAGGTCACACCATTCGGCATCTCCCACAGCGAGGTAGTCATAGCGATTGCCCTCAGCTTCAAAGCGCACGTTGAATATCAACGATGCACTGTTTCTGATGATGTCACCCTCGTCACAGTGTTTAATGAACGGTGAGTGACAGAAAAACTCCACCCCATCCGACCCCAAGCTAAATCCCTGAACGATCGTGCCGGCATCGACGAACAAATGATCGCGGGCGCTCTCGGATTCACCGCGCTCTTTCAGTTTCGGTCGCAACCAGTCCATGAGCGCTTCTGGCTGCGAAAAGACGCGGATGCCTTTACCTTCCAATAGTCGGTGACGGGCTTCCTGGCGAAGCAGCACGAACTCATCTTTCAGCTGATCTCGCTCGGCTTCCTCCAGCAGCATCGCGGCCGGGACCCACAACTCCAACATCTTGATCCGGCCGTCCCCCTTGTAGGCTGCCGCATGCTCAAGCTCAAAGAATTCGGTGCTGCCCTGGATGTGATCGAGGTCGGCATGTGTGAATGCAACCACGTCGAAGCTGTCGCGCTTCGCCGCTTTCAGTTCTTCTTTGATCTGTGCCTTGAGATCGATCTCCGGCGATTCCTCGTCTTCCGCCCTTTGCGGATGACGGAAGTCCATTAGGATTCGCCGCCCGTTCGCCAGAATGATCTGAGAGCAATCACCCTTGCCAACCGGATAAAATTTGATGGTGTGGACCATGATAGGAGCCTTGCAGTAGGTCGAAGAAAGAGTGTTAGCACTCGACTTGTAGGAGTGCTAAATTACTTTAGCTTGGGGGCGCAAGGTAGTCAAATTACAATCTATTGTGGACGAAGGGTCTTTCCGTGAAATATCTCTACGAACGCGGCGATCACCGGCGCAAACACTGCTGGAATAATGATCGCGCAGACTTCATATCAGAACGCGGTGGATTTGTAGGAAAATGCCCTAACTCGATCACAGACTCCGTTGCGGAAACCGTCTTAAATCAAGGGGTTGCGGAGCCAGATCCATTTGTGATTCCTGGGCGGCCGAAAACATCGCATCCGAAACGCATTTACGGAGTTTATAAGGGCGTGATTTACGAGGCGGTCCCCACGCAACCCGGGAAAAGCTACCATGGCTATCCGTGGAGGGCCCGGGATGGACGCGGTCCGCTGCCAACGGACGTAATCGAACGGCTTAGGGAGCTGGCCAGAGAACAGGGTTATCTAGATGAATTCGAGTCCTGGTTAGACGATCACAGTTAGAACACAAAAGACATGATTTTAGGCGACACAAAAGGGCTGCATTTTGACGTGACACTGGGCGCACATGACCAGGCGCTTGGCCTTGGATCTCTGCGCGCCGCTATTGGGAAGTCTTTCGTGTGGACCGACCAAGAGGGCCGCGGCATTTCGTGGACTTGGATCGATCTGCTTGAGCAACTCGCCCAATCTTGGCCCTTCCTAAAATATGAAGAGAGTACTCCGCTTAGCGCGTCTGAGAGTGTTACCGCCTTTCTAAGAAGTGGGCGCGTGGCCTCTCCGATTTATGGGCTAGAACCGACAGTTGAAAGTACTAAAGAAGACTACATTTTTTTACGTCGTCATAATCTCTCGTCTGGTATTGAGGGTTTGTATCTACCTAATTTATCTATACTTCGAGAAGGCCGAAAAATCTGGGTCGTATCTTCAATCCGCGAAGGGCTTTTTGATTTCTCTATAACCATAAATACATTGTCCCAACTTGGAGATTTGTTGGCGACGCACATAAGCTCGGGGCAGCAAGACGGAAGGTCGCGGCGAGCTATCGAAATGTGGCATTCACGAGAGCCTGATACTGAAGCGATTCTGCACATCACGTTGGGCTCAGATCGGTTGGTCACAGATCTTGTTCCAGCCGGTCAGACGCTTGCTAGCTACTTTGAAGTGCGAGGTACTGGGCAGAACGAAGACGAGTATGAGTCCAGTCTTTTGATTGCAGCGCGGATGAGCGAAGCTGTGCCCCTTAAGTACCAGCGGGCAATTCTAGAGCAATTGCGAGCTTGCCCTGCGGGTACTGTTTCAACACTTCTCAGAGAAGTATCCGCGGAGGCAATCGCGATCGTGCCGGAATACTACACGCGACCTCACAAGCAAGGCGAGAGTCTCGCACAATGGGCGCGTAAAAAATTCGGCCTCGCACTGAAAGCGCCCGCGGAACCAAAAGAGGTTTTGCACCGGCTAGGCGTAAGTGTTAAGAACGTAAATTTTGGGATTGAAAGTATCGACGCGATCGGATGTTGGGGACAACGGCACGGACCGACAGTCCTAGTCAACGTCGATGGCAAACACGCGCACTCAATCCATGGGCGTCGAGCAACACTCGCGCATGAACTCGCCCATGTGCTTGTGGATAGAAACGGGGGGTTCCCAGCCGCTGAAGTGCTCGGGGGTAATGTACCGAAGCACTTGGAGCAGCGAGCCTCCGCTTTCGCTGCTGAATTCCTGTTTCCAAAAGAAGTCTTGATGGATGGCTTGCGTAAGTCAAAAAACAAAGTAGACACGATAAAACAATTGCAAACTCAGTATTCCGTGTCTCGAGAACTCGCAGCTTGGCAAATATACAATAGCCGAGCCTATGCAGAATTGGACGATGATACGAAGATGTTCCTGAATGGGTGGATGCCGCGCAACGACAGTTTTTTCTCAAATTATTACTAGGGCAACCGCCGGGCTGGACCGCAGTAAACAGGTTCCGTTGCATTAAGGGCAATATCGTCAATCGCGGCGTCCAGGGGGACGCCAAATGACTAAGCCCATTGTCTGAGATCCCATTTACCGATGGCGACGGATCGATGCCGAGATCATCGGATCCGGCACGCGGATTGTTGCGTTCCGCGCCAACGTTTTTGATCAGATTCTCCCTCGCGAACGCGGCTTCGAGCACAGCCATCGGGTCGGGGGAAAAGGCCCACAGTGAGCGGCTGATTACTGCTACTCCCTCTCAATGCGGGCCAAACAGGCTCTCTCGAGGTAGCGAAATCGGGTTCCCACCTCATGGTGTGCTACGAAAAAACCCACGAGATTCCTTTTTTTCAAAAAGGGCTCCGGTAGGCCAATTCGAGGCACCAGGAGATTGTGGGAGTTTTGTGGAAGCCAGTAGTGATTTATCGTGCTTTTGGGGTCGATTTGCAACGGACATCCCGCGAGCGAGGTTTTTAAAAATCAGTTACTTAAGAGTCATCAACTAGCCCGAAGAAGTCGAAATTTCGTGTAGCGGTTATCTCATAACCCGAAGGTCGTAGGTTCAAATCCTACCCCCGCTACCAATTCGAACTCGTGGATCTACAACAACTTTTTCCGTTTTGGCAATCCAGCGAGTT
>Ga0210398_10003390_pt1 | contig 15292 bp, 9 predicted proteins | sample IncBWC4OmetaG_FD_161047 | JGI IMG/M metagenome (GOLD analysis project Ga0210398, IMG submission 161047) | Forest soil microbial communities from Barre Woods Harvard Forest LTER site, Petersham, Massachusetts, United States - Inc-BW-C-4-O | ecosystem: Environmental > Terrestrial > Soil >...
GTAACTCGGCATTGAACGCGGACGACAAGTTCAACGAGGATGGCCGAGTGCAAGCGCCAAAACCCAATAGTTCCTACTACTATCCCGGATTCAATATCGGCGGCCCGGTGATCATTCCAAGAACCGGGATCAACCAGAGCCGACGAAAGCTCTTCTTCTTCGAGGCTTACGAAAACTACCATCAGCAGTTGGACGGTGGTGTGGACCGCGCCTTTGTGCCGACAGCGGACATGATCAATGGCGACTTCAGCGCGCTCGCGACCTACGGCAGCTCAGTCGGGCGGTTCGCGATGGGAACGATACCTACGGCACCAGCGCCCGGCACTTGGATGGGATTTGACACGCGGGCCGCCGCTGGCTGCACGATTGTGGCTGGCGTTTTGTCGCAAGCTTGCATCGATCCCAACGCGCAATTGCTGATGAAAAATTATCTTCCATTAGCGAACGTCGATCCCACGACGCATGAGGGTTTTAACTACGTTCAATCGTTCTCGGTTCCCCAGACTTCCTGGCAGAACGTGGTCCGGGGCGATTGGAATATCAGCGACAACACGAAGGTATTTGTAACCTGGAGCCGCCAACGCGAAACGGCAGATATGCCCAATGGTTTGTGGACGGGGTCAGGGGACTGGACAGTTCCGTCGCCGAGCCCCATCCTCGGACTCAACGGATCGGATTTTGTGGCTGCCAGTTTTGTGCATGTTTTTTCGCCAACGTTGACGAGCGAGACGCGCTATGGCTATACATTCATTAATTTCCCCAGTTCTCCATCGGATCCCTCGAAGATTCTGAAAAAAGAGTCAGGCTACCCTCTCACTGGCATCTTCAACAACCCGGATACGCCGGCGGTGCTAACTTGGGGCCAGTCCTTCCCCGATCTGGGTGAAGTCGGCCACGACTATCACCCCACGATGATTGCCTACAAAGGCATTCCCAGCGTGGCGGAGAACCTGACGAAGGTGATCAAGACGCATACTGCAAAGTTTGGTTTTTATTACGAGCATGTGTACAACAAACAAGACAACTGGGGCCAGTACATGGGTGTCTTTAACTATAGCCCGTGGGCTACACCTACGGGAAACAATTATGCCGACATGCTAATGGGCATCGGCCAGGGTGGCTACTTCGAGCAGGCGCTCCCGCCTCCGTCAACGATTGCGCAAAATATTGCCGCTTTCTACGCGCAGGACGACTGGAAGATAACCCGGCGGATAACGATCCAGTATGGCTTGCGGTTCGAGCATTACGCCAAGCCCTACGCTCCCGGATTCGGCCTAGCGGTTTTCAATCCGACTGCTTACCTTGCCGCTGCCCCTGGTAGCGCCAACCCGGGTGTCACCTGGAACGCCCTAGACTCGAGCGTTCCGCTCTCAGGGACCGATAGTAGGTTCCTGTTCTTCTCTCCGCGGATTGGCGCCGCGATCGACATCTTCGGAACCGGAAAAACGGTTGTCCGAGGCGGGTGGGGAAAGTACCGCGCGTATGACTCGGTTCAAAGCAACAATTACACAGGCCCGGCAGGAACCGCGCTGGGATCCGTTGGCTGGTCCTGCGGTCAAAACGATCCTCTATGTCCTACATGGGAGGGCATAGACACGCACGCGTTCACACCTGTTTTTGGCCACCCAAATCTGATCGGCACCACCTTCAACGCTATGGATCCGACCGACGACGAGCAACCCCTCGTGGTCAGCTACAGTTTGAACATCGATCAGGTGTTGCCGGGTAGGTTTAACCTTGAGCTTTCCTATGTCGGCAATCACGGCGAGTATCTGCAAGGGAATGTGAACACCAATGCCGTTCCACTAGGGACGCTAAACGCAGCGAGCTTTACCTGCCCCACGGGAACAGGCAACATCACTGACCCATCTTGCCAGCAAGTCGTCCGTCCATTTTCACAGTATCAGGGAGTCAGCACCAGCGTGACTGCAGGCGGGTCGCAGTTTGACTCGTTCCAGGCCAGCCTGTTGCGCAACGTTGGCTTCCTTTCGCTGCAAGCTAATTACACTTTCTCTAAGACGATGGGCCTGTCGAACGCGTCAGGCTTGACAGGGACGCTTCCGGGCTATGGCGCGAGTTGGCTCTGGGGCGTATCGCCTATCGATCGCGCAAACGTACTTAGTTTGGCCTACGTCTTCTTTCTCCCGAATTCCAGAAGCGATAGCGCGTTTGTTAGAGGATTTACGAACGGCTGGCAGATCTCCGGCATCACGCAGATTGAAAGCGGCGCGCAACTCGACAACCAATCTTCCACGTTCAACCTGACGATGGGCGCAGCCAACAGCAGCAACGTCTACTATCTGGGCACGCCGGACATTACGGAGTATGCGCTGATCACATGCAATCCGACATCAGGCCTGAAGTCCGGGCAATTCCTGAACCCCCATTGTTTCTCGCAGCAGCCCGTTGGCGAACTCGGAACAGCTGGCATGCCGTACATGGCCGGCCCTAGGTTCTGGAACAGCGATCTTTCGGTAACGAAAAACTTTAAGCTGGGCGAACGCCAGAATCTGCAGTTCCGGTTTGCGGCGTTCAACTTCCTTAACCACGGTCTGCAGTCGTTCACAACCGGCGACAGTAACCTCGATCTTCAATTCAACGACTTGGGCCAGGTGATCACGGGTACCAGCTGCCCTGCCACTTCCGGCGGTGTTTCGTGCACCAAGCCATCCACGTTTGGTGACGCGACGTACCACGTGGGACATCGTACGCTTGAGCTAGGTTTGAAATACACGTTCTAAACTTCGTTCACCATCATGGGGTGGTGCTTTGAGGGCCACCCCATGTATATTTCTCCGTATGTTCGTGTTGTTTCCTTTTTTGGCGCTCCTATTCACGGCAGATCCGGCCCTCCCGCGCAAGCCACAAAAGAGCTTTGAAAACATTGGGACGCAAGCAGACACTGCACGAACGAGCGATCACCTTGATGACGCGATCACGCTTTATTCCGAGGGTGTACGTCTGCGGCCTTCGTGGAGCGCGGGCTGGTGGTGGCTGGGAAGCCTTCTTTACGAGCAGGATCGATTCTCAGAGTCGCAGGCAGCGTTGCAGCACTTTGTGGCCATCGCGCGAGACCCGGCGCCCGCTTACGCGTTTCTGGGGCTCTGTGAATACGAGATGCAGGACTACGACCAAGCGCAGCACCACTTCCAGCTTTGGGCCCGCAAAGGATGGCCAGGCACTGCAGACTTAATTGACGTGGCGGCCTTCCATTGGGCCTTACTGTTGACCCGAAAAGGACGCTTTCTCGAGGCTCTTTTTTTGCTCGCAACCGAGGCAGGAAAGCTACACAACAGTCCCGCTCTCGCGGAAGCAATGGGATTGGCCTCGCTGCGCATGGCAAATCTTCCCGAGGACTATCCGCCGGAGAGACGTGAGATGGTATGGCTTGCGGGTGAAGCGGCGCTTAACGCATCTTTGCCATCGAAAGAATTCGACCGGGCGGACGACTACCTGCGACGGCTTACGTTGCACTATGGTCAAAAGCCGAACGTCCATTATTTCCGCGGTACCATTTTTACTTTTGAGCGAAAGAACGAGGAAGCGAAAGCGGAGTTTCAAGCTGAGCTTCAGATCTCGCCTGGTAACGTTCCAGCCCTGCTTGAGCTGGCCCGCATGGACATGGATAGCAATGAGTTATCCGAAGCTGCCTCTTTGGCAAAGCGCGCCACCGAAATTGCCCCGAATGATGCCGACGCTCACCACATGATGGGACGAGTCTTGCTTGCGACCGACCAATTCCAGGAGAGTGCTCGAGAACTGGAGATTGCCGAACAACTGGCGCCCGACAGCGCGACGATTCGCAGTCACTTGGCGCTGGCGTATAGGCGCCTAGGCCGGACGGAAGAGGCAAAACGCGAAACAGCCGCGTTCCTGTCGCTAAAGGAGAAGGAAGAAGTGATGGCTCCGCCACAGGAAAAAACTGCTGTGCCAAAGCAGGCGGGTCCGCCCAAATGAGGATTGCCACTGTCGCCATCCTCGGTGTGTCGCTGGCCGTCTCGGCACCTCAAGATACGTCCGGACAACGCGCATTTGGCGCTGTGCAAGGCAAGACAGGAGCGGCGTCCACAGCAGCCTCTCGTTTCGAACAACTGTCACAAGCGGCGAACCTCGCCCGCACTCAAGACCGCGATGAGGACGCCATCCAGCTATACCGGCAGGCGCTGGATTTGCAGCCTGGATGGAAGGAGGGTTTGTGGTATCTGAGCACTTTGCTTTACGAGAAGGAGCATTACGCCGATGCTCGTGACGTACTGCGCCGCTTCGTTGCTCACGATTCGGATAAAGGACCAGGATGGGCGCTTCTGGGTATGAGCGAGTTCCAAACGCGCGAATACTCTCGTGCACTGGACCATCTACGTCGCGCCATGGCTCTGGGCATGGGTGGCCGCAAGGACATGGCGCAATCCGTTTTTTATTTTGTCGCGGTCTTGCTCACGAGATTCGAACAGTACAGCGACAGCATGAGCATGATGTTGGCGATGATAAAGTCAGGCCAACAGCCTGATCTTCTGGTTGAGCCAGTCGGACTGGCGGCGCTACGCATGCCGCTACTTCCTGCGGAGATACCACCAGATCGCCGCGACACGATCCGTATGGCGGGCCAAGGAGCTCTGGCGCTCGAAGCTGAGCATCGAGATGAGGCCGAAAAAATCTTCAGCAACATGGTGGCTGCTTATCCGAACGAGCCAGGAGTCCATTTTCTTTATGGGGCCTTTCTCTTGGACTTGCGCCCAGACGACGGAATCCGGGAGATGAAGCGCGAACTCGAGGTTTCTCCGTTTCAGGTGCCTGCCAGATTGCGGCTTGCCGAAGAGTATTTGAAGGAAGAAAAATTTGACGAAGCATTGAGCTTGGCGCAACAAGCGGTGAAACTCGAACTCAAAGACGCTCCAGCGCACATGATGCTGGGCGAAGTTCTGATTGCGAAAGGTGACCTTGCCGGAGGAATCCAGGAGCTTGAAACTGCGGAGAAAGAGGCGCCTCAAACCGTGCGAACTCGCTGGGATTTGCTCCGGGCGTATACTACCGCCGGTCGAAAGGACGATGCCCAGCGCGAAAAGGAGGAGATTGAAAAACTCAACGCTCCAGGCGGCGGACAGTAACACCAAAACAGAGGCTGCCGCGCCCCGTAGATGGATCATTCGCTGGGCGACCTGGGGATTGCTCTTGATACTGGCCGTGGCTGGGGCAAGATGGAAACCCGTCGTATCGGCTCAATCAAAAAAAGCTCCCATTCATTTTTCGTTCCGCCCGGTCCAATTTTCTCTCGATAGCAACGAAACGCCGCAAAGGCACGCGCCCGAAACGATGGCCGGCGGCGTGGCCATCTTCGACTATGACAACGACGGCAATCCGGACATCTTCTTCACCAACGGTGCCGACATTACCACGCTGAAAAAGAATTCGCCAAGATACTGGAACCAGCTCTTTCACAACAACGGGGACGCCACTTTCACCAACGTCACTGAAAAAGCGGGCCTAACTGGAACCGGCTACGACATCGGCGTAGCCGTCGGGGATTATGACAATGACGGCTACGAAGACATCTTCGTCGCTGGCGTACATCGAAACACGCTGTACCACAACAATGGCGATGGAACCTTCACGGATGTAACTGAGAAGGCTGGACTGGCACAGCCTGACAAGCAGTATGGCCCACTTTGGTCCGTTGGAGCCGCATGGGTGGACGTGAATAATGACGGGCTTCTGGATCTTTTCGTGGTGAATTACATGAGTTGGGATGTGAACAAGGAACCCGACTGCAAATTCGAAGGCAAGCCGGAATATTGTCATCCAAAGTTTTACAAAGAGCTCCCAAACCAATTGTTCCTGAACAATGGAAACGGAACGTTTACGGACGTTTCCACGAAATCCGGTATTCGCTCGCATTTGGGAAAAGGAATGGGCGTCGGCATCGCCGACTACGATGGGGATGGCCTGCCCGACATTTTTGTGGCCAACGACAAGCTCTTCAATTTTATGTTTCACAACAAAGGAAATACACGGTTCGAAGAAGTAGCCTTTGAATCGGGAGTCGCGCTTCCCGAGCACGGGAATCTTATCTCTGGCATGGGTGTCGACTTTCGCGATCTAAATAACGATGGCTACCCTGATATCGCGCTCGTCGCTCTGGAAAACGAGACTTTTCCAGTCTACCAAAACGACTGGAAGGGCGGGTTTACGGAAGTCACCGCCAAGAGCGGAATGACACTCCTCAGTACGCCGATGTCGGGCTACAGCATACACATGGCTGATCTCGACAACGACGGTTGGAAGGATATTTTTGTTAGCCGAGGGGACGTGCAGTCGCCGGCTATGGCCGGCCGCCGTCAAATCGACCAGCCCAATACGGTTTTCCGAAACGTTCCCGGAGGCAAGTGGTCTGCGCTGACCGCCGAGGCTGGTTTTGCTGACCAGCCACCGCGGCGCCACCGCGGCTCAGCATTTGGAGACTTAAATCACGATGGGAAGCTCGACCTGGTTGTGACTGCCCTCAGCGCGCCGGCGGAAATCTGGTTGAATGACAGCCCCGGCGACAATCACTGGATCGAGATCGCCCTTCGGGGCACGAAGAGCAATCGCGATGGAATCGGAGCGAAAATTAGAATCGTTGCCGGAGGACAGACGCAGTTCAATCACATGACCACCGCTACGGGCTATGCCTCTTCCAGCGCTGGTCCTGTTCATTTTGGTTTGGGCGCCGCGAAGACGGTTGACGAAATTGATGTTTACTGGCCTTCAGGGATCAAGCAAGCATTGCAGCACGTGCAAGCAGATCAGATTCTAAAAATCAAGGAACCACAATAGAGCCTGAACTTTTCGCTGGAGCTAAGGATCTCTCCAAGTGCGCCCGGTCTTCGCGTGGAAGAGCGTCCGCTCGTCGAACCTGATCAACTCTCGAATAGGAGTGCCTCCACAAAACACCTACGGTTTGGGCTCAGGTTTTTTAGCGCGAGCCTTTTCGTTGAGTTTGAAAACAATGTCCCGTTCCCTCTGGCTCTCCTCTTGGAGTTTCAACCGCGAGTAAACATTCGCGAGCTGCACATGCACTTCCAAAAAATCCGGCCAGGCGCGCTCCAGTTGTTCAAATTCTTTTCGTGCTTCATCCAGCTTCCCGGCGGCGGCGTCCAACGCGCCGATCTGAAAGCTTGCTTCCGGCGACGCCGGGCGCAGCCGCAAAGCTTTATCCAGATAGGGAGCAGCCTCGGCATTGTTGCCCTCGCGCCTGAGAACAGCTCCGAGATACAGATTGGCGGAAAAATCATTCGGGTCCGCTGTGAGGGCGCGGTTGAACGCCGTTTTCGCGCCGGCGTGATCGTCGGTGTTCAGCAGAGCGCGGCCGTATAGCGACCACCCTCCTGGCAGGTCCGAGTTCAAGTCAAGCGCATTGTGAAGGGTTACCGCGGCAGTCTTGTAATCAGCTGCAGCGAATTGCGCCTCCCCCATAAGTAAATTCGCCTCTGCAGTGTTTCCGTCCTTCAATATGCGGTCGATCACAGCCTCTCCTTGTGGAATCTGCCCCTCGCGGATCAGCGCCGTACCGAGAGCGTAGTCCACCACGCGATCGTCGGGTTTTTCCCGATATACCGGCTCCAGCAGCGCCACCGCATCCGAGTTTCTCCCCAGCCGCAGATAGCAATCGGAAAGGAGATAGAGTACTTGCTGGCTGTCCGCATTTTCCTTGCGCAATCCTTCAAGTTCGGAGGTTGCTTTATCGAATTCAGCCTCTTTATACCAAGCCAGCGCGAGATTGAGCTTGACAACCGAATTTGTTGGATCGCGTTTGAGAGCTTGTTGATATTGAACGATTGCTTCTTCATAGCGGCCAACATGTGCGAGCGCGACCGCGAGGTTCGTTCTGGCGGGGATGGAATCAGGTTGCAAGCTCACCAGTTGCTGGTATAGAGAAATCGCCCGTGAGACTTCGCCTCGATCGTACGCACCATTGGCTTCGCTGTACAGCTGTTCGGCGGATTGCCCCTGAGCCGCCACGAAGACACCTGGCGTCGCGAGCGCGGAAAGAATGAGCATGATCAACGCGGTCGTCTTCTCAGGCATAAACACAATTTGAGCTCGCCCTCAGGTGCTCTGACAGGATTATACTGACGCAAAACCCTAAGACGGGACAGTTTTAAAATCGAGAAGGATTTCCAGTCGCCTCGCGTTTCTCGTCGAAGGCGACACCCAGGCGGAGTCCATCGTGAACACTCATTCCACGTGGCAGGTTGAAGACTGGAGAGACTATCGCGACAACAGGCACCAAAAAACCATGACCCTTTCAGCAGACGAACTCATCCACCGATTCCTCCTGCACGTTCTACCGAGTGGGTTCCACTCAGCAGAATCTCTCAAAACTGCATGGCAAGGGATCAACCAGAAGTTGTGGGGCGGTTTTGCGAAGTTGTCGCCCTCGGATTGGACGAAGCGCCACACGGCCGTCTCGGAGGAAGACTTCGAGCGGGAACCCCACCGGAATCGATTCGCGGTTCTGCTAGGAAGAACGGCGCACCTTGCCTATCGCCTGGGACAGGCGACTTTGGCGCGGCCAAAGACATAGTCAGTCGTTTGCAAGAATTGCGCTGGTTTGCGGCGACTTCAACCAATCCATCGTTGGTCTTGTGCATTGCAGGATCTTCTTTTTCGAAGTGATCGGCTAACCCTCTGAGCCGGCGCCTGGCCAGTGGGCACCGCTGACCGCCTGCAACAATTCCGCAGCGGTTCCAGTGACTTTCAAAGCGCTGACAGTCAGAATGTACGCATGTTGCGCGGACTCCCGAGGTGGCGGTTCCTCTTTTGCATTGTTGCTGCAGCAAGCTTGAGCTCGCCAGTCCGAGCGCAGGCTCAGAGCCCAGCAGACCCCATGGCTGATCTTCGAAGATCCTTCGAGAATCCACCGGACGATTGCCGAATCATGATGCGCTGGTGGTGGTTCGGCCCGTCTGTCACCCGGGATGAGCTAGAGCGGGAGCTTCGGACAATGAAAGCAGGTGGTATCGGCGGCGTAGAGGTCCAGACCACTTACCCCCTTGAGCTTGACAATGCTGTCTCTGGCTTTCGCAACTATTCCTTTCTCTCGGACGAGCACTTGGACGCGCTTCGTTTCGCTTCCGAGAAAGCGCGTGAGCTGGGTCTGCGCTTTGACTTGACGCTCGGCAGCGGGTGGCCATACGGCGGACCTAGCGTCCCGGTTACGCAAGCAGCGGGGAAGCTGCGCGTATCGGCATTTGCCGTGCCCGATGGGGCAGGCTCGATGGCCGTACCCGATATGGAAGGCGGAGAGCAATTAATTGCTGCGTTTTTAGTCCGCAACGCGCAAGGCAAAATCGCGACTGAAAATGCGGAACGTCTGTCCGATCCTCGTGATGGCCACTTATGGTTGCCTCATTTCGACGGACCCCACGCGGTGCTATTTTTCATCGCCGGCCGCACCGGGCAGCAAGTGAAACGGCCGGCTATTGGCGCAGAAGGATTCGTGCTGGATCACTACGATCGCAGCGCAATCGAGAACTACCTTCGGACAGCTGGCGACCGCCTGATGCAAGCGTTTGGATCGTATCCGCCCTACGCCATCTTCAGTGACAGCCTCGAAGTGTACGGATCCGACTGGACTAGTGACTTTCTCAAGGAGTTCCGGACGCGGCGCGGGTACGACCTGACGCCGTACCTGCCAGCCTTGGTCGGCGAAAGCGGTTCCTTGGACAGCGAAATTCGGCACGATTGGGGCCGCACACTGAGCGAGTTGGCAAACGAAAACTACCTCATGCCTCTTCATGACTGGGCCGCCCAACATGGCACGCGCTTTCGTTCCCAGAATTATGGCACGCCGCCCGTGACGCTATCGAGAAACGCACTGGTTGACCCGCCGGAAGGGGAAGGCTGGCAATGGAAGGGTTTTTCGGCCGTGCGCTGGGCTGCTTCCGCTAATCATCTTTACGGTAAGCAGATCACCTCTTCGGAGACCTGGACGTGGTTGCATTCACCTGTCTTCCGCGCGACGCCGCTCGACATGAAAGCCGCCGCCGATGCGTATTTTCTGGAGGGCAGTAATCAATTGATCGGGCACGGGTGGCCGTATTCTCCGGAAGCCGCAGGCGAACCGGGTTGGCGATTCTATGCGGCCGCCGTTTTCAATCAGCACAATCCGTGGTGGCTCGTCATGCCGGACGTCGCAAGATACCTTCAACGAGCCAGTTATGTGCTTCGTCAGGGGAAGCCGGCCATCGATGTGGCTCTGCTGCTGCCCACCGACGATGCGTGGGCACGATTCACCGCTACAATCACGGGTCCCGCATCGGAAGCAGCCGGCTCATCCCCGCCAGGGGCCACCATCTCCGTCAATGAAGTCGCAGCCGTGCTGTTAGGGAAAAGGGTAATCCAGCAAATTCTCGACGCCGGCTTCAATGTTGATTTCATTGATGCCGAGGCCATCGATAAGATCGGGATTTCTTATCCTATTCTTATTCTTCCCCACCTCGAGCGTCTGCCGCTTGCTACGTATCGCAAAATCGAAGTATATGCCCGGAGTGGCGGTGCAGTCATTGCAACGGGCAACTTGCCGTTGCTCGCTCCCGGGCTTAAAGAATCCGAGACGGACTCCCCGCACGTCCAGCAGATCTCCCAAGAACTCTTCCGGGAGCCGGGCGCGCCCGGTCATTTCCTCAAGGACGAAGCCGATCTTGGCCAAACGCTCGCGCGGGTGATGAAACAAGACGTCTCGCTGTCGCCGGCCGCTCCGGACATCGGCTTCGTGCATCGAAAGCTGCCATTCGCCGATATCTATTTCCTGGCCAACACCGGAAATCGGATGATCCGTACACAGGCGAGTTTTCGCGTTTCCACGGATCAGGCCGAACTCTGGGATCCTGTTTCCGGCAAGACGCAAATTCTGAATGCGCCTTCTCCCGTACAACTCGCGTTTGAGCCGTATCAGTCGCGTATTCTCGTCTTTTACCACCAAGAGCCGCGCAGCAAGCGACCGAAAGTTATCCCGGCTAAGCTCAGCGCGCCGCTACCAGCACTCGACCTAGCATCGGACTGGTCCGTGACATTTTCTAACTCGGGCCGCACCGTCAAAATGGAAAGGTTGCACTCCTGGACTGACGATGCTGATACCAAGTACTACTCAGGGGCTGTTGTCTATGAGAAAAGGCTGAACGTTCCGGTGGTTCTGCTCAAGCCTGGCATAAATCTCTATCTCGATTTTGGCTTTGGCACACCTATTCAAGTGCCTACCGCGCCTTCCGAATTCGGAGCAGATGGCACCGGCTCCGGCACACCACGTATGCAAGCTTGGCTCGATAGTCCTGTGCGCGAAGCGGCTCTGGTCTTCGTAAATGAGAGATTAGCCGGCACGGTGTGGCTCCCACCCTATCAAGTAGATGCGACCAAATACCTACATGCGGGCGACAATCAACTCAGAATCGTGGTGGGTAATCTCGCCATTAACGAAATGGCAGGCCGCGCCCTGCCGAGCTACCGCCTGCTGAACGACCGTTATGGAGAACGCTTCCGCGCCCAAGATCTGACCAATCTTCAGCCTTTGCCTTCTGGGATTCTTGGGGATCTACGACTAGTGCCTCGCACGGCCCCGTGAGGTTTCGACCACCCTTCTGCCGGAGAAAGGTGTCAATGCCCAGGCGGAGCCGGCGCGAACAATTACTCGGCAATTAGCCTCCGCCAGACTCTATCAAGCGTATCGGGGCCGCGGCACCTTGGATAACTCTGACAAGTTACCGGATGTCTGCCGTACTCTGGCCGGAAGATTGTTGTGGTGTGGCGCTTAATTGGGAGGGGTGACCGCCGGTTCGAGCTGCGCAATTTGGTGCTTCACCAGTTCTAATTTGGGCCCAGGCGGAAAATAGGTCAGGCAGTTGCGCAAGTGCTGCAGGGCGCCGGCCACATCCCCCTTCTGGGCGAGGATCACGGCGAGCATTTGTTCCGTCTCGGGCTGTATGTGCAGCGGGTCCATGGAGAGCGATTTCATGGCGCTCTTTTCGGCGACAGCTAATTGCTTGATGTGGTAGTTTCCCAGCGCGTTATAATACCAGGCGCCCAGCGTGCCCCGCGGATTGAGCTCTAGCTCGCGGTTCGTATCATCCACCAGCTCCTGCCAGTTCTCGGCCTCGGCTGCCAGTGCCGCCAAATGCTCGTACGGGAGGACGAATTTCGGATCCGCGGCTACTGCCTTCGAGAACGAGTTCGACGCCTCGGGCGAGTTCATCGCCTCTTGAATCTTTCCCATTTGGTACCAGGCCTCGGCGAACTGCGGATAAATCTCAACGGCCTTCTGGAGATCTTTCTTCGCGCGGTCCGGCTTATTGTCCAGCCACTCGTTTCGCGCCTTATCGAACGATTTCGCCGCGTCCTTTGGAGCGGCTGCGGTCGTGCTGCTCAGTCCCGCAAAGCTGGCTCCCTCTTCGCGGCGAAGCGTGATCGTGCCGAGATTCGGGCTATCCAGCACGTTGCGGTTCGCGATGGTGAGCGGGCTGGAGTCGAAACCAGGCAGCGCCGCATCCACGCCGCAGCCAACAAATTGCGCCGCCAGTGGGTTCGCGTCCGCCTTGATTGTGGTGGACCCTGCCGGCTGAGCGGGAGCGATCACGAAATTGCCCTTGGCGTCAGTAGTGGTCGTAAAGCGGGCTTGTCCCTCGCATGTCACCGTAACCGGAATGGGGTCCCAGGGAAGAGCGCCGCCCAGCAGGGTCACATTTCCACTTAGGTAGTCTCCCACGCGCCCTGAACGCATCAACGTATTCCAATCCCGATTCGGGTACTTCGTTGGATCACTCGGTGTGGTGGATGGCCCCGGGTTCGACATTGGCGCCCCGCCTCCGGGCTTGCCGCCCTGTGCGCTGCTCGTGATCTGGAATGCTGCGAGGTCAATGACGAGCCCTATGACAAGAACGATTCGTTTCGTTTTCATAACCGCCTCAGGCCGGAATTATCCTCCACTCGATGGCCTGCCCAAAGGATATTCGACAACGGGTTCCAACGACCGTCATCTGAACCGTTGCTACCAAATGTGAGTGGAAATGAACCGCGAACTATCGCGTTTTTATCACACCCGACGATTCCCGCTCTTTTCACGTGCCGTGCAAAGGAAATCCACAAGCGGGAAGAGTCGTCGCGGAACCGGACAGCCATCGGTGGCCAAATTCGAATGTCGGCATCCCGGAACCTATCCCCAGGATGTCTGACAAGAACGAGCGTTGCCGCCGCGAGGCAGCGACCTCCCGGATCGGACTCCATGCGCTACGGAGGGCTCGTCGGTTCGAGCCGTGCTCGCTCGTACCAGCGGAGCACGCGCAGTGCCCGGAGCGTGATCCACCGGCTGGGCTGACTGTCGCCGTCCTCAAGCGCAAAGTGGACCTTGCCGGGATGCGTGTTCTCCAGCAGCCAGGTGCCATCGGGCCGTTGCTTGGATCGGAGCAAATCGATCGCTTCGTCCATCCGCGAGTCCGGCGCATCGCCGACCGAGCGGAAGTATTCGAGGGCACGCAGCACGTCGTAGTGCCAGCGGGTCGGAAACGAAAATTGCAGCCAGGCTGGGTTGACGACTTCGCCGGTGCTCTTACGTCGGACCAGCTTTCGTTCGAGGAGGTACTCTTCACCCCGGCGCCGAGCCGCGACGGATTCCCTAGAGCCACCGCTTGCGCGCTCGTGCGCCAACAGTCCTTCGAGGACGTTGATCGTAGTCGCGAACGACGAGCGGACGGAACCGTTCTCCACCTCGCAGTTCCACCCGCCGTCCTCGAGTTGCTCACCAAGTAGGCGGGCGACCACGCCATCCACATCTTGATCAAAGTAGGTGCCCAATGTGACGGTCCTGCCATTGATGCACGGCTCGACCTCGCCGCTGAAGAACGGCTGTCCGGCGTGCTCCCAACGACAGTGGTCTCTAACCAGCGCCACGGCCCGGCGCACCCCGTCAGAGCACGGGTCGACCCCGAAATCACACAGTAGTTGGAGTGTTGGCAGCGTGGAGGTCCAGGGCTGACCCTGGTTATCGTCGGACTGGTTGAAGCCCCGCGCCGGGAAGCACGCGCCTCCCGCCCACTGACCGTCTTCGCCCTGCAACGCCAGCAGTCTGGCACCCCAGCCCTCGATGGCCACCCGCGCGCGCTCCGCGGCGACGACCTCAGCCGGCGCATCGACAAGATCGCGCAACACCTGCCAGCGGATGGCGGGGTCCGAATCCAGCAGCCAATCGATGGTGTCCACGCCGCTATACTACATTGGCTTGCGACCGATTCGATGCACCGACACCTTCCGCCGTCCGCCGTGCCGAGACAGCCGAGAGTTCGCATCGCCAGTTCGCCCTGCTGTTGATAGTATTGCGTGGGAGATAGAACATTGTAGACGGAACGGATTGTCGTGAGCGGGAAAGCCAAACTCATCCTCGGATTGGTGGTTCTTGCGTTGGCCGGTGTCGCGGGCTGGCGGGTCGCTTCATGCGAGGTGGCCAACTTGGAGCTGCGCGAGGATATGCGGGACCTCGCCGCGCAAGTCGGAAGCCGAATCGGGTTGACTCCTGCGAGCTCGGATGAGGATTTCCGCAGCGCGGTCATCCGCAAAGCCGGAGAGCATGAGATTCACCTTGAACCGGAGCAGGTGACGGTGCAACGCACCGGCGCCGCCGAAGCGCCGCTCATATACCTTGCGGCGGACTACAAAGTGCGCGTAAAGCTGCTCGGATTTACGTTGATTTTCCACTTCACTCCATCGAGCGCGAAGTAAGCCACTACCTGGCCTCTCAACCAACTCTGTGTAGTCGGTGAGCCAAAAACCTAAAGGATTTGACTGTCTGCGTTGAAGTATGAAATTCAGGAGATCATCATTAGGCTGTCGTTAACACCGGTAATGCGACATGATCACGATTTAGCTAAAACCACTTGCGGCGGCCGCGATGCATCGCTACCGGAGGTTCTGGTACACCAACTCCTCGAAGTCTCGCAGCGTCCGGAGAGCGCCGTCGTCGTAGAACGGTAGCACCTGCATCATCATCACGCCGCCGATGTGCTTCACCGGATCGATCCAGAACTCGGTGTTGAAGAGACCGGCCCAGCTGATGCTGCCCGGACTGCGGAATCTTGCGTACTGCGGGTCGCCGGACGCGATCTGAAAACCGAGGCCGAATTTATCGTGGCCCGCACCCAGCGGAAACGGCTTGGTCAGCTGATTGTCGGCGTCAGGTTGCAGCTCCACGAAGATCGACCCGATGTTGTTCTCGCCCATCAACTTCACCGAGCTCTCACTCAGGATTCTCGCGGGCCCCAGGCGCCCGCCGTTC
>Ga0210398_10003391_pt1 | contig 15292 bp, 15 predicted proteins | sample IncBWC4OmetaG_FD_161047 | JGI IMG/M metagenome (GOLD analysis project Ga0210398, IMG submission 161047) | Forest soil microbial communities from Barre Woods Harvard Forest LTER site, Petersham, Massachusetts, United States - Inc-BW-C-4-O | ecosystem: Environmental > Terrestrial > Soil >...
TCGTCCTGATCGAGAGGCGCGTGCGAATGACAAGAAAAAAGCTGACGCGGCCAAGTCCGCAATCGTGCGGATCGTGCTGAAGGGCGCCGCATCGGCGCCGCAAATCGAGGGCGTCGATCGGCTCGCGACCGGGTCGAATTATTTCATCGGCAACGACCCGAAGAAGTGGCATACCGATGTGCCCAACTACGCCAAGGTCGAACTCAAGAACGTCTATCCCGGAATCGATCTCATTTATCACGGCAGCGAGCAGGCGCGGCTCGAGTACGATTTCCGGCTTGCGCCTGGCGCCGACCCCGATGCGATCCGGCTGAGTTTCAAGGGGATGAAAACACTCGCCCTCGACAAGCGGGGCGATCTGGTCGTGAAGGTGGGCAAGAGCCAAATCGTCGAGCACGCGCCCGATATTTATCAGGAAATCGGCGGGAACAAACAAACTATCAAGGGTCGATGGGTGCTCCGGGGCGCGCACGAGGTGGGCTTTAAACTGGCGAGTTACGATCAGACCAAGCCGATTGTGATCGATCCGGTGCTGCTCTATTCGACCTACCTCGGCGGCAACCGCGGCGACCAGGGCTACGGGATCGCGGTCGATTCCTCGGGCAACGCCTATGTCACGGGAGTTACGCTTTCGACCAACTTCCCGACCGCGAACGCCTACCAGGGCACCAACAACTACATCGGCTTCGGAGAGAACTCCTTCGTTGCCAAGCTCAACCCATCGCTGTCGGGAGCGGCGTCGCTGCTCTATTCGACCTACCTGGGCGGCGGCGGCGGGGAATACGGAGGCGACTACGGTGCTGGCATCGCAGTAGACTCCTCCGACGACGCCTATGTCACGGGATTTACGGACTCGACCAACTTCCCGACCCTGAACGCCTACCAGAGCACCAACAACAGCGAGTACGGCAACGCCTTCGTGGCCAAGCTCAACCCGTCGGCGTCGGGAGCGGCGTCGCTGCTCTATTCGACCTACCTAGGTGGCAGCGGCAACGAAGAATACAATGAAGGTGATCATGGCCAAGGTATCGCAGTCGATTCCTCGGGCAACGCCTACGTCACGGGAGATACGTTATCGACCAACTTCCCGACCCTAAACGCGTACCAGAGCACGCTTAACGGCCCTTCTAACGCTTTCGTGGCCAAGCTCGACCCATCGTTCTCGGGAGCTGCGTCGCTGCTCTTTTCGACCTACCTGGGCGGCAACGTCGGCGATCGCGGCGACGGCATCGCCGTCGATTCCTCCAACAACGCCTACGTCACGGGATATACAGAATCGACCAATTTCCCGACCCTGAACGCCTACCAGAGCACGCTTAACAGCATCAGCGAATGGAACGCCTTCGTGGCCAAGCTCAACCCATCGTTGTCGGGAGCGGCATCGCTGCTCTATTCGACTTACTTGGGCGGCAGCTATCCCGACGCTGGCTACGGCATCGCGGTCGATTCCTCCGACAACGCCTACGTCACGGGATATACGTACTCGATAGGAAACTCCAGTTGCACAGGTTCAGGCGCGCCTGACGCGTGCTGCACCGGGGCGGGAACCGGCGCTTGCATTGCGTTCCCGACCCTAAACGCCTTCCAGAGCACCACCAATGACCCCGAGTTGGGCAACGCCTTCGTGGCCAAGCTCAACCCATCGGCGTCGGGAACGGCGTCGCTGCTCTATTCGACCTACCTCGGCGGCAGCAGCGAGGACTCTGGCCAAGGCATCGCAGTCGATTCCTCCGACAACGCCTACGTCACGGGATATACGTACTCGATAGGAAACTCCAGTTGCACAGGTTCGGGCGCGCCTGACGCGTGCTGCACCGGCGCGGGAACCGGCACTTGCATTGCGTTCCCGACCCTAAACGCCTTCCAGAGCACCAACGATGCGGCCGCGGGCGGCAACAGCAACGCCTTCGTTGCCAAGCTCAACCCATCGGCGTCGGGAACGGCGTCGCTGCTCTATTCGACTTACCTCGGCGGCAGCAGCGAGGACTCTGGCCAAGGCATCGCAGTCGATTCCTCGGGCAACGCCTACGTCACGGGACAGACGTTCTCGGCCAACTTCCCGACCCTGAACGCCTACCAGAGCGCGCGTAACGGCGAGGGCGGCAACGCCTTCGTGGCCGAGCTCAGTCCGGCGACTCCCGCACCGACTCCGACACCGACCGCGACGCCAACAGCAACAGCCACTGCGACGGCGACCGCCACGCCGACCGCGACGAAGACGGCGACGCCGACCAGGACCTATACGGTGCCGACCGCGACGCCGACACCCAATGGCAGCGTCGCGCCGGCGACGCTTGCGTTCGGCTCCGAAGTTGCCGGGCAGACCTCGGCGACTGTCAAGACCGTCACGGTGACGAGTAAGAGCAAGGCCCCCTTGGTCATCTCCAGCGTGACCATCGCGAGCACCGACGGCTCGGCAGCTCCTGAGTTCAACATTACCGGCGGGTCGTGCGGCCCCGCTTATCCGTATGAAGTCGGGCCGTCGCCGGATACTTGCACAATCATCGTGAGCTTCACGCCGAGCGCGATCAGCTCGACCAACGGTCGCACGGGGACGCTGACCATCGTGGATGATGCGCCGGAGGGGACTGCGACGATTAAGCTGGAGGGTACCGGCACGACCGACGTGATTACCGCACCCGCAAGCGTGACGATCAAGAACGAGCGCTTCGGCGACACGGCCACCAGGTATGTGACGATCATCAACAAGCAGTCGCAGCAGATCACGCTGACCCCGAGCATCACGCAAAGCGCGAGCGGCTTCGCTGTCGCCAGCGGCGGCACGTGTGGAGGCACGCTATTGGCGCGGATCGTGTCGGCAGCCAGTTCGTGCACGATCGCATACTCCTACTCGCCGAGCGCTTTGACGCCGCCAGGCGAGTCCGGCACTTTGACGATCTCCGCGAGCCCCGATCTGGCGATCTCTCCGCACACCGTTACGCTCTCGGCGACATCGGTGCCCGACACGGTACTCGCCGTCGCCTCGGTGGGCCTTGCGACCGATGGCGGGCCGCCAGTGACGGCGAATGTATTGAAGGTGACCGACCTCGCATCTCCGACTTTCGCGATCGGAGCCTTGGGCGTCAGTATTGGCTCGCCCTACAACAGCGGGAGCAACAATAACGCTGCCGATTTTTCCGTCGGCTCAACTCCCGCGACCTGCCCGGCTGGTACCGCAGCGAACGTGACTTGCTACCCAGTGACGTTCACCGCGACCGAGGGCGCCACGAGCAGCCATGTGACGGAGAGCGCCTGCATCGACGTAACCGTCGCGAGCGATCCGGGAACTTACGCCAATGCCTGCGCCGGCGGCACGAATGCGCCGGGCGTGCATACCGTCAAGCTCGAGGGGATCGGAAAGTAGCGGCGGACAGGGCGCGGCTATCGCAATAGAACCATCCGCCCTGTCCGGCTATCACGGCCGGACAGGGCGGGTAGGGCCTCGCCGCGGTGCGCTGGGCAATTCGCTTCAGGGATTGCCTTAACGTAGATCGACTGCCAAACGACTGCCAATCACGAGCGAACAGGAGCGATCACCACCGAGTTCGTTTCTAAGGAAACTCTTAATTTCTCGCGGCTTTTGTTGTACCGTGATCAATCGTGATCGTCCTTGGAATCATTCGTAATCAGCGGGTCCGAGTTCGAGCCCTCGCGGCGGTGATTGGAATCAACACTATCTTTGAGTGTTCGAATTCGGCGTGACGGGCGCCCGTCCGTACCCACCCTCTGAAGGCCAGCTCAAATATCAGTTTGTGGAACAAGTGGCCGAACTCTGTCTCAGTTCGACGCGCATTTGCCACTTTCTGGATGAGTGCGACCGCAGGTAGTTGTAGTCGTGCGGCTGCCGATACTATCAGCAGCCGCCGCGTCTACTTCGCTTTCGAACTTTTGAATATCCACAGAGGACGCGGTCAATAAGCTTTTCCCTTCGGCCCCCAGTTGCGAAAGGTGCTGAAACGCCTCAAAGTCTGCATCTGATCATCAAGCGCGTCCCGTTGAGTCACGCTCATCCGCCGCGACGATGAGAATAACCCATCGCGCGGTACGCGAATAAATTCCAAGGGCTCCGGTTTTGTGACCAGGTTAAACGCTCCGCAAGCTGCATCGACCTGATCATCGTGCTCGTACTCGCGCTCGTCTGGACTGAACTGCTCGCATTCATCAAGAAAGTCATCGTTCCACCCTCCGCGCAGTATCTTGACGTTGCTTGCCTCCGCCGCCGCCCGGAAAGGCTGCGAACGCTCGAACTTGCTGCCATGAACCGCGTCTGGTTTGACGGGATAGCCGAGCAATACCCCTCGACTCATGGAATCGATCCACAGCGCACTGCCACTGCCGGGCTCCTGCTGGAGGATGATCCGGACACTGCGGCTATCCTGGGCCGCTACATTAGCGACGAACGATTCGACCTCGTGCGGCGTGGCTTTCGTTCTCGCAATGTGAAGGATGTAACCTACGCCGTTGCGGCTCATGCCGTACTTCACGCCTACAGTGTAGTCGCTAGTCTTTTTTTTCTGGTAGGCAGTATCCCAGTACCGCACGATGTTAAGTTCCGCCGGGATATTGTCGACTATCTCAAACCATTCGCGCTTGATCACCCCGCGCATCGAACGGGCTTCCCAATCTCCCTTGAGGATACGCGCACGCGTTATCGGGTCGAGATTCAGCAGCGATCTTTCGTAATCATCACCGTTAATATGCGGATTATCCTCGAGCCGCGCAGGGATGAATAGCCGATCGCGGGACGGAGCGCCGGCTCGAGCGATGAACCTGTGCTTGACCCAATCGTGTCCGACATTTCCCGGATTGGATGCCGAGCGCATGCGTAGCGGAATATGCGCCGCCTCCGGGTGGTGCACATTACGTTGATTTGTCCGAAGCTGTCTGCGGTCCAAGTCGATGCACACCCTGCATTGGTTTTGCTGATCCTCGTGGACCGCCGCGCGATGATCTCTAGATGCTTTCTCGAAGTCGCAGAGTTCGCATCTCGGTTTGCGCAGACGCGCGAAGAGATCGACATATTGCTTCTCTGAAAACTGAGTGAGCTCATCAACTCCAATGAAATGAAATTCGGCCGAGGCATAGCGGTCGGCGTCACGAGCGCCCTCCAGGTATCCAAAGGTCAGGGTCGCGCCGCTGGAAAACGTCCACTGCTTTCTGTTCTCATTCCAATGCGCGTGGCGGCGTCCTCGAAGCCAGGCGTGAGCACGGTCCATCAGCGCATTGGGCAGCGCCAAATCGGAGAAATTTCTGCGGATAATCAGAGCGCTGTAGCCGGGGACGTCAACATATTGTAATGCCGCCATCAGCAGGGCGTCCGATTTACCGCCGCCGCCAGCGCCTCCGTAGAAAGCTTCGAGACAATCAAGGTAAAGAAACGCCGCCTGACGGGTTGTCGGCACATGGGGAATAAAGCCGTTCAAGCGCGGTTCCAAACTGATGTGATCCGAATTCAAAGTGTTCACGGTTTCCATCTAATATCCCCTCATAACATTCAGATTTCGTTTGAATTGGTTTAGAGATCTCGACTATCCCGCCTTCTCCGGGGGCGGCGCATCCGCGGCGGCATCGCTTGTTTGAGAGCTTTCGAATAAACCAGCTTCTCGAAGGATCTTTGCAATTCCAAGGTCGCGCGTCCGCTTTTCTTCCGACGACAGCGGCGGCGGAAGCGGAGTACGTTCCGCAGCGGCCGAGCGGGAAGCCTCATGCTCCTCGATTCTTGGAATCTGATGCGCAAGCAAGAGCTGCGTTGCGCGATGGTCGCCGCCAGCCGCGCGGTTGACTAACTGGGTAAGGATCGCTTCGAGCTTGGTTATCTTCTTGCGGTGTCCGTTCTCCGACACAATCACCCGCTCTTTCAGCGCCTCATCCAGGAGCGTTGAGGCATTTCGAGATCCACGCCTGCGCCCTTTCGGATTTCCGGACTGACCCTTCCGAAATCGGGTAGTACGCGGCGGCTTGCCATAACCGATCTCGTATCTATCTTGCTTATTGTCGTTCTCCACTTGCCTCCACCTCCGCTTCCACATCTCTGAACGTTCTACCAGTTAACCCGTGACGTGCGTCGCCCCGCGTGAACGCCTGCCACCGGCGCACGATGGTGTCAACATAAAGTGGATCAATTTCGAGCCCGCAGCAGCGCCGCCCCGTGCGCTCTGCGGCAATCACACTCGTGCCGCTGCCGAGAAATCCATCAAGCACAATCTCATTTCGGCACGTGCAATCCATGATCGCGTCAGCGACCAGCGCGACAGGCTTGACAGTCGGGTGGAGCGTGAGAAGATTGCCTTCCTCCCCGCTCCTGCCGAAGGAGTTGATGCCCGGATAGTTCCAAACGTTTGTGCGATTGCGGCCATATTGACCGAGCATGACATTGTTTCGGTGAGGTCGGCGGCCGCTAAGGAAGACTGCAATTAACTCATGCTGGGAACGGTAAAAGCTTCCCATTCCCGCGTTGCTTTTCACCCAAACACAAAGATTCTTGAGCTCGGCGTAGGCTGCGTGTCCCGCGGCCAGCAGTTCGGCAAGATGGCGCCAATCCATACAAATAAAATGGATCGAACCGGAGGCGCTGTGGTCCCGCATCAGAGAGAATGCGAGGGTCAAAAAGGCAGTGAACTCCGCCCCGCTCATGTCGCCTGAAGCCATCGCGAATTCGCGATGCCGGACGCGTCCCAATCCGCTGACATTCCCGCCGATCGGTACATTGTACGGCGGGTCGCTGAAGACCATAGCGGCCTTGCGATCATTCATCAGCTCCGGATACGAAGCTGATTCGAGAGCGCTCGCGCAAAGCACCCGGTGTTCGCCCAGCGCCCATACATCGCCAACGCGAGTCACCGCTGGACCGGCTGGGACGACCGACAGATCATTGGCGAAGTCCTGATCGTCCCGGGAGGGCGAATTCAGACTCTCAATGCGAAGATCGATCTGGGCCATCTCGAAACCTGTCACCTCGAGGCTGAAATCAAGGTCGAGGACAGAAAGCGCCCGAAGTTGTTGGGAAAGAAGCCGATCGTCCCAGACAGAGTTTTCAGTCAATCGGTTGTCCGCGATCATGAAGGCTCGGGCCTGAGCAGGAGTCAGATGCTCGAGACAGATTGTCGGCACCTCGTTCAAGCCGAGCAGCTTGGCCGCCTCGATGCGACCGTGGCCCGCAATGAGCTGATCATTTGCATCGATCAAGACCGGCACGTTGAACCGGAAGGTCTCGATGCTGCTAGCGATTTGTCGAATCTGCCTCGCGCTGTGAAGGCGGGGGTTCTCGGGATCGAGCCGTAACTCGTCGATGCGGCGGTACGCGACCACCACATCTACAGCACCCTTCTTCCTGGGTCGCTGTCGACGTGCGCCGCATGGTTGAGCGCTACTGCCTGTTTGCTTGTCGAGAGAACTACTTGCAGTGCTTTTGGTCGGTACCTTAGACATTTTCCTTCTCCTCATCTCCACCTGTCGGTGCCATCTGTATCCGCGCCCGAGGATGACTAATCTGGGGCGTGCCTGATTCAAGAGTGCCTCGTTCTAAAGACAAGTGGGTCAAATGCGACTGCAAAAATGGCAAAAAAAAGGACCACCGGCATTGACATTTTTGGTCGCAAAGTTCAGAAACGGTTATATTGGTTTCGGTGCGAAAATTGTCTGCTTTGCAAAAGAGCCTGTTATGTTGCGCGCTCACAAAGAGGTGGAGGGCAGCTCATCCCCCGGCGAATATATCTTTTGCGGAGATCAAATCAGTTGCGCACAATTACGCCTCGTCGAACGCCGTCAATGCGTCGATATCCCGCGCCTGCCGGCGCCTGCAGACGCGAGGGTTGGTTCGCGTCGTCCACGGTCCCGCCATCACGCCAACAGAGCGATATCGCTTCAAGAAATCCAAGCGCGGGCGGGCGACGGCCTACCGGTCGTGGCAGGCCGGAATCCGATTAACCGACGACGGCGCCAGGGCAGCAGGGCTCCTGATGCCCGCCGGAACTCAGCTTCAGATCCTTCTTTAGCCAATCTCTGGAATTTGTCCTTCGGAACGTCCGTTTATCCGACTGAACGAGTGCCCGAGACTTCGCGACTGTTTTTAGTTATTCAAGAGCATCAGTAACGAGCTGATCTCTGGCTAGTAGTATTCGACCCCCAGAAGTAAGGCAGGCGACCCTTTCGATGGAAGGGCGCCGAGGACCCATTGGGAGGCCTTAGGAGTTCAACCACCTCCACGTCAACGTGCGCGACCGCGCGCGCTCAATTCGCTTGTACAAGGAGGCGGGAATGGATGTCGCAGCCCGGCGGCGCCGCCGGGCACTTGAATTGCCAAGGCATTGCGGTGCATTTCTAGCCAAATTGATCGCAGCCCTTGAGCACACACCCTGCTACATTCAAATTTCCCGAGCAGTCATTATTTCGCTTTCTCAGGAGGGATTTCCCATCGCTAGTTGCGACCGATCCAGGTACCCGGCACGCTCGTAACGTGCCGCTGTCCTAGGAGTCAGCGGCCTGTGGTTCAGCTATCAGCCATTTCATTTGAGCGCATCAAATTCGATAGCAATTCTCGCACCGCTTGAATTCCGGTCCAGATGGAACTCTTGGTAGGGACTAGCACGGCGGCCCGTAGGCGCCGGCCTCGACTAGGCTGAACTCTCACGAGCATGTAGTCATCGGAATATATTTGTGACAGCTTCTCCAAATCATTCTTTTTGAGGGCTCCATAAAAGTCCTCGCGGTGGACATGGCTCACTTCTTCTTTTGTCATATCCAGAGTCGATCTCCTTCGACGGCGCCAGGCAAGCATCCTGACCCGCGCACAATACCCTTGACCTACTTCGCTCATGCGGCAGCTCGATAGGGCACATTGGCGGCTCGATTACATATAGTCAGTGTATCCATGTGCTCCGCCCCCATAGAATGTAGAACGGTCAGGTGGATTTAAGGGCCTGTCTTCTTTGATTCACTCGACTAGATCTGGATTGGCGACGAATAGGCGGCCGAACGCTACTGCGTCCGCGTGCTTCTTATCGATGACATCAGCCGCACTTTCAGGAGTGTAGGCGGCTGCTGAGAGCAGCGGCCCTTCGAAGGCGGAGCGGAACAGCGCAGCATGGACGAAGCTTACGGGAAAATTTAACCAACTTTCCGAGCGGCGGCGCTCTCAAAGACGGCGGCTACAGCCCGTCCTAAAGGACCAGCCCACCAAGGCAGGCGCAGCAATATGCCGCCGCCGCGAACAAAAGCGCCCTCACTCTCCAGGCGGCGGAGAATTGGGCTTGATTTCCGAATGGTATGCATAGGGTAAGATGCCTGTTGGCGCCGCTTCAACCTCCACATCGTAACCTTCGATTTTAGACGGTACCATTCGATCTACTTGCGACACATTTTCTTCTTTGTCAACTTGAACGTTGAAGATTATCTGTGAATCCTTGAACTCAATTCCCACGTTCACGACATGCGGAACTTTTAGCAACTCCGACAAATGCCGTCGCCGCACGATCTCGGCGGCTTGAGTATCCGCCACATTGGTCTCAATATCTGCACTTTGAGAAGAATTCTGTGCTATCAAGCTGGTCGCACAACTTGGGCGGTCTTTCGGTATTGTTTTCCCAAAAGACGGAATCCAAAAAGACGAGCCCACCAGGGCAACGGTAGCAACATAACGTGCTTTCATCGCGTTCACTCCAAACCCCCTGTCACGTCCGAATCCTAACGATCCCAACGCTAGACCGGGCGGTGACGGTGGTTCTTCCGGAGATGAGGATCCACAATTCAACCTGCCGCCGCCGCCAGGATGGATTTGGATCATTCCTTTGCTACCGTGGCCTGGCAATCCAATCTATGGAGGTCTATGACACTGGCTTTTCAAGGACATAAATATCCGTCATTGTAGAAACTCTTTACGACAGTCTGATATCTACAGTGGTTGATCCAACCCGGCAAATGGACCCCGTCTCTGGCCGCTTTGTCATTGAAGCGATTGACGGCGCGACGGAGTGCCCAATCTCAGAGGCAAGTTTCGGCGTTGACAATGTTGCTGAACTCTATCGGATGATTGGTGCCAACGCGTCAGAGATCGACTCCGGTGCTGAATATGAACTGCGCCCGCGTGACGTGATTAGGTTGAAAGCGCGCTTCAAGATAGCGTTTGAGTCGGGTGGTACAGCCATTAGGCTCCGTCGTCGGCATCTGCTCGATGACTTGCCTTATAAGATCCACACCGGACGGGAACTCGCCATGATGCTGGACGGGAATAAGCCTCTCTCTTGTTTTTCTGGCCAGTACCCTCCAAGTCCAGAAGTTGAAGAAATTCCTGAGAGGCTATTTGATCCTTACGTCGAGAGAGGACGGTTCAGGAAACGTGAGTATGTGATGTTCATGGAGAACTGCGGACCCGCGCTGCGCAGCGGACGGCTACCCCGGCGGATAGTGATGTATGCTCTGCCTGAGCAAGAGTGGCGCATCAATGCGATGCTCTTACTCCTGGACACCGCGGTTAAAAGTGGTTGGAGCGAGGGGTTCGAGAGAATGCAAGGCTCACTTCTAGGCTATGAAGCATGCCAGAACGATATATTTATAGAAACGATCTACAAACCTGCCAATGAGAAACGGAACGGCTAGGACATCAGCGCCCAGATCAGAAACGCCAAAACGAGCCGGAGTATTTCCAACGAGGACTCACACTCCCTTAGGGTCGCTCGTTCCACATAGCCGTCGCCGCAGATCACACGATGGCGCGATCGGTTTCGCTGTAGAGTATCCTGGTTTGCGCGATCTCATATCTTTTGACTTTCCTTGGTGCTGCGGTTGCTCAGGGAGACGTTCCAGAGATTCATCGCCAAGGATCCGATTGGATTCGGCGGAGGAGATCGCAATCTCTATGGCTACACTCGAGAAGATCCAATAAATCAGATTGATCCACTCGGCCTTTGGGCATTGAATATTTATATACCCACACCATTCGGGGTCGGCGCAGTTACCCTAGTCAGCCATTACGAAGGCCAAATATTCGTCGCATATGAGGGAGTCATTGGCACCTCGGGAGGTGTCGAATTTGATCCATCGGCAGATATTCCGTGACCTGGAGAGAACCCGGCGCCAGGATGTCATGTTATGACATACCTCCGAGCTATGACCCTCAGACTAGCGCAAACGTGGGACCAATAAATTGATTGGGATCCTTTTGAAATAGGACCTATGACCATAAACGTGAGCGGCCCGCCGAGCGAGGAATGAGTTGAAGGAGATTTGAAGCGTCGCCGGGCCGGCATCGAATCTGCCGGCTACGTCCTGCTGCTAGCGCACAGGAGCAAACGGCGTTCGCCCGCCGACCCGGCGGGTTCGCGTTGGGCCCCGAAAGGGTGCCCTCATGTTGGGGTTGGACCGCATCAGCGCGCGAGGCCGGCTAGTGACAAGAAGATCCAAGTCACCGTCAGGACACCGAAGACCAGACCGGACATCTCGTCCAAGATGCAGTAGCGTGCCAATCGGAGACCGTCAGAGACTTCGGTCTGTTCGACCGTTGCCACGGCGCCGATTGTTCGCGCATCGTTGACCGTAGTAGCCATCGCAGCTTCACCTCCTTGAGAGTGATCCTCTCAATCTCAAGGCGTTACTCTCCGCGGAACGATTTGTTCAAACGGCTCGAACTAAAGCTGATCGAGGAAAGAAGAGAGAAGGCCAACCACTATAGACTAGATGTGATACGACGAATTGGGGTTTCGACCCGGAGGCTTAGTAGCTACTTCCCTGTTACGGCCTGAAAATTCCCTGATCTTTCAAAATCATTCCCTGTTCACCAAAATGAATTCCCTGTTCCTTTTGGCAGGGAATTTGGTCAAATTCATGAAGCGGACGAAAGAGTTTTCCGCCTTCGATAGACCTGAACTAGAACCAAAACCGCAAAATTCCCTGTACTTTCCCTGATGATCAGGGAATTTGAATGTGGAGAGCAGTTCGCATCAGACTGCGTCATCCGCCACCCAGTCCACGATTTCCGCGTTCTCTGCGAAACCTTGTAAATAGTGCGCATGTCCGCGCATTTTCTTCGACCTGAGGGCACTGGAGAAGCTTAGATTCGGCCGTCATCAGCTGACTAGTGCTCGATTCTCTCTGTCAAGAACCGAGTCGGTGCCCCATCGCCCTGACGGCAATCCGGGTTTAGACTGATCATCGAACCAGAGTGCCGCGTCCGACAAGCTGGTCAAATCAAGATCCCAATTAAGCCGACTCCAAGATCACCGCAGATTCTAAAAGGCCATGAATGTGAGATTTCGCGCGGTCGCCACACTCTCGCTGTCTATAACCTTGTCGTTCGCGGGATGCAGCGCCCAGGAAAATCAAGCCGAGACGAGCACGGCGGCAAATGGATGCCAGATCGACGCCATGAGAATCTGTCGCGCTATGAGGAAAACGTTCCCCCGCTCATCGGCAGACCTCACCAGGGAACTTATCGTACCAATCCGCGGCGAACCCCTCATCGACATCCACTGCGGTATCAATACGAGCGATCAGTCAGTCGCATACGCCCGCGTCTCTCAGCCACCCAACATGACGGACAATGATGTCATATTTCTGCGCTCCAGAGGTTACTGTTCGTGATACCAGCACTGGAAATCGTTGATCTGCGTTTAGAGTGGGGGAGAACCGATTCTTCGATAGTTGGGTGCGAGAGGGAGGCAGCTCGTTCGGCGACCGCAGATACGTCGTAAGCAGCGGATTGAAAGGGAGGTTATATTTCGGCCCTGCCCCCGCACGGATCAAGTTTTGAGAAGGAACAACTACATTTAGACAGAAGTCGTTTGGAATTCCCAAACGCACTGCGTGCATACTGCTGTTGACGGGTGCGATATGCGGCGCTCGCGTTGATCAGGTCGGCGGTAGCCAGATGGCAAGAGATTGGAACTGCACATCGATGGAAACGGGAGATTACCATGCAGGAAAAACGCGTCGCCCTGGTGACCGGGGCCAATCAAGGAGTCGGACTTCAGGTCGCAAAGGATCTCGTGGCGAACGGCTTCACTGTGCTGGTCGGGTCGCGTAACTTCGAGCGCGGCGAGGCTGCAGCGAATGAGATTGGGCCGGGCGCGATCCCGCTCCAACTCGACGTGACGGATCGGGCCTCAATCGCCGCAGCAGCAGATCGCGTTTGCAAGGAGTTTGGCCGCCTCGACGTGCTCATCCAAAACGCGGCAATCTCGAATACGAGCAGGCCGCCCGGCCAGTCCGTCGAGGAGCACTCAAAGACAACCCGCCCGAGCAATGTATCGCTTGATGAGATGCGTGCGGTGTGGGAGACGAACGTGTTCGGAGTTCTCGCCGTTTACCAGGCGATGCTGCCGCTCCTGCGCAAATCGCCGAACGCCCGCATCGTCAACGTGTCGAGCGGCGCTGGGTCGCTGGCGAGGAACTCGGACCCGGGCCACCGCGGGCGCTCGATGTTCGGCCCCGTCTACCCTGCGTCCAAGACGGCTCTCAACGCCTTGACGATTGCCATGGCGATCGAGTTGGAGCCAGAAGGGATCAAGGTCAACGCCGTCTCCCCGGGCTTCATCAAAACGAACCTCAATAACTATGCGGGCACTCAGACGGTCGAGGAGGGTGCCCTGGAGCCGGTACGTCTAGCGCTGCTGGGCCCGGACGGTCCGACGGGGACATTCACGCGCTGGGAAAACGAAACAATCCCGTGGTGAGAGTTCAGCAGGATGTTATCCCCCGCGATTGACGGGCTGAACCGCAGACCGCATCGGGGCGACGACCCCCTTCCCGACCGTCGAGTGTCGGGGCCCGGGCGCATATAGCCGCCCGGCGTGTCATCCTCCTTCACACGAAGGAAATTGTTGCTAAACAGGGCGCACAATTTCCCATGCGACCAGAATTTATATTGAGGTTTTTGATTGCGCTTGACGGCAACGCGCCACCTGTGGAAGTTGGACCGTTCAAGCGTATGCCCCAACCGAACATTTTTCTCTTGAAGCAAAGTTGTCGGCCGAGCTGCGAGCGTGGGAGACTCACTGTCGATGAATCTCCGACACGCAGTCGCCCTCGCCAATTCAATTTGTGATTCGGTATCGCAAGGGCGTAGGGTTGGGGCCGTCCAGCCGGCGCGAGTATTACCACGCCGTTGGCAACGGCACGCGGTCGAATCCGAATCCGCCTGGAGAACGCTTCTGCTCAGCGGAGTGCTTTCGCTGGGGCTTGCGGCGTATCGCCGAGGACCGGGCGCGCAACACAATGGTGATCGAAGTCAGCTATCTGTGATCTGCGCGAGAGGTTTTCTGAACCTCTCGCCTTATCAAACCTACACGCAGAGAAGGACTCTGTTGCGACTTTGCCCGTACTGGGCCCGTTTTCGACGCTTCGGCAACTGCCGAATTGCCCGGCTAGTCTCCCTAATTCGAATTTCCATCAACGACCGGCAGTTTGAGATCGAGCAACATCGCAAGCGCGCGCCGAAAATCGCCGTCCTCGTAAATCCAGATAGCCCACCACCCATGATCTGGCTGCCGTGCTGCCTGGGCATCGATTTGAGCATCCTTGAGAACCTTGACGCATATTTCCTTGTCGTCAGCCCGCTGGTGAAGTGGGCGAGGAATGACACGAATTGTCTTCACGCTGCGGCCCTCCGTTCGTTCGATGCTTCGATCAATTCTTCCATTGACCCTAGCCGATTGCTCACGCCAGCGGCCATAAGCGGGCGAGCATCGGCTCGATAAAGCAAGCCTTCACCTGTGGAGAGACCAGTCGAGCGGGCACGCCCGCAGCATTGCGCGAACCAGAGCGCCTGGGCAAACCTCGGGTTGATGGGCGCCGTCTTCGAACACGCTCCGATCGAGCCGCGCGCGGTCGCGGTCCAGGTCAGGAAAATTCATTTCGACGCTCCTTGCCGATACTGCCGTGACGGACGGCGCGCGACGACAAACATTCGGCCAGTTGACGCTATCGGGCGGCCGATGGGCGATTTGAACGTCTGCGCCGGCCATGCAGAGCGGCTAATCGAGCGGGCGCGAGCGCAAGGTCTGGCGGTCGAAATGCACGGTTGAGAGAATACACGCCGTGAAACCCTGCCACGCAGCCGCGCTTGCGCTGGTGGGCGGACGTCTAAAAATCGCTATTCAGATCAGAAGCAAGGCGTCGAACTCTCCACGCAAGTGGCGATCACGACGTTGCCGTCTCCAACTATTCCATTGATGCTGAGCTTGTCTTTCTTCACGCTCCCACTGATCGCGACACTGAAGTTAGATACGCATTGGAAGGAACTCGAAGAAGCATCGAAGTCAGGTGATTTAGAGGACCCCTTCGTGTCGCAAGCGCAGCCGTA
>Ga0210398_10003393_pt1 | contig 15285 bp, 13 predicted proteins | sample IncBWC4OmetaG_FD_161047 | JGI IMG/M metagenome (GOLD analysis project Ga0210398, IMG submission 161047) | Forest soil microbial communities from Barre Woods Harvard Forest LTER site, Petersham, Massachusetts, United States - Inc-BW-C-4-O | ecosystem: Environmental > Terrestrial > Soil >...
GACATCGCGGTAGACCGCCTGCTCCGAAAGATCTCCCGTGAAACGCAACCGATAGCGGCGTCGAAACTCGCGCACCGCCTCGGGGTTCAACGGGGTTTCGCGCGCCGGCAGCAAGTGAATACGGTCCAACTTGTCGAGCGAACGCTGCGTCTCAGGATCGAAGCGCCGAATGCTGTCGACATCTCGATCCAGCAGGTCGATGCGGTAGGGCGTATCCGAGCCCATGGGGAATACATCGATGAGCGAGCCGCGCACCGCGAACTCGCCGTGCGCTACGACTTGAGTAACCGAGGCATAACCCGCCAGGATGAGTTGCGCGCGCAGCGCCTCGAGGTCGAGCGTTTCGTTGAGATGTACCCTGAGCGAGTAGGCCTCGATGTAACTGCGCGGCGCCAATCGCTGCAGCAGCGTATCAATGGCCACCAACCACACACCGTGGCGCGCGCGCGGCAATTCGGCCAAGGTGGCAAGCCGGGCAGAAGTGATGTCGGGGTGAGCGGAAAAGCTGTCATAGGGCAGGGTCTCTAAATCGGGGAACACCCTGACGCTGAGACTGGGTCCGGCAAAGAACTGAATCTCCTCGCTTAAGGTCTCCGCCTCGCGCGAGTTCTGCGCGATGACCAGCAGGGGGCCTGAGGCATCAGGAGCCGCTTCCGCGATTGCCAGTGCAGGGGCCGCGCCATACAGCTTGCCCCATTTGACCGGGCGTTCGTTGCTATCGGGAAGGAGGGGGTCGAGTAAAGACATCTGCGCGTTTTAAAAAAATAAAAAACGCCCGCCGCGAACGAGTCGCGGTGGGTACTTAGGAATCAATTAAACGATGTTACGCGAACCTAGGTGCGGTTACGCGTCATTAGGTTTGTCTGAGCTTACAACGACGCTGTGAATGACGTGTTCGTGCTCGAAATACACGACGAACCCGGGATATTCCCAGCGCGAGATCGGCGGTTGTCCAACGGCCGGAACCTTCGTGGCAGGAGCGCCGAATTTGCCCGCAACCTGATCCATGGTCATGCCGCGGGTCGGAGTAGGCACATCGGACTGTTTGACGGCAATGCCGTTATCGACGGCGATGGTCTCGGCCCCCGCGAGGCCGCTCGCGAGCACTGTGGCTAGCAGCAGAATTCGATACCTCATGGCGTACCTCATATGTTACCGATATCCTATGTTTACTTTGGGCCCCTTGAAACTATACCACTGCCTTTATGGACCAATACTTGACTCAATTAACACTCTGATTGTGTTGCCAATTAATCGGTCCGGCTAAGGATTCGTCGCCGCTCATGTTCCAACCCCTCCCTGTCTTTGTGGGTCTGCGGTACTCGCTGGCTCGCGAGCACAGCTTTTTCGTGTCTTTTATCACCTGGGTGTCGCTGCTTGGCGTCGCCGTGGGCGTGGCGGCCCTGATTACGGTCCTTTCCGTGATGAACGGCTTCGAAACGGAGCTGCGCGAACGCTTACTGAGCTTGTCGGCACACGCCACGCTCACCTTGGCCGGGGAGCCCATACCGGACTGGCGGGCCCGCATCGGCCAGCTGCAAGGCTCTCCGGGCCTCGTGGGTGCAGCGCCGTATTTGGATAGCGACGCCATGTTGAGCAAGCAGTCCTCGATGAGCGGCGCGATTGTGCGCGGTATCGACCCTGAGGTCGAACCGAAGGTTTCAGCGATCGCGGATGCCATGCGCGAGGGAAAGCTCACCGATCTTAAGCCGGGATTGAACCGAATCATTCTGGGCCGAATGCTGGCGTATCAGTTGCAGGTGGGTCCCGGCGATACGGTGGTCGTGATGATCCCCGGCAATTCCGGAAGCGAAGGCGGCGGATTCACGCCGCGCCTGCAGGAGTTCGAGGTCGTGGGCACCTTTGAAGTCGGTTTGCAGGAGCATGACAGCGTGCTTGCCTTGATCAATCTGAACGACGCGCAGGCCCTGCGGGGTCTGTCCGGGCCCACCGGAATTCGGCTCAAGTTCGATGATGTGCTCAAGGCGCCCGACTTGGCGCGCATCGCGGCCGCGCGCTTGAATCCGAAGATGCAGGTGCGCGACTGGACTCAGGAGAACGAAGCGTACTTTCGCGCCATTCGCATCGAGAAGACCATGACGGGCTTGATCCTCCTGCTGATTGTGGCGGTGGCGATGTTCAATATCGTGGCAACGCTGGTCATGGTGGTCAACGACAAGCGCACCGATATCGCCATTTTGAGAACGTTGGGACTGAGTCCTCGGGGAGTGCTGGCGGTCTTTATGACGCAAGGCGTGCTCATCGGATGGATCGGCACTGCGCTCGGGGTGGGGTTGGGTCTCGCTCTGGCGCTGAATGTGGATGTGATCGTGCCATTTCTGGAATCCACCTTCGGATTTCACATCATGGACCCGGATGTCTTTTATACCGCCGGCATCCCGAGCGAGCTGCATCCGCCGGATGTCGTCAGGATTGCCATCGCCGCATTCCTGCTGACTTTCAGTGCCACAATCTATCCGGCCTTTCAAGCGGCCCGCACGCAACCTGCCGTCGCGCTGAGGTACGAGTGAAGCGCTACTGGTACGAAGGATTCCTGGGCTTTCGATATTTGCGCGCTTCGCCGCACCGCGGCTTCGTGTCCTTGATTGCCGGCATCGCCATCGTGGGTTTGGCACTGGGCGTGGCCGTGTTGATCATCGTGCTCTCCGTAATGAACGGCTTCGAGGAGGTTTTGCGCACGCGCATCCTGAGTCTCACGGCGCACGCCACGATTTCAGGCATCGAGGGCCGCATTCCAAATTGGCGGGTCGACATCGCAAAACTGCAGGTCTTCCCCGGCATCAATGGCGTGGCGCCCTATATCGAGGAACAAGGCTTGATGACCCACGGCGACAAATCATCCGGGGTCCAATTGCGCGGTATCGACCCTCAGGCCGAATCGCGGGTCGTCGATTTGAGCCCGCATCTTTTGAGCGGCCGGGTGGCCGATCTGAGGCCGGGCAGCTATCGGGTGATACTGGGCAAGGACTTGGCGGCTGAACTGGGCGTCAAAGTCGGTGATCGGGTGGTGTTGATCGTCGCCCTGGGAGATGTCACGCCGCTCGGCGTGCTGCCGCGAATGCGCGCATTCGAAGTGACCGGAATTCTTTCCGTCGGCATGTATGAATACGATCGGCGCATCGCAGTAATGGCGATGCAGGATGCCGCGAAACTGCTGCGCATGGGCGACGAGGTTTCAGGAATCCGCCTGAATCTTGCGGATATGTATGCCGCGCCGCGGATAGCGCGCGCCGCCGCCATCGCGATCGGCGGAGGGGTCGAAATCCAGGATTGGACCAACGAGCACATTAATTTCTTTCGCTCGATCACGATCACGAAGCGGATTTTGTTCGTGATGCTCTCGTTGATGGTCGTGGTCGCGGCATTCAACATCGTCTCCACCATGGTCATGGTGGTGAAGGATAAACGGCGCGACATCGCGATCTTGCGAACCTTCGGCTCCTCGCCGCGCAGTATTTTGTCGATATTCTTTGTTCAGGGCAGTCTGATCGGATTGCTGGGCATCCTCTGCGGTGTCGCGATCGGCGTGATCATCGCCGTGAATCTGCAGCAGCTCGTACATGGCCTCGAGGCCATTGTCGGATTCAAATTTCTCGACGCACGGGTGTATTTCATGAGCGACTTGCCGGCGCATGTACGCCTATCCGATGTGCTCCGCATCTGCGGATTTGCATTCGTTCTAGCCTGTATTTCCACCGTCTACCCGGCGGTGCGAGCCGCGCGCTTATTGCCGGCCGAATCTTTGCGAAATGATTGAGGATCAGAGGATGTCGACTTCAACCGATGCGGTGCTCGAGGGCGTGGATCTGGTCAAAGAGTTTGTCCAGGGAGGCGTGACCCTGCAGGTGCTGCGCGGCGCCAACATCAAAGTCCATGCCGCGGAGCGCATCGCCATCGTCGGCGCCTCCGGGTCGGGCAAGACCACGCTGCTGCAGCTGCTGGGCGGCTTGGATCTGCCGACGCGCGGTACCGTGGGCATCGCCGGATCGGCAATGAACGAATTGAGCGACTCCGAGCGCGGGCACCTGCGCAATCATGCGGTGGGTTTCGTCTATCAATTTCATCATTTACTGCCAGAGTTCACGGCGCTCGAGAACGTCGCGATGCCGCTGCTGGTGCGGCGCATGAGTCCGCGCGCCGCGATGCGCGAGGCGGAGGCGCTGTTGGCGCGCGTCGGATTGGCCGACCGCCTGGGGCATCGTCCCTCGCAACTTTCCGGGGGTGAGCGCCAACGCGCCGCGGTCGCCCGCGCTCTGGTCACGCGGCCCAAGCTGGTGCTGGCGGATGAACCGACGGGAAATCTGGACGGCAAAAACGCAGCGCAGGTATTCGAGCTGATGCTGGAACTCAATCGCGAACTCGGCACGAGTCTGGTGATCGTCACGCACGACGAGAGATTGGCCGCGCGCCTGGATCGGGTGCTCACCCTGACAGAGGGGATCCTAGTCGAGCGCGATGCTACGCCCGCTTGAGCGCGCGCGGCGGCGCCGCAGCTGATAGATGACCCGGGCACGCCATGCGGCTTGCGCCAGCACATAGCCGGATGCGGCGGCGATTAGCCCGAGCACCAGGGCTCCCAGGAGTAACGGCGGCCAGAGCATGCCCATGTCCGCCCAGAGCGTTCGATGGCTGATGGCGTGCAGGAACGGCATCAAGTCCAAACCCAACAGTTTTGCGCCCACCCAAAGAGAGCCGGCCACCTGGGGTACCCAGGTGAACGGATTGCTGAGGAATACCGTGGCAATCAGCACCGGCAGATTCAGGCGAAAGTACACACCGAGCAAGGCGCATGCGACCAGATGCACGGGCAGCGGTGTCGGGGGAATAAAGGCGATAAACAGACCGAGCGCGAACGAGCGGGATACGCTACCGCGATTAAACGTCCAGCAACGGCGATCGAGCATGACAGCCGTGAAGTGTTTCAAGCACCAATGCTTTTCCAGCGTGCTGCGGTCCGGAGTGACGCTCTGTAGCCAGCGTTTCATGGTTTTGTTTTACGCCTCCCGAGCCGCCATTATGCCGATTTCGTGACGCCTGCACTCGACTCCGTGACCATTTGGGAAATCAATGGCTTGTAGCGGGTGGCAAAAGCACTGTCTGAACAGTCGGCGGTCAAGTATCATGCCCGCTGCTTTGTATTTGACTTAAACGAGGGTGCAATGTGGGAGATCATCCGCGCGGGCGGCGGCTTCATGTGGCCGATCATTATATGTTCCATCGCGGCGGTCGCCATTATATTGGAGCGCCTCTGGACTCTACAGAGTAATCGCGTCATCCCGCGTGACCTCGCTCAAAAAGTGTGGAATTGGATCGAAGCGGACCAAATGAGCGACAAGTTGGTGGTTGCGCTGGAGCAGAACTCGCCGCTTGGCAAGCTGCTTGCGATCGGGCTGGCCAATCGCGACAAGCCGCGCGAGATCATGGTGGAGCGCCTCGAGGATGGCGGTCGCCACGTGATTCATGATTTGGAACGTTTCCTCAATACGCTCGGCACGATCGCGGCGGTGGCGCCGCTGTTGGGACTTTTGGGAACCGTCGCCGGCATCATTCATGCGTTCAACGCGATTACCGCCAGTGGACTCGGCGATCCTCGAACCCTTTCCGGTGGAATCGGCGAAGCGCTCATTACGACCGCCGCGGGCTTGACGGTGGCGATACCCTCGCTGATTGCCTATCGCTTCCTCAGAAGCAAGGTTGAACGCCTGGTCATTCGAATGGAGAAGGAAGCCATGAAACTAGTCGATGCGCTCGACGAGCGCGGGGGATTCGCCAAACGATGAATCTGCGTCCGCGCCGCCAAGAGGATCCGGAAATCAATCTGATCAACATGATTGATGTGCTGCTGGTATTGCTGATCTTCTTCATGGTATCCACGACCTTCAATCAAGAGGGCAGGGTCAAGGTTCAACTGCCCCAATCGAGCGATACGCCCATACCGCGAGGCTCGCGCGAGCCGCTGGTCATCACCGTCACCGCGGAGGGCGCTTACCGGGTCAATGAACGAACCTTGATCAACTCCAGCCCCGACACTTTGCGTGCCGCATTACAGAAGGAAGCAGGCACGGATCGCGGGCCCATCACGATTCGCGCGGACGCGCGCACCACGCATCAGGCCGTGGTGACGGCCATGGACGTCGCGGGAAAGCTCGGCTTTGCGCAGCTCAACATCGCCACCGTGCATGAGGATAACGCCCCTTGAGCGCCGCGCCGGCGGCTGTCAGCCCGACCACTGATGGCTGGGCAATCTATCGCCGGCTGCTCAAATATGCCAAGCCCTATTCCGGCGTGTTCTTCGTCGGGGTGCTAGGCGCCATCATCTTCGCGGCCGCGAATGCCTCGCTGGTCATCTTGGTACGGAATTTTCTCGACGGCGCCTTCATTCAGAAAAACCCCAGCGTGCTGTGGCAGGTGCCGCTAGGGGTGATTGTGCTGTTCACCGTGCGCGGCATCGGCGACTACATCGCGAACTACTATCCGAGTTGGGTTGGCCGACAGGTCGTGAAGGGTCTGCGGCACGATGTGTTTGCGCATTACATGCGATTGCCCACTTCCTATCTCGATCGCCAGCAGTCCGGGCACCTGCTCTCGAAGCTCACCAACAATGTCGAATTGGTCGCGGCGGCCGCGACCAATGCGGCCATCTCAATCGTGACCGATACCTTGAGCATCGTATTCCTGGTGGGATTGCTGTTCTACTACAACTGGAGATTGGCGACTTTTTGCATCGTCGCCGCGCCCGTAATCGCGTGGCTGATGCAGATCGCAAACCGCAGCTTTCGGCGTTATAGCGAACGCATTCAAAATTCCATGGGCGATATCACGCGCGTCGCCAAAGAGGCGATCGACGCGCTTCGGCTGATCAAGATCTTCAATGCCGAAGATCATCAGACCGAGCGCTTCGAGTTGGTCAACGAGCATAACCGGCGTTCCAACATGAAATTGATCCGCGCCAAATCGATCAGCAATCCCGTGGTGCAGATCATCGCCGCCATCGCGCTGGCCAGCGTTTTGTTCGTCTCCATCAAGCAGATCCTGGGCGGCCTCCAGTTTGCGGATTTCTTTGGATTTTTGACCGCGCTGTTTCAAATCCCGGCGCCGCTGCGCAGCCTGGTCAACATGAGCGGTCCGCTGCAGCAAGGCATTGCCGCCGGGCAAAGCGTGTTCGAAGTGTTGGACCAACCCACGGAGGGAGATGGTGGAACACGCACGCTCGCGCGCGCCCGAGGCGAAGTCGAATTTCGCAACGTATCCTTTGCCTACGCCGGCGATAAGGGCGATGTGCTTCGGGATGTGAGTTTTCACGTGCGACCCGGCGAAACCGTGGCCATTGTCGGCCGATCCGGCAGCGGCAAGACTACTTTGGTGAGCCTGGTACCGCGCTTTTACGACGTCCAGCAAGGTTCGGTGCTGTTGGACGGAATCGACGTGCGCGAATACCGCTTGACCGATCTGCGTATGCAGGTGAGCCTCGTCAGCCAGGAGGTCGTGCTGTTCAACGACACGATTCGCAACAACATAGCCTTCAATGCCGTCGGCAAGACCGATGCACAAGTCGAGGAGGCCTCGCGCGCGGCCAATGTCATGGAGTTTGTCAATCAACAGGCGCAGGGTCTCGACACCATGCTCACCGATCGCGGGCAGAATTTTTCGGGCGGCCAGCGGCAGAGAATTTCCATCGCACGCTCGCTGCTCAAGGACTCTCCCGTGCTGATTCTCGATGAAGCGACCGCGGCGCTCGACAACGAATCGGAGCGGCGGGTACAGCAAGAGCTCGCGCTTCTCATGAAGGGCCGCACGACCCTGGTCATTGCCCACCGGCTGTCGACGGTTGAAAACGCGGATCGAATCGTTGTGCTCGATCAGGGAAGGGTCGTGGAGATGGGAAGTCACCATGAGCTTCTGGCACGCGGCGGCCTGTACGCAGCGCTGCACGGGATGCAGTTCAACGCTTGAGCGGCCACTCACGAATGTCAGCGCAATCCTGGCTCAATAAGTTCTGGTACGGCGGTGTCCCGCCACCGTGGTGGATGATGCCGCTGTCCGCAATTTACGGCGCGATATCGCGAATGCGGCGTTCCGCCTATTCGTTGCGTCTGGCACGCTCGACGCGCCTGCCGTGCCCGGTCGTCGTCGTCGGAAACTTGACCGTCGGAGGGACGGGCAAGACCCCGCTGGTGTGCTGGCTGGCCGGCCAATTGATCGAACTAGGATTTAGGCCCGGCGTGGTGACCCGTGGATACGGTGGCTCATCGCGGGCGCCGCGGCTCGTCCAAGCCTCCGACAATTCCGACCGGGTCGGCGATGAAGCGATCTTGCTGGCGCGCCGCAGCCGGGTTCCGGTCGCGACGGGCCGCAATCGTCCCGCGGCGGCACAGCTGTTGATCAATGCGGGTTGCGACGTCATCGTGAGCGATGATGGGCTGCAGCACTATGCTCTGCAGCGCGATTGCGAGATCGTGGTGATCGACGGCGATCGCCGCTTCGGCAATGGGCGCCAGTTGCCCGCCGGCCCGCTGCGCGAGACGCCGGCGCGTCTGCGGCGAGTGGACGCGGTGGTGGTCAACGGCGGAGACGCCGAGATGGACGGCGCGCTGCGCATGCGGTTGCTGGCAACCGGCGCGGTGGCGATGAAGTACGGCACGTCCAAACCGTTGCGTGAGTTTTCCGGCCAACCGGTGCACGCGATCGCGGCTATTGGCAATCCGCAGCGCTTCTTCGCCATGCTGCGCGCGGTGGGCATCAACGTCGTTGATCATCCGCTGCCGGATCACGCGAAGTTAGGGATTGACGATATATCCTTTGCGGACGATCTGGCGGTGCTCATGACCGAGAAAGATGCCGTAAAATGCCGAGACATCGCAGGCCCGCATCATTGGTATGTTCCCGTCAGCGTAGCCTTCGCGCCGGGCGACGCCGAAAAACTGCGAGGCATCGTGGCCAGTTCCGTGGAAACGCGCGCGGCGCGCGCCTAAAGGACGTATGGATAAGCGTTTACTTGACCTGCTGGTTTGCCCGATCTGTAAAGGACCGCTGCGCAGTGTCGGCGCCGGAAATGCGCAAGAACTCGTTTGTCGTCCGGATCGGCTGGCCTACGCGGTGCGCGACGGCATCCCGCTGATGCTGCCCGAAGAGGCGCGCGCATTGAGCGCCGATGATCCGCTGCTCGAAACCTAGCCCTTCGTGTTTCACGTCATCATCCCGGCGCGTTTTGGTTCGACCCGGCTGCCTGCCAAGCCGCTGCTGCAAATTGGCGATCGGCCGTTGATTCAATGGGTGTGGCAGAGTGCGATCGACAGCGGCGCCGCTTCGGTACTCGTCGCCACCGACGATGAACGCATTCGCGAGGCGGCGTTGCGGTTCGGCGCCGCTTGCCTGATGACTTCGCCGCATCATGTCTCGGGCACCGATCGAATCGCCGAGACCGTGCGGGCCAAAGGATTCGCAGCCGACGATATTGTGGTCAATCTGCAGGGCGACGAACCGATGATGCCCGCCGACGTCGTTGAACGCGTGGCGCAAGGATTGCGCGAAGTCCCAGGAAGCGAAATCAGCACGGCGATCGCGCCCATCCAGTCACTGCGGGAATTTCTCGATCCCAACTGCGTCAAGGCATTGCGCGCGCGCGATGGACGAGCCTTGTATTTCAGCCGGGCTCCGGTGCCTTGGCCGCGCGACAGCACTTCGGCCGCGGGCCCGTCGTCATTCCAAGGGGCATGGCGCCACATCGGCATCTATGCCTATCGGGTGCGCAGCCTGCTGCAGTTTGCCGCGTGGCCACCGACGCCGCTCGAGGCGACGGAGAAGCTCGAGCAACTGCGCGCGCTCGAGCACGGCATGCACATCCACTTGGTGACGCTATCGGAACCACCGCCCGCCGGAGTCGACACGCCGGAAGATCTCGAGCGCGTCCGATCGGCACTGCAGAAGTCTCGAGCTTAGCGGCGTTCAAATCCCATCGCGCGACGCCTCCGCAGGACCGATGACCCCGCAGCGCGTGCTTTTGGTCTGTCTCGGCAACATTTGCCGAAGTCCCACCGCGGAGGGTGTGCTGCGAGACCTGGCTGCCAAGGAAGCGCCGGGCCTGCCCCTGGAAATAGATTCAGCGGGAACGGCGGATTATCATATCGGTGCGCCGCCCGATCCGCGCAGCCAGCGTGCAGCGCTGCGGCGTGGCATCGACATCAGTGACTTGCGGGCGCGCCGCATCACGGTGGAGGATTTCGCGCGCTTCGACCTCATTCTGGCGATGGACGCGGACAACCTTCGAGAGCTGCAAGCCCTGCGGCCCCGCAACTCGCACGCCGCCGTGAAGCTTTTTCTCGAGTACGCGCCGAATGGCCGGCTGAGCGACGTGCCCGATCCTTACTACGGCGATGCCGCCGCCTTCGAGGAAGTGCTCGATCTGACCACGGCCGCTGCGCGCGGCCTGCTCGCTGTCCTACAGGAAGGTTCGTAGCAGCCAATACAGGCCGCCGGCGAGCGCGATCGATACGGGCAGCGTCAGGACCCAGGCCATCAGCAGTGCGCGCACCGTGGCCCACTGCAATCCGGAGCCGTTCGCGACCATTGTTCCCGCCACGCCGGAGGAAAGCACGTGCGTGGTGCTGACCGGGAGCCCGTACATTTCAGCAGCGCCGATCGTGGCCATCGCGACAATTTCCGCCGATGCGCCCTGCGCGTAGGTCAAGTGCGTCTTGCCAATCCGTTCGCCGACGGTCACCACGATGCGCTTCCAGCCGATCATCGTGCCCAAGCCGAGAGCGATTGCGACGGCGACCTTGACCCATGTGGGTATGAACTTGGTGGAGTGATCGAGCTGCTTCTTGTAGGCATCGAGCGAAGATTTGTCGGAGGCCGATATATTCAAAGACGGAGTCTTGCCCATGAAGCGCAGGCCTTCGCTGACCAGGTACATCTCGTTGCGGATGTTGACCATCATGCCCGGGGGAACTTTGTCCATGGAGTGGTATCGGCCGACATCCGAACCGATGGCATCAGTGAGCGCCGCGAGCGCGGCGACGCCCTCGGGCGTGGCTTTGCGATCGCGCACCAGCTCCACGGCTGCCTGGCGCGGGTCGGCCGGTGCCGCGCCTACGGCGTAGTGCGAAAGCGCGGTATGAGCTTGCGCCGAAGCCGCCATGAAGGTATTCACGTCCGCCTCATGCATGGTGCGATTGAGCGCATAGGCAGTCGGCACCGTGCCGATGAGAATCAGCATGATGAGACCCATGCCCTTTTGGCCGTCATTTCCGCCGTGAAAGAAGCTCACGCCGGTGCAGGTCAAGATCAGTAGGCCGCGTATCCACAGGGGCGGCGGCTTGTTGCCCTCCGGCTCCTTGTACAGGGCCGGAATTCTGATCGTGGCCTTGAGTATGGTCAGCAGCAGCCATGCGGCACTGAAGCCGATCAGCGGCGAGACCAACAAGGTTTGGCCGATCTTGGTCGCCTGACCCCAATCGACGCCGCTCGTGCCCGAACCACTCGCCGCCATGAGCTGATTCATGAGACCCACGCCGATAATGGAGCCGATGAGCGTATGCGAACTCGATGAGGGCAGACCAAAATACCAGGTGCCTAGATTCCACAGAATTGCGGCGATGAGCAAGGCAAACACCATGGCGAAGCCGGCACCGCTGCTCACTTGCAATATCAGCTCGACCGGCAGCAGCGAGACGATGCTGAACGCGACGGCGCCCGTCGAGACGAGCACTCCCAGAAAATTAAATGTCCCGGACCAAATGACGGCGAGGTTGGGCGACATCGAATTCGTATAAATGACCGTCGCCACCGCATTGGCGGTGTCGTGAAATCCATTGACGAACTCGAACCCCAGTGCGATCACCAAGGCGATGCCGAGCAAGATGTAGGGATAGGCTCGGGTGTCGTGCACGACTGATAAGTCGTCCGCGAGATGATAGCCGGCGTATATGATTCCGGTGATGACCACCACCATCGCGAGAACATTGAACCAGGGATTTGGCTTATGCGTGACCAGCTTCGAGGCAGGTCTATTGGTCGCTAAGGATTCGTCGAGCGGGGAAGCATTGGCCATTTATATTCCAACCGTTTATGAGGCGCAGTCCCCATTATATAGTTTCGCTTTGTGACAATTAGATGACACCCGCGAACTGAGCCCATGCCCTTCACGATTTCTCACACGGCCGTCGTGCTGCCGTTTTCGCGCTGGCTCCGGCGGTGGCAACTATTATCAGCTGCAACTATCGGCTCTATGGTGCCGGATTTTCGAATATTTTTTCCCGGCATGCCGCGGGTGGAAACGCACAGCCTCACGGCCTTGTTCACCTTCTGCCTACCGGTTGGACTGATCACGTATTGGGTATTTCAGCGCTTGATCAAGTCGCCCATCCTGGAAGTGCTGCCCGATGGGGCCTATGCCCGCTGGCGTCCGTTCGCTGCCGAGGCGAATATTCGATCTTTACGGCAATGGTTGCTGGCCGGCGTCGGTGTGTTGGGGGGCGCCTTGACTCACCTGATTTGGGATGCGTTCACGCACAACGGGGGCAGGGGCGTGCGCATGTTTCCGGTGCTCGACGACACTCTCGACATTGGCAGTCGACATATTCCCGCCATGTATGTGTTGCAGGACCTAGGCTCGCTCATCGGGCTCGCAGCCGTGCTCGCGATGCTGTGCTACGGCTTGCGCCGCGGGTCTGAAGCAGTGGTGCCGAACCGTCTGGTCAAAAGCCGCGAACGCCGCGTGTGGTGGTTGAGCTACGCGCTGGCGGCCCTAGGCCTTTCGGTGGCGTTTTATCTTTGGGCCACGATCGGCCAGGCGCCGCCGCGCGCGATTATCCTGCGAGCCTCAGGGACGGCGATCGCCAGCTTGCGCGGCCTCGCGGCCGCGCTGCTCTGTGTCAGCGTGGCACTCGATTTAAGGCTGAGTCAGCTCCATCAACGTTCGTCCGGACCCGATTGCTGATTCGGCGCTGAGGACCAGACAACATACTTGTTATCCGTTCCCGTGCTGGCCGGCGCTGGCTCAACCGCTTTCGCGGGCGCCGGTGTCGCGGCCGGAAACGAGTCGCGCGCCGGAGCCGGCTCAGGCGCGGAGTTCATGGCGGGCTGCTCACGAGGTTCAGACGAGGGACGCTCTTCCTGGCGCTCGTAGGCGGGCGTCGCCGCAGGTGGCGCGGACTCTCCGGTCCTCTGTTCTGGGCTGGGGAAGTTGTTGGCCGCACTCTGGCCTGAAGACTGATTCGGCCCTGACCCATTACTGGTGTTTTCCGCACCGTCGCGTCGGCCGCGGCCACGGCGGCGCCGGCTTCGCCCGCCGCGTTCGCTGCGCTCGCCCCTCTCGTTGGGAGAACGCTCGGCTTCATTGCCGGACCGAGGTGGCTGGTCCTGCCGAGAGCCCTGGTCTTGCCGAGGTGACTGGTCCTGGCGAGGTGCCTGATCTTGTCGCGGTACCTGATCCTGGCGGGGCGCATCGCCGCGCGGACGCTCCGATTGGCCTGGACCCTCAGGCCGGCGTGGGTTTGATTCATTGCGATTGTCTCGAGGATTCTCGCCGCGTGGCCGGCCGTCGCGGCGCGGATCTCGCGGACCGTCGCGCCGAATGTCGCGATTGCGGTCGCGGTCGCCGCGATCGCCGCGATCGCGGTTCCTATCTCGGTCGCCGCCGCTGCGATAGCGATCGTGGCGCACGTCGCGATGCTGCGGCCGGTCGCGTTGCGGTTGCGCCGGGGCCGCGGCCGCCTTGGCCGCAGCGCGGGCAGCGGGATCCCCAAATAGCCAGCGCCAAAATCTGATCAGCGCGCCAACCTGCGCGGTCTCAACCGGTGCCTTGGCGGCGGCCGGAACCGGCATCGGCACGATGGGTGCGGTCGAGGCGGGCAGGATGCTCGGCACCAGCGGGACATCGCCCGGCGGTTTCTTGTCTCGATTGCCGATATTCGAATCATCGACGCTCGGTTGGTCCGCCAATTGATAGCTGACGGTGCTGTTCTCCGGAAGCTCCTTCTCGTCGTCGCGCACACGGCGCAACGTGTACGCCGGCGTTTGCATGAGAGGATTCGGCACGATCACCAGCGATACTTTGTCGCGCGACTCGATCTGGTTGAGCTGTTCGCGCTTCTCGTTCATGAGATAGGTCGAAACGTCCACCGGCACCTGCGCAATCACGCGGCCGGTCCGCTCCTTGCGCGCCTCTTCGCCGATCAGACGCAGCAACGCGAGTGACATCGATTCCACACTGCGTATCGTTCCCATGCCGCCACAGCGCGGGCAGTTGATATGCGTGGTCTCACTCAAGGCAGGCCGTAAGCGCTGGCGCGACAATTCGAGCAAACCAAAGCGCGAAAGCCGGCCGAGCTGGATGCGCGCCCGGTCCATTTTGACCGAGTCGCGCAGCATGTCTTCCACCGCACGCTGATTCGCCGTGGATTCCATGTCGATGAAATCGATGACGATCAGGCCGCCGATGTCGCGCAGACGAAGTTGCCGGGCGATTTCCTCGGCGGCTTCCAAGTTGGTATTGCGCGCCGTGGCTTCGATGTCGCCGCCGCGGGTGCTGCGCGCGGAATTGATGTCGATGGAGACCAGCGCCTCGGTGTGATCGATGACCAAACTGCCGCCCGAGGGCAGGGTAACTTTGTGCGCGTACGCCGATTCGATCTGGCTTTCGATCTGATAGCGCGTGAACAAAGGCACAGGATCGGTGTACAGCTTCAGCTTGCGCTGCGCATCCGGTGGCATGAAGCGCTGCATGTATTCTTGCGCTTTCTGGAAGGCCTCAGGCTGGTCGATGAGGCACTCGCCGACGTCGTCGGAGAAGTAGTCGCGCAAGCCGCGCGTCACCGCATCGCTTTCCTGAAAAATCAGGAAAGGCGCCGGTCTGCCATCATTCGCGATGACAATGGCATCCCACGCGGTTTTGAGATTGTTAAGATCCCATTGCAATTCTTCCGTGGTGCGGCCGACACCGGCCGTGCGCACGATTGCGCCCATGCCGTCGGGAATGACCAGGCCGTTCATGGCATCGCGCATCTGCTCGCGATCCTCGCCTTCGATGCGTCGCGATACGCCGCCCGCGCGAGGGTTGTTCGGCATCAGCACCAAGAATCGGCCGGCGAGACTGATGAAAGTCGTCAGGGCGGCGCCTTTATTGCCGCGTTCCTCTTTTTCGACTTGCACGATCAATTCTTGGCCTTCCTGCAGAAGGTCCTTGATATTGAGGCGGCCGCCGTTCGCGGGCTGCGCACGGAAGTATTCCTTGGAGACTTCCTTCAACGGCAGGAAGCCATG
>Ga0210398_10003395_pt1 | contig 15278 bp, 12 predicted proteins | sample IncBWC4OmetaG_FD_161047 | JGI IMG/M metagenome (GOLD analysis project Ga0210398, IMG submission 161047) | Forest soil microbial communities from Barre Woods Harvard Forest LTER site, Petersham, Massachusetts, United States - Inc-BW-C-4-O | ecosystem: Environmental > Terrestrial > Soil >...
AGAGCCACAGCTCGATCTCCCCGGAACAACTTGCAGCTTTCGCCAAAATTTACCCGAAGGATGCACGACCCATCCAGCCAACCAACGGGCGCGAAATTCTAAAGTCTAACTAGCAGTTCGACGTAAGGATGCGGCTGTTTGACCAGCCGCTTAGCCTGAAAAGTCCCGCTGCTTCTTTGGGGTCTCTGAGGATATTCGCAGCGGATTGATCGACAATGCGAATAAATTTATTCCGTCGGCCTCAAGCATGCGAATTCTTCTAGTATGGACCGCGTACCTTCTTCTGACGCCGCCGGCGGCGCTCGCGCAGAGCACTCCCGACGAGCTGAGAATCGCCGCCAGAAATCCGCTCGCCGATGTGGTCAAGCTTCCCTTCGAGGAAGATTTCACCTTCAACCAGGGACCTTACAATCGAAATGCGAATTCTCTGGCGATTGATCCGGTGATCCCGCTCTCGATCACGGGAAACTGGGTGCTGGTAACGCGCGTCGCGGCGACGGCGCTTGCGTATCAACCGAATTTAGCGGCAAGGAGCGGCGGGACGACCGGATTGGGCGACACGACCGCTTCGTTCTTTTTGACTCCGGCCCGCACGCGAAAGCTTATTTGGGGAGTAGGGCCGGCAGTCTTAATGCCGACGGCCACTAGCGATCAGCTGGGCGCCGGAAAATGGGGTTTGGGTCCAACGTGTGCTGTTCTGGTCGAGCCGGAATGGGGCTCCGTTGGCGCGCTGGTTCAGAATATTTGGTCCGTTGTCCGCAGCTCGAACCGTTCACCCGTGAACCAGCTACAGCTCGAGCCATTACTCTCCTACAATCTGCCTCGAGGCTGGTACCTCACCAGCAATCCAACAATTATTGCGGACTGGAGCCAGCCGACAAGCCAGCGGTGGGTCGTGCCAATAGGAGGCGGGCCCGGCAGGAGCTTCAACATCGGAAAGCAGGGCATGGATTCGATCCTTGCGTTTTATTGGAACGCCGTTCGGCCCACGAATCCGGTTTCACCAAAGTGGCAGCTGAACCTGGAATTCACGTTTCTCTTTCCGATTCCGAAACACTGAGGGAGGGAGACTCAGTGATGCAAGGGACACCGGTCGGGCGCTGGCGATCCAAGTGAAGCCTTTGACAGGCAGGGCTTTTGCTCATTTCAGGGTAGTCTCTGGTGGCAACGAAACGCGCCTAGGGATTTCCCTAGTTGTGAACGGATCGAGTTAGACCTAGCGTTATCTGAGAAAGGGAGAGCTGCGGCCTCGTTACTTCGAGGTTCGTCGAACATATTCCCAGCGGCTCCCGTCGCGTCATAGTCGGTATTTTGCAGAACAACGGCATTGCGGGAATCTAGTCGAAGGATCAGGCCTCTCTCGCACGGAGGGTTGAGGCAACGAGAAACAGCATCGGTAAGGAGGAAGGTGATGCCTCAAGGGAATCTGGGCGAAATCAGAATTCGCAAAATCAGCCTCGGCGGCCTCCTGCTCGTAGCGCTTTTGTTGGCAGTCACTCTCGTCATGTCCGCTGACGAGAGAGGTGTAGAGGTTATCGACTCAACTGCGATGGGAACCAGCACTCAGCTGGGCACCGTAACTAACGTGAAGGTCACCATCTATGACTTCTCTACAGACGACGACCGAGCGATTCTCGTGGACGCCTTCAAGAAGGGCCAGAATGAGGGGCTGGTGAATGCACTCACTAGAATGAAATCCGTAGGTCGCATTGCCATCACTGGCACACTCGGTTATGACCTCAGTTACATTCGCCTGATCCCCACGCCAACCGGCCGCAAGATTCGCTTCGTCACCAACCGCCTGCTCAGATTCGGTGAGCATTATTACAATACACAAAGCACGGCATACAACTTGACCGCGGGCGAGATCGAGATAAACGACTCCGACAAGGACAAGAGCGCTGGCGTGCTCTATCCGGCGGCCCAGCTGATTATCAATAAAGAGGGACAGTTAGAATTCCAGCTCCGCAAAAATCCCTGGAAGCTCGTCAACATCATTGACTGGAACAAGGCAGGCACGAACGAACGGCCCCGCTGAAACGCCAGCGTTGGCGTAGTTCTTGAACTCGCTTTGTAAGGAGGCTCCTCGTGAAGATTCGGCCTACACTGGTCCTGTGCCTTGGTGGATTGCTGTTATCACTATCGCTAGCCAGCTTTCTAGTCGCCAAGGCGCAAAATAAGCGCTCTAACAAGTACGTTTGCTCGGAAACAAATCCAGCGAGTACCTGCAGTGCAGCAACTCGTTGCGGATCCACTTCAAATCCGTGTGTAGTCGATCTGAAACGCAAGGGCGGGACTTCGGCCACCGTTACGCCAGGCATACCGGATGCGAAGGCAAATACCGCCTTCTGCGTGAACGTCGGGACAACGGTCACCTGGCAAACCTCGGCGAAAAATACAGGCTTTATTGTTGATTTTGGGCCCTCTTCCCCCTTTGACACTGGCAGCACAATCATCGGGGGTTCTGACAGGTCGATCTCAGCCGTCGCCAAACACCCTGGGTGTTACAAATTCTCGCTGGGTGCGTGTATTGCCGGGACTATCTACGGAATGTGCGGATCGACACAATCGGAAATTGTCGTTACAGGCGAGGCCAACTAGGGCGTGTGTCACGCTACAGGCCGCCTGGAATCTCCGGCCGACAACGCGGAGATGAGAGAGTTCGTCGCACAATCTGTGATTCTAAGCGATTTTGCAGCAGTGGCCGACGTGACGATCACAAGACTTGAAGCGGACATACGTGCGACCAAAAAGAGTTGCTTGGCGCAATCAGGTTACTTACTGTGACGGAATCCAACTCGCTTGAGGAACCACACGATTTCTCCCTGGTATTGGGCGGTCCGACCTACCAGTTCTTTCTCAAGTCGCATCTCGCCGGAGCGGCGTTGGAAAATTTGTATCGCCGGGTAATCGTTCTCACCCTGCTCGCATGGTTGCCGCTGCTGCTCATCACCACCCTCAGCCCGTCAGCAGACAATGTCGGTCGGCTTTCCTTCCTGCACGACGTTGAAGTGCATGTCCGCTTCCTCATTGCAATTCCGGTCCTGGTCGGTGCCGAGTTGATCGTTCACTCCCGGATACGTCTTGTTGTGCAGCGGTTCGTCGAGCGACGAATTGTCATGCCGCAGGAGTTGCCCCGCTTTGGTCGCGCGATCAAGTCGGCCGTAAGGCTACGAAACTCCATCCCCATCGAACTTGGGCTCCTACTGCTTGTCTACTCACTTGGCCTGTGGCTCTGGAGCAATCGGATCGCGATCGCTGCGCCGACATGGTATGCCCTGCCCGGCGGACGGTGGCATCTGACGCCCGCTGGGTTCTGGTACGTGTTGGTTAGCATTCCCATTTTGCAGTTCCTCCTCCTGCGGTGGTACTTCAGGCTCTTCATTTGGTTTCGTTTTCTGTGGCAGGTTTCCAGGATCGATCTGAACCTTATTTCGACTCATCCCGATCGCTGTGCCGGCCTTGCCTTCCTGGGCAAGAGTTCCTACGCCTTCGGCCCGGTTCTGTTTGCTCAAGGCGCGATGCTCGCCGGTCTGCTTGCGGGGCGAGTCCTTTACCGGGGAGAGAGCTTGACGTCCTTCAAGTTACAGATCGGCGGCTTCGTCGTTTTCTTCGTTGTGGCCATCCTCGGTCCACTCGTGATGTTTACTCCGGCGATGGCTCGCGCAAAAAGAAAGGGATTGGCCGACTACGGCCTACTCGCTGAGCGCTACGTAGAGAGCTTCGAACAAAAATGGGTCGTCCAAAAGCCCGCCGAGGAGCTCCTGGGATCTCCTGATATCCAGTCGCTCGCCGATCTTGGGAACAGCTACTCTGTCGTGCGCGAGATGCGTTCGATTCCATTCGGACTCGAGGACGTCACTCGTCTAGCTGCCGCCACCGCAGCACCTCTCCTGCCGCTCCTTCTTACTATTTTCTCCCCGGAAGAACTCATCATGCGCGTCATAAAAGTCGTGTTTTGAAACTGACGCGTCGCCAATTTCGCTGGCAAACATTAACGAGCAGCTTCGGATGGGTATTTTGAATGAGTTACGCATCTCAGGCAGAGTCTGCAGCTCGAGCGTATCCAAGCGACCTAATATCGCTCCGGTATGAACCTGTGATTCTTGATTGATTTTTGATCGTCGTAGCTATGTTTGTCGGCGCGCTTCGGCAGTTTGACTTTCTCCCGAGGCACCTTCTTATAAGGAATCATGCTTAGAAAGTGAGAGATGCAATTTAGGCGTGCCTTTCGCTTATCGTCTGAGCGCACCAGGTGCCACGGCGCATGTTTGGAATCGCTCGCCTCGAGCATCTTATCTCGCGCCCGCGAGTATTCATACCAACGGCCGAAGGATTCCAAATCCATAGGACTAAGTTTCCATTGGCGAAGAGGATCTTTAACGCGGGCTTCGAATCGCCGTTGTTGCTCCTTCTTTCCCACTTCGAGCCAATATTTGATGAGGATAATCCCGGCATCCACCATGTACTTTTCAACAGTGGGGCAAAGTTTGAGGAACTCGCGGTACTGCTCCCTAGTGCAAAATCCCATGACATATTCGACGCCGGCGCGGTTGTACCAACTGCGGTCGAAGATTACGATCTCTCCAGCGGCGGGAAAATGCGGAATATAGCGCTGCATGTACATCTGACTTTTCTCGCGATCCGACGGGGCTGGTAACGCAATCAGGCGGAACACCCGCGGGCTCACGCGTTCCGTCATTGCACGAATCGTACCGCCCTTCCCGGCGGCATCGCGTCCCTCAAAGACAACGATAACGCGCAGTCCTTTATATTTCACCCAATCCTGGAGCTTGCAGAGCTCTTGCTGCAGCCGCCGTAGCTGCTTGTCGTAGTGCTTCCGCTTCAGGGTTGCGACTTGCTGTGGCTCGTCTTGTTTGGCCATCGAGACTGACCTCTCCCACACAAATATGACTTCGCGTTAATTCCGAACTGTATATCCGTGTGCGTTTTGATTCGCGCGTCATTCGTCCGGCGGTTCAATTCCTGGCTTCGTGAAAACTCTTTCACAATGTACCGGCCAGCTTCTCTATGGGGTAGGTGATGGCACAGCCGCAGACGTCCCGCTTAGCCACTGTGAATCGTTCAGGTTCCAGCTACCTCCCAACGCTCGATATAAATTGACGAGGGCCACCTTGCGGCCGAGGTCATAGCCAACTGCAGAAAGTTCCGCGGGATACATTTCGAGTTCAGCGTCGATGATTTCGAGATAGTTGGCGAGTCCGCTGTCATACCGAACAGTGGACAGCTGGACTGACTCCCGATAAGCGGCCACGGACGTCAGCTGATTTTCGTAGGCCTTGGCCAATTCTTGATGTGCCGAAAGCGAGGCCGATACCTCGCCAAAAGCTTGTGTAACTGTTTTCTCAAATGCAAGCGTCGCCTGGTCGCGTTGCGCCAGAGCTGCCCGATATTCATTTTTCAAGCGGCCAGCCGTAAAAATGGGCCCGGCGAAATTGCCGGCGAGACTCCACGCCTTGCCGCTCGCGGTGAGTTCGGAGAGTTGGGGACTTATTCCGCCGAACAGGCCCGTCAAGGATATAGTCGGGAAAAAATTGGCTTTTGCGACGCCGACGTTCGCGTTGGCAGCTATCAAGTTTTCCTCGGCCTCGCGAACATCGGGCCGACGCTCCAGCAACTGTGAAGGCAATCCGGTAGGTACGTCAGGTGGATCGAACTGCTCCGCCAGAGTACCGCCTCGGTCAATCGGGCGGGGGTTGCGCCCCAAGAGCAGATTCAACGCTGCTTCCTGGGCAACAATCTGTCGCTGCAGGTCCGGAATTACGGCCGCGACGTTTGCCAGAGCGGCTCGGGCCCGAGCTACCTCCAGGCCAGATGCAGCGCCACCTTCAAATTTGTGCTGAAAGATGTCCAGAGTGTCCTGAAATGTCTTGACGGTGCGGTGCGAAACTTCAAGCTCGGTGTCGAGCGCGCGCAATTGAAAGTATGCCTGCGCAACTTCTGCCAACACCAGAAGACGAACGTCGCGTTTGGCTTCCTCGCTTGCAAAATACACAGCACGTTGTGCTTCATTCAGTCTGCGGATGCGCCCAAACAAATCTACTTCCCAGATCGTGTTCAAGTTGTAGGAATAATATGTATGGCTCGTGATGAGGGGAGCTGGGTCTTTCTGTCCGTTGATGCTTGCGCCGTATCCGACTTGTGGGAAATATTCGGAACGAGTCACACCCGCAAGTGCGCGCTCCTCCTCCACCCGGGCTAGGGCTATTTGCAAGTCATAGTTGTTCTTCAGAGCTTCGCGAATCAGACCTTGCAGGACAGGATCCTTGAAGAGGTCCCACCAAGCCAGTTCCGCCTCCGAACTTGTGGAAATTTGTCGCTCAGCGTAGAAGTCGGTCGGGGGTTTGAGCGCCGGGCGGCTGTATTTGGGGCCCACGGTACAACCAGCCAAGAACAACGCAAGAACTGCGGCCGCACAAGTTCTTCGCATCAGCCGTGTCCTTCTTCGAGCGCAGCGGGTTGATTTACCGCTGCTGCGTGAGGCTTTTTCTTGGCGATGCGCTCAACTACCACAAACAGAACGGGAACCAGGAAGACTCCTAGTACGGTGGCCGCTGTCATTCCCGTAATGACGGAGCTTCCTAACACTTTCCGACCGATAGCGCCGGCACCTTTTGCCGTCCATAGAGGAACGCATCCCAGAATGAACGCAAAGGAAGTCATCAGGATAGGTCTTAATCGCAAGCGTGCGCCTTCGAGTGCCGCCTCAACGAGCTCCTTTCCTTTTGAGTGCTCCAATATTGCGAACTCGACGATCAGGATAGCGTTCTTGGCAGTGAGCCCGATCAACATTACTAGTCCAATTTGCGCAAATACGTTGTTATCGAATTTGCGCAACATCAGTCCGCCATAGGCGCCGAGAACGGCAACGGGGACCGACAGAAGCACACTGAATGGCAGCGACCAGCTTTCGTACAACGCGGCCAGAATCAGGAACACGAACAGAAAGGACATGGCGAAAACCATTGCCTGACCACCTTCTGCCTTCTTTTCCTGGTACGACATGTCGCTCCACGCATAACCGAATCCAGCAGGCAAGGCTTCGTCCGATACCTGCTCCATCGCCGCCATGGCTTGCCCGGAACTGTAGCCCGGAGCAGGTGAACCGTTGATCTGAATGCTTCTGTACAGATTGAAGCGGTTGGTATATTCGGGCCCCGATACTCGCTTTATCGAAATAAGCGAGGCGAGTGGCGTCATCTCACCTTTGGAGTTCCGAACGTAGAAATTATTGATTTTGTCGGCGCTCGTTCTATATTCAGGTTCTGCTTGCAGGTAGACCTTCCACTGACGGCCGAAGCGATTGAACTGGTTAACGTAGGCGCCGCCCAGGAAAGCCTGTAGCGTCTGGTACACCTCGCCAAACTGCAGACCCTGCTTCAGGACGCGATCCTGATCGACTTCCACGTAGAGTTGTGGCACCGATGGACGGAACGTGGAGACAAGAGAGGCAAGCTCAGGGCGTTTCCGCGCGGCTTGCGTCAGTTTGTCGAGAGTATCCCACAGTTGTTCAACGGTTCCGCCACTGCGGTCCTGCAGCATGAATGTGAACCCACCGGCTGTACCTAGGCCCGGAATAGCGGGGGGACCGAACGCGAACGCAATGGCCTCGGGGATTTCCTTGCGCATTTTCTGATTAAGAGTCTGCATCAGCCCGGTGGCGGAAAGTTCCTCCGTCACGCGCTCTTCCCATGGCTCCAGTTGAAGGAAGTAAAAGCCGGTATACGAGGCGGAAGTGTTGGAGAGCAGGCTGAATCCGGAAATCCCGCTAAAGCTCTTGACGCCGTGTGTGTGCGATAGCATGTCATCGATCTTGCGCATTACCGCATCTGTCCGTTGCAGGGACGCGGCATCCGGCAGTTGTATCTGTAGGAACGCATAACCCTGATCTTCTTCGGGGATAAAACTGGTTGGAAGACTTTTCCCCATTGCCACGGCCACAACGGAAATTGCCACAAGCAAAAGCAGTGACAGGACCCAGCGCCGGATGAGCACGTGGCTCCAGTTCACGTAGCCACCGGTCATTTTCCCGAACCCCTTGTTGAACAAGTCGAAAAATTTTCCTAATGGTCCCTTCGACTTTTTTCGCGGCTTCAGCATAAGAGCTGCGAGTGCAGGTGAGAGGGTCAACGCATTGAACGCCGAGATCAGCACGGAAATCGCGATGGTGATGGCGAATTGCTGGTTCAGCAAACCCTTGATGCCCCCGAGTGCAGCCATCGGGATGAATACAGAGGAAAGGACCAAAGCGATCCCAATTACGGGTCCGGACACTTCGTCCATCGCTTTCAACGTGGCTTCCTTCGGTGTCAGGCCGTGTTCAATATGATGTTCCACAGCTTCGACGACCACGATAGCGTCGTCCACGACAAGACCGATCGCAAGAATCAGGCCAAACAGCGAGAGGGTGTTGATGGAAAAGCCCAACATAGGAAAGATTGCGAACGTGCCGATCAGCGAGACGGGTACGGCAAGCAGCGGGATGAGTGTCGCGCGCCAATTCTGCAGGAATAGGAACACCACAATGATGACCAGAAAGATCGCTTCCCCTAGGGTCGTGACAATCTCTTTCATCCCTTCCGTGATAGGCAGCGTCGTGTCCATCGCGATCGAGTATTCCAGACCTTCCGGGAACCGGGTCTTTAGGTCTTCCAACTGCGCCTTAACCTGTTTTGCTACAGCCAAAGCATTGGACCCAGGAGCTTGGTAAACGCAAATAATCACGGCGGCGTTTCCATTGTATCGGCCGATCTGCTGGTAGATTAGCGAGCCCAACTCGATGCGTGAAACATCCTTCAGGCGCACGGTGGAGCCGTCCGAATTTTGACGCACGATCACGTTGCCAAATTCTTCGGGATTGACAAGTCGGCCTGGAGCGCGGACAGCATACGTAAACTGCTGCCCCTTGGGAGCTGGCTCTGCACCGATCTGGCCTGCAGGATTGACAGAGCTCTGTTGCTGAATCGAATTTGTCAAATCGGAGACGGTCATGCCGAGTTTTGTCAGTTGGTCCGGCTTCACCCAAACGCGCATGGCATAGTCTGACGCCCCGAAGTTCGTGACTTGGCCCACTCCTGGCACGCGCAGCAGAGCGTCATTGACGTTGATCGTGGCGTAGTTCCCCAGGAACTGCCCGCTGTAATTGCCTTTCGGCGAATAAAGCGAAATCACCAGCAGCGGAAGCCCCATCAACTTCTTGACCGTCACGCCGTACTGATTGACTGAGGTGGGCAGATTGGGGCTGGCCTGCGAGACTCGATTCTGTGTATTGACCTGGTCGATATCCACGTTGGTGCCAACGTCATAAGTCACCTTGAGGGTCATGGTGCCGTCGTTGGCGTTCGTGGACATCATGTAGAGCATGTTGTCCACGCCATTCATCTGCTGTTCCAGAGGTGTGGCAACGGACTGCTCGATCGTCAGAGCATCCGCTCCGGTATAAGTGGCAGACACATTGATCTGAGGAGGAACGATATCTGGCAGTTGGGCAACCGGAAGCTTCGCCATCGCCACGACGCCCGCAATCACCGTGATAATCGAAATGACGATCGCAACGATGGGTCGGTTGATGAAGAATTTTGACATCGCTACTTGTCACCACTCTGTGCATTGGCCTGCGTATCCTTGAATTGCGTCGGGGCAACTGTCATGCCCGTCTTTACCCGTTGCAATCCGTCGACGATCACGTTCTCTCCCGCCTCCAGTCCAGATTTGACCACCCACATGTCGCCGGATTGCGGACCAAGCGTCACGGTTTTAATCGTCGCCTTGTTGTCTGAGCCGACGACTCCGACCTGATAGATGCCTTGCAATTCGGAAACTGCTTGCTGGGGGATCAGGAGTGCATCTTTGCGAACGTCCGTAACGGCACGAATACGGGCATATTGTCCCGGCCGTAGCACGTTGCCCGGATTCGCAAACTCGGCCCTCACCTGGATCGTTCCGGTCCTGGAGTCCACCTCGCGATTAACAAGAAGTGCGCGCCCACGCTGAGGGAAAAGTGTGCCGTCGCCTAGAATCAATTGCAGGGATCGCCCTGCGGTCTGTCCAGATTTTTCGCGGGTAAATCGCATGTAGTCTTGCTCGGCGATGCTGAAGTCAACGTAAATGGGATTCACGTTCGATATCGTCGTCATCACCGTTGACGGCGTCATCAGATCCCCGACGCCAACTTTGGAAATGCCGGCAATCCCGGAGATTGGCGATGTCACGGTTGTCCAGCCCAGATTTAGGTTCGCGTTATCGAGGGCCGCCTGATCCGCGTCCGCTTCTGCTGTCGCCGCTCGCTCCGTACTTGTTGCCTTGTCGAGTTCAGCCTGACTGACGGCCCTTTGCGCCACCAACGGTGTGTACCGTTTCACGTCGATCTGCGCCTGCGCCAGACCAGCCCGGGCGCGCTCAAGTTTCCCTTGGGCTTGCTGCACGGCGGCTTGTGTCTGGCGCTGGTCCAGTTGAAACATCGGCTGTCCCTTAATGACGTAGGAACCTTCCGAGTAAAGCTGGGTCAGCAAAAATCCGTCCACCTTGGGGCGGATGTCTGCGTCGTTGTTTCCAAGCGTATTTCCGACCCACTCCTGTTGAATGTCCACGTCCTTTCGCACAACCGGTGTGACCGTCACGCCGGGGGGTGGGGGAGCAGGTTTTGCTTCCTCGGATGCACATCCGGAAAGAGTGCAGAGTAGCAGCAGCGATAGGCAGAGGAATTGCGGCGGACTAATTGCAAGCTTAAGTATGTTCGATGGAGGCGAGTTCGAAGTTGTTTCGCGGTTCCGAACCAGCGGCATGAAACCTCTGAATTCTGCTGTCATTCGTTTCGCCTCCGGATTCAGGCGGCTACCGTACACAAATCACGCGGAGCGGATGGTTTCAAAGGTCGCTGTCCGCTCCGACCTCTTCGCAGCCGTCCGGCTCAATTACAACGACGAACGCCCGCTGGAACTGAAACTTCAGACCTAGAGGCGCGCCTACGGAAGCGCCGAAGAAAGTCTGCGTACTGCGGTTGCGGAATTGATTTAAGCCCGTGACCCCGATCACTTAGTGCGATGCCTCGATCAACCAGCAGACAGCGATTCTGCCCTTTCCCACCGAGACCTAGTCGGCAAATGCATTCGGCGGCCAATTATCGTCCGTGGGTTTCCACGACTTATCCGGGTTATAAAGCTCCATTTCCTTGAAAATCTTCAGCGTGTCTGGGCCCAAATCCTTCTGATAGACAATTCCCTCGTAACTGACAATGAATGTCTTCACGCCCGTAACGCGATAATCTGCCGGAGCGGCGGCAAGAGCGAATCCACCGATCATCGCGCCCTCTACGACAAAATTCATCTCGCCGAGTGGAGCCGCCGGACCTTGCCCTTTCAGGATTTTGAAGAAATATCCGTGATATGGCTTGGCTTTATCCGTGTAGCCCTCTTGCAGGGCATCGGCGATTTCCTCGGCAATTGGTCCGCCCAGCGTCTTATCGGGATTCCACCACACCAGACCGTCGTGCTTCCCAGGGGTGCTGATGACTTTCTGTGCGTACTGATTCACTTGAGAGTTGTCATGCCTTTCCAGAGCATATTCCTGCTGAGCGTCTACATAGCCGCGGCAAACTTCAATCGCATCCAACTCGTTGCTTCCGATGCGACGGTACAGAATTTCCTTGCGGCCCGCAGAGGTGTCAAAAACCCACATTCCGTTTCGCTTGACGATGGGGATCGGCAACGGCCAATCTTCGTTTCCCACCACGAGGGTGGCACGGTCGGGATTTTTGGGGTCTAAAACAATCGAACTCTTCTCGTGAGCTTCTGCGGCGAATGTAGCAGCGTTGGTCTTGTCTCGAACGGAATCCTCCGAGGCGACCAAATCTTCACTGCCAGGACCGAGAATCTGCTTGAGAGCAGGCACATCAAAGCTCCCCGCAGCCTGAACGAGCGCGTCGGTGGCCTCTTTGGGCGTGGCGAACGTTTTCTGGTTTTGCGACGAAGCGTCGGGTGGTTTCTGTCGCGCTAACAAAGGCCAAGAGCACAACAGCGCAAAAGCAAAGCAAACGGCTGTTGCCGAAAATCCCGTGAACGCATTCCTTGTCAACAAATGTTTCTTTCTCGTTCTCATTTGAATTTCCTTGTGCATGACTTGTCTACCTTCGCCGCCCACCACCACCTCCACGGCTTCCGCCGCGGCTTCCGCCACCCATGCTGGAGCTCCCGCGTGAACCGCTCGCTCCTGCCGCGCTTCCGCTTCTGGAGGAGCCGCCGAACGCGCCAGAACTTCGTCCGCCCGAACCGCTAGATGTTTGTCGATTCCCTACCCGGTTGCCTCCGCCACCACGGTTGCCAGCACCGCCCTGTTGTCGACCTCCGCCGGCGGCGCCGCGATCCATTGTGCCGGCTCCGGCCCGACCGCCCTGCTGACGCGGTTGCTGGCGCGCATTGGCTCGACGGTCAGAGACGGAAGCCCCGCGGGTTGTGCCGCCGAATCTATTTGCCGTGTCTCGATTTCCGTAGGGAGTTCCGCCGCGGTGCTGCGGATTGTGCTGCCAGTTACTGCGCCCACCGCGACTGGGCTGTTGAGAAGGACGATTGCCGTTGCCGATATTATTTTGTCGGTTGGAATTGTTGACGAAGTTGTTGTTATTGTTAATGTTGATGTTATTGTTTCCTCCGTTCCATCCCGTGTTGTAACCCCAGCCTCCGCCCCAAGCCGCTCCCATCGCCAAGCCAACACCGAAAGAAATCGCCATTCCCGCGGCATAGTAGCCGGGTGGAGGATAGTAGATGGGTGGATATGGATAAGCTGGCGCGCCGTACACCACCACAGGGTCGTAGCTAGGAACGTAGACGACTTGCGGATCGGCCTGCTCGACCACGATCACCTGCTTGCTTTCCACCACTCTCGTCTCGACCTTCATTTGCTCATTGGATTTCAGGTTCCCCTTTTCCTGTGCCTTCGCGCGCATGCGCTGGACTGCATCCAAAGTGTCGCTTTCCTGAGCAAGGAATGCGTTGCCGAGTTCTGCGGTCCACTGGATGTCATCCACCAAGCGCTTGACCACGTCTGGCAGCGCGGCCATGGCTTGGACGCTTGGGTCCCAGGTCTGCTTCTGCACCGCATCAGCGAGCGCTTTGTCCTTCAAAGTCTTGTTCTTCTCCAACCATTGCTGGAGCTGAACAAGTTCCAATGGATACGTCGAGGCGGCCAGCACTTGGGCGAGCAAAGGATCCGGATACAGCGCGATCGGAGCCACCAGCGAATCAAGTTGATCTGGGGTTAGATTGGCAGCTTCTTGCTGGCCCGAACTGGCCGCCGGTTCCTGTGCCTGACCCGCCGGCATTACGACTCCCGGTGCGAGCAGCACAGAACAGAGAACGGCCACGAACTCTTGCGCAATTTTCCAGTGAGATCTTGATCCCAGCACCTTCTTTATCATCGCTGAACCTTCCGTTGTAAATTCCATCTGCACGTTCTCCACTCTTGGTATTCATTTAGGCGGTTTCTACCGCCCCGACAACTAGGGAAATCCCTAGCGGGGAAGCTCTACTTCTTGATATGCACCGTTGGTGGAGAACAATTTTTTTATAATGACGCCAGATGCCACAGGCGTGCGATTCTCGATGGCCAATGAAAATTCCAAGGACGACTACGAGGAAGCTAATGGAGAGACATACGTTAAGTTCTTGAGCGCGGCTTCGATTGCCGGAATTAGGTGGGTTTTCATTCGGGATTTCCAGACATAACCCAGGGCGCCCGCGTCTTGGCAAGCTTGCACAAATTCTGGGCCAGTATTAATCGTCAGGAATACGAATTTCGCGGAGGCACCGGACTGCCTTAATTTATGGACGGCGTCAATTCCGTTCATCATAGGCATAGTGATATCCACCACCACAACTTCCGGATTCAGCCGCTGCACTTCTGATACGAGTGATAGCCCATCGGTTGTTACGCCCACGACGTCAAAATGGGGCAACAAGAGAGCAATCTCGGCTTCCAGGATCTCGTGGTGATCATCAGCCAGGAGTATTCGTGGGCGAATCACAGTTCGCCTCCGTCCAAGACTCACACGCACTCGTTTAAGTCGCGCGAGCGACCACGGCGCAGAATCGAATCTGGCGCAATCGTAGGTAGTGTGGGCGCGCTCCGCTACTGGGGAAATCCCTAGGCCGGCAATTTGCAGCCGTCGAGAGTTTCACTTCTGGTGATGTGGGGTGTTCGCACGTGCGGACGGTTCGGAGTCAACGGAGATAAGCCCTTGTTTTAATGCATACAATATCAACCCGGCATTACTCTTCAGATTGAACGCTTCCATGACGTGATGTTTATGGAATTCCACAGTCTTTTCACTTAAATTCAGCAACGCCGCGATTTCCTTCATGGGCCTGCCTTCGGCATATAACTGAACGATTTCCCGCTGTCGTGGGCTTAATTCCCTGGCAAACTGGCGAGCCCTGGATCTCGCCGCAACCCAATCATCCGTTCTTACCTTGGGGCTCACATAGGATTTTCCATGCAGTACGTGATCTATTGCGGTCAATAATTCCGTCCCGGCTGAATGCTTAAGCACGAACCCGATCGCCCCAAGTTCGAGGGCCGCAGCGGCCAGATTTGGATCGGCCTGCTGGGTCAGGAAGATAAATTTGTAGTTCGGAGCGTCCTTTTTGATTCTGCGGGCGGCGTCGAATCCGTTTAAGACAGGCATCCCCACATCAATAATAATGACTTCAGGCTTAAGCCTGAGGGCCGCTTCAATCAACGCACGACCATCAGCTACGACCCCGATGACTGCGTACTTCCGCTCCAGAAAAACCCTCAAAGCTTCCGCGAAGATTGTGTGATCGTCGGCGATTAGGAACCGAGGGCCGGTTTTATCCCTGGACTCAGTTGCCATGACTCAAGTCCTTTATTGGGCATCAGAACTAGTCTGGCCCAAGGCTTGTAATAGGGTTTGGCACGTAACGTTTCCACTAGCCGTGTGGAATGATGCGGCACGGTCACACAAGTACCGAGGGAATTCAATTGTCAGAATTAACAAAGGGGTCGGGGCCGCTCTGGCTAGCGCCCGCTCCAGTAAGACCGTTAAATCTTTGTTCATGGCTGCCCCTGGCACGTCGCCACTGTTCCCCCTGGCGACCGAGCTTACCTTGCGCCCGTCACCCGAGCCTGAAGCCTCCGTCACCTGCGCTTTGAGTGATTTACGGCAGAACTCATTGACGGGCAGTTGTTAGGCACGCAGCCGATGCTGCGATCAAACGACTTAGCGGGCTACGAAGTGTCACTTC
>Ga0210398_10003396_pt1 | contig 15275 bp, 15 predicted proteins | sample IncBWC4OmetaG_FD_161047 | JGI IMG/M metagenome (GOLD analysis project Ga0210398, IMG submission 161047) | Forest soil microbial communities from Barre Woods Harvard Forest LTER site, Petersham, Massachusetts, United States - Inc-BW-C-4-O | ecosystem: Environmental > Terrestrial > Soil >...
CGCCATTTGAAGATCGCGGATCGGGTTATCATTTCGCGATTCTTTCACGTCACCAGCCAGCAGCCCTGAAAGTTGCAACACATCCAGCATCGTCATGGACCGCACCACGCTGGCGAGCCATTCATCTCTTGCAATTCCTTGTTTTAGCGCGGTTGTACATCCGGAACCAGATCGAACCTGACCGGCTAAAAATAGAACTTTGCGCCCAATTGAATCGCGCGTGCAGGTTGCGGATCGCCACCGGCGTTGATGGGTTGGTCCACGGAAGTGATCACACCAAAGACCGTCGGACCGGCACCATAGTTGCCGTTCGGATTTGCGAAATTTGCATGATTGAAGGCGTTGTAAGCCTCCACACGCAGCTGAAGATATCGCGAGCTTTCACTGCCTACCGGGACATTCTTGTAAATCTCGAAATTTGAGTAGTTAAACCCGGGGCCGTGGAAGAAATTACGCTTCACATTGCCGAAGGTGCCAATCGGCTCCGGTGAGAACGTGGATGTATCAAACCAGTAGTGCCCGGATTTTCTTGGGTTCAGCGTTTTGATATTGAAGGTAGAGGTATCCGGCACATCAGGGCAGTTTACAAAGCTGAACTGGTCACAATACAGCGAGTTATAAACCCCCCCGGCATATACGGTCACCGGGAACCCATTTTGCAATGCGGTCACTCCAGCGAAATGCCAGCCGCCCAATGTGTATTGCACAATCGGCTCATCCAACCACATCCGGGGCAGTGGGATTTCATAGTTATAGAGCGCCACGAACCGATTGCGCGCATCGTATGTGGAATCTCCATAACTTAATTGCGTGTACCCAGGCACATAATTTATGCCCCAGCCGTTCGCCACGGAATCCTCGAGGCTAGAGGCATTGTCAAGAGCGTGACTGTAGGTATATGCGAGTGAGAAATAAAGGCCGTGCGTGGGGTTCTTCGTCAGTGAAACCTGAAGGGAATTATAGTTCGACGCGCCGCTGGTATGCATTCCCCCGATCGAAAGGTAGTACGGCACCCCGTTGGGAAAGACTCCGGGAATCTGTGATCCAGGGACAACCCCCGGTTGCAGTTTTTGACCAGGAAAGAAGAGCGACTGTGAACCGATCAATTGAAGGCATGAAAGCGTCTGACCGCCGAGCGTGATCGGCGCACCGGTTCCGGTTCCGCTTAAGCAATCATTATGACCTTGCTGTGTAATAGGGTCGCCTTCCTGGGCGCGGGCCAGCCTCCTGCCCACAGAACCAACGTAACCAACTGTCAGGACCATGTTGCTCGGAAGCGAGCGTTGGACATTCAAATTGAAGTTATAGGTATACGGAACATCAAAGTCTGAAGTCAGGTTATCCATCTCTAATGGATAAAGGGATTGGAAGTTTACATCTTGACCAGGTTTAGGGACCGAGTAGGGAAAGGGGTTAGCAGGATAAGAGGCACCCGGCGTCCCGGCGACATCCTGAAAGGGGTTGGCGAAACTCGGACTACCGCCTAAGGCGGCCGCGCCCACGCTATTTAGAGAAAATGGGGGATCGTTTGAGTTGATCTGCGCCCCCTCGAATTGCAGGCGGTTCCAATACACCCCGAATCCGCCTCGCACGGCAAACGCGTGCCCATCTTGTCCTGAGAGCGCGCCCAATCCGCCGTTTGGGGACCACGCAAACCCAATGCGCGGAGACATGTGGTCCCAGTGAGTCGTCGGGCTGCCATACTTATTGCATCCAGGATCACCGGGATACAGAGTACCCGGAGGCGCGCCAGTAAATACGGTTGACTGCTGATTTCCGGGATACCAGCAAGTAACGCCGACGCCGCTGTATTGTAGATTCGCGTACGGAGTTTCAACATCGTATCCAGTTCCATATGCGAGAGTCAGAGTGTTCGTCGCCTTCCAATGGTCCTGCGCATAACCGTAGAACCGCCAAGCACGCACATCGACATAAAAGCCCGAACCCTGGCCGTATGTGGCCGGAATGCCGAGCAGGAAATCCGCCGCTGGATCGCCGGTGCTATAAGTGGCCGAAGGATTGAAGAAAAAGTTGCCGCTATTATTTGTAAAAAACGGGCTTCTCATGACGATCCGCTCGACGCTGGCTCCGAATTTCAGATCGTGATTTCCGGCAACCTTGCTGAAGTTATCAAAGTAGTTATAGTTCTGGTCTATTCGAGGCTGCGGACCATTGTCACTGAATCCAAGTGCGAAGTAACCATTCACGTTCATTAACGGCAACGCACCCACCGAGGGGTCCTGTGGAATGATGTTGAAGCCGAAGGACGAGGGCTGTGCGATCGTGGATGCGGCTGGCTCCAGCTCAGCATAGTTAAAGCGGAAGTAACCAGCGCGCAATTCATTCAGCATTGTGCTGCTGAAGATGTGCGTCCACGAAGCATTGAATATCTTGATGTTGGAAGAGTTGTTTGCCGCAAAACCCGGGAGGGTGGCACCGGTGCCCGTCGCCGTGGTCGAAGGAAGCGGCAAAGTGTTCGTGGCGGAATTGGAATCAAAAATGGCGGAGCCCCAAAGCGCGTCCTTCGAGGACAACTGGTAGTCGATCCGGGCAATTCCTTGATTATCGCTGTCGGTGTTTGGCGCGTTGAAGTTATAGTAGTTGATACCGGCGCTTGTATAGTTGGCGGCGGGGACGTACTTGCTGAGCAGATTTATAGCAATCGAGTTGAAAGCCGAGGAGGGAATTTGGGAGCCGGGAAAGCAGACGTTCCAGGGTGTTCCCGCCGGGCAGAATCCCGAAGGACCTTCAAGCCCGGCGGGGAATGGAATCGGCTTGTTAGATAACTGAGACTCGTCAGCAGAGAAGTTTCCGTTCCGTTGGTCGTTGGAAAATACAGGAGTGAGTGTCGTCTGGGCGGTGTTGTTTTGTAGCCCTTGATAAGCCACAAAGAAGAAGGCGCGGTTTGTTTTGATTGGGCCGCCCAGCGTGCCGCCATAAATGTTCTGGTGAAAGGGGGGACGGGTCGTAGAAAAGTAATTGCCGTTGTTCAGGAAGGTGTCGCGATAAAACTCAAAAGCGCTTCCGTGGAATTGATTGGTGCCGCTTTTTAGTGCTTCGTCCACAATAGCCCCAGAATTGCGGCTGAATTGCGGATCGATCGTGCTGGAGATAATGTTGACCTCGGCCAGCGCATCCGGGTTTACGACAATGCCAGGTTGATTGAGCAGGATATCGTTGATATCCGTTCCGTCAAGTAAATAGGAATTCTCCTGAGTCTGGCTGCCATTCGTCGAGAAGGTGGCTTCCCGGTCGGAAGCTTCCACAACTCCGGGGGCGGTCTTCTGAAGCTGGACTGCATCCCGTCCGAGGGTTGGCAGGTCCTCGATTCGGGATGAGCCAATTACACTCTTCAGTTGCACGTCCGCGGTCTCCACTTGAAGGACGTCGGAGTTCACCTGCACCGATTGCGACGATGCGCCTACCTGAAGCTTTGCATCGACCTGCCGGGCGGAGCTCAAATTCAGGATGATTCCGGTTGCCGTGAACCGTTGGAACCCCTGTACCTCCACAGTGACAGAGTAAGGGCCTCCAATATGGAGGTCGGGAAACAGGAAGTACCCTTTGCTATCCGTCATCTGGGTATTTGAAATGCCTGTGCTGGTATTGAGTGCGGTGACCGTCGCTTTTGCAAGAACAGCTCCGCTTGGGTCTGTCACTGTGCCGTGAATGGATGCTGTCGTAGCCTGGGCATGGATATGCGCGGTAGGAAGAATGATGGCCACGAACAGCGCGGCGAGCCGTACGCACTGCCTGCAAAATTTCACAAGGTCTCCAAAGAGTTGGTTTCAATTTATTCCCGTTCGCCAGACGTTCATCGGCGGACCGTGATGAGCGCGGAGAGGCCGGGACCATAGGAGCAGATCGGATTGCCTTCGTAATGATGGAAAACTCAGCGGGCTTTGTCTTCGTACGTAAGGATGACTTCATTGTCCATCGCAGGGTGGACTCAGCATTAAGCCGATTCACAGAACGACCTCGGAGGCTCCTCCGAGACCATGTACTTCATTGGGCTGGACGTTTACAAGAAGACGAGCAGTTATTGCGTGAAGGACGAAAATGGCCGTGTGTACCAGGAAGGCAAGGTAGGATTGACTCGCCGTACTTGTCCGCATCATGATCTCTATGATAGGCGAAGATTTAGCGAATTTCGTTTGGCTCCAATTGAAGCCCTATGAGCGAACCGACGTCACTTCGGAAGATAGTTCACGTCGACATGGACGCGTTCTACGCTTCGGTCGAACAACGGGACAATCCAGAGTTGCGGGGCAGACCTGTCATCGTTGCGTGGCGCGGCAAGCGTTCCGTGGTCTGCGCTGCCTCATATGAAGCGCGGAGTTTTGGCGTGCGGTCCGCGATGCCTGCGCTGCATGCCGAGAGAATGTGTCCGGAAGCAGTCTTCATTCCACCGGATTTCGTGCGCTATAAGGCAGCCTCGCAGGCTGTGCGGGAGATCTTTCAACGGCACACAGACCTAATTGAACCTTTGTCGCTCGACGAAGCTTATCTCGACGTGACCGAGAATAAGATGCAACTTCCCACGGCTACCCGTGTCGCGAAGATGATTCGAGAGCAGATCCGCGAAGAGTTGAATCTCACAGCTTCGGCCGGCGTGGCCCCAAATAAATTCCTGGCCAAGATCGCTTCCGATTGGAAGAAGCCGAATGGTCTATTTGTAATCCAACCGCACGAAATCCAGAGCTTCCTTCTGCCTCTTCCAATCGGCCGCATTCCCGGAGTCGGACAAGTCACAGAAAGGCGCATGAAGGGTATCGGCATCGCGACGGTCGGTGATCTCTATGCGTTAAATATGCCAACGCTGGAACAGCATTTTGGTCGGTATGGTCACCGTCTCTATGAGCTTGCACGCGGTATTGACGACAACCCCGTTGTTCCAAATCGCGCGAGCAAATCAATCTCTGCGGAAGACACCTTCGAGAAGGATATTCCCTTGGCAGAGGCAGAGCTGTTGATACGGAAGCTCGCAGATAAGGTCTGGGTGTCTTCCAAGCAAAACGCACGCATGGCCCGAACGATAGTTCTCAAGCTTAAGACGAGGGAGTTCAACACGCTGACCCGAAGCCTGACACCAACCGTGATGCCTTCGTCGATGGAGGGGTTCGCAGATATGGCCGTGTCGTTGTGCGAGCGCGTGGAGCTGGGACCCGCGCAGCTCTTTCGGTTAGTAGGGGTCGGCTTAAGCAATTTTCAAATCGAACCCGAGAGGAATGTCCCGCTGTTTGAGAGTGAATGGAGCGAAAAGGACTTACCGCTCCCACTTTCGCCTGATAAGCGATGAGATGGGCTTCTAGCGCTGCCTGGCAAGGATGTCTGCTTTGCCCATTGCCATAGGGCGAACAGGAAACGACTTGGCCGACTAGCCGACTTCATCGCCCAAGTGGAAAGTCACCCGCTGAAAATCAGTAAACACATCGGCGTTTCTCGGTACTAATCCAACGGACAAACCGATAACCTCAGGATTGCCCGTGATCCGACAGGATCAATCGGACTAACTTCACGGCACGCTTTTTTCGTCCATTTCATCCAAAGTTTTTTTACTTCCTTCAGTTCCGCCAGTTTGCGGCGCCGGAGCCAAGCCGCCCAGTACCAGATCACCGGCTGCATGAGCACGCAGGCAACCAGCACCTCACCCAGATGTGGGCATCCCTTTCCCTGGAGCATGGAAGCACGGAGAATAGCTTGTGTGCCACCCGGCCTGCATGCCTCACGCTGATTTGCCCACATGGTCCGAATGTTCTCCGTCAAACGAGACATCGATGACGGATAAAGTCAGCATTTCGGTAACTTCGATTCTCGGTTGACGATCGGCCCCAACGCACTCTTCGGCGGCCCTTTGCGCGACCTGATCGAGATTAGTCCTGAGAAACGCGCCAGTGTCCCTCGTTTTCCAGCCTCGGCCCAGTCATGAAAATCGCAAGACCCTGGCCGACTTTTGAGGAGTAATTCTGGAGAAAACCTATAACGAGCAGAATATAGTGTGGTTATTTCGATTCTGGCCCTGCTGCTTGCACAGGTCGCTAGATTTGGACGGGAGTCAATCTTGTCACCAAGTACGCTGAAACGCTGCCACCGACACTGTCTGGGTGCTCAGGCCGAATGCGCTGGAGGCGTGTTGGGTATTAACAAGTAGTAACTTACGATAGCCCGTTACGAATAGCCCGTCAATTGGGAGTAATTCCAGAAATTGAGATCTCTGCGCTCAGATTACTTCCTCCACGCCAGCTTGTGTTAGTTCAGGGGAATCCTATAGAGGTTCCTTTGCACTGTCATCCGGCTATAGGCGTAAACGGAGGGATTGGGGCCGGGAGCGAAAATCGCCTTCCCCGTCATGTCAATTTCCGCGACCACATTCAGCCCCTTCGGGTCATCGGTAGGTTTTACCCGAGACGTTGGCAGATCGGGAACTTCCTTGCCGGCGGATAAGCCGATCACGATCGTTTTTCCGCCCGCCATCTCGCCGAGATGACGGAATCTTATATAGAGGAACGTACCCCCAAGTCCCCACCCAGCTTCACAAGAGCGGCAGATGCGCACCGGAGGACCTCCAGATGTTGGGTAGGCTACAGCATCCCCTGGATCGCCACCCAAGAGTCGCCAGTCGCCGTGCGGCGAAATAAGCTCGAATTCGCTGGGTCGGGATCTATTTTTCGTGGCACGGTTTCGTTCGGACCGACGCTCGAGAGAAATTCCTGGCTGCCTTCATGCATCAGGAAGTAAATATCTCCTCGGATCCAAAACCTAGCTGGCGAGCGACAGATGAGGTCAGCTGCTTCGGCGGGACTCGACGATCAAGCGTTGCAACCCAGACATGCGAGTTTCCTTCCGCATCGAGGGCCGCGAAGGCCACACGCTGGCCATCGGGTGCGACGTCGAACTCACTCATCGGCACGCCTGGCAGAACTGCGTCGGTCCGGCCGGAATCCACGTCTGTCTCCAGAGTTCTCCCGAGTTGAAGGCTCGAGAACCTTGCTTACGCAGGAGCTAATACAGTTCTCTTCCGTCCGGCGAAAAGACGGAATGGGCACGCGTGCCGGCGAATCCGAGACCGGGCACGCTGGCATAACCTTCGCCGGAGATCTGGCGGTCGCCCCGAGCGTCGTGGATCCAGACCGTGCTTTCTGTGCACCACCACTGGGTAACGACGACCGGTGACACGCTCACGATCGACCAGGCGAACCTTTATGGGGTGTATGTTGCTCCGGGACTGTTGGCAGTCACTAACTACAAGGTACATATCGCCGGAGGCATGGGCCGATACCAGAACACCAGCGGGGACATAAATGTTATCGGGGAAGCGAATTTCAACGCCGGCCATACCGCACTTCAATTTACAGGGCAACTCTGCCACGAGAAGGACGGACAGGACTGATACAGTCGAGCCAGGAATCGAGGGTATATTTTGTTGCAGGGAAAGCGGTCGGAAATGCGTCTGCAGGTACTCAACTCGCGCCGGGTCAGTACAAGCTGATCTGGGAAGGGAACGCCCCGAATGTAAACGTGAGCATCGTGGAGGGCAAGAAGACCGTCGCAACTGCTCCCGCCAAGCTCGTGAGTAATCCAACCAGCGAAGAAGCAATTGAAACGGCCACGCAAACTGACAATACGCTGGTATTGCAGGCTGTTGACCTGAAGAATGTTACTATTCGGTTCGAGAATGTCCCCGGTGCCGGAAACTGAATCGGAAGGGGGCCGCTCAGTATCATGGCCTCAAGACTTTTGAAGTCTTTGCGGTAATTGGTCGCGGCTCTCCACCTCGTATTCTCTTAGCCCGCGCAGATCCCAATCGCTGGCCACGGGGGCGACTCGAAGAAAGAACCCTTTATGAAGTCATTCACTGCAGATCAAGTAAGTCTGGGGTTTATGGGCGTTGGGGCGATGGGGAGTCGCATCGTGCGACGTCTGCGCGATCATGGATACCAAGTCACTGTTTATAACAGAAACCGCAGCAAAGCTGAGGCGCTGCTGCCGTACGGCGTCTCGGTCGCCGGCAGTCTGGCGGAATTGCGAATGAGCGCCGATGTCATCCTATCCTGTCTGAGCGACGACGATGCGGTTCGCAGCGTTTATCTTGGAAATGACGGGATCCTGGCTGGCTCACGACCGGGCCAGGTGGCACTCGAGATGAGCACGGTCTCACCCGACACCTCCCGCGAGTTGCACGCGGAAGGCGCGAAGCACGGCGTTGCTGTTATGGATGTTGCGATCTCTGGCAACACCCCTGCGGTCGAACAAGGCACTGTCAGGCTACTCGTTGGCGGGGATGCGGAACCGTTCCGGGCAGCAGAGCCGATTTTCCAGGCATTGACCGGCCACTATTTCCTGATGGGACCGTCGGGCGCAGGCACTAGTATGAAACTCGTTGTGAATGCCCTCCTCGGTATCGGGATGCAGGCAATCGCCGAGGGAGTGGCGCTGGGCGAAGCAGAGGGCCTGGACCGCAGCCGGTTGCTCTATGTTTTGTCTCAGACGACCGTCGTGCCTCCAGCTCACTTAGGGAAGCTGGCGAGAGTCGAGCACGACGATTACAGTCCGCAATTCGGTATTGGATTGATGAACAAGGATTTCCGACTGATCCTGGAAGCGGCGAGGTCATCGAATCTCACGCTACCTGCAACAACCGCGGCCTTCGAAGTGAACTCAGCCGCGTTCGCGGAAGATCCTGGTGCTGACTTGTCTTCCGTCATTCGGCATATGGGGAAGTTTGTTGAAACAAAAGTATGAAAACCGGACTGCTGAATCAAGGCGATTAATCTCGCAATAGCGTCTGCAGAGGGTGCCACCCGATGAAAAGTTTGGAGTATGTGGCTGCTCACCGCCCCACGAGGATGGCTGGAGTTCTAGCGGTGTTGGCGGGGCTGGCCTTCTCTAGCTCGATGAACGCACAGCAAGTTACCGTCCTCAAGAACGTCAACGTGATAGACGGGACTGGCACAGAAACGCGGCACAACAGAACAGTAATCATCGCAGGCGACCGCATCCGGTCGATTTCGGCGGTCACTGTGCGAATGCCCTCTGGCGCAAAGATTGTCGATATGCAAGAGCGCACCATCATGCCTTTAATTATCAACACGCATGGGCACCTTGGCCTTGTGAACGGCACTTCGCAGTCAGTCGCGAATCAAACCGACGCCAATTTTCGTCATCAGCTGCTGCGATACCAGGAGTACGGAGTGGGCGCCGTCCTCTCGATGGGAACGGACGGGCAGAAGTTTGCCGACATAAGGGAAGCATCCCGCCGCGGAACCCTGCCCGGTGCCGACGTTTATACGGCCGGCATCGGGTTCGGCGCAAAAGATGGTGTGCCACCCGCAAGCATGGGTTTTACTGACATCTTTCGCCCCACATCTCCTGACGAAGCGCGAAAGCAGGTCGATCAGCAGGCGCCGCTGAAACCTGACTTCATCAAGATTTGGGTCGATGATTTCTGGGGACAGTATCCCAAGATGCCGCCCGAAATCTACCAGGCGATCATCGATGAAGCGCACAAAAATGGTCTGAGGGTCGCCGCCCATCTCTACCATCTTGACGACGCGCGCGTTCTCGTCGCCGACGGCGTGGATGTTATCGCCCACAGCATTCGCGACGGGGAAGTAGATAACGCGCTGCTCTCAGCGATGAAGAACCATCATGTTGCGTACATCCCAACGCTGTCTCTGGATGACTTCGCTTTCGCATACGGCGATTCGCCTGCCTGGATGAGCGATCCTTTTTTCCGAGCTGCTCTGGATCCTGGGGTACTTGAGATGATTACCAGTTCCGAGTACAAGGCGAAGACGCGCGCGAACAAAGTAGCCGCCCTGGAGACTGCAGCCCTTCCGGTTGCGATGACGAACCTGAAGAAGATTTATGACGCTGGCATTCTGGTAGCACTGGGGACCGATTCAGGCGCGACTCCGGTCCGCGTGCAAGGGTTCGCCGAACACATGGAGCTTGCGCTGATGGTGCAAGCGGGACTCACGCCTCTACAGGCGATCAGCGTGGCAACTAAGAACGCAGCGCAGCTACTCAGGATTGCGGACAACTACGGGACGCTGGAGCCTGGGAAAAAGGCTAATTTCATTGTGCTGAAGAGAGACCCGTCACAGGACATTCGTAATACGCAGACGATCCGGGCTGTCTGGAAGAATGGCGCCAGAGTGAGTGACGGGCCCCTAGAATCAGCTCAACCAACAACACTATGAACGGGACCGTGAAAAGCAGAGATGTGTTCGCGGAGCAGTTTTCCAGCACGCTGCCCTTCACCTTTCTCCAACGCATCAATAATCCGCCAGTGCGCCTCCTGCGCGCCGACAAGGTCAACTTTGCCTGTGGAGAGCCAAAACTGGATGCGCACTTCGAAGGCGAGCGAATCCCATGTTCTGAGCAGAATACGGTTCGAGGCTCCCGCTACGATCAGCCGATGAAAGTTGACGTCATGGTGAGTGTAGGCTCCGATATCCTTCTTACGCGCTGCAGTCCGGATGGCGGCTGCCTCATCACGCAGGTCTACAACAGATCCCTTGAAGTGCGGTGCCGCCAGCCGCCCTGCCAATTCTTCCAGTGATGCCCGCACGACATATGCCTCCCGGATGTCCTTCGGAGTCACCTCGCGAACGCGGCTTCCCTTGTACGGCTCCGTCGTGACGAGCTCCATAGCTTCCAGCTCTCGTAGAGCCTCACGAACGGGACCCTGACTCGTATTAAGTTCGCGGGCGATCTGGAGTTCCACTAGCCGGGCGCCGGGCGCCAACTCGCCCTGCATGATTCGCCGCAGGAGGTCCTGCTTGATGCGCTCTGCCATCGAATCCCGCCGAAGGGGGTGTGTAATTTCAGCCATTTGAAAATTATAAATAATCTGCAACCGGACCTGATTATTAATTATCTATACTTCAAGGATTGAAAAGCGATGACCTTTCAACTTCCAGAAAACGACCGGGACATTTCGCTAGCCTATCTGCTGTTACGAGTCACCCTGGGTATCAATATTTTGACTCACGGTGTGGCGCGTATTATCAGCGGGCCAGAGCACTTTGCATCCATGCTGGGTCAGACCTTTCACGCCACGCCTCTTCCTGAATGGTTCGTCGTGTGGTTCGGATACTCTTTGCCATGGATTGAAGCGATCATTGGCACCTTCATCCTGTTCGGCCTGCTTACACGTTTCTTCCTTGCTGCCGGAGCAATACTGATCCTGGTTCTGACCGTCGGTGCTGGATTGCAGCCGAATTGGGAGATCACTGGTTTGCAGCTGATCCATGCGGCTGTCTATGCAATCCTGCTCGCGTTCTCCGGTGCCAATCACTATTCCATCGACAATTTGTATGAGCGCATTACAACGGCACCGTCCTTGTCTGGTTGTTCTTGCGAAAACAGGCCGTCACACAGGACAGTCACGACATCCACATCCATGGTGCCGATTACGCTAGGCAGGAAAATGCAAACTCCAGCTCTAGTTAAGTTTCAACATCGAAGGGGCTATCAATGACCCAATCTATCAATCTATTTCACCTTCTCAGGGAGAAAACAGGAGCAGTCATATGAACAAAGAAGAAGTGCTTTCTGCCGCGGCCGCCGGCACGTTCAAAATCGGCGGCAATCTCACAGTTAATCGTCTGGGCTATGGCGCGATGCGCATCACTGGCTCCGGAATCTGGGGCCCGCCCGCGGATAAAGAAGCTGCGCTTGCAACGCTGCGAAAAGCGATCGATCTTGGCGTGAACCTGATAGACACCGCCGATTCCTATGGACCGGCTGTCTCGGAAGAACTTATTGCTGAAGCGCTCTTTCCGTACCCTGCCGGTCTGGTCATTGCGACCAAGGGCGGATGGGAACGGCCCGGGCCCGGCCTATGGACACACAATGCCAGCCCAAAACATCTCGCGGAAGCTGTCGAAGGAAGTCTGAAGCGCCTACGCCTTGAACGGATCGACGTTTACCAGCTCCATATGCCCGATAACAACGTCTCGTTCGAGGCGTCGATGGAATCGCTCGCAACGCTGCGCGAGCAGGGCAAAATCCGCCATGTTGCCCTGTCGAACGTAACCCGTGAGCACATCGAACGCGCCCGCAAGATCGTGCCGATTGTCTCGGTACAGGACCGCTACAGCTTTGCCGACCGGGAATCAGACTACATCGTTGATTATTGCGAAGAAAATGATATTGCCTTCCTCCCCTGGGCACCCATCGACCAGGCAAGAGAGGCACATGATGTGATTAAGCAGGTCGCAGACCAGCTTCATGCCACCGCGTTCCAGGTTGCATTGGCATGGCTCCTCAAGCGGTCGAGGGTTATCTTGCCGATCCCAGGAACTGCTTCGATCAAGCATCTCGAGGAGAACATTGCTTCCGCATCGCTTGAACTTCCGCAAGCAACATATAAAAAGTTAGCCGCAGTGCGCCCTTCTTACGCAAGCCTGCGCGATTGAAATGAATTGGAGTTGAGAGGAAAATATGAGAGTTCCATCTACGGCAACACTGCTAGCGTTACTGGCATTCGCTCCTGCATTTCTTCCTTTAGCACAGGCACAGCAGATCGTCACAGGGCAGGCCGCCTTCGCTGACTGGAATCAGCAGCAGCCGGGCGTCCACCGCGAGATCACTCTCGCCGACCTTCCCCAGCCCAAGCCCGACGAGGCCGTCAACAACACACCGCACGTCGTCCCGCGCCCTGCGAACGCGTGGCCGATTGCTCCTGCGGGCTTCAAGGTCACGCTTTACGCGGGAGGCGATGCTGCTCCCATGCAACGGGCTGACAACAAGGAGCACATGCAGTTGAGTGGGGGCACATTCACGATGCCTCGCCTGCTCAGGACAGCGCCCAACGGCGATCTGTTTCTCGCTGACTCCGGCGCCGGCACCATCTTCATCCTTCGCGGCGTGGGCCCCAACGGCAAAGCCGCTCAGATCGAAAAGTTCGCCACCGGTTTAGATCACCCCTTCGGCATCGCCTTTTATCCGGCTGACAACCCGAAGTACGTCTATGTCGGTAACGCCACCACCATTCAACGAATCCCTTATCACACAGGGGATCTGCACGCGACAGGAGCGCCTGAAACGGTTGTTCCAGATATCCCCGGATACGCCCAACTGATGGGCGGCGGCCATTGGACCCGCGACGTCGTCTTTACCCAAGACGGCCAGCACATGTTAGTTTCCGTAGGCTCAGGATCAAATATCGATGATCCTGATACGCATCCCAAAGAGTTCCACCGGGCTGACGTCCTCGAGTACACTCCCGCAGGCAAGTTCATCGAGGTTTACGCTTCCGGGATCCGCAACTGCGTCGGTGAGGCCATCAACCCCACCACCGGACAGCTTTGGTGCTCTATCAACGAGCGCGACAACCTCGGCAATCACCTGGTCCCCGACTACGTCACCTCGATCAAGGAAGGCGGCTTCTACGGCTGGCCCTGGTACTACATGGGCGGTCATCAGGATCCGCGCCTCCCGGAGCCCTGTGCCGACGGCACCGGCCCCAATCCACAGGCGGCCGCGCTCACCGCGGATGAGGCCAAGACCTGCAATCGCGTCGATCTCGCCTCCAAGGTTATTACTCCCGATGTTCTCGTCCAACCCCACATGGCCTCGCTTGAGATGACTTTCTACCCACCTACCGGCGAGTTCCCCAGTCAGTATGACGGCGACGCTTTTGCCGCGGAACACGGCTCTTGGAACCGCGCCAACCGCGCCGGCTACGAAGTCATTCACATCCCCATGCACAACGGCCACGCCGACGGCAGTTACGAAGACTTCCTCACCGGTTTCGTCACGAAAGACGGCCAGGTCTGGGGCCGCCCCGTAGGCATCGCCATCGCCAAAGACGGTAGCTTGTTCGTCACCGACGATGGCTCCCGCTCCGTTTGGCATGTCACCTACATCGGCCAACAGAACCTTTCAGCAAGCAACCGCAAGTGACGAATTTGAAAAAATGCACAACACGATAGCCACCAACCCGTTCTTATTCGGCGAGATTGCGCAAAGAAGAAAGACCTCGAAGGGACTCCATGCTCATGAGTGTTCGCTTTAATTATCAAAAGATCGGCAGCTTCGTCTTGTTTTTTTGCTTATGCGCGGCGAGCGCCACTGCGCAAGCTAGGGACATTCCCGCCCACGGCCCAGCCATCGTTCTCTTCGACGGCAAGGACCTGAGTCAGTTCGATACATTCTTGAAAAGTGACGGCCTGAACTCCGATCTCAACCATGTCTTCACGGTGGAAAATGGCGCCGTCCATGTCTCCGGAACCGAATTCGGTTACTTCATCACTAAACAGGAGTACAAGAATTACTATCTGCGTGCGGAATTCAAATGGGGCGAGGGGACCTTTCCTCCGCGCCAAGGCCAGGCGCGTGACAGCGGCATTCTCTACAACATTCAGGGTCCCAATAAAGTGTGGCCGCGCTCGATCGAGTTTCAGATCAACGAAGGCTGCACCGGCGATTTCTGGATGACCGATGGCGCGGCGCTGACTTCTGTTGGCCCAGATGGAAAGGCCGGCGCACGCGTCACCGGACCGGAAGGTAAAGCGTCGAAGGTAGACCGCTTCAACAAGGGCGAATTCAAAAACGTGACCGGCTTTCGCGACCCGACCAATGAACTGGAGAAACCGCACGGGGAGTGGAATGTCATCGAACTCGTGAACCGCGACGGGCACGTGTGGCAATACGTGAATGGCAAGCTGGCCAACGAAGGAACCGACGCGTTCCCCGCCAGCGGCAGAATCCTCTTCCAGTCCGAAGGTGCTGAAGTCTTCTTCCGCAACATCAAGCTTTATCCGCTGAAATAACCCTGGGTTTTCTAAGGTGTAGTGAAGTGGTTGACTGAACTCTTCCCTCCATCGCTCTTCCCGTTGGCCTGCATCGAGTCGACTGTGTAGTAGTACGCTGTCTGTGGCTTGAGGTTGTCAAGGCGAACGCGAAAAACCGTCGATGAGTGATCCGGATTCAACCGAACGGGAGATTTGGCGGTCTGGATCAGGTTATGTGGATCGGTACCATAGCGCACGACTCCGTAATGCACCGGGGATCCACCGGGATTATTCGTTGTCCAGCTGATGGTCGTCAGATACTCCTTCGCCAACTCGATCCTGGGCCCCTCTGTGATCCGCACCTGCGCAGCTTCTGGAGTCGTCGGACTTACCTGGGCGGAGAGCCTGCCGCTCAAAACTGCGATCACCAATATGACAAGCGCCCTGCGCATGTTCACATCTCACTCACGGACAGATGATCAAAGTGATCCTGATATTCCTGCCTGCAGCGTTTCGCCCTATGGAATCGGC
>Ga0210398_10003397_pt1 | contig 15275 bp, 11 predicted proteins | sample IncBWC4OmetaG_FD_161047 | JGI IMG/M metagenome (GOLD analysis project Ga0210398, IMG submission 161047) | Forest soil microbial communities from Barre Woods Harvard Forest LTER site, Petersham, Massachusetts, United States - Inc-BW-C-4-O | ecosystem: Environmental > Terrestrial > Soil >...
TGGTCATCGTCATACAGCCAGACAGTGAGACCAGAGTGCGCCGACCGAGTGATGGCTGGAGCTAGAGCTTCGGGGCCCTCGGGCGCGGCGACTTGGATGGGCGCGGGAGCCGGAGCAGGCGTCGGGAGCGTGAGGCTCCATTGATCGAGTTCTGCGAGGAGCTTATATTGAGCGTCGGCGACGGCCTGGGCGCTGAGCGCCGCGACCTCGGCGGCCGCCTCGGCTTCGCGAATGGCGGCCTCGGCCTGGGCGGCCAGAAAGGCGCGGTAGCTCTGGGAGTTTGCGTAGCGCTCAGCGACAGCGGCGGCGATGCGGGAGGCGCGGGAGTTTGCTGGGGCGGCCTTCGCGATAGGCGTGACGGAGTTGGTGAGGTGCTGGTTGCGGCGCGCGCGGTGGGCGGCGAGCCGTTCGATCACCTGTTCCTTTAATGCAAAGGGCGCTGCGGCTTCCGTTTCGGCCGGGGCTTCGTCCAGTGGTAACAGGTCTCGCTGTGCAGAGCTCATTGTGCTCAAATCCAAACTCGCTTCCGTAAAATCGTTTAGCCTCAAGGGGTGGTGCGTCTGACAAGCTTCAAACCGAACGAAATGGGTGGCACGATACCTTGGCAGCACCGTCTGCTCTTGCCGGTAATGCTGTTCGGTCGCAGTAAATACAACAAGTTGCGTACGGTCTGTGGTCGATCCTGGGGAGGCCGCCGGAAAAGCTTCGCCGGGAATGCCCTGAAGACCGTTTACCTCTTGATAACTATCACGGTGTATGCAGCAAGTCATCCACATTTGGTCGCACAGCAGGTGACGACTCAGGCAACTCCAGCCGTGGGCCTACCGGACGCGCCAGGCGCAGTGCGTTATCCGGTGGCCGAGGTGATGCCGGCGGTGGACGATGCAACGGCCGTCACAATCGAATCGGACACACAGTCGAAGCTGGGCAGCCGCTACGTGCTCGATGGTGATGTGGTCATTACGTATCGCGATCGAGTAGTGAAGGCGGACCATGTTGAGTACGACACGGAGACGGGTGAGCTGACCGCCAACGGACATCTGCATGTGACCGGAGGCGCAAACCATGAGGACATTACCGCCAGTCACGGAACGATGAACCTGGACCGGCAGACGGGGCGCTTTTACGATGTGACTGGCTCGGTGGGATTGAAGACCTCCGGCCTTAGCACGACGACGTACGCGAACAGCAATCCTTTCCTTTTTACGGGACGAATGGTCGTGAGGACGGGGCCGCAGGAGTATGAGATCTATGACGGTACATTGACCTCGTGCCAGTTGCCAGATCCCGACTGGATGCTGGACTCGGCCAAGTTCACAGTAGACAGCGAGAAGGCCAAAGCACGGAACAGCATCTTCCGAATCATGAACATTCCACTGCTCTATCTTCCGTATGTGACGCATCCTGCGGACTCGGGCGGACGGCAGAGCGGCTTTCTGATTCCCACACCGGGCTACTCCTCCACGAAGGGATTTATCTTCGGCGAACAGTACTACTGGGCGATCAACCGAAGCACCGATTTGACGGTGGGGACACAGTACTACTCGCTGCGGGGATGGGAGGAGTCGGCGACGTTTCGCTATCGCGGGTCGGGCAATGACTTTGTCAAGTCACACTATTCCGGACTGCAGGACCGCGGCATCGTGACGGATGGGGTCTATGAAAATCAGGGTTGTGAATATGTAACCTTCTCGGGCCGGCATGACTTCAGCCCGGAGACACGCGTAGTGGCGGATGCGGAGTACCTGAGTTCGTTCACCTACCGCGAGGCGTTTGCGGAGAACTTCAGCCTTGCGGTGTCGAGCGATATTCTTTCGATCTTGTATGGAGTGCATGAGACGGATGGATATGATTTGGCAGCTCGTGCCGACCGCTATCAAGGCCTGAAGGCGGTGGCAATGCCTGCGACGCCGACGACGCCAGCGACACCGGAGGAGCAGGTGCGGATCTTTCATGCGCCATCGCTGGATTTCAGCAGCACGGAGCATGAGATCGGCACAAGCGGGTTGCAATGGAGTATGGACTCGTCGGTGGCAGGCCTGTCGCGGATACAGCCGGACTTTGCGACGGGCGGCCTGACAGCGCGCGTGGATATTCATCCGGAGATCTCGTATCCGATGAGCTTTGGAGGGTGGAGGCTGCGCCCGTCAGTGGGTTTTCGCGAGACGGCGTACAGCCGGAGCCGGCAAACGCCTTATACGCTTGGACCTCCGGTCGAGCTTCCATATGCGCTGAACCGCGCCGATTTTGAGGCTGAAGTGGAACTGCGAGCGCCGGTCATTGAGCGGACATTCGATTCGGCGGGGGTAGAGAAGTTTTTCCACGGCAACGATGTGAAACATACGATCGAGCCGGAGGTGACCTATCGCTATGTGGCGGGGATCGATAATTTTTTGAATGTGCTCCGCTTCGACGATGTCGACGTTGCGAGCGATACGAATGAGCTGGAGTACGGAGTGACGCAGAGGCTTTTTCTGCGACCCGCGAAGGCCAGCCCATGCAAGGAACCGCGGGTGGCTGTGGACGAGGAAAACGACCCGGATGAGGACGCCGGAAGGGTCTATGCCAAGGAGCGCAGGGGCGACTCGAAGCAGAACGGGCCTGTGTGCGGCAGTCGTGAGTTGATTAGTTGGAGACTGACGCAGAAATACTTTTTCGATGAAACCTTCGGTGGGGCCGTCATCGACGGACGGCGCAATATCTTCGATACGACGCTGAATCTTTCGGGGATCGCATTTTTGACGGAGCCGCGTGCAATCTCGCCGCTGATCTCGCGGCTGCGGATCCGCACGTCGGCGCACATGGACGTGGAATGGGACTTCGACTTCGATACCGGCGCGAAGAAGTTTACGTCGAACAACGTGTTCGTGGACGTGCGCCAGGGCAACATCTTTTCCGGGCTCGGCTATGCGCGATTGAACGCGCCGGGGCGCTTTTTCACGGAGGGAGTCAGCTCCTCGATCTCGGACTTCAATCAGTTGCGGCTTCTCCTGGGGTATGGATCGCCGACCAAGGCCGGGCTGGGCGTGGCGGCGAATGTGGGGCTGGATTTGAGGGCCGGAGATACGGGACTGGTGCAGTACGGGGCGCTGCAGGGCTCATATAACTGGGACTGCTGCGGATTCAGCATCGAAGTACGGAAATACGAACTGGGTTCGGTGCGGAACGAGACCTCGGAGAGGTTCAACTTCACACTGTTAAATATCGGGACGGCGGGTAACCTGCGGCGAGCGGCGAGTCTGTTTTGAGCTTTGCGGAGGCGGTGGTTGCGAGTGGCTGCACCCGTGGATTTGGCCCCTGCGTGAGATAATCGAAGCACTGTGCCTACCGTCGTGAAGCCTTTTCGTGCCCTGATCTTTGCCTTAACGCTGGCCGCGCTTGGCTGCCACGCGCAAACCCCCACGGACGCTTCAGGAAAGCTTTCTCCGGAGCTTGCACGTCGCGTTGAGGTCTTGATCCGCTCCAAGTCGACCGTTCCGCCTGACTACGATATCCAGATCGGTCCGCGGACGAAGAGCGAGGTCCCTGGCTTCGATGCGATCAGCGTAACTTTTACCGCGGATGGCAAGACAAGCAAGCCGTCGATTTTTCTGCTTTCAACAGATGGCAGCACTTTGGCGCAGTTTAGCAAGTACGACATCAGCAAGGACCCAAAGCTGCTGGTGAGCGGGGACGGGAGACCGGCACGGGGCGGGCCGATCAGCGCTCCAGTACTGATCGTCGGCTTCGACGATCTGGAATGCCCCTATTGCGCGAAGATGCATCAGCAGCTTTTTCCCGCGCTGACAGAGCGATATAAGGACCAGATCCATATTGTCTACCGCGACTTTCCGCTGGACCAGCATCCCTGGGCGATGCGCGCGGCGATCGATACGAACTGCGTTGGCGCACAGAGCCCGACAGGCTACTGGAACCTGGTGGATTACATCCACGCGCATGCCGCAGAGATCGGTGGCACGGAGAAGAGCCTGACGAAGGCGAACGATACGCTCGATACGCTCGCTCGCGACGAAGGGAAACGGCAGGGTTTGAATGTTGAATCTCTGAATGCGTGTCTCGTAAAACAGGACGACGCGGCGATCAAGGCGTCGGTGAAGCTGGGCGAATCACTGGGCGTGGACTCGACGCCCGCTCTCTTTATCAACGGAGAAAAGGTGGAGGGTGCCCTACCCCTGGAGTACGTATATCGTATGATCGATAACGCGCTTATAGCCTCAGGCCAGACGCCACCACCCCCGCCACCGGCTGCTCCCACTCAGGCACAGCCTCAAACCCCTCCGGCGACCAAGCCGGGCAGCTAGCGGAAGAATGCAGGAGATACAGGACGTGCCGACCTTGCCGACGGAAACCTATTGTTCATTCCCCATGTGCTCCTTTGGCAAGGCCCCCTTTTCTATTGTGTTGATTCTGGCTGCCGGTCTGCTGCCGGTTACGGGCTGCAATCGCGGTCACAGCACCGATGTTGTGGCGACCGTAAATGGTCACGCGATTATGCGAACGGAGCTGGATAAGAGCTACCGAGAGCAGCTCGGCGAGGCCCCCCAGCAGCAGCAACTTTCGCAGGTGCAGGCAGATTCGTTGCGGTTGAATGTGTTGCACGCTCTTATTGACTACGAGATAGTGGAGCAGCGCGCGGCAAAGACGAACCTTGCCGCGACAAATGAAGAGGTGGATGCGAAGTTCGCCGAGATGAAGGCCCCGTTCACCGAGGAGCAGTTCCAGGAGCGGCTGAAGGCGAGCAACCAGACGGTAGATGATTTGAAACGGGCCATCCGAAGAAACATCACGATCGACAAGCTCTTCAATAAAGAGGTCAACTCAAAGATCACTGTTACGGACGCTGATGTAGCGAACTACTACAACCAGCACAAGGCCGAATACAACCTGAGAGAGACGCAATATCATCTGGCACAGATCCAGGTGACCGATCAGGCCACTCCACAGGTGGGCAATCTGCAGAACAGCAAGGCGACCAACGACGTGGAAGCAAAGAGGAAGATCCAGGCGTTGAAGAACAGGCTGGATAGCGGTGAGGACTTTGGCACGATCGCGTCAAACTTTTCGGAGCAGCCTGAGACCGCGACCAATGGCGGGGATATGGGCTTTGTTGGCGAGTCGCAGCTGCACGCAGATCCCGCAATCTTCAACGCGGTCACGAAGCTGCGGGCCGGCGAGATGACGGAGATCCTTCCGCTGCTGGACGCGCAGACCAAAAAGCCCGCGGGATATGCGATCTACAAGCTGCTCTCGCGTGAGCCTCCTGGGCAGCGCGATCTCAACGATCCGCGAGTGCAGCAGGCGATCAGGCAACAGTTGCAACTTGGCCGGTCGCAGTTGTTGAAGGCCGCGTATCTGGAGATGGTGCACAACGAGGCCAAGGTGCAGAACTTCCTCGCTGAAGAGATCTTCAAGAACGACGCTCATTAGAACCTAAACATTTTGGAGAGGCTCATGACGCAGTCACGGGTGCGGTTTGCAATTCTTGGCTTTGGACACCATGCAGTTCGGCGTCTTCTGCCTGCCTTTTCAAAGTGTGAGGCTGCGACGCTGAGTGGAATGTGGCGGCGGGACCAGGCGGCCGCCCTCGAGAACTGCACCACCTACAAAATTCCTCATTGCTTTCCTACGCGAGAGGCGCTGTGTTCGTCGCCTGAGGTCGACGTCGTCTTTATTACGTCGCCTGATGCGATGCATCGAGACGATGCGCTTCTGGCATTTGCCCATGGCAAGGCAGTTCTATGCGAAAAGCCTGTGGCGATGAACGCCGATGAGGCCGCGGAGATGGACTCGGCTGCGAAGGCCGCGGGACTGCTGTATGGTGTCGCGCAGAACTTTCGCTACAACCGAAGCTTGGAGTGGATGCGGGACCAGATCGCATCGGGACGGATTGGCAGGCCGCAACTCGCGCATGCTCAGTACTCTTATCCGGCCGCCCAGGCGCCACGGAAGTGGATCACCGACCCGACGCTGGCGCGCGGCGGGCCCATTGCCGATGTTGGAGTGCATTGCATCGATGCGCTACGCTTTGTGCTCGACGAGGACATGACCAGCGTCAGTACCCTCGCGCGGAAGGACGAGGTCTCGGGTAAGGTGGAGGCGATTGCCTCGCTGCAGTTGGAGATGACGGGCGGGATCTATGCGAATGTGACGGCAAGTGCGCGTGCGCCGTACCGTACCCTGGTTGAGGTGAACGGGAGTGACGGAGTACTGATTGCCGAAAACGGTTTGACCGTGGACCGGCCGGTGCAGCTGGTGGTGCGCCAGGCTGGCGAGTTGGTGGAGATGGTCACGGTCGAGAACGGGGACGGGTATACACGGATGCTGGACAGCTTTGCGCGGGCGTACCGGGGTGAGGGGAACTTCGCGGCAACGGGTGAAGATGGCGTCACTAACATGCGGGCGCTGGATTCGGCTTATGAGAGCTGGCAGAGTGGACGTCGTGAGGCCATCTGATTTAGCGCATCGCAGCTGCTAACGCGGTCGTTCCGCTGTGATGTGATGTGGTTGGATCACGGCTGGGTGTGGTAGCGGGGGGAAGATACCTTTTGTAGACGCTGATGTGAAAGCAGGCCTGCTGGAACTCCTCTTCCACGTCGACTTTTCCCTCCTGCACCAACGGCAGAAGGTAGCCGCGCAACCAGGCGATCTCGGTGAGCGAGAGGCCGTGCTTGGCGATGTCAACAGCCTGACCGGTGAGGTGGGGAGAGGCGGTGTCGCCTTCGGCTGGGGCCGCGTTGCCATTGATGTGCACCAGGTGCTGCTGGAATTCGACGGTGCGGACGGCGGAGTTGACTTGTAACGGCGTATGGAAGTGGGTGTAGTGGGCGCGGGCCAGGGTGGCCAGAAATTGCGCAGTCCAGGGGCGGCAGTAGCGACGGTTCGGGGGAAGGCGATCGTCGATTTGCAAGGCGTTGGTTGCGGGGAGAGAGACCAGGAGCCGTTCGCTGCGCATGTTGAGCAGATCTTCGTCGCTCTGGATGCGGTCGAGGCCGTCGCGGTTGGCCACCTGGTTCTGGTGGACGAGGATCTCGTGGGATCCCTTGAGTGGTGGAGGAACGATGAGGTGGCCGCGTTTGTTGTAGAGCGTGGGTAGAATGACGGGCGTCGAAGCGGCCTCCTCCACACTGGGCAGCTGAGGCGTCGGTGTGGAGGCCATCAGTCTGGGTTGGCTGACCCTTGCAGTAGACGGTGAGCTGATGTGGTGATGTGTTGCCGCGTGTTGGGTCCTGACTCGCGCGATAGAGCTGTGCCTGATGGAGGTGTGCGCCGGAGGGTTGGTGGACTCTCGGTGAACTTGAACGGCGACGGTGGTCTTGTGAACGCCGTGGCCGCTCGGCTTAGCCAGGCCGTCGACTGGAAGGAGATACAGGGCCGCAAGCGCCAAAAAGGCCGGAATGGGGGCGTTCACACGCATCATGATTTTGGGAGGCGCGGAACGCCAGAGCATCTCCTACACTACCGCTCTAGTTGGAAAGACGGTAAGTGATCAGGTCGATTCTGTGTACTTGTCGATTAATAGGGGCTAGTAGCGGAATCAAGTCACAGCGGACATTATTGCTGGCTCGCCCAGGTTTGGAGGTTGGCGGGAGTCAGGAGGTGGTCTTGCATCAAGGCGTCGACAAGTGCTCGGGTGCGCACGGCAGAGAAGGGTTGGTCGATGTGGGCGGGGGTTTGCTGGTTGGGAAGTTTGACGATGTAGGCGGGACGGTCATCGAACTCGCCGCCACGGCTGGCTGCCTGGTCTTCGTCGGTCCATGTCATGGAATCCTTCCAAATCTGTGTGGTGCGCCAGGAGTGATCGCCCATAACGATGATGGTGGAAGAGTTCCACTGGTTCTTATTTTCGAGGACATGCCGGACATGGTTGAGGTAGAGGTCAGAGAGCGCGAGATTATCGATGTAAGAGGTGTGTTTTGTGGTGAAGCCTCTTTTCTTGCGGTCGTAGAAGCCGTAGGGGTGCGGGATGGGCAGGTGCAGAAAGAGGAAGTCGATCGATGGGTCGGCGAGATAGGCGTCGCCGGCGGCAAGAAGACGGCGATAGTCGCTGGAGTGCTGGCGTATGTCGCGGGTCTCGTCAGAGAGGGAGCCGGGGCCGTGGCCGAAGAGATGCTTCGTATCAAGCCAGAGGTTGCGGAATGGGCGGATGAGGTCGACCGCGAGAGAGCGGTTTGGAGACAGGTTGGCAGGCGTCGTTTGGCGGTAGATCCAGAAGCAGTCGTCGAGGACCTCAGGCATGATGCGGCAGTAAGGGTTGTACCAGCCTGCAATGCCGGTGGTGTAGCCGGCGTCGATGGCGTCCTGGAAGACGGTCTGGTGCTGGTTGAACGGAATCCAGTTGCCAGTGGAAGGGTCTCTGAGTGAGACGAGAAGGCCGCGAGCTGAGATATCGACGGCGTCGGAGGGTATGCCTGTAAAGAGCGTGGGAACGATATATCGGGTGTATAGACCGGCTGGGACAACATGTGTGAAAACAGTGGATTGCGCGGCGAGTTTGTCGAAGGCCGGCAGGTCGAGACCAGGAAAGCGGCGCTCGTAAAGCTGCTGGTGCGAGAGTTCGTCGAGCAGGAGCCAGATGATCCGCTGGTTGGGCGACGCCGATGTGAGCTGGGTCCTGTGGAGCGTGGGCGCTGGGTTGAGGTTGCGGGCCTGCCAGCCGCTCCAGACCAATTGCGCAAAGATAAGCAGGCCGGTGAAGGCGAAGAAACCCAGGATGGCGGCGGCTGTGTGCTGGATCCTCTCGAAGCGGGGGACGAATTTCCTCCAGAAGATAGAGATCGCTATGAGGATGAGGAAGCAGACGATGGCGACGGTGTAGGTGCACCAGTCCGAGACCTCGGCGCCGGAGAAGTTGGCGAAGGTATGGAGAAGGATTGACGGCAGAGCAAGAAGGAAGGCCGACCAGATAATGACGCGGAGAGCGCCGGGTCGTTCGGCGAGGAAGAGGAGTGTGGTGAGGAGGAGGGAGAGGGCGACGACATAGACGATGATCGGAATGATGACGGAGGACGCCGAACCGATGAGGTGGTAGATAAGATCGTGCTCACTCGAGATGAGAGGACCGGTGAGGTCGAGCAGATATAGGTTTGCGAGTCCAAAAGCGACCGTGATGGGATGCGTAAGGGGCTTCACGGCCTGTTTTCTTTCAGGGCGAGATAACAGGATACGGATGTGCGCACGTAGCTGCAGAATTCTGGGAGAAGGCTATAAGGCCTTTCTCTTCGATGTCAACGGTGTATTACGACTGGCGGCTGGACTGCGGGATACCCTTGGGAGTTTTGACGAAGAGGCCCTTGAGGCGGCGACGGAAGTAAAATATTGCTCCGGAGAAGACCGCGCTAATTCCCTGAAAGATCAGGAGGCCTGAACCCGGATCAACGTAGGCGTAGGCCTGGCGCTCAAAGGTAAAGCTGAGCGCAATAAGAAGCATCAGCGTAATGGCGAAATATTTCAGATTGTGGGTCATTCGTGTTCCCTCGGGGGAAAGTCACCTGCATGGACAACGCTACCTGAATGAAGACGTAGTTTGCGGGCAAAAGTTTCGGGTGCGTTTGTCTTTCTGGTTCCCGATAAGTCACTCATTTGGGTGATTTTCTATTATATCCCGGAGGTGTACGATAACGGAACCCAGATAACCTCATGTACGACATGGAGAACCATCTTGCACGTTGCTTCGCCTACCATCCTTTTCTCCGCCTGCATCCTGGCAGGCTTCGCCTCAACCTCCATCGCCGCTACCTCTGGCGACAAACCTCATCTGTTGCAGCGGCCTGCATTGAGCCAGACACAGATTGTGTTCAATTACGCGGGCGACCTGTGGAGCGTGGACCGCAAAGGGGGCCATGCGACACGGCTGACCGTGGGAGTGGGGATTGAAACTTCGCCAGTATTCTCGCCGGATGGAAACACGATCGCCTTCACAGGGGAGTACGACGGGAACACGGATGTGTTCACCATACCCGCTACGGGTGGTGTGCCGCATCGCGTGACGTATCATCCGTCCGTTGACGCGGCGGTAGGCTGGTCGCCGGATGGAAAGCAGATAGTCTTCCGATCGGACCGTCAGGCGAACAGCCGTTATACGCAGTTGTATGAGGTTCCCGTGACGGGCGGATTGGCCAAACCTCTGCCGCTGCCTATGGCTTATCAGGGACAGATCTCCGGCGATGGTGCGAGCATCGCATATTCGCCGCTTGGGCCCTCGTTCAGCTTTGATTACAACCGGTATGTGGCGTGGGGGAACTATCGCGGTGGCCGCGCGAGTACGATCTGGATTACCGGGCTGAAAGATCTCGACAGTACCCAGGTTCCGCACGAGACTGGATCTGACCTCGACCCGGTCTGGGTGGGAAAGATGGTTTATTTCCTTTCCGACCGCAGCGGCCCAATGACGTTGTACAAGTACGATCCGACCACGAAGTCCGTGACGGAGTGCGTGAAGAACACGGGCAAACCGGACATTCACTCGCTCTCAGGCGGCCCGGGTGGACTCGTCTATGACCAGTTGGGCGAGATCTATTTGTATGACACGGCGACAGGGCAGACGCATCTTGTGTCGATTGATGTAACTGGCGACCTACCTGAAGTGCGCGCACGTATTGAGAATGTAAGTACACAGATCGATCATGCCGGCATCTCGCCAACCGGTCTGCGTGCGGTGTTTGAGGCACATGGTGAGGTCCTGACGGTGCCGGTAAAGAAGGGACCGACGCGCGACATTACCAATACGCCCGGCGTGATGGAGCGGAGTCCGGCATGGTCGCCGGATGGGCAGTCGATCGCTTACTTCTCTGATGAGTCCGGGCTGTATGCGGTACATGTGGCGAGCCAGACCGGCAGCGGAACAATGCGTAAGTTTCCGCTGGCAAAAGAGGCGGCTTACTACTTCGATCCAACCTGGTCGCCTGACTCGAAGCTGCTGGCATTTCGCGACAACCGGCTGAATATCTGGATGCTGGATACAGGGAGCGGCAAGTTGACGCATGTTGGCGAGAACGATTTTTTCCATAGCGACAAGCGCGACATTTCGTGGTCGCCAGATTCGAAGTGGATCGCTTATTCGCAGATTGTTGCTAACCATCTTCATTCTCTTTTTCTGTATTCGGTGGAGACGGGCAAGGCAACGCAATTCACTTCCGACTCCGCTGATTCACGCTTTCCTACCTTCGATCGTAACGGGAAGTATCTGTACTTTACGGCGAGCACGAACGACGGTGGGGCATCCGCCGGTCTCGATATGACGAGCGATCTGCTTTCGCCCGTGCGCAACATATATGCCGTAGTGCTCGCTGCAGACCAGGCTTCGCCGATTGCGCCTGAGAGCGATGACGAGAAGACCCCAGCCGAAGCGCGCGAGAAAGCGAAGGACAATGCAGATGCTGCGCCAGACGGCGAAGCGAAGGAAGCCAAGCCCGCAGCCGCGAAGTCGCCGGCCCCGCCGAAGCCCGTGAAGATCGACCTTGCGGGCATTGAGGGCCGTATCGTTGCCCTGCCATTGCCGGCTGGCGATTATCTTGATCTCACTGCTGGCAAACCGGGCGTGCTGTATTTCCGTCAGGCTGGTGGCGGAAATCGATTCTCGGAACGTGCGGCGACGTTGAGCCGGTTCCTCTTCGACACGCGCAAGACAGAGAAACTGGCCGAGCGTGTTGCGAGCTTCGATCTTTCGGCCGATGGCGAAAAGATGCTGCTGATGCTGACGCCCGAGGGCATGGGTGGAGGACGCGGCGCTGGTGGTGAGGCCGCTCCTCGTCCCTCTTATGTCATTGTTCCGGCAAATGTTCCAGTGAAACCGGGCGAAGGGGCCGTGTCACTCGCCGATCTCCAGGTGCGCATCGATCCTGCCGCTGAGTGGAACCAGATGTACCACGAAGTGTGGAGAGTGGAACGGGCATACTTCTACGATCCCAACTTTCACGGCGTCAATACGGTTGAGGAGGAGCGCCGCTTCGAGCCTTACGTGCAGTCGATCGCTTCGCGCAGTGACCTGAACTATATCTTCCAGGAGATGCTCAGTGGCTTCTCCGTTGGACATCTTCGAGGCACCGGAGGCGCAATTCCGGAGGCGAAGCGGGTCCCGGGTGGACTGCTCGGCGCGGACTACAAGATAGAAAATGGACACTACTGCCTGGCGAAGATACTTGTCGGAGGGAGCTGGAATCCAGACGAGAAGGCGCCGCTGGCCGAGCCTGGCTTGAACGTCCATTCTGGCGATTGCATCCTGGCTATCGGTGGCGCGGAGGTGAAAGCGGACGACGATATTCAGCGGCTCCTGGAAGGGACAGCGGGTCATGCGATTACGCTGCATGTGGCCTCCGCGGATGGCAGCAATGCGAGAGACATCACGGTGGTTCCGATTCGCAGCGAAGCCGCTCTACGCAATAGCGAATGGATCCAGGACAATCAGCGCAAAGTCGATAAGCTCTCGGGCGGCAAGCTGGCGTATGTCTATCTGCCGGATACCGGCGCCGGCGGCTTTACTAACTTCAACCGCTTCTACTTCTCTCAACTGAACAAACAGGGAGCAGTGATCGACGAGCGCTTCAATGGAGGAGGGCAGGTTGCCGACTACATCATCGAAGCTATGCAAAGGAAGACAGTAGGTTACTGGGCGTATCGTTACGGCGCGATCGAGACGACGACAACAGCATCGATACCGGGACCGAAGGTAATGATTATCAATGAAGTTGCTGGCTCCGGCGGCGATGCGATGCCGTGGCTGTTCCATCAGGAGAAGGTAGGCACTCTGGTTGGAAAGCGCACATGGGGTGGACTGGTCGGCATCGGCGCGATTCCTGTGCTGATGGATGGCGGCTCGGTGACCTCACCGAGCTTCGGCTACTTCTCGCCGGAGGGGAAGTGGCAGATCGAGAACCATGGCACCGACCCGGATGTAGTGGTCGAGCAGGACCCCAAGGCAGTGAGTGAGGGTCATGATCCGCAACTGGAGAAGGCGGTCAGTGTTGCACTGCAGGAACTCGCACAACATCCTGTGCAACAGCCGGCGAAGCCACCTTATCCGAACTATCACAAGAATTAACAACGATGCGGGACCGCATCGCTGCTTCCTTCCTAGGTCGCTAAGCCTGCGGACGCGGCCACAGACTGTGCCGCACTCGTGATCTGATCCAGGTCTTTGGTGGAGATGGCCATAGCCAAGACGATGACAGAGGAGGCTATGCTGACGGCTTTGTCAATGTCCTTCAGTTTGTCGAGGGCGTGGTCTGCCGCTTGTGTAGCGACGGAGATTTGGTTGACGGCCTGGTCTGCACTGGTCAGAGTGAGGTTTGCGGCCTGCAAGGCAAAACCGGCCGCGGTGTTCATCAGCGAGTAGACGTAGCCCTGCAATTGGACGATGCCAGGATCGGTGAGCTTACTGCCAGCAGTGATCGCGTCCAGGCGCACCTGGCCGATCCCAACTGCTATGTCGTGAAAAGACTGGGCCAAGGCCTGCATCTGGTCGTCCGTGAGAGTCGTGGCGGTCGGCGGTACTGGTGGCGATATCTTCATGGTTAGTTCGACCTCGATTGAATATCTGAGAGTGCGGACTTCAACGATTCGATGATGGGCCCAACCTGTTTGCCTATCTCAACGATGCTGGCCTTCTTATCTGCTTCCTGCTTCAGCTTGGTGTGGAGTGTCGCGATGTCATCCATGATTTTGCCGTAGGTGACGATGTCATCTTTGCGCGATTGCAGAGCGTTCTTGTCGCGCGCGTACTGACGCTGGACAAGGATGAGGGCGAGACGCTCATTGGGTTGGGCGCTGGCCATCGGTCCCTTGTAGAACGTGTCGAGGCTGAGCTCTTCGTTGGAGAGCAGTAACGCGTAATCGACCGTGATGACCTTCTTCAGGGACTGAGTGAGAGACTGAATCGCGGGATCCGTCTGCTGGATGAGCTGGCCGAGCTGCTTTTCCCGATAGCCCTTTGTGGCAGCATTGGCCAGAGACTTGAGGACACTCTGTGCATCGTTGCCTGCAGAGATCGTATTGGCTGCTAAGGCGGAGTTTGCTCCAGTAGCGGTTACATTTTGGTCGATGGTTGCGTCATAGCCGAGAGGCTTGTTGGAAGAGAGCTTGCCCAGGGCATCGAAGTAGTCCGCGAGGACGTTCTCGTCCTTCGCCAGGTGGTTCGCTATCTCCTGATAAGGCTTGCAGTCCTGGGCTTGTTCTGTCGGAGGGCGCTCAGCCGGAGGAGTGTTTTCGAACAGAGTGTTCTGGCGGGCGCACGTACCGGCGACGTCATTGGAGACTTTGGGGAGGGAGACCCTGGCCTCGTCGGAGAGTTTAGACAGGCCGGCTGCGTCGTCAAGATTTACGCATCCGTTGAGGGTCGCGAATAAAAATGCTGCTGTGAGGACTCGCAAAGGGAGGCGACGAGGGGTCATGCAAGAGGACATGGAGACCTCATTCCTGAGACGCGTTGACTGTATGTATGCGAGTCTATTTTATTTTGCTGGGGTGGTGGGGGTCTCGGTGTGGGCTTGGACTTGCCACTTGGTGGTGCCGGGTTGGCGTACCCATACGGTGATGGAGTTGTTGTCGTAGTTCTTCACCTGGGGGTTGTCGACGGTGCCGCAGTTGAAGCTGTTGACTACGTGGTAGGCGGTGAGGGCGGAGTCGGGGGAGAGGATGCGGACCTGGAGGTCGCGGAGTTCGTAGGAGTCGAGCTTGCAGTGCTTGAGGGTGATCAGCAGCGAGTCTACCGCCTGGATCTTCTCGTCGACCTGGATGAAGTCTTTGGTGAAGAGGCTGCGGACTGTCGCGAAGTCGCCTTCGGCCATGGTGGTCCAGAGGTGCTGCTCAAGATTGACGATCTCGACCGGCGCGGGCGTTTGTGCAGAAGATAGCGTGGCGAGGACGAAGGTGGTGGCCAGGACGAGGAGGGGACGCATGGGACTATGGTAGCGTCTAGCCCTCCTCTCTGGGGAGTGGGTTTAGTTGGTGGCTGCGGCGGGACGTGTACCTACCTTGCGGATGGCCGCGTCGACGATGGCGTAGAGGAGTTGGCCGTGGTCGGTGTGGGCCTTGGCTTTGATGTACTCGCCGGTGCGTTGACCGGCTGCAGCGTTGTCAGGGAGAGTGAGACCACGAGCCTGGGCGGAGATCTCGGCGAGTTGCTGGATGATATCGAAGAAGGTAGTTTCGTTCTTGCCCGCGAGCTGCCAGCAGTCAGAGACGGTGCAGGTCAAGATCTGCTCGGTGGTCCAGTTGTGCTGGGTGGCAGAGTCTGCCGAGGGCGTGATGGTGACGGGGGACTTCGGCTGCTGGGCGGTTGC
>Ga0210398_10003398_pt1 | contig 15268 bp, 10 predicted proteins | sample IncBWC4OmetaG_FD_161047 | JGI IMG/M metagenome (GOLD analysis project Ga0210398, IMG submission 161047) | Forest soil microbial communities from Barre Woods Harvard Forest LTER site, Petersham, Massachusetts, United States - Inc-BW-C-4-O | ecosystem: Environmental > Terrestrial > Soil >...
GCCATTAACCCAAGCGTCAACAGTAGCCCCTTCCGTCTACCTTTTCGGTCCATGTAGGCACCCAAAACTACGGCACCTACAGGCCGCATTAGATAGCCGGCCCCAAACGTGACCAACGAAAGCATCAAGGAGGCAAAGTTACTGGTTGCTGGAAAAAAGGTGCGCCCAATATAAACAGCGTAATATCCATAGACGATGAAGTCATACATTTCGAGGAAATTACCGCTCGTAACGCGGATCACGGCGCGGACTTGCTCTCTCCGTTCTCGTCCTGTGAGCATCGCGGCGGCTTCCCTACGCTTTTGCTGTCATCTTCGGTTCGAGAGTCCAAGACATCACTATAAGGTTGAGGCCCAACTGCGGTTGGCAACAAGGGATGGTCGCGCCCAGACCACACCGGGTTCCCACTCTTGTCGAGGATGGAGCGGCGATCGAGCTGAAGGGCGAATTCGCACGATTGAAGATGTTGGGCCTCCACGCGAAACTGAATCGTCCTCCGAGATTTTCCTTATGTAGGTATCGCCAACCTCTGCATTTTGGCGAACTATTCGATCGCAACAAACACCATGTTTTGTGGGCAGGGCACCTCGAGCACCTGACCGGTTGAAGACAAACGGCCAACCTTGGGATCGACGCGAAAAACGACAACGTTGTTCGAATTCTCGTTGGCTACGAAGAGGTATGAGCCCGTTGGGTCGAATTGAAAGTTGCCAGGCGCCTTCCCTTGGCTCGGGACGTTCTCAACCGACGTGAGCGTACCTTTTTCGGGTTCGACCGCGAAGACTGCAATGCTGTCGTGACCGCGGTTCGAGGCGTAAAGAAACTTACCTGAGGGATACACTTCGATCTCAGCGGAAGCGTTCTTACCCTTAAAGTCTTTCGGAAGCGTCGAGATCGTTTGCAACTCGCGCAAGCCCCCATCAACCGCGTTGTATGAGAAAACGGTGACGGTGCCTGCCGTTTCGTTCATTGAATACACGTGCTTGCCGCTCGGATCAAAGGCAATGTGTCGCGGCCCACCTCCAGGGGCTATGCTAAAAAACGGGATATCATTCTGCGCAAGCGACCCGAGCGCTTGGTCAAAACGGTAGACGAATAACTTGTCCAGCCCAAGGGCCGTTACAAGCGCGAACCGGTTGTCGGGTGAAATGTCGATCGAATGCGGGTACGCCCCTTTTGGGCGTTCGGGATGATTGACACTCGACTCGCGGTACTGCACAAAGGCAGACGCCTCTCCCAGGCGACCGTCTTCAAGCAACGGAAACGCAGCGACGCTATCGCCGAGGTAATTCGCAACCAGTGCGTATCTTCCCGTCTTGTCCAACAGCACGTAGACAGGATTCGCACCACGGGACGGGACTTGGTTCAAGAGAGTGAGCTCACCTGTGGTCCGATCTATAGCGAATGCGGTCACAGCACTCGTGTCGTAGTCTGCTGTCTGATTCACTGCATAAAGGAACCGGCGGCTCGGATGAACAGCCAGGAACGCTGGATTCATGATTTTGACCAAGCCGAGTGAGGTTAGCTGGCCGGTGCCGGCTTTGAACCGGTAAATGTAAATGCCTTTGCTGGCAGTCCTCTCCGACTTGGAAGAACCAATGTAAACAAAAAAATCGTCCGGAGCCGAAACCTTCCTGCGGGCAGCAAGAGCGGGGACCGGCAGCGCCAAGGTAGACAACAGTACAAGGAGCACGGAGAGACGGCGAATGGTCTTCATGTCGAATGCGCCTCGTGTGTCTACGCGAGCAGACCGGATGGTGACAACCGCTCTAAAATGCATACTGCGGAATCTCCACTCTCGTCTCATTCTCGATCACTGAACCTGAAAGACCAGGATTTCTGCGGGCCTGAGACCGGTATTGGGCGAAAGAACAAAGAATCGAGCCAGCTCAGGAACAAGCAGACCCGTTCTCGCCAAGAGGGCTGTTTCAGGTTTCCCAAGCAGAACGTAGGAATCGGCGGCACGTTCTTGATAGACATAAACGTTGGCGGTACTGCAGGTCGCATAGATGCGACCGTTTTGCGGATCGAATGTCAGATAATCCGCCAATCCCCCGATCGGCAACGTGGTAATCTCTTTGCCCGTTTCTGTATCCAAGACAACAATATCGCCATGCAATTGACCGCTTCGCGAGGCGACAAACAGACGATGATGGGCCTCATCAACGGCTGTGGCCACCGGAGTGCCCTTACTGACGGGCCATGTCTCCAGTACGGTGCCTTCCTCGCGATTCACGACCGCAACCTGCTTCTTGTCCATGAGAGCGATGTAAAGGCGCGGCCCGGCACGGTCGAGGTGCATATCCTCAAGCGTTGCTGCCGGAATCTTAATATCCCTGACGCGCTCGCCCGTTGTGCTGTCCACAACTGTAAGAAACGAATGATCCGTGCCTGTGACCTTCCCTCCATTCACAAGGTAGAGGCGTTTCGTAGCCGGGTCATACCCCATGGAGTCTGTCCGCTTAAGCAGCTTGACCGTATGGATGAGTTTGTAATCGCGGCCTTCAAAGATTTTCAATCCAGGCTCGGCTGGATCGTCGTCCGACACATAGATCCGGTCGAGGTCGCCCCTGTAGACCACTGCATGAGGGCTTGCGACCGGGATTCTGTGAATGACCTTGCCCGCTTCGAGATCAATGACTGCTACTTCGTGCCCCTCGCCGGTCGTGGCAAACAGCCGATGCCCTTTCAAGTCGATGTCCAGATGATCGGTGTGATGGCCCTCAGCTACATCTGGTATTTCGATCGTTTGAATCAAGGTGAGGGGCTCGCCGATCTGTGCCTGACCGAACGCACTAGCCACAACGAAAGCAGCCAGCGGGAAGAATGTCTTCATATCGCTTTTCTCCAGTGATGATTGCTTGTGTTCTGCAACTAGGAGCCTCCCTAGAAAAACCCGAAATCGTCAGGAACCAGCGTCGGCGCGCATCACCAAATGATTTTCAGAGCTAGCTGAAGTTGCCGCGAGGGCGTCACCGTGGAAACAAGAACTCCTCCCGTCCCGGCGACGGTCCCGGTCGAAGTTAACACGATGGAGTTGCCGTCATTAGGATTAGGGGCCTGGAAGTTGGCCCGATTGAACACGTTGAACATCTCGACTCTGAATTGAACGTTGAAGGTCTCGGAGACTTTCGCAATGTAGGTATTCTTGATCAGGGCGGCGTCGAAATCTTCGAGGCCCGGACCGATAACGCTGTTGCGGCCGACGTTACCGAAGAGATTCATACACGTGTTTGGTATCCCGACAGCCGCAGCAGCAGGCACGCATGGGAAAGGCAAGGACCCGACCAGGCTGCTTGGGACCACCGGAGGAGTAAAACAGTTGACCTTGATGTACTGATTTGCGTTCTGCGGGTTGACGGGATTGCCGCAGCCGCCGCCCGTCAATCGGTCTGGGCGACTGGCTGGAGTGTTCGACCCCAAAGGAGCCCCCCCAATGCCCGGGGTGAACGGCGAGCCGCTGCTGGCAGAGAAAATTCCGTTAAGCTCCCAGCCTCCCAAAGTATGGGACACGAAGCTGGAAGATGAATGCAGGTTTGGCAGCATCCACACGGCGTTTCCGACAAAAATCTGTCGCACGTCGAAATCGCAGAGACCGCGTCTATACAGATTAGGGAAGAGAGAGAGCTCTCCCGAGACCGTGCCGGATGCGCCAGAGTTAAGAAAATTGTCGATGGCGCCCGCAGAGCCGTAATCGATACACTTCGAATACGTATAAGATGTTTGGAATTGGATGCCCCTGCCCATCCGCTTGATCATCTGGGCCTCAAGCGCGCTGTAATGGGCTGAACTGTCGAACGTGGTTCCGCGGATTGACCCCACCAAGGGGTTTAGTCGCGTGCCTTTGCCCCCTGACCACATCAGACCAGCGGCCGTTGGCGTCCCCAAAACCTCGTTTACGCCGCCGTCGAACGGATTGCGCACGGTGTGCTGGCCCACATAGCCCACTGTTACCGTCGTGTTTCGAGCGATCTCTCGCTGGATGTTAAAGTTCCAGTTCATGGAGTAGGTCCTGCCGGTGTTCTGCTGGATATACCTGACTGCCGTATTGGCCAGTGTCGGCGTGGCAAGCCCAACCAGCCCGTCTGGGAATGCGCCCGCAGGAATCGGCGGGTTCACCGACAGTGTCAGTTCGAACGGATACACCTGCGAATTCCCCTGCGTGTAGATCCAAGGAAGGAAGTCCACATCGAAAATGCCAAAGCCGGCGCGGATAGCCGTCTTGCCGTTATGAAACGGATCGTAAGACAAGCCTACGCGAGGTGCGAAGTTTCGAGTGCTGTAATTATTCGCCCATAGGCTTGTGGTTGGAGTCGGAACGCCGGTGAATAAGTTTGTCAACACCTGCCAGCGGCCGTGCTCCTCGGAGGGCATGCTCGACGGCTCGTAACGTAATCCAAGGTTTAAAGTCAGATTTGGTCGAACTCGCCAGTCGTCTTGCGCATACACGCCGAAAAGATTCTGAAGCGTCCCTGTGGGTGTTGGAGGTATGGTCGTTGTATCGGGGAAGCTGGCGGCACTGGGCTGGTTGAGGAGGAATCCCTGCAGCGAGGGGAATGTCACCTGTCCGTTCGGTCTGTTTTCCCCGAAGAGGTTGTATCGAAAGTGTTCGAGTGCGAAACCAAATTTCAGGGAGTGAACGCCTCGGCTCCAAAAGGCGTCGTCATAGAACTGCACGGTATCCTGATGATGGTTGAAAAGCGAATTCGCTCCCAGACCTCCCGGCATAAGCGTCAGCCCCGAAATGCTTACGGTTGGCGCGCCTTCTCCGGCGACGACTCCGAATGACGTATCGCTAGCTAGGGGATTGATAGCGCTCACTCCCGGGCTCACAAAAGCGCGCGTTCGACTCCAACCAACTCGGGTGGTATTCACTAACGCCGGGCCGAAAACGTGAGTTTCTTCCAACGAAAGCATCTGGGCGCCGCTGGTGTTGGAGCTAAGATAGGAAAGGAAAGCATCAGGAAACGTTTGGATTGCGCGATCATAGAAGTATGTGCCGGAGAGGGTGTCTTTTCCTGAAAGCCGGCGATCAACCCGCGTTACCACGTGATTTTCGCTAGTGACGACCGCCGGGGCGGAGTTGAAAATACCTATATCCCCGTGGCTTAGCACACCGGCGTTTGGAAGGGGATATAATTGAAGGAAATGGGCGATCTGAGGATCGACCTGCACGGTTGTTGGCGTACACGGGCTGCCTGAACCGACATTGGGCTGCGAGCATAGGTTGCCGGCGCGAGCTGCGGCGGTCGGAACTGTGTTGCGGCTGGTCGTAGCAAGCAACTGACGGATGCCCTCAAAGTCGCCAAACACCCACATCTTGTCTTTTTGAATAGGGCCGCCGGCCGATCCGCCAAATTGGTTGCGGCGGAAAGGCGGAATCTTGGCGGGGTCGAAGAAGTTCCGCGCATCGAGGTACGAATTTCGTAGGAACCAGTAGGCATCGCCGTGGAACGAGTTGGTACCCGACTTGGTAATCGCATTGATGACCGCGCCGGTCGTCTTACCGTAGGCCGCCGAATAATTGCTCAGCTCGACAGAAAACTCCTGGACGGCGTCAACGCCCAACTCCAAGCCGAGAACGCTGCCCGGTGCTGCGTTCGTGTAGTCGTTGATGCTGATGCCGTCTAGCCGATAGTTGTTTTCAAAGGGACGATGACCGTTTGCGGTCAATTGGTTTCCCAGCCCTCGGTTGGCGCGGTTAGCGGTGCTTGTAGTAGCTGCCTGCGGTCGAATAGCGGAAGCTCCCGGCTGGAGAGTCGCCAGTAAGGTCCAGTCGCGGCCATTCAAAGGCAACTCGCGCACGGTAGTCGAGTTGACCTCATCGCTCATCGTCGATGAAGCCAGATCCACAGTGGGGACGCCAGCCGTAACTTCAACCGTTTGAGTACTCTCTCCTATCCGCAGGGAAACATTTAGAAGCTGCGACTCCCCGACTGTCAGCGTGATGTCCTTCTGCACGACTGTAGCGAACCCTCCCGCTGAGACAATAACGTCATACTTTCCGGGCGGTAAGTTCGGCGCAGAGTAAACGCCCTCCGCGTCGCTGCTGATCTCGCGGGTCAGGCCTGTCGCTGCGCTTTTAATAGCGACCTTTGCGTTCGGGACGATCGCTCCAGATTGGTCGCTCACCGTACCCGTGAGCATCGCTCCGGCAACTTGTCCGTGTAGCGACGCGGCGAGCGCGAGGCTCAACGTCAACGCTGCTAGAAACCCTAATCCTAGGAACTGTCTGTACATAAGACCCCACTCTCCCCACGAAAAACGGGGACTGCGGTTTCGCTTGCGCAAAAAAGGCCGACCTAACGGTCTGAACAGCGAGTGGTTTAGTCCTGTTGCCATCTACAAGTCAAGCGAATGGGGGTGAAGTATCAGTGATTCACGGCGAGGTAACAGCCGCAGCTTTTTGTAAGATGGCTTCGGTGCTAATCGGCGACACTTGTCTCCGTGTGGCAGATGGTGCCGCCGGAACTGCGGCGTTACACTAAACGTGCCGTAACTGATTGATTCCAGAAAAGTTTCAGATGGCGGCCGACGAGGAGCTGATATATCCTGCCACTCTGATGTCCGAACAGCCAGGGGCTATCCACGAACAAGTTGAGCGGGTCGCGAATAGCGAGACGTTCCGCAATGCGGAGGTCTTGCGGCGCTTGCTGAAGTTTCTAGCCGAGAAATCCATCGCTGGGGAAGCGAACCAGTTAAAGGAATACACCGTTGCGACCGACGGCCTCGGCAGGCCCGCCAGTTATGACCCCGGCCACGACTCGCTCGTCCGCATTCAGATTGGACGGCTGCGCGGCAGGCTTGCGGATTACTATCGTACCGAAGGTGAACGGGATCCCATCCTCTTGGATGTTCCCAAGGGGCACTTCGAGCTGACATGGGAGCGCCGTGCGCTAGCGTGGTCGAGAATCCAGATTATAGTAGTGCCGATTTTAGCCGTTTGGGCGATTGGAATGACGGTCCTCTTCTGGCGGGAGCATCGGGGCAGCGCTCCGTTGCGGGAGGCGTGGACACCGGAGCTCCAGGAGCTATGGCGGCCCTTCCTGGAATCGAAGCGCCCGCTGATCGTCGTGGTTTCGTCCCCGTTATTCGTCGGGTTTCAGGGAAGCGGATTCTATCGCGACCAGACTTTAAACCAGTGGGACGACGTATTGGCGTCCCCGAAAGTGCAGGCGCTCCGCAAGACCTTGAACAGCCCCGCGATCCAAGAGCGCTATTACTACACAGGGGTGGGCGAGACAAGCGCGGCTTTCCGCCTGGGGAAGCTCCTCGATTTTTCCGGACTTAAGATGTCGATAACAAGGAGCAGTGTGGTTTCCTGGCAGCAAATCGTCGACGACAATATTCTGTTCGTCGGCGCCGCGCGTGTCTTTCGAGATCAACTGAACAAGCTTCCCGTGGGCCAGGACCTGGTGATGCGTGAAGACGGCATCTACGACTTGAAAGCCGAGTCCGGCCAAAAGGCTTTATTCGTCGACGACTACCCCTCCATTGGCGCCAACGAAGCTAGCCGCACCCCGGACGACGGAGAAGTATATGCCCTTGTCAGCCATATGCCCGGACCTCTAGGAACGAGTGACATCCAGACCTTCAACAGCAATCACAGCCCCGGCGTGCAGGGCGCGGTTCAGTGGTTCACCGACCCAGCTTTCACCCGGCAGTTGACGTCAAAGCTTCGAAAGCCGGACGGCAGTCTACCTCGCTACTTTCAGCTCGTTCTCAAGATCAAGTACCGGGACGCCGTTCCCACCGAAATTTCCTACGTTACCCACCGGGAATTGCAGTCGGGAATCGTGGGCAATCGCGGCAAGTAGTCGCGGGGCCGCTCGAATTAATGCAAGTGGGACCGCCGATTCGGCCGGGAATTCACGTTGGCTCTTAACCATCGCCACCCACTACTCGATAACGGCTTATCGGGTCGGCGCCCAGGTGCCAGCACGTAGTGGGAGTCAACCTCACGGAGTGGCCACCCGCGATTGCTCGCCCGATACACGAATCACTCCGACGCCATTCTCGATGACAATCTTTGTACCGAATGGTTTTGAGAGCCGCTGTATCTTTTCCAGCACACGCTCGGCCATGTCCGGTGAGGGAGTCATCGGTATTCCAGTGCGGGAAAACGGTCGACTCAGATCTTGCCCCAAGTCAACTGGATACAGCCGGACCTCCGTCAGTTGGCCATTTTCAAAATGACTCTCTGTGAGCAACGCCTCCATTCGTTCAGGTTGAATCACACGGCTGCCCGCAAAACCACCGGGCAGCATAAGCTCCTCCGCGTCCGTCAGCTCACCTCCTTGGTTTTGTGGAAGAGACCACTGGTACTGGTAGACAAAAGTGTTAACACCGTAAAAGATGGGCTTCCCTTTATAGATCTCAACCCCACGCAGCGTATGGACGCCGTGGCCGACAAATACATCCGCGCCGTTATCGATTGCCTGATGAGCGAAGTCGATCAGAAAATCTGGCGTATCATTGTCGTACGTATACGTCTGAAAAGCATAATTCCCCTGATGACAGTGAACCGTAGCAATCATGAAGTCTGAATATTCCTTGCCGTCGCGTACACTGCGCAAGATCTCTCGCAGATCGTCGGGGTCCATCGTGTAGTGCAGGTCGCCGGGCTTAGGTCCCACTGCGAAACGTTGGTTGAATAATTCGAGTCGATCCTTCCGTTCATCAGCAGGGGCGGGGGCTACTGGAGCAAAAACCTCACCGCGTCGAGCATAGATCGAATCGCGAATCTTCCTCAACTGCTCCATCTGCTCAGCGGTGACCATGCCCTGCATCGTCAAATGTAACGCATTCAAGCCGGGGTGCCCTCCAGCGTCGCCAATCCGGTACGTAGCACCATCGCGCCGCGCGGAATCCATCGCCCATGCAGAGACGAGGCCCACGACACCTTTGGGTGTGCCTAGAAGCCCCGCTGAGCGGGCCTCTTCGAGATTCCTGCCCGTGCCGGCGTGGACTATTCCCCCTTCGTTCAACATCCGAATGGTCTCAAACATCCCGGTAATGTCAGCGTCCATCTGCATGTTGTTAGCAGTGCCCATAATCTTGACACCCATGCTCTTTATGGTCGCTAAGGCACTATTTGGAGCGCCTCCGAAGCCGACCCCACCTATCGAATAAGGATAGTTGTCGTGGTCGATGAGAGGTCCCTCCATATTGGCGAAACCCACGTCCGCATCTTGAATGTGCTTAACCAGATTCCGAAATGCGGGTTCGGCAAGCTGAGCAATAGGAGTGCGGAGGATGAGGTCGCCTACGGCAGTTAACGTAAAGGGGCCCTTGATCTTCATTGCCAGCTCCCGCTCCGCTGGCATCAAGGGATTCGGCTGACGGCGCGCACCGGCGCGATCTGCGGTCCGAACCCGCTCTTGCTCTACTCTCCCCGTCCCCTCCTGCGCCGGAGCGCCGCTTTGCGCAACCGAGCTCACCTGCGCGCTGGCCACGCCGGCGCACCGAAATAAGGTAGCGCCCACAAGTGCGAGGACAGCTACGTCCTTTGCGATCACGGCAAGACACACGCTGGGTACCCTGAGGCTAAGACCTTGAAAATAATTCATGGCGTATCCTTTCCTGAATCCTGGACAAAAACGTCAATGGCTGAACGAGCGCACCGTTCCTGGGGGAATGGCATATAGCGCAGCGCGCCCGAGCCAGTCGTGGAACTATCTGTGTTTCATCCGTCACCGCTCGGACCCCCGAGTCGTTCTCAATTCAGACGCTCCGATGACATCACCTGCGACCAAACCTCCCGAAAGCTTCGCCGGAAAATGGATGCTTGAGGAAGCTCTAAGCAGATTTCCTGGACTGGTCACGGCTTCACGTCATAAACCTGCACTTCAGCTTCCGTGCCTCCGTGGCTCTGGACGGCGATGTAGTACCGATTTAGCTCGGGAACAAATAACGACGTGGGTGAGGCACCACCGGTTGAGATTGTTCCTTCCGACTCATAATGATCGGGATCAATCTGTTTGAATACGACGATATATCCCTCCGTACTTCCCACCACTCCTGCTGAAAGATAAATCCGGCGACGGGCGGAGTCATAATAGATATCGTCAATTCCTTCCTTGGTTGGCATACTCGCGATCATTTTCCCCGAATCGGAATCGAGGATCATTAATGCGCCGGGCCTGCGAAGCGCCACAAGCAACCGATGATCGACTTGATCCAATACCGCCGCATAAGGAACACCTTCCGCTGAGTACTGCCACGCGCCGACCTGGGTGCGTTTATCTCGGCTCACCAAGCCAATTTCGTGGAGTCCACTAACATCGAGAAAGAGCCTAGATCCCGAAGGTTCAAGTGCGACCCCTTCGAGGCGATCTCCTTCTATCTTGATGTCCCCAATATGTTCCCAGTTCCTCGTATCGATGATGGCCAAATAGGAAAACCGTTGTACTCCTTCCGCCGATTTATGCGCATTAACGACGTAGACCAATTTGCTTTCGGGATCGAAGCGCAACCCGTCGGCATAGTCGAGCGTTAGTCTAATAGTCTTAACCAAATCAAACGAGTCTCCTCGAAAGATCTTGCAGGTTCCGTTATCGTCGCTAACGAATATTTCGTTGGCATCTGGGCGATAATACACCGCGTGTGCTTTTTCGAACCCTCGAATGGAGCGAATCATTTTCCCTTTACGCAAGTCGATGATCTCCAACGTGTGGTTCTCCTCGGCGGGAAGGAAGAGCCGCATCCTCTTGAGGTCAATAGCGAAGTGATCGAAACGGGCAGATACCTTGTGTACAGGAATCGTTTGGACAAGCTTTAACCCCGGGTACTCCTGAGAACTAGTTGTAACGGCGAACGCCGCGAACGCTATCAGAAGGTAACGGAATATTTTTCCCATCTTTGCTCCCATGCTTATGACCCGAGACTCTGTTTTCTTGCGAGACTTCTACTCGCTGTCATTCCGGATCTTCTTCGAGATAGCGACGATTTCCTCTTCCGTTTTCTTGATCGCTATACCATCCACACTGGCGTATTTCTCTGTACCGGGCGGCAACGCCTCTTTCATGTAATCCTCTTCTGCAATTCACAACGCGTCACGGTCGTCGTGCAGTCCAGGAGACGCGGTAATTCCCTGGTAGCTGATCCGTCCGGTCCTAACACGGTGGCCAGCTTGAGGGCTCCCTCCCGCATTCTGAGCCCGCCCAAGCATCGCCTAGGCTCCGAACATCAACAACGCAGCCAAACCGGTGACCCCACCGATTCTCACGCCGGACAAAAGGCCGCGCCAGCCGACGCACGGACAAATTCGACACCGTCAGATTCTTCACTACGCATGTTTCTCCCTTCGGCACCGAAACTTGCGTCCGCAGAGCCGCGCGTGGGCGCAGGCAACGAACGATTCTTTGCGGCTCGTCGTTAGTCGCAGTTGGATACCTAGAGACTGCCGCATCGTGGGACACTCTCTTTCACCCGTGTTGGTCTAACGCATGGCGGGTGTTGTGGTTGTCGGAATCCGCCAGAGCTTCACCGGCTGGACAAGAGCGCCGTCCCCCGCCGAGTCCCACACCGCAAAGCGCACCCACTTCTTTCCGGCGGCGTCGAATGGGATTTGGAAATGATGCCGGCCGAACGATGGGAGGTCCGTAACAGAGATGATCTGCCGGTCGGTCCGCTGTCCATCGCCCCAGACGACCTCAACGAACTCCAACGGGAACGTCCATTCCACATCTGCCACAATGGTCCGCTTATTGCCGGTCCCTTCCAAGGAGTAGGACGGAATCAACACTTCCCCCGACGTCACGAAGTGATCTCCGCGCTTCATTGCGTCGATGATCGGCCTCCAGTTGTCGATCCCGGGTGGCTCGGCAACCTTTACATAGCTGACCGGATTATTCGCGTAGACGTCGTCACCAGGCCCCATGCCGTGGATCTCGGAAATGGCCTCCAGATACTTCGGCGGTGTGGGCAGGTCCGCAATCCAGTTGTTCGTTTCGTCCAACAACGGCAAGCAGCGGTATTCGCACAAGCGCTGTTCCGAGCCGTCCAGCCCCATGCCCCAGCGGAAGCCGAACCCACCATAATTCTCATCGCGAAAGTATGCTGTGTCTTTGATCGCGTCAGGGTAGCCGGCAGACGCTTTTGAACGCGGATGTGGCTCGTAAATCAACAAGTCCTCACGGCGTGCCATCTCCATGAGGTCCGCCGGGCTGCCAATGTGATACACCTTGCCGTACTTCGGATCATTCTCAACAAAAGGTTCGCCGGAGGCGCGCGATTGGCCCCATAAGACCGGGTGCGACACAAGGACATCGGTATGTCCACCGAGTTGTTGGGCCAGGTCGCTGACCGTGATTTCCTCGGCCGGCAAGATCCAGAAGTCCTTATCCGAATGCAGTCTGGCAATTTCGTAGTAAACGCCCAGATTTTTCACGTGGCGTAGGGCCCCATCTCTTGCCGACATTCCTTCACTGCTATGCAAGTTACCGCCATCCGCCGGAGCATAGATATTGACCCCCGCCGCCTTCAGCACTTCGACATCGGGCAGCGTAGTGGCGAGGCCGGTGCCGAATGCTTGGAGTTGTTGCGCTAGGAGCGCGTGAAAATGTGCCACCATTACCAAGTACCCGGGTAGCGGCTTGTAGTGATCCTCGCGCGTGTAGGAGAGTGCCGACCTGACCGTGGCCTGAGCGGATTCGTTGCTAACGTAGAAATAGACTGGCATGCGCTGCCACGTTCCAGGTCGTGCGCTCTTCAACGAAAAACATTCCCGCCAGTCTCCGGGGCCTCGACCAGCAATAGCTGGATCTGCCTCACTCTCGGGTTCCCGGATTCCGAACGAGAACCGCGAGGCGCTATCCCTGCGGTACCAGTTGTATCCAAGGTTGACAGCTAATTCGCGCGCCCAGAAAAAAGTATGCGGTGGCGGGAATGTTGCTATTGAACCCCCATTGACTTCTGTGGCCATCAGACGATTGCCCGCCCGTACGACGGACTCTTGTTCGTTCGCGGGGCCATCGAATCCGTAGTCCTGCCAGTTGTTGGCAATGTCATGCCACACAATCCGCGACCCGGGCCGGATCTCCAGCCCGTCGAGGCCCGCATCGTACTTGTAGGCCACCGAGGGCTCCTCGGTCTTCGCAATCACCTCTTGACGAATCAAGTTCGCGCCCTTGTAGACCGTGTACTGCAGCTTTCCGGAGAAGACGCCAAGCTTCACGCCGGGGAACGATATTTCGACTCGCGCCCCGTTGGTATTCACGTCGCAACTCAGAGCCTGAAAGACAGCAGAAGCGCGATTGATCTCATCGGGTGTGCGTGGCAACCCCGGAAGGCCGCCAACCGATGATCCTGGGGGCATCCAACCAAGAACGCTACTCGCGCCGGGTCCTTCGGCGCTTCCCGGAATTCGCAAAGGGGCGTCCCAGAAGGCCTCCCACTTGTTCTGTTCGACGATCTCGGGAGTGAGCGGAATGCCTGCGCTCATTAGCGGTCTTATTTGCTCCAAAGGCAGGCGGCGGAAACCGGTGACCACGTGAAACTCGGGCATGAGATTACTTGCCAGTGTGACCCATTGTGCCCCCTTGGATCTGATAGCCAAGTCCCGGATCGTCGGCGTCCCGTCATTAATCGTCAAGCGGAGCCGTAGTTCATTGTTCGTCTCACCGTCCCAGGTGACGATTAATGTGTTGTCAGCAACGCTGGCTGACAACCCTGGAAGGCTCTTGTAGTGGCTCAAATCGCAGGTCGACCCTTGGGCACCTGGCAACCTTGGCGTTTGGATGATCGCTTCGGATTGACCGCCCGCCGTACCCGCGCGCGTTGCTCCCGCAACCTGTTCGTATAGCGGTCCGGCCAGAGCGAGGCTTAAGATCAACGCTGCCAGAAGCCCACGTCCAGGGAACAGTCTGTTCATAAGAACCTCACCCGCCCCGCGAAACCCGGCCACGGCCATATTTCCTTAGAGAAAGCCAGGTTGATGGTCTGAACAGCGAATCCTTTAGTCCTGTTGCCACCAGCAAGTCAAGCAAAAGGGGGTAAAGTATCAGTGATTCACATCCAGGTAACGGCAAGCAGTCGCTGCGCTGGCCGGGCGAATGGTCACTTTTCTCGGTCGCGAACTGCGGAGTCTTTCTGTGCTTTCCATCGTACAGGTAAGCTAGGTAAAGTGGGGCTGGGCGGATGCCAACACGGAGAAGTGAATGTGGCCATTTGGGAGGAGTTTGAAGAGGAATTGAAGGCGCTGCGCGCGCCTGCGAATCTCGAAAACAGGGACTCGCTGCCTTTACTGTTCCGTGGACGGGAAAATTCGGATTGGCATCAGTATTGTCTCAGTGCGCTAGCGCGACCACTTAAACCTCAGGCAGCCCCGATTTTAACCTTCTCTATATAGCGGTCCAGGTCCAGCCGGTCTAGAAGGTACCGTCTCCCGTTTAGGATGTAGGGTATCTGCCGCTTTTGAATCATCTCGCGCACCACATCAATAGACATGGAGAGATAAGCTGCCGCATCTTTTGGACTCACGAGGCGGGGACCAACAATATGGACAGCTGGAGCAGGGGCTTTCATAAAGCGTTTTTGTATCGACACGGGACACCGACCCCTAGTACAAAGGACGGAATCTTCTCTCGCAGCAACGTCTCAATTGTCCAAGTCGTTTCGCTGGGGTATTTTGGCTGCATCCTGAATAGGCAGCAGACGAGGAACGACGAATAAAGGCTAAGACGCGGAGCATTCCTGGAGGGTCCGTGTGGCCGAAGCCTGTTTGGGTTCTGGGCCCATGGACACCTGCCCGCGTTTCTCGAACAGAATCTCTAGTTCTATTGGGTTGGACTAAGATCATTTAGGTCTGAGCGGTCGGCGTCGGTTTTTACATTTCTAGCGTTCAATTCTGCTTGAGCTTTGTGAACCGTCAGACGCGCATAGTAATTCGGATCGGCTTTATCTTCCGCGCGATAGTCTGAGATGCGCCGGATAACGACTTCGGGATCGTCGCCGCGGGCCAGGGCCCGCTTAGCGTACGCCCAATCGTGCTCGGATTGGCTTTTGTGCCCGCTAGGTACGCTCCGCAAGCGTTCTTGGCCTTGGCCCAAATGCCTTGGGGGTTCGAGTGCGCCTTCGTGAATCGTGAAGTCGCGGGCCGTGTAAACGGCGTCCGTTTCCTGACGCGCCTGGACGATGAATTCATCAGTCAGTTTCCGGTTGGCAAAGCCCGGCAAGCGAAACACACGAGTCGAGTCCGTTGCTGCCGGATCGCCGCCGAACTGATTCGCGAGGCTGTGCAGCAAAGACTCTGCCTCATCTTGGCTGA
>Ga0210398_10003399_pt1 | contig 15266 bp, 14 predicted proteins | sample IncBWC4OmetaG_FD_161047 | JGI IMG/M metagenome (GOLD analysis project Ga0210398, IMG submission 161047) | Forest soil microbial communities from Barre Woods Harvard Forest LTER site, Petersham, Massachusetts, United States - Inc-BW-C-4-O | ecosystem: Environmental > Terrestrial > Soil >...
CCTACCTCGCCGAGCAGGGCGAAGCATTGCCAGACACTGCTGGCGACCTTGTCACCACGAACGGCGAAGTCATCGGCGAGCACGGCGGCGTCCACAATTTCACGGTGGGCCAGCGTAAGGGACTCGGCGTGGCTACGGGATCGCCGCTCTACGTGATTCAGATCAGCGGCGCGAACAAGCAAGTCATGGTCGGCGGGGAAGATCATCTTTACTCGTGTACCCTGCGCGCCCGCCGCGTGAACCTGATCTCGGTCGATGGCCTTCGAGAGCCGATGCGGGTAACGGTGAAGATTCGTCATCGCCACGAGCCCGCGCCAGCCCTGATCGAGAAAACCGGAGACGACGAAATCCTCGTCACCTTCGACGAGCCCCAGCGGGCCATTACCCCCGGCCAGGCCGCAGTGTTCTACGATGGCAATATCGTGGTCGGTGGCGCCTGGATTCGATAGGCGGTGCACCGCACGGCACAAACAGCTAGTCGCCTTGGCTTTCCGATCTAACAACGTCCATCAGGTTAGATTTACCTGCCCGTTGCCGCTGAATTTCCTTCCAGCACTGCTTTGCCATCGCTCCAAGCTAGTGCTCAAAGACTTTATTACCATAGCGTCGCACCAGAAGCGAAAATCTGCAGGGTTTCAAAAAAACCAAGCCGACCAGATCTCTTGTCCCATGGTCTCCTTCTGCCAAAGAGCTTCTCTCAGCTTCTCTAACGACAGGAAAGCACGCTGTATCTCCTCGTATTGTTCTTTACTCCTATAAGTCCTATCCGACGAAATGCACAAACTCCGCCATGTCGTTGCAGGAACCGGCGGATTCACCTCCCCAATCAGCAAGACGCCTCGACCAGCGGTCCGAGAACTCAGGAAATGCCTCCACCAGTGAATAAATAGTCTGGCTGGTTAAAGTGGCTCGGGCGTGCGACTAAGAGAGCCACTGCTTGGTCTCTGTGGCAAGGCAGTTCCGTCAAAGCCCGGCTCAAGAGCCCAGATTGGTTGGCTCACTCGTTCTCTTAGCCCCCATTCGGCCGAACCCGCGGCGGCGCTGGTAACCGATCTGGATCCAGTTGTTTTTCCAAGCCCGTCACTGGGGATAGCGCCAAGTGTGACAGTCTGGAGGTTATTGCCGAGACGCAGTTAGGCTTACGCAAGGAAACCAATCCTGACGCCCCGAATATAATTCCCCGCATGGCATCCGCAAATCCTTCACTGACACTCCCGGAGAGTTCGACGACCGCTTCGCCTCTGTCATTCTGGAGCCGCCAATCAGGTCCTCTCAAGCAGGGAATCAAAACCGGACTGGCAGGCACAATCACCTATGCGATCTACGCCGGATGGCACCTTCCGCAGGGATATTGGGCGGTCTTCTCCGCTCTGGTCGTGACGCAAGCCAACCTTGGCGCATCTTCGAAGGCAGCGCTCTACCGCACCATCGGTTCGAGCTGCGGAGCGATCGCTGCGGCTCTGCTCATGCCCGTGCTGGGGAACGATTCCGTGCATGCCGGCATCGCACTTTTCCTGTTGGCAACTTTGTTTGGCTACCTCACTTCGCTTCATCCGGCTTTTACTGCTGCCGGATTCACCGCAGCCTTGATCCTCGTCTTCGGCGGTCAGGGGGAGCCGTGGCGCATGGCATGGCTGCGCGTACTCTACACGATGCTCGGAGCGGTCGTGGCCTTCGGGGTGGGCGCACTGATCTGGCCGGTTCACGCTCGCGTTGGATTGCGCCACAAAATTGCGGGCATTCTCGACGGCGCGGGCGCACTCTACCGTGCGGTCACCGCTGCTGCTTTGCAGGGAATCGACAGCGAGCAGCAGGTTCGTCAGCTTGACCGCCAGCTGCATGACCTGCGTCGCGGTATTACCCAGCAGATGGACGAAGCCAAGAGCGAGCTCGCCTTTTCCCGATTCAATCAGGGAGCTTTCCAGGCATTTGTCGACCTCGGAGATCAAGTTCGACGGCGCTTGACGGCGATGGCAGAAGACACTTCTCTCTACGTGCACGCGCAGTTGCAACCGGGGATGGTACCCTCACTTCCGAAACTCGTGGAACGAACGGCGCAGCAGTTCGTGCTGCTGGCCGACGCCGTGCGCAATCTCGGAAAAGAGTTGTCCTCGGCGGACCTCGACGCCGCCATCCTCGACCTCGACGCCGACCTGGTCAGACTCCGCGAACAGCGCACAACCACGTCCTTTGCGCTCGATCGCATGTTGCTGTTCTGGGCGCTGGTCTTTAATTTAAGGGAATTAGCGGATGCCCTGAAGCAGTTGGAATCAATGCTTCCGGAACTTGCTTGAGCAGGCCTGGCTTCGCAATTCGTCGAGAAAAGGCGTGCCCGACGACTTCAGTTTCTCTTCCAACCGCGCCGTGCAATCGCACTCGCCACAGGACCACGGTTCGGTCCCATTCACATCGCGGCATTTGCGGCGGTCGTGCGCATCCTGCACGCGAGTCAGATCGAAGTATTGCTCCCAGTAGGGCTTTTCTTCCTGCAACGGTGTGGGACAATAACAGACTTCCACCCAGCTCGCGGTGTGGTCCTCAGATAGCCGTGCTTCCTGCATGTTGCGCAAGTATTCGCCTCCCGCGACCGATCCACGGCCGAGCGTCTCTTGCTCGATTGCTTTGAGCAAATCACCTTCACGACCGGGCTTCACACGGGCACGAACTAGATATCGCATCGCACGCCTCTACTGCAAGCCCGCTGGTGCGAGCATTTCCACGAACTGAGTCCGGGTGCGCGCATGTCGATCGACTGCGCAACCATCTTTGCGTTTCGGTCGTAGACCAAGCTCTTGGGAAGTCCTTCCGCGACAAAAAGATCATTGACTTTTCGTCCGGGGTCGAGCAGAACCGGATAACTGATTTTGCGCCACTACGGATAGGATCCCATGGGGAACATATCCGCAGTATAAGTCACGAACAGCGCTTAGATGAACATCTCGTCCTGAGGGACTGGCTGGCGAACCTCGCGGCTGCCTCCGTTCTTGCGCCCCCGAGCGGCGAACAAAAACTCCAATCCGGCGCTGATACCGTGCATCAATCCTGAAACATGGCGAACCGGAGAAACCACGGTTTTGTGGACGATTTCCGATGTTCGCTCCACGCGATCCAGCGTACGAGTGAACAATTCGTCGGCGCGAATAATCTGCAGCCGGGCGCGATCCACAACATCGTTAACCGTCGCATCCACTCGTTCAATCTCGTTGCGTATTATGGTGGTCGATTCCTGCACCTGTTCCGTGATCGTTTCGACCTTCGGTCGGACTTCCGTCAGCATGGCCTCCGCTTGTGCGATCGTCGGAAGCACTTTCGTCTTCACTTCCGTCGCTAGCTCCTCCATTTTTGTGCTGGTCTTTCGCAAGACTACAAATATGGCAATCAGAACGCCTGCTTGCAGCAAAATCGCAATCGCAGTCAAGGCAATAAACAGGGGGGTAAGATTTTCCATAGGCTCGCTCCAGCGAATTCCGCTTGAATTCAGTCCTGCGGGAAAGCTATCACCCAAGCTATGAATTCTTGGGTGTAACCGTCTCTGTCGTGGCCTCATGATAGGCCTGCCGACCCGCTTCATAAGCAGCGCGGAACTGTTCTTTCTGCTGGCTCACTACGTCGCGACCTTTGTCAGCCCACTGGGCAGCCTGCTCACGGGCCTCACGCGCTCGGTTCTTTACATATTCGCGGCCTTCTTCGGCACGCGCCCGCAACTGTTCTCGGGTCTCATTTCCCGAACGAGGTGCGTACAGAATTCCCGCTGCCGCTCCCAAACCTAGCCCGGCCAGAAACCAAATAAGGCTGCTCCCGTCACGATCCGACATACTGTTCCTCCTCCTAAGTGTCTCAATTGGATGGTACATCCTCCTTGTGGCAAATACAATTACAGGGGAATCTGTAAATTGCGATGGAACGTACGGAATCAGCGTCTCGATGAACGGATTTGAAGCGACCGGTGAATCCGTGGCCTACTTGTGCTGTGCAGGTGGAGTCGCAGGTGGTTGAACAGGCGCCGGTTGAGTTTTGACGGGTTGGGATTTCACTCCCTGCAATACCGAGGTCGGCCCGCTCCGCCTGGAAGCGTATACCGACAATGTGATCGAAGTCAGCATGAACGCCACAGCCGACCACGTGGTGGCCTTGGACAGAACGCTGGCCGCGCCGCGAGGGCCGAACGCCGTCTGGCTGCCCTGGCCTCCAAAAGCCGCAGAGATATCGCCGCTCTTTCCACTCTGCAGCAGAACGACAATGATGATGAAGAAACAAACCAGAATGTGGATGGTCGTAACCAGGTAAATCATGATTTTGAAATTTCCTAAACCTTCAGGCGAAGTTCTTTGTCGTTACTCTCGAGGGTGTTCTTATCCACGCCAGCAAAAATGGCTAGAAATCATGGTGCGGAAGGGGGGATCTGAACTAGCGTATAGTGTTGATAATACGTAAGTTGCTCTTTCCACGCCCGACCCAAACGGCCAAAAGACCCGCAATCCTCGATCCCTTGTACGTTTATTGTACGACGCCCGGCTTGGGGAGGACACAATCCTCGCTAGCGAAAAACACCGAGCCCACGTTTCTCAACCCGTGTCCTACTTTCGTACTAAGTAGTCGCGCACTGAATAGTGTGTCATCCGGCGCCCACTCCGGTCAAGGCACTCCCGATGCCCGCCGTCAGGAATTGGTCTACCGTGAGAGCACAAGGCGCACCGTGTGCCCGGTGATTGAGAAGATCTATGCGCTTGCAGGTACTCATGAAGCCGAATGTTTTCTTGCCGAAAAGCAGAATCATTCTTCGGCGCGGCCAGAGACCAGAGATTGGTACCGTTGCGCGCCGACTCGCTATGCGTTCTCCTATTGCCATTTCCCGGTGGTCACTTCTGGTAGACCGTCGAGCCTCCTGTGACTGTGCGCACGATCTCGATGTCTTTGATTTTCCCCTTGTCCACGGTGTGAGGATCGTCTGCCAGCACGACGAAGTCCGCCAGCCTGCTGCGTTAGGGGGGAGTAGAGCGTGCTCAATGCGCCGAAACACGCACCCGCTTTTTTTTCTGCCGACCGATCCGTTCTTATCATCGGCATCGTCTTCATGGTGTCAGCGCTGAGAACAATACATTCTCGGAGAAAACCATGAACGCGACAATAGCAGTGACGAAAGAGGTCACGACGCTCATCAATATTTTGACCGTCGAGCCTGAAAATCAACCGAAACTCATTAAACTCCTGCGCGAGAACACTGACAATGTCGTCACTAGGCTCGATGGCTGGATCTCGACCAGCTTCATCGCGGCCAAGGATCGACGCCGAGTGGCGATCTACTCGCAGTGGCGCGACCTGCCGTCGGTGGAGGCGATGCAGGCCAACCCCGACATGGTGGCGTACTTCCCGCGGATTGCAGCCCTCGCGGCGTTCGACGGCTTCGCCGGCGACGTCGTTTACTCCCGGCACGCCTGATCACCGCAAAGGAAAACGAACATGCAAAACTTGAATGGAAAGCGAGTTGTCGTCACCGGAGCCAGCCAAGGGCTCGGGCTCGCAATGGTCGAGGCGCTCGCTGCTTGCGGCGCGCACGTGACGGCGATTGCCCGGGATCGCGCGAAGCTTGCGGCGGCCGAACGGGCCGGCGCTGCCGTGACGGCCGGTGATGCAACCGACGCCACGCTCATGAACCGCATTGTTAGCGAGGAGACGCCGGACGTGCTGATCCTCAACGCCGGTGCGCGGTTACCGCTGAAGGCGATCGACGAACAGAGCTGGGAAGAGTTTTCGAGTATCTGGAACACCGACGTGAAGGCGGGGCTAGCCGGCATTCAGGCCGCGCTCAAGACTCCGATGAAGCGGGGTGGCCGCGTTCTGGTCATGTCGAGTGGCGCGGCGATGGTGCTGGCCGTGCCGTTCATTCCGCCCGAGAGCCTGAGGCTTTCTGGAGGCTACATCGGCGCCAAACGGATGCTCTGGTTCATGGCCCATAGTGCGAACACGGTATCTCACGAGCGCGGGCTCGGGCTTCATTTTCAGGTGCTCGTACCGAACCAACTGATGCCGGGCACTGCACTCGGCCATCAGGTCGCGGCCACCTACGCGGCGATTGAGGGTGTAAGTGTCGAGGAGCATGTCATGAAGCGTTATGGCTCGATCCTGGAGCCGCGGGAATTCGCCGAACGCGTCGCGGAGATGGTCGCCGATCCGCGCTATTCGAGCGGCGTCGCTTACGGGTTTCGCGCCGATACCGGTATCACGTCCCTCGACATGTGAGGTCTGCATTGACCGTATACTGAGGACACGACACCCAATGACTGATCATGCGCGCGATGATTTCGAACGGCTGCTGGGCGAGCTTCAGCCAAAGCTCCATCGATACTGCGCGCGCATGACTGGCTCCGCAGTCGATGGGGAGGACATCGTCCAGGATGCGATGATCAAGGCCCTCGCCGCCCTGCCGGATGCCGGCGTCATCGGCAACGCTGAAGCCTGGTTGTTCCGTATCGCTCACAATACCGCCCTTGATTTCCTGCGTCGACGCGCGCGCCGGCCGATGCTGCAGGATGAGGAGGTGCTCGACATGATTGCCGCTCCGGATTCTCGCGACCCGGACCACGAGATCACCACAACGAGTCTGCGCACTTTCATGCGCCTTCCGGCCCTGCAGCGGAGTGCTGTGATCTTGAAAGATGTGCTGGGCCATTCGTTAGAGGAGATCGCGTCGATTACTGGCGTAAGCCAGGCTGCCGCGAAATCGGCACTTCAGCGGGGGCGTGTCAGTTTGCGCAAGTTTGCCACTGAACCCGCGGACATGTCACTGCCGATGTTGTCGGACGCAGCGCGCGCGCGCCTGATCATCTATGTAGAAGGGTTCAAGTCCGGAGACTTCGATGCGGTCCGGGCGATGCTCGCCGATGACGTCAAACTCGACCTCGTCGCCAAGCTACGCAAGCAAGGGAAGACTGAGGTCGGCGAATATTACGCCCGATACGCAGCTTCTGAACAGTGGGCTTTCGCGGCGGGCGTCGTCGATGATCGCGCCGCGATGCTCGTATACGATCGCGAGATCTCGCTCGAGTCGCCAGCTTATTTTGTCGCCTTGGAGTTCGATGGTGATCGCGTCGTCTCGATCCATGACTTCCTGTTCGCGCGTTATGCAATGGAAGGCATTGACTTAGCCCCTCTACTCCCCGCAACCACGATCTGAGTAAAGATGAAACCCAAGCAGGCACGGGGCCTTATCACGCCCCCTCTGTAGAGTGGCCTTTGGCGCCGCAACATGGTACCCCATCTATGATTCGGCTGTTCTCGTTGTGTAATTTGATAGGGAGCGGTGGAATGAGACGTCTCTTAAGGCTTGGACATCTACCCGCAGTTTTCGCACTATGCCTGCTTCTCTTGCCATAGCATTTCCTGGATGTCATACAGACCGGCGAATGGAGACTTTTTAAGCAAGAGCATCGCCGCTCAATTATGTATCGGTCGACAAGCCCTTCATGGTGAGACAAGAGAAGGGAGCCATACGTTCTGGGAACGAGGCTGCCTTCGGTGCGACGCTCGAAGTTGGATTGCCAAACGGTTGGCTTGTCGGGTTCTACACGGGTGAAGACCCAGCGTTCTACTTCCCACAGAAGACGCGATCAATATTCTGCTGGGAAAGTATCCGGACCACGTTCCTCGCGGTGAGCCTCTCGGTATCGAGATATCGAGACGTCAAGGGGCTGCTTTGATCACGATGCGTTTTCTTTAGGGTCCTTGGTTCAGGAGATTCAGGAAGCTCGTGTGGTTGCACTGGAGCGCATCGCAACCCCAGTTCGCACTGCTTCCGAGAAAGATTGTTTGGCACTATGAGAATAGCTGATTCTGAATCTGAACAGGTTCCACGAGAGCATTCTTCGTCGTCATTCGCAACGTGATTGATTCGGGTGCAGATCGGGTAACACCGCATCAGCCGAGCACCCGTTGCTAAACCGCTGATCAAATCTTGCGACCGTAGTTGCAGCTACCTCTCACAGGACAGTCGGTGCAACGCGGCTTTGACCGCTTGCACAGTCCTTGACCGTGCTGACGGAGCAACTGATGCGCCCGAATCAACGAATCGTAATCCTCGGGGAGTTGCTCCCGTATGGCGTCTTGAATCGACCGATATGTCGCTGAATAGTTCTTCTGCTCCTCGGCGAAACCCACTCGACAAAGCACTCGCAAGCCATTCGAGTCGAGCGCCATCAAGAGGTAGGAACGGGTAAGAAGGAGTATCTTTTCCGTACCCGGATCGCCGATGCCGGGAAATCTCCTCAAAGCCTTCTTCGCTTGGGGTAGCGGCTTCTTGAGAACTGAATGCAGGTCGCTGCCAAATTCCTCATAGGCAATTCTGGCAATCGTGAGAAGTTTCTCTGCACTCACGTCGGGGAGTATGCCAGCCTCGCCGATGGCGGCCAGAGCAGAGTGCTTGGCAGCGAGAATCTGCTCTGGACGCGTTCCAATGCTTCGTTTGAGGGTGGCAAACGCTTCGGCACGACGCCCATCGCTCGCCAGATAGGCAATGTTCTCCCAGATGATTAGCTCCAAGGGGTCGGTCGAAACGGGCGGCGCAGGACGCCCGTAGTGCTCGTGAAGTTTATCGACCAGCTTAGAAAACGTGATGGCGGGTGGTCTCATAGCCGCCCCGCTACGAAAAGAGTGGGGTCTGAACGTCGGCCGGCTTGATTGAGAGCTTTGGCGGAAATGCGGTGCGGCAATCTCGCGATCTTGCCATCGGCGTTTTTGAACCCAGTGTGCATCTGAGTCAGCATTACCCGGAGGCCGTGGCTCTGATCAGTGCCCTTGGCGTCGAAGCGACCAATTACCTTGGCAATCTCGGCGATGATCTTGCCCTGCTCCCACAATTTGGCCACGCGCGCATACGAGACCGGGGCGTCGTTTGGCTGGCTTGTTCATACTCAAGTCTACAGACCCGACACGAAATTCAGCTAGCCGTTGTGGCCGTGCCTTCGGCCACAGATTGTCAGGCCGAAGGGCGGCGCGCTATGATTTAGACACGTTTGCGCAATCCAGGCGAGGTGAACCATGGCCCAGCGTTCGCTGCCAACCTCCCGTACACTCGACATTCTGCCCACGCGCGCTGCATTTCTTTGTCAATGCAGGCCCCTTACCTTCGCTCAACGAATCGAGGTCAAATATGGCAACCAGTGACCATTCCGTGAAGTTTGCTGGAGGCGTTCTCGGCCGCAAGCGTCACATTTGCGCTTTCTTTAATAGTACCGATGAGGAGCACAGGGTGCTTCGCTCTTATATCAAAGACGGCCTCGACCGAGGAGAAAAAGGTCTCCACATCGTGGATCCCGAGCTCCGGGAAGAACATCTGAAGCGGCTCACAGACGCAGGCATCGATGTAGAGCAGACAACGGTTTCTGGCCAGTTACAGGTGCGGTTGTGGCAGGACACCTATCTCCGCGACGATCGATTCGACCAGGACGCCATGCTGGCGTTGGTCGAGGAAGTGCTTCAGGCGGGCCATGCAGAAGGCTACCCGCTCACGAGACTTCTGGCACACATGGAATGGGCTTTGCTTGACAAACCTGGCGTAGACGACCTTCTCGAATACGAGACACGCGTCAACTACCTGCTCCCCAAGTTCGACGATCCGGTGATCTGTGTGTACCATCTGCAGAAGTTTCGGTCGAATGTGGTCATGGACATCATGCGGACACACCCGGTCGTGATTATTGGGGGACTGCTGCAGGAGAATCCGTTTTTCGTTCCTCCTGACCAGTTTCTGCTCGAGATACGGGAGAGACGCTTGCTTCGCAAGAACGCGGCATAGCGAAAATGCACATGGAAACCCATGCCGGGATCCTGGAGCTGCGAGCGGCGCTCAGGGATCTCGTGGCGATTTCCACCATCCCGGCGGCGTGGGTGGGAAGAGAGCCCCCTGCCATCGCTGCAGGCCTCGCTGATGTGCTGTTGGGATCGCTAGGCCTCGACTTCGCGTTTGTGCGTTTGTGCGATCCCAACGGAGGTTCCGAAGTCGAGGCGACCCGCGGGAATGGCTGGAGTGGATTTCCCAAGTGGCTCTCAGATCACTCCGTCAAGGGCGCGTTTTCGTGTAAAGAAATTGTTCCCGACATTGGCAGAGGCGGCCAGCCATGCCGCGGTGTCGTTATCCCCATCGGGGTCAACGCTGAAGCCGGTCTGGCGGCAGCGGCATGCGGTCGCGCCGACTTTCCCAACGAGATTGACCAGCTACTGCTTTCGGTGGCAGCGAATCACGCTGCAGCGGCGTTTCAGGACGCGCGACTGCGCAACGAGCTGGACGCAAAGGCGGCCGAACTCCGCCAAGCTCGCGATAACCTCGAGATGAAGGTGGCGGAACGGACCGCCGATTTGCGGCGCAGTGAGGCCTACTTAGCGGAAGCACAGAGAGTGAGCCACACCGGCAGTTTCGGCTGGAACGTCTCCAGCGGGCAGATTTATTGGTCAGACGAGACGTTTCGAATTCTTGAATGGGACCAGGCCCACAAACCTACAGTCGAATTCGTACTGCAACGAACTCACCCCGAGGATCGAGCCTTCGTCGAAGAAACACTCGATCATGTGGCCCGGGATCGGAAAGCTTTTGATTTTGAACATCGACTCCTGATGCCAGATGGCTCAGTCAAGTTCGTTCGCTTTGTGGGCCATCCCTCAATGGATGTGGAATCGGGCAGCTTTGATTTCGTGGGGGCGGTGACGGATATCACCCAGAGCAAGCGAGCCGAAGAATCGCTGCGCCGGAGTGAAAAGGAGCTTCGTGAGGTCATCGAAACAATTCCGGCGATGGCGTTCACTCGGCTGCCTGACGGCTCCGGGACATTTGTGAACCGGCGCTGGACGGAATATTCGGGTCTCTCTCTCGAGCAGACCCTAGGTTCGCATTGGCAGGCTACAATTCACCCCGAGGACACTGGCACACATCTCAACAAGTGGCGCGCGTCACTGTCAAGTGGCCAACCGTTCGAAAACGAAGTACGCCATCGGAGCGCGAACGGCGAATATCGCTGGTTTTTAGTTCGGGCTGTGCCGCTGCGCGATGAGCACGGAAACGTTCTCAGGTGGTACGGAATCTTGACGGACATCGAAGATCGCAAGCGGGCAGAAGCCTTTCTCACCGGAGAGAAGCGGATTCTTGAGATGGTGGCCAAAGGGGACTCGCTTCCTCAGATACTTGACAGCTTGTGCCTGTTCGTAGAGGAACAAGCCAGCAGCGTCCTAGCGTCGATCTTATTAGTTGATGGCAATCGCTTGCGGCATGGTGGCGCACCCAGCCTTCCAAAGGCCTACACGAATGCGATCGACGGAGGTGTCATCGGGCCTTCTGTTGGTTCCTGCGGGACGGCCGCATACCGCGGAGAACAGGTGATCGTGGAGGACATCGCAACCGATCCCTTATGGGCGGACTACCGCGAGGCGGCGTTACCCCATTCTCTACGGGCCTGTTGGTCCACGCCGGTCTTCTCTTCGCAAGGCAAAGTAATCGCGACATTCGCCATGTATTATCGCGAGCCGCGGAGCCCGAGTCCGCGCGATCAAGAGACCATCGAACAGATCACTTACCTCGCGGGAGTTGCAATTGAACGTAAGCTGACACAGGAAGTTCTGCGGCGGAGCGAAGCTTACTTGGCTGAAGCGCAGAGGATGACCCACACGGGCAGTTGGGCTTGGAATGTGCGTACCGACGCTCTCTTCTGGTCGGAAGAGCTCTTACGCATTTACGACTACGACCCCGAGAAGATGACGGCCAGTTGGGACTTTTTTGAGAGGGTTCACCCCGAAGATCGACCAGAGATCGAGCGGCGAAAGAAAATGGAGTCCACGCAGAAGGAGTGGGCAGTTTCTGAGATAGATTTTCGAATCGTGCTTCCAGACGGAACGATAAAGCACCTCCACTCTATCGCTCACCCTGTGATGGATGAGTCAGGCGAAATCACTGAAGTTGTAGGCACGGTCATGGATGTGACCGAGCGCAAGCGTGCCGAAGAAGAGCGCGAGAGGCTGCGCCAGCTAGAGGCAGATCTCGCACATGTGAACCGGGTCAGCATGTTGGGAGAGCTGGCCGCCTCCTTGTCTCACGAGCTAAGGCAGCCAATAGCAGCGGCGATCACAAACGCCGACACCTGCTTGCGGTGGCTTAGGCGCGACCAGCCGGATATCGAACGGGCGTCGAAAGCGGTCACGAGGACCGTGCAAGACGGCAAACGAGCGGCCGAAATCATCGACCGCTTGAGGTCCTTCTACAAGCAGGGTGCTCCAGCGGAACGAGAGTTGGTCGATGTGAACGAAGTCATCCGCGAGATGCTCGTCCTGCTGCGCAGCGAAGCCAACCGGTACTCAATTCCCATGCGCACAGATCTTGCCGCCGACCTTCCCAGAGTCAGCGCAGATCGAGTTCCACTGCAGCAGGTGTTTCTGAATCTCATGCTCAACGGCATCGAGGCCATGAAGGACTCGGGCGGAGAGCTTACCATTAAGTCGCAACTAGGCAACGATGGTCAACTGCTCATCTCCATGAGCGACAACGGTGTGGGATTGCCTTCCGAGAAGGCGGATCAGATTTTTAACGCGTTCTTTACGACCAAACCGCAGGGGTCCGGCATGGGCCTGGCGATCAGCCGCTCGATTGTGGAATCACATGGCGGTCGCTTGTGGGCCACCGCCAACTCCGGAGGGGGCGCGACGTTTCATTTCACTTTGCCGACCGCTGCCGAGGTCGTGAAAGAGTGCGCTACCGGAACGTGATTCCGGGCGTTAATCGGAGCCGCATCGCGCCGAGGCGATAGGCTGGCCCGTAGCCGATCGCGCAAATGGTAGTTGTTCCCCTAGCGCGGGCTTAACTGGCCAATCGGCCAATCACGATGCCCGGGTGGCGCATCGTCGCCCATCACTGGGATCAGCCCACACCGAGGCATGGCTAAAGCTCTTCGGAGCCCGGCAAAAACCGGTCTTATCCAGGTGGGCCAAACAAGAGTTCCGGCGTCATACGTATCGAGGAGCAAATCGTGGGCGCAAAGACCTGGATGCTTGTGCACGCAAACGGGAACGTCGGAGAAGCATTGAGGGTCGGTCGCCAACTGGATCGCGAAGGCAACACTGCAACTTGCGAAGAGCCTGTTTTCTAAGGACAAGCTTGAGCCGATCGGAGATGGAGGTCTCTCGTATACGTGTCCACCCGACGATGAAATTCACATTGGCTGCTTTCCGGTCGTTTCTATTTTGGCGGCAAAGAAGTTTGGCATCGACTACCCGTTTAAACTGCGCATAATCTCTAGGGGCCTCTGCAACCAGATCGTCTGCATACCGGGAGGAACGCACTATGCCACCCTTCCATTCTTGCAGACGGGCAATGATGATCTTCGGAAGTTGTGGATGAGAGAATCTCCCCGCTAGTGATCGTGGTGAGAGCGGATGCGCTGCTACTGATGCCTCACGATCGTCGTGCTCGTTGTTCTGGAGCTTTACTGTCGCCTGTTGCACGAGGAATCGACCCACTGCCAGACTAAATTCCCACTCTTCGCTCACGAATGTGCCATCCTAGCGGGCCCCGTCGTTTTCCTCTTTCGGCTCGCCTTTCTTTGCGCGCTTTGCCTTGGCAGGCACGGGGACCGAACGCCCCGTTTCGGCGGCGGGGTTCGTAGCCATATCCAATCCAAAAAGTTCGGAAAGGTCTGCCCCGCCGAGGACCTTTGCTACCGGGCCCTTCTTGGCCAGCGGAAACGCGACGTCGGCGTGGGCGATCAACTCTTTTTCGTCGACTCCATGGAGCCTGAAAAGGAGTTCAGGTTGTCGGTCTAAACGAGCGCCAATGCCGTAAAGGACTGCCGCAACATGTTTGCACATTTCGGCCCAGTCCGGGCAACTGCACGAGAGCTTAATCTCTTTCGGCGATGGGAACAGACCCGTATTCCGCAGGCAGATCCGTTCCATGACACCCTTGGATAGGCGTCCTTGCAGAAGCTCGATCAACGAGTCAATCGCGCCAGCGCAGTCTTTACAAATGGACCGCCAGCGCGCCTTCGTGACTGGGGCGACTTTCACCGTTACCTCATAAATCTCCGAACCGCTGACCAACGCCTTGATCTCACCGGACGAAATCTGAAGATCAATCACTGAACCATTGCGCACGTAGGTCCGCCCGCGCGGCAAGCGGTTGGCAAAATCACTGTAACGTTCGAGGTTATCGCACCACGACTTGCCCCAGAAGGTCTTGACGATCGCCCGTCCTTCAACCATCACCGGCGAAACGACGTGTCCTTTCTTTCTGCGCTTGTCCGTTTCGCGCAAGGCTTGCAGCCGCCGCTCCGCCACCGACACATAAGGTCTCCATCCCCAATCGTCGTACATGAATCACGCTTCCTTAAGTGCTGCATTGAGATCCAGCGCCACCAACTTTAGCAGTTCTTCGTCTTGCAATTCAGTCAGCAGCAGGTCAGCGCCGCCCTCGATCAAATCCTTGGAAAGCTGTCGCTTTGATTCGATCATCTGGTCGATCTTTTCCTCGACGGTTCCCCGGCAGACGAACTTGTGCACCAGCACGTTCTTGTTCTGCCCAATGCGAAAAGCGCGATCCGTGGCTTGGTTCTCAACTGCGGGATTCCACCAGCGGTCGAAGTGAACCACATGCGATGCGGCAGTCAGATTGAGGCCCGCGCCGCCCGCTTTGAGAGAAAGCACGAAGAAAGGAACAGCTTCCTCTTCTTGAAACCGGCGGACCAGATCCCTGCGCTTCTTGACTTCGGTTTCCCCGTGAAGAACCACCCCGGCGCGCCCGAAAATCGATCCCAGAAACGCCGCGAGCGGAGCCGTCATCTCCCGAAACTGAGTGAAGACGAGAACCTTTTCTTGTTTGGCGGCGATAACTTCGACGATGTCGCGCAAGCGTACCCACTTCCCACTATCCTCTTCACTCCAAGCGCCGTCACCCAGCCACTGTGACGGATGGTTGCAAATCTGCTTGAACCGCATTAGGAATGACAGTACTAGACCTTTGCGACGGATGCCATCGGCTCCATCGAGCGCCTCCTTTAGTTCTTCCACTGCCTGTTTGTAGAGCGCAGCTTGCTTGCGGCTGAGCTGGCAGAACGCCTTAACCTCGGTTTTGTCCGGCAAGTCTGCGATCACTGTCTTGTCGGTTTTCAGTCGCCGCAGAATGTATGGGCGCACCAGTTCGCGCAATGGAGCGTACGGATTGTGAGTCCGACCCTCCAGGCGCTTTACGAAGTTTGAGAACTCCTTCGACGTTCCGAGCAATCCTGGATTCATGAAAT
>Ga0210398_10003400_pt1 | contig 15265 bp, 10 predicted proteins | sample IncBWC4OmetaG_FD_161047 | JGI IMG/M metagenome (GOLD analysis project Ga0210398, IMG submission 161047) | Forest soil microbial communities from Barre Woods Harvard Forest LTER site, Petersham, Massachusetts, United States - Inc-BW-C-4-O | ecosystem: Environmental > Terrestrial > Soil >...
TCTTTTGCCTCCAGCTCTTTGGTCAGTTCCTGAACCTGGGCATTGAGCTTGTCGAGTTCGCCGAGCACTTCGACCGTCTCCTCGACGGAAAGCGGAGCAGGACCGGCTAAATCGCTTCGCCCCTGATGCCGTGGATCATGGGGATTCGAGTGAACCGCCGAATCCGGCGTCAGGATAATCGGGTCGGAATCGTCCTTGAATCTTTTACTCATGTCTCAACGAAGGCGTACCTGAATTCTTCTTGGAGAACTTAAGCATTGATTACGGATTGGCTAGGCGAGCGGAGGATTTTCGAAGCGAGATTCCGGATAGGGAACGACGTTTTAAGAGCGGCGGTCGCCGTAACGTCGGCGAGTTGCCTTTAATGTTCGAGGATTTTCGAGAGCGCGCGCGCCGTATACTCGACCAACGGGATCACGCGTTCATAGTCCATCCGCACCGGGCCTACGATGGCGAGACTGCCGAGGGGTTTCGAGCCCCCGACATAGGATGCGGCGACGACAGCGAAGCCTGACAAGCGCGGATTCTCCGACCCGATCGACACCATCACACCCTGTTCCCGGATGCTTCGCTCGAGGAGTTCCAGCAGTGCGGTCTTGTCATCGAGCGCGCGCAGGAGGTCGCGAACTTTCCCAAGGTCCGAGAACTCGGGCTGCTCGAGCGCCTGAACGCTACCGTCGACGTAGACTTCGATCGCATCGGGATGTCCCGCGATAGCCTCGCCGAGCACCAGCGCGTCGCGCATGAAACGATCATAGCGCGCGCGCTCCAGCTTCAACTGCGCGGCGATCCATTCGCGCGCCTGGTCGAGCGTGCGTCCGCCGAGGGATTCGTTGAGATAGCCGGCCATCCGCTCCAGCTCGCCCTCAGTATGATCGCGGTCGGTGATGACCAGGCGATTCTGGACCGCACCGTTGGTGGAAACGAATACCGCGAGGACTTCGCGCTCGCGGATGCGAATGAAGTTGACGCGCTCCAGTTCCACCGACTCGATGCGCGGCGCCATCACCATCGCCGCCTGTCCGGTGAGAATCGATAGCAGCTTCGGCGTGTCACGCATCAGCAATGCGAGGTCGCGCCCGCGTCCCGAGTAGTGCAGTTCGATTTGCGAGCGATCCTCGAACCCGATGTGCCCGCCTGCGAGATGGTCTACGTAGTAGCGAAAGGCCTTGTCGGTCGGTACACGGCCCGCGGAAGTATGCGGTTGCGAGAGGAAGCCCGCGTCTTCCAATTCCGACATCATGTTGCGCACCATCGCGGACTTAATGCCGAGATGATGGCGAGAGACTATTTGATTTGAGCCTACCGGCTCCGCCGTCGCGATAAATTCCGATACCGCCGCCAGCAGCAGCGCATGGCGTCGACCGCCGAGCGTATTTTCTCCGTCGTTAGTCATCCGACCGGAATAATCTTCTCCCGTTACGAGGAGCTTATTCAAGCGGCTGGACGAATTCGTTTCCACATTGAATTCACAATGACCTGGCGATGGCAGGATCTCCGAGGCGGTGCGATCTCATGCAAAAGCGATACGTGATTGGCAATCACTTTTGATCATCGGAGCGAGAGTGCCCGCTTCCGATCAACCAACGGTCGAGGATTGCCGCGAGCTCTTCCAACTGGACCGGCTTGCCGAGGTAATCATCCATCCCCGCCGCAAGGCATTTCTCGCGGTCACCTTCCATCGCCTTGGCCGTCATTGCGACGATGACCGTATGCTTATCGGTGCCGGCTTCGCGCCGGCGCAACTCCGCCGTTGCCTCAAAACCGTCGATCTCCGGCATCATGCAGTCCATCAGGACCAGCGGATATTCAGCGCTGGCGAGCGCCTGCAGCGCCTCCAGGCCGTTGGCGACGATGTTGGCCTCATAACCGAGCTTGTGCAATTGATGCGCAATGACGCTCTGATTGACGATATTGTCCTCCGCGACCAGAACCCGGAAGGGTTGCCGTTTATCGCCCAAGCCGCCTGCCGATGGGGTCGCCTGCCCCGGGTTATCGACCACAGCCAGATCGCTCGCGATCAGTTCGGCCAAGGAATCGTAAAGCTGCGATTGCTTGACCGGCTTGGTCAGCCACGCCTCGATGGGAGCGCTGCCGCCAGCCTCGCCGCGGCCGCCAATCGACGACATCAGCAAGAGGCGCGTATCGACCAGCATGGGGTCGGTTTTGATCAGTTGCGCCAGCATCATGCCGTCCATGCCCGGCATCGCGAGGTCGAGAATGGCGACGTTGAAGCGAGCATCAGGATCACGCTCGCGCAGCGCGGCCAGCGCTTCCGGGCCGCTCGATGCCGACGCGCTGTTTATTCCCCAATTCGCGATCTGACGCTGGATAACCTGCCGATTGGTATCGTTGTCATCGACCACCAGTACGCGCAGCCCGGACAGCAGTTTTTCTTTGGCGAACTTGTCCAGGTTAACCGCCGAGCGGAGAAAGGTCGCGTTGAAAAAAAAGCTCGAACCGGCCCCGGGCGCGCTGGTCACCCCGATGGTACCATCCATCCGCTCGACCAGTTGCGCCGAAATCGCGAGCCCGAGGCCGGTCCCCCCGTATTTGCGCGTGGTCGAGCCGTCCGCCTGATGGAACGGCTGGAAGAGCCCGCGCAGAGCCTGGGAGTCGATGCCGATTCCGGTATCGGTGATTTTGAACTCCAGCACGATCTCGTTGCGGCATGCGCGGATCGGGCTGACCGACATAACCACTTCGCCACGTTCGGTGAACTTGACGGCATTGCCGAGCAGGTTGGTGAGCACCTGGCGCAAGCGATTCGGATCGCCTCGCACCGAGCCCGGAGTTTCGCGATCGATTGCAACGACTAGCTCGATCCCCTTTTGGGCGGCGCGCTCACCGAGCAGATTGACCGCCGCTTCAACCGTAGCGATCAGATCGAAATCAATCTCCTCGAATACCAGCTTTCCTGCCGTGAGCTTTGAGAAATCCAGGATGTCATTGATGATGGTGAGCAAGGAGTCGGCGCTATTGCCGATGAGGTCGGCGCACTCGGCCTGGCCGCTGGTCAACTCGCTGTCGCGCAGCAGCTCGCACATTCCGACAATCCCGTTGAGGGGAGTGCGGATTTCATGGCTCATGGTGGCGAGGAATTCGCTTTTTAGCCGCGCGGTCTCCAAGGCGACATCGCGCGCCTGCGCCAGTTCCTGCTGCACCCGCTTGCGATCGGTGATGTCCACCATCACCCCTTCGAAGCGGGCGACCGCGGTGCGTTGCCGGTCGTACTCGGCGCGAGCGTTTTCCGCGCACCAGAAGACGCTTCCGTCGGGTCGGCGCAGTTGCGACTCGAAATCGCGAATCACGCCCTCGCGGACCAGGAGAGCGTTGCGGCGAGCGAATTCCTTCGGCTCGACCCACCACGCTTCGAGGCTCGCACGTTTGAGTTCCTCAAGATTGGTGAATCCCAGCATCTGGACGAACGCCGAATTTGCCTCCAGAACTCTTCCATCCGGCGTCGTGCTGAATACTCCCACCGGAACGCGTTCGAAGAGGCTGCGGTAGCGCGCCTCGGCGCGGATCCGTTCGCGCCGGACCTCCGCTTCGCGCAGTTCGCGCTCGACCGCGGGCGGCAGCCGCGCCAAATTGTGCTTCAGGATGTAGTCCTGGGCGCCAGCCTTCATCGCCTGCACTGCGACGTCTTCGCCGACGGCGCCCGAGACCAGGATAAATGGTAGGTCGAGGTTCTGGGCCTTGAGCAGCTTGAGCGCCGCGATACCGTTGAAGCGCGGCATCGAATAGTCGGAAATGACCAGGTCCCAGCTCTCTCGCTTGAGCGCGGCCAGCATCGCCTCGGGACTGTCCACCCGCTCGGACTTCAGATCATGGCCGGCGCGCCGCAGCGCATGCACCATCAGCTTGGCGTCGTCCTCGGAGTCATCAACGATGAGGATTTTCTCCAACTCTGCCATCAGCCACTCGAATGCTCCGGCGATGGGCGCTCATTGATGACCAGCCAGTAGAGGCCAAGTTGCCGCACGCTTTCGATGAACTGCTGGAAGTCGACCGGCTTGCGGACGTAACTGTTGGCGCCCAGACCATAGCCTTGCACAATGTCCTGCTGCTCCTTTGACGACGTCAGAATGACTACCGGGATAAGGCGGGTTCGGGGGTCGGCGCGCAATCGCTTGAGCACCTCGAATCCATCGAGCTTGGGCAACTTCAGATCGAGCAGAATGAGCTGGGGAACCTCGGTTTCGTGGCCGGCATAGGGACCGGTGCCGAACAGAAAATCCAGCGCCTCGACCCCATCGCGGGTGATCACGATCTGGTTGGAGATATTGTTCTTCTTGAGCGCGCGCATCGTGAGCGCCTCGTCATCGGCATTGTCTTCGACCAAAAGGATCATGTGGTTTTCCTTCATGCGCACGCTTTTCAGAGGGTGAACGAAAATGTCGCACCTTTATCCACCGCGCCTTGCGCCCAACTGCGTCCGCCATGGCGCTGGATTATCCGTTTGACGATCGCCAATCCGACCCCGCTGCCGGGAAAGTCGCTGGTGGTGTGAAGTCGCTGGAAGGTCCCGAATAATTTGTCGGCATAGTTCATGTCGAAACCGGAACCGTCGTCGCGGACGTGGTAGACCGTTTGGCCGTCCTGCTCCTCGGCGTTGAGCTCGATATGCGCCGACGATTTCTTGCTGGTGAACTTCCATGCGTTGCCCAGCAGGTTCTCCAGCACCACGTGCAGCAGGCGCGGGTCGCCCTGGCCGACGACGTCTTTCTGAACCACGAACTCGACCGTCCGCTCCGGATGATCCTTTTGCAGGTCCGCCATGATGCCCTGTGCCATCGCACTCAGGTCCACCGTCTCACGGCGCATCTCGCCGCGGGTTACCCGGGCCAGGTTGAGCAGGTCATCGATCAACTGCGCCATGCGCTGGGTTGCCGCGCGGATCCGTTTGAGGAAGTCGTTGGCAGTGTCGTCGAGGCGGTCGGCGTAGTCCTCCATCAGAGCCAGGCTGAAACCATCGATGCTGCGCAGGGGCGAGCGCAAATCGTGCGAGACCGAATAGGAAAACGCCTCCAGCTCTTTGTTGGCGGCTTCCAGTTGAGCGGCATGGCGAAGCTCGGATTCGCTCAAAGCCTGGACTTCCGCCTCAGCCCGTTTGCGTTCGCTGATGTCCCGGGTAACCTTGCTGAACCCGCGAATCTCCCGGTTACCGTCGTACAAGGTGGTGATGACCACATCGGCGAAAAAGCGCGAGCCGTCCTTGCGCAGGCGCCAGCCCTCGTCCTTGCAGGTACCTTCCCGGCGCGCAGTCGCCAGTTCGCGCAAAGGTTTGCCGGCCTGAATATCCTCGGGTAGATAAAAACAGGAGAAGTGACGCCCGATGATTTCTTCCGCGCGATAGCCCTTGATGCGCTGGGCGCCCTCGTTCCAGCTGACGACGTGGCCCTCCGGATCGAGCATCAGGATCGCGTAGTCCTTCGCGCTCTGCACGATCACCCGAAAGCGCTCCTCGCTTTGCCGGAGTGCGGTTTCAGTCGTCATTCGGACCGTGATGTCGCGGATCGCGCTGGAAACCAGGGTGCCCTCCTCGGTTTCCAGCGGGCTCAGGCTGATCTCGATGGGAAACTCGGTGCCGTCCTTGCGCAGCCCGTAGAGTTCCAGCCCCGAGCCCATCGAACGCACTTTGGGATCGCCGAAATAGCCGGTGCGATGTTGCGGGTGATGGTCGCGAAATCGCGGCGGAATCAGCTTTTCGACGGTGCCGCCAAGTAACTCGGTGCGGACATAGCCGAAGAGCTTCTCGGTCTGGGTATTGACCAAAGTGATCAGGCCGTCCCGGTTCACGATCACCATCGCATCGGGCGCCGACTCCAGCAGGTCCCGAAACTGCGCTTCGGCGCGTTTGCGCTCGGTGATATCGCGGATAGCGCTGGACACTATGGTCGCGCCCCCAATTTGCAGCGGGCTGAGGCTGATCTCGACCGGAAACTGGGAGCCGTCCTTGCGCAGCCCGTAGAGTTCCAGCCCCGAGCCCATCGAACGGACCTTGGGATCCGCGAAATAGCCATCTCGGTGAGCTGGATGCTGGTCGCGAAATCGCTGCGGGATCAACCTTTCGACCGGCTCGCCGAGCAACTCAGCGCGGGCATAGCCGAAGAGCTTCTCAGTCTGCGAGTTGACCAGCAGAATTCGGCCCTGCTGATTGACGGTCACTATCGCGTCGGGCGCGGACTCCAGCAGCGCACGCAGTTCCCGCTCGGCGCGCTGGCGTTCGGTGGCGTCGCTGAAGGTCAGGACCACCCCGCGGATGGTTCCGTTGGACTCCCGTATCGGCGAACCGCTGTTGTCAATTGAAATCTCGCTGCCGTTCCTTTGGATGAGAATGGTGTGGTTGGCGATTCCCTCGATCGTGCCCTTGCGCAGCACCTGATCGACCGGGCTCGCCACCTGCTGCCGGGAGTTCTCGCCGATGACATGGAAAATCTCGGCGCAGGGATGGCGGAGCGCTTCCGCCGAAGTCCAGCCCGTGAGGCGCTCGGCGACCTGATTAAGGAAGGTGATTCGGCCTTCGATATCGGTGACGATGACCGCCTCCGCGATACTGGCGAGGGTCACCTTCAGCAAGTCTTTCTGCCGGACGATTTCGACGGTGGCTTGTTCGCGACCGACCGACTCGTGCCGAATGCGCCGGTATGCCAAACCCAGGACGGCGAGGTTCAAGAGCGCGATCAGCGCGGTTCCCAGGTTGCGATAGAGAACGAACCGCGCGGATCTTTGTTCGGTGCGAAGCAGCGCCGCTTCCTGCACCTCGACCAGGTTTCCCACCAACGCCCGAATCGAGTCCATCGTATGTTTGCCCGAGTCGGTCAGAACCACGGCTAACGCGGCCGGCAGCCCTTGCGAGCGTCGCAATGAAACCGTCTGTTGGAGTTCACCCAGCTTTTCATTGGCGAGTTGCCTGAGCCGGGTCAGGTCGCGGGCCGAAAGTGCGCTTTCTCTCGGATAATTTTGGAGCTTTTCCAATTCCAGATGAGCCCGCCCGGCGGCGCCGTTATATGGCTGCAGGTACTCCTCTCGCCCGGTGAGTAGATAGCCGCGTTGTCCCGTCTCGGCATCGGTCAGGGTCGACATGACATCGCGCAACTCGCCGACCATGCCGTGAAAGCGAAGTACGTTATCGTCGGCGGCGAAGACGATCTTGCCCATCAGATAGATTGCCGCCAGGCTCAGCAACACCACCGCCCCGGTGGTCATGATTATCGCGGCAAGTTTGCTTCTTGGTGACATGCTTCCCAGCGCCGCCCGCAGTACGTCACCGGCCGGGAGGATTAGGTTCATCGCTGGGCTAGACAGGCAAGGTCTATGCCGCCAAAGCGTTAACTCATGGCGTCGAAAACCATGCCAATCTGTTAGCCAGGTAGCCAGTGAGATGCCACCTATGGCATTGCTTCGTCGCTGAATACGCGGCGGCCCCAGCGCGGAAACCCCGTCGCATCCGCACCAGTCGCCTCCGAGCGTCATCAATTTTGCGCTCCGCCGATGAAATTACTTTTTTGACTCGCCGCCACCCGCTAGGCTTTTGCGGAGTACCTTCGGCTTTAGGGGAACATCATCATGGGGACAAAATCAGCCTTGCTGGCGATCACCGCGCTCACGACGGGCGCCGTGGCGTGGATGGTTCCAGGTTCGGCGCGCGCGTTTTTCAGCGCGCCATTGGTGCAGTGCCAGGCGGTTACGGCTCCGGCCGCACTGAGCGGTTGCGGAAGCGATCCGCTGACCTCGGGCATCGCCAGTATCGACGATGAAGGCGACCTCGAAGTATCGGTTTCTGGAGCGGCCGCAAGTCAGAGCTACACCGTGACAGTGGTCGGCGCCGATGGCACCATTAAGACGCTGCCCAACCTGACGACCGGGACCAAGGGCAACGGTCTGCTCAGGAAAGCAGTCGAATTTCCACTCGGCAAGGTCGGGGCAGGAAACCTTTCGCTCAGCCGTGCGGGGGAAACCCAGTTCGTCACCGGCATCGCGATCGAAGCATCCGGCGGGGTTCATGCGTTGGCGGATTTCCGTCCCGAATTGGTTTCCTGTTCGGCAGTCAATGTCCCCGGCACGATTACCGGATGCGGTAGCGACGCTTTCAAAAATGGACAGGTTCAGTTCGATTCGGTTGACGGCGACGTGAATGTTCAAGTCGAAGGCGCGGCGGCTTCGGCGACCTATGCGGTGGTCCTGCGCTCGGGCGCCACTGATTTCCCGCTGTGTACCCTCGGACCCACCACCAGCATGGGCGCCGGCCAGTGCACCGCATCCGCGATCTTTGCCGCCGGGACCATCGCTTCCGGCCTCGTGGTGCTCACCCGCGACGGCGCCGATCAGGCATACAGCGGCTTTCGCGTCTCGCTCAAACCGCGGCCCGCGCCGGCCGCAACTGCGGGACTGGTTACCTGCCTGTCGGCCACCTTCGGCAATCCCACCAGCAGTGGATGCGGCGCCGATCCGCTGAACTCGGGCAGCGCGGTTCTCGGCAAAAAGGGCGTCCTCAATGTGAGCCTGAACGGCGCGGCTCCGACCACGAGCTATGAGGTTTTCTTCCGCCCCATCAACAGCGACGGTACCTCGGATCTCGATACCGGGGTGGCAGTGACAACCGACACCAGCGGCGACGGCAAGGGTTCGGGAACCATCGATGGCGCGACTGCGGGCACCGTGGGTTCGGGCGTCTTCGTCGTCAAGCAGGGCGAGACCGACGAATTTCTCAGCGGGTTCACCATCAAGTAACGCTGGCTGATTTGCACCTGGAGACGGGGCGGTGACGAAAGTCATAGCCCCGTTTCTCATTTATCGGGTAAGCTCACTCTCGATGGCGCGCAAAACCAAAGCGGTAAAGCCGCGCAAGCTTTACATCCCCACCGTGCCCGATGCGATCTCGTGGCTCGAAAGTGACAGCTATGATCGCCGCGCCTGGAACGAGATTCGATCGTCGGCACCCTCGCTCGCGACGCTGGCGGAAGCGGGCGGCGAGCTCATCCCGCATTTCGACGCGCTGCTGCAGGACCTCTTTTTCTCGCTGTTCAAATACAACCTGATTTTTCAAAAGCCCGATGTGGTCCGGCGCTCCGCCATCCTCAATCGCACCATTCTCGACCAACTGGTGCCCTCGCCAACCTTCGAGGCGCTCAAGAACCGCACCCTGCTCGAAGAAGATAAAGCCGCCATCGCGGCGATAGTGCTGGGCGAGCAGGTGCTCGAAATGATCCGCAGCGAGCGCGTCGTCAATCGCAAGGACATGCTCGATTTGTGGGACCTCGCGCATCAGGAGGATGACCTGAAGGAGCGCGCCGCCGCGCTGAAGAACGTCGAGCAAATGAAGGAAGAGGCGGATGCGCCTTCCAAGGAAGGCGAGCCGGAAGCGGACCCAAAGCTTAAGGAGGAGCTGAAAGAGAAAATCGCCAAGCTCGCCGACGCCGCCGAGAATGCCGCCAAGGTTTCCGAGGCACGCATCAATCAGAAGGCGCGGCAGGTCGAAAACGACATCAAGAATGGCGACTTGAGCCAGCTCAAGCGGATGGAGCTGCGCGCGGCCGAGCTTGCCAATGAAATCGATCAGGCGACCGAGGACAGTCACGCATTCAGCCGCGAGTTCGGGCAGGGCGCGAAGATGCCGGCCGGCGAGCGCCTCGAACTCGGGCGCCGCCTGGCGCGCAACAAGAAGCTCGGCGAGCTGGCGCGGATGGTCGGGCGCTTCAAGCAGGATGCGCGCGCGATTCGCAAGCGCACGCTGGAGCGCGGCGTCGCCGAGGCCTACGACATCGAGCGCGGTTCGGACCTCGGCCGGATGATCCCGTCGGAGCTGGTCGCGATGCATCATCCGATACTGCGCCACGATTTCCATCGCCGGCTGCTCGAAGGATCGATCCTCCAGTACCGCATCCAGGATGACGAGCAGAAGCATAAGGGTCCGATGGTGGTGTGCGTCGATGTGAGCTCCTCGATGGAGGGGCAGAAGGAGTTATGGTCGAAGGCGGTGAGCCTCACCCTGATGGACATCGCGCGCCGGCAGCGGCGGCTCTTTCGCGCGGTGATGTTCTCGTCCAGCAACGTGGTGAAGGTGCTCGATCTCAATCGTGAGCGGCGCTATCAACCTGAGATGACCAAGGTGATGGAGCTGGCAGAATTTTTTCCCGGCGGCGGCACCGACTTCGAAGCGCCCATCGACGCCGCGATGGATCTCATCGAAGAGAAGAAGCTCAAGCGCGCCGATATCGTCATCATCACCGATGGCGAATGTCAGGTCAGCCCGCAATGGCTGGCGCATCTGAAGGAGCGCAAAGATGCGCTGGATTTTTCGATTTTCGCGGTGCTGGTCGATGTCGGCTCCAGCGAGATGTCGACGCTGGCGCAGTTCAGCGATCGCATCACCTCGGTAAAGCAGCTCAGCGCCGAAGGGACCCGCGACATCTTCTTAAAGGTGCAAGGGCAGTAGCCTCGTGAGTCAAGAGCGGAGCACCATTAAGGAAGTGAGGGTGCAACTGAAGCCGGTCGATCGCGACAACTGGCGCGCGATGGTGCGGCTCAAGACGCGTCCCGGGCAGGAGCATTTCGTCAGCACCCCGGCGTGGTCGCTATCGTCATGCTACGTGCGCAAGTATGGCGACAACTACGAATACACACCGATGGTCATCGCGGATGGCGACACCATCGTAGGATACGTGACGCTGGTATGTGACCCCGCCAGCTTCGAAGACTACTGGATTGACGACATCATGATCGATGCAATCTACCAGGGGCACGGCTACGGCCGCGCGGCGATGAAGCTGGTGCTGGCGATGCTTCAGCAGCGCTATCGGAAATGCCGCACCATCAAGTTGACCTGCTTCCGCGGCAACGACAACGCGGCGGCATTGTACAAAAGCCTCGGCTTCGAGCTGACCGGGGAAGTGGATCCGATGTTCAAGGAACCGATCTATACGCTCGCGCTGAAACCCCCGCGTCCTTAAAGCCGTTACGTGGCTCGCTAAGGGCTGCCGGTAGCGGGTTCAATAGAAGCTGACGCTGACGCCGCGCCGACAATGCGCACCACGTCGTCGGATTGACCAACGATCGTGACGGTCGCGGTCGCATCCGGCGGCGAGGCTAGGAATCCAAGCTCATATCCGTGATCGAGCTGTTCACTCAAGGACGCGATCGCGTTCGCAAACTCATGGCCATTATCCTTGCTCATCGGCGCTACGATGAAGTCCTTGCCGCCGGTGTGGAGAGCGATCGCCTCCAACGTCTCCTTGTCCACGGCTCCTGGATCGCCGCCCAGCGCGAATGGGCCCATCATCAATTGGGGCGGCCCGTTCGGATCGCCGATTCCGATCGCATAAACCTGCACATGATTACGCGCGACCGAGTCAACAGCTTCGCCCCTGGAGGTCTTGCTGACATTGTCGATGCCGTCGGTGATCAGAATTAAAGTGCGGTCCTGATATTTTCCCCTGGCGAGCAGCGCGGCGCTGGTTGCAACGGCATCGTAGAGCGCGGTCGGACCGTAGGAATGCAGCAGCGACAGGCGGCGTTCGAACAGCTGATGGTCGGTCGTGAAGGCTTGTAGAAGGAACGGCTTGGAGCTGAAGGCGATCAGCGCGACCTCGTCGCATGGATTGAGTCCGTTGAGCAACTTTCCGAGTTCCCGGCGGACGTTTGCCAGCTTAGGCTGCATGCTGCCGGAGGTATCGATCGCGATAATCAGGGATCTCGGCATTCCGGTTTGGTCCTCGTGCGTATAGAGGACCGGGAATTGGCTGGACTCCGACGCGACCGTGAAATCGGATTGCTTCAGATCGCGGACCGCCTTGCCGTCGGGATCGAGCACCGACACCCGCACCTGCGTGTACCCCGGTTTCGAGCTAATCGCTGCAGGCGGAGCTGCGCCGGCACTCGCGACGCATCGCGGCGCGGGCGGGCGAGGATGACGTGCGGCCGCATCGGCAAGCACCTGCGGGGGCACCATCGCGGTGCGCAGTATTTCCCCGGAGGGCTTTGCGAGCGCGACCACAGGCTTCGCTTGCGACGGCACAATGACGCCGATTGCATATCCCTGACCCAGTTGCGCGCCGATCGTCTTGATTGCGCGCGCCATCGAGGTGCCTCCGTCGGCGTCATTGGGTAGCGCGAACAGCACCTCGCCGTGCGCTGCGGCCGCCAGTCGCTTGACCGCCTCGGCATCGACGCGCGAGGTCCCGGTCAACGACGCGAACCTGCCGCTGGTCGCATCCGGGTCGCCGCTTCCAATGATCCACACCCCGATCCCTTTTGCATAAGCCTGCTCCAATGCCGGCGCGGCTTGCTCCATTGCCGTTGGATCGAGCCCATCGGTCATTATCACCAGTGCACGATTCGGATAGTGGGCACCATTGAGTTGCAACAGTGCGACTTGGACAGCCTGGGGCAGATGGACCGGCCCAGTCGGCCAGATATTCTCGAGAGGCGCAAGCAGCGCCTCGCGATCGCTAGTAAACGGCAGCACCAGGGTCACGTCAGACAAAGAGGGCGGGAGGCCGTACGCTTCCGGAGTGAACCCAGGCACATAGTTGCCTCCAGCCATCACTATCCCGGCCTCGTTGCATGGTCCGATTGCGTTGACTGCGGATTCGATTTGCTGCCGGACCTTGGCCAAATCGCCCGAGCGCACGACCGTCTTGTTGTAAAGCGTCGAGGAAGCATCACCCACAATGAAGAACGAGGTAGGGGTTGCCGAAGTCGTTTCGTGAAAATAGGCGATCGGATAGGACCTGGACTCGTCGCGGATCACGAAGTCCGATTGCCTCAGGCCGGTAATCGGTGCGCCGTTCGCATCGAGGGCCGAGACCGCGAACTCGGTATAGCCAGGCTTCGTTCGCAAGTCCGCTGGCGCCAATGCGGGGAGCGGACACAAGTCGAGAACCGGGGGCTCCACCGTCGAAGACACGGCGCCGATCGATCCCTGCGGCGAGCCGGAGATTATAGTTTGCTGGTTGGAAGAAGAAGTCGTCGAGCTGCATCCGGTGACTATCAATATGGCGCCCACCATCGCGCAGATGGCGCGGACCACCCCGCACGCGGCAACCCACCCGTTGGTGAACGCTAGCCGGATGCCCATCTCAGACAGGAAACCAAGTCATTGACTAGCAGTCAATGATCTTCAAGAACAGAAAGGCGACGTCTCGCGGCTTGGATAAATCTAGAGCGCGACAAATCCGTGACGCCGGGCTTCAGTTTCAAATGAAGTCGGATTTCAATCGAAATGGTGGTTTGTCCCTTGCTGGTTATCCTGGACTCGGCCATTTGATGATCCGGCACTTTCGGAACTATTCCGTAATTCCTGATGATGCAAAAAAAGAGGCGGGTGCGCGATGCGCACCCGCCCAGCAATGCCAGCCGCACTGAGGCGCGGCTCGAAACTTCAGCCCGCGTACATCTCCAACACTCCGAGGTCGCGGTAGCGCGGCTCGGTGCGCTCGTTCATTAAGCCCAGGTTCTTCAGATTCGGCACGATGGTGTCGACGAACAGGAATGAGTTGAACTTCTTGTCCATGTCCGCTTCGGCCTCGGCCCACGCCGGATTGTGCTTCATCTCCTCGTCGAGGTCGCTCGAGGAGATACCAACTTCCTCAAATACCGACATGCCCGAGAGGAAGCCGTCGCGCGCGACGCCGTCTTCCACCTTGGTCACCATCATGTCGCATGCGGTGAAGCAAAAATCCTCCAGCTCAGTGCGCTCTTTGGGCGACAGCTTCTTGATGCCGTCGCGCAGCGCCAGCACGCCGAAGCCGACGTGACGCGACTCATCTTTGATCACGTACTCGAGCATCTCCTTGAGCAGCGCATCCTTCGACTCATGCTGCATGAAGCGGAAGGCCGCGATGGCGAGACCCTCGGCGATGAGCTGCATGCCCACGTACTTGGGCTCCCATCGATCCTGCTCCATGATGCCGGTCAGCAGCCGCGCGAGGGTCGGGTCGATCGGATAAATCTTGTCGAGCTTCTGGATGTACTTGCGGAAGACCTCGACGTGGCGCGCCTCGTCCATCACCTGGGCCGCCGCGCACATCTTGGAGTCCAGGTCAGGCACCGCATCGACGAGCTGCCCGCAGACCATCAGCGCACCCTGCTCGCCGTGCAGGAACTGCGACAGGCGCCAGGCCGCGAACTTGCGCGCCAGCTCTTCTTTCTTCTCGGCGTTGAGCGATTTGTAGATCTCGGTCTGGAACATCGGCAGTTGCGTCATATCGAGGACTTCGCGCTCGATAGGTTTGTTCCAGTCGAGCTGGGTCGTGGCGTTCCATTGGTCGCGCTTGGCGTTCTCATACAGCCGGTCTATCTGGGGAAGCTGGACGTCATAGTCCCAATGGAAAATGCTGTCGAGTGGGGTGTGAATCTCGGTTCGAACCTGGTTAATCATCGCGACGAAACCTCCGTGGATGCCGCCGTGGCGGCGAAAAATTATTGTCCATTGCCTTGCGCGGCACGCCCCAGGCCGCCCAATGCAAAATTGACCGTCAGTTGCTTAATCTCGTCGAGCGACAGATCTGTGCGCTCCAGCAGCCATGACACTGCCTGCGACAACATTCCGATGGTGAGGTTCGCGACCGCGTTGGCGCGCGCGCCCAGCGTCGGCTCGAAGTCGCGGCGCAAATCCTCGATGAACATCTCATGCACGCGCACCATCAGATCGAGAAACGCCGGGCCGTGACCGAACACGATCCGAAACTGCTCGGGATGCTCCGCGGCCGCCTCGAGGATGGTGTCGATGGTGATGCGCAGTTTGTCTTCGACGCTCTCGATGCCGGCCTTCGCGGCATTCACCTCGGCGCGCAATTCGGCGGCGCCGGTCTCGATCAGCTCGATGAAGATTTCGTTCTTGGTTTTGAAGTGCAGGTAGAAGGTGCCGAGGCCCACGTCGGCTTCGGTCGCGATATCGGCGATGCGGGTCTGATGGTAGCCCTTGAGCGCGATGACGCGTTCGGCCGCCTCCAGCAAATCGACGCGGGTCTTCTCACGGCGGCGGTCGAAGCGATTGGGAGAGTCATGGATTTGTCGTGCGGAAGCCGTCATCAGGAGTGAGAAGCTAGTCGATCATGAATTGTGTGTCAATACCGATGATAGCCTCAATACTGAATATGTATTCATTAATCGAAAACACGACGCTGCAGCTTAAGAAAATTGGCGCTTGAAACCTTTAGCAGGCTGCGGAAAAACGAGGAGTTTTCCAGTCGGTCGGATATAGTGGAGCAGGAAGCGGTTGTAGGAGGAGGGGCGGTGATGCGCGGGATGGACCATCAGC
>Ga0210398_10003402_pt1 | contig 15263 bp, 17 predicted proteins | sample IncBWC4OmetaG_FD_161047 | JGI IMG/M metagenome (GOLD analysis project Ga0210398, IMG submission 161047) | Forest soil microbial communities from Barre Woods Harvard Forest LTER site, Petersham, Massachusetts, United States - Inc-BW-C-4-O | ecosystem: Environmental > Terrestrial > Soil >...
TGTCGACACCGCTCACCGTCTGCCTGATCGTGTTTGGCCGCTACGTGCCGCAAATGTCATTCCTGCACATTTTGCTGGGCGAAGAGGCAGAACTGGCTCCGGAGGCGCACTTCTACGAGCGCCTGCTGGCCACGGACCAGACTGAGGCACACAATATCGCCGATCGATTCCTCGAAAGCCGCGGGATTGTGGACCTCTACGATGAGGTAGTGATGCCGACGCTGATCATGACCGAGCAGGACAGGCACAAGGGTGTTCTGGATGACGTGCGCAGCTCGTACCTCTTCCAGAGCGCGACGGAATTAATTGCCGAGCTCACCGACTACAAATCTCCCCTGGCACTTGAGCCAGCGTGCGATCCGCGGGGCGCGTCGGCGCGAGCCAATCCCATTGTGTGTGTGCCGGCAAACGACCTGGCCGACGAGATCGCCGCCACTATGCTGGCTCAGTTGCTGGAGCAGTGCGGCCACAAGACTCTTCTGCTGCCCGGAAGTGCATTGTCTCCTGAGATCCTGACGCGACTGGCAGAGGAGGCGGGGACGATTCTATGCATATCCGCCGTGCCTCCCTTTGCCTTCGCTCACGCGCGTACGCTGGCATTGCGGCTGCGGCAGAGCGTTCCGGGCAACCGTATTCTGATCGGCCTGTGGAACACAACCGGAGACAAGGATGTGCTGCGCGAACGCTTCGGCCAGGCGCGTCCCGATTATGTCGTTGCGACCTTGCGCGAGGCTCTTGCTCAGATCAAGGAATGCGAGCAGGCGCAGGCAGCGGCCGTGCGCTGGACGCCAACCGCGGTCGAAGCGGCCACCGACTGACGGGCATCGAGCGCTAAAGTGGATGGATGGATCTCTACTGGAGCGGCATCGTTGGCTTCTTCTTCGGCTTCTTCCTGGGAGCAGGCTGCGCGCTGGCTCTGATGTACGCGATCTACTCGGGCGGATACAGGCGGGCAGTGGCTGACTCATTGCGCGAGGAGAAATCGGACCTGTACAGAAGATGGCTTCCGCACGCCAGAAAACAGTTGGAGCAAGAGCGGTTGAAGGCGGAGAGCGGCGTTACGCGCGCCGATTAATTCATCACCCGTTCGGGTGACGGAATTGACCCTGGGTGGCATCCAAGACAAGCAGAAGTAGCATGGTCAGTTGCGCAATTGCGCAGATACCTTGCCTTTGTCTTAGAAAATCAACCGTCGCAAATCGATCGTGGGGGGAAACGAATTGCAAGTTCTGTGTATGGCCACTGAAGAAGGTGGAGAAATCATCTGCAGCGTCTGCGGCCAGAGTTACAAGGTGTACTTTGAACGGCCGTCGCAGCCGGATCGCGTGCATGCGATCGCGATAGTGATGCAGACGCTCGCGAATCATCATTTGACCGATGACGCACCCTCCGCACACCCGCAGAGACCCTTCAATGTACCTGAGTGGTCAGGTCCTCCAGAGTGGTCGGCGGCAGCACTGCTCGGCGGGGCGCCACTGCGCGCCTGACCCGGATCTGGCGTTCCCCAGATCGCCACACGAGCCGATTAAATGTGCATGACCTCGGCTTCCTTGCGCTTGCCCATCTCTTCCATGCGACGGATCTCGTCGTCAGTAAGCTTCTGCATCTCTTCGAGAGCGCGCTTCTCTTCATCTTCCGAGATTTTCTTTTCTTTCGACGCCTTCTTGATGGCGTCATTGCCATCGCGGCGGATGTTGCGTATCGCGGTGCGATGCTCTTCGAGAACTCTATTCAGGTGCTTGACCACGTCACGACGGCGCTCCTCGGTCATCGGAGGCACGGGGACGCGGACCACCTTCCCGTCATTCTGAGGATTGAAGCCCAGGTCAGAAATGCGGAGCGCCTTTTCGATCTCGCTGATGATGCTTGTGTCCCACGGTTGGATGAGGATGAGGTTGGCGTCGGGCGTTGTGAGCTGGCCGACCTGATTCAGCGGCGTCGGAGTGCCGTAGTAATCAACCTTGACCTGGTCGAGCATCTGGATCGATGCGCGGCCAGTGCGCGTGGAGGCGAGATTTGCCTGAAAGTCATGCACAGCCTTGTCCATGCGCGACTTGAGCTGCTGGAAGTTTTCTTTAAGCGCGGGGATGCCCGCCATTACTGAGACTGCCATGGCTTTATCGTCCTTCTGGTGTTCAAGCTTTGTATTGTAATCGGGAGCGCCGGGTCTAGACCAACATGCGTAGGCTTCCGGCTGGGCCAGCCTGGGCCGAATCCGCTTGTTCGTGCGCGTGATAGGACGAGCGGACCAGCGGGCCGGACTCAACGTGGCGGAAACCCATCTTCAGCGTTTCATGCTTCATGAACTCGAACTCCGCGGGAGTGTAGTAGCGCGCCATGGGCAAATGGTCGCGCGAGGGACGCAGGTATTGGCCAATGGTGAGGACATCCACGCCGACGCGGGCGAGGTCGCGATAGACATCGAGGAGTTCATGCATCTCTTCGCCGAGGCCGACCATGACTCCAGACTTGGTGACGACGGTGGGGTCGAGCTGCTTGGAAAACTCAAGGAGGCGAAGGGTGCGCTCGTAGCGGGCTCCGGAGCGGACCGCGCGATAGAGACGTGGAACGGATTCGGTGTTGTGATTGAGGATCTCGGGGTGAGCGTCGACGACAATGCGAATGGCCCCTTCGTTGCCCTGAAAGTCGGGGATAAGGACTTCCACCTGGCAGCCAGGCGCCTGCTTGTGGATTTCGTCGATGACCATCGCAAATGCGCGAGCTCCGCCGAGAATATCATCGTCACGGTTGACGCTGGTGATAACGGCGAACTTGAGGCCGAGCGAGGCGACGGCCTCAGCCACGCGGCGCGGCTCGTCGAAGTCAATCGCGTCGGGACGGCCTTTTGGCACCGCACAGAATCCGCAGCGGCGCGTGCAGGTGTTGCCGAGCATCATGAAGGTGGCGGTGCGGTGGTTCCAGCATTCTCCGATATTGGGGCAATGTGCAGACTCGCAGACCGTGTGCAGGTTCAGATCGCGGGCGAGCTTCTTGAGGTTGTGATAGTTCTCGCCAACGGGAGCGCGGGCCTTGAGCCAGTCGGGCTTCGAGACCGGCCGCTTCGGGGAGAGGTCAATCTGGATAAGGTCTGTCTCGGCGAGGTTCGGAGCGGTAGCCATGAAAGTTCTATTGTAAATGGCGACTGGCCGTCGCAGGCGCACCGCTGCGCGCGGCCAATCCCGCTGGTCGCGGAATCAGTGAGGATGGGAGTGAAGGGCTACTTCGCGAAGAGGTCCGTGAGGCTGGTGAGCTTCAGCAGCTCGGCCACGCGAGGCGACAGGTTTACGAGCTCAAGCTTGACCAAACCTTTGTTGACGGCCGATACCTTGAGGCCGACCAATGCGCCAAGACCCGAGCTGTCGATGTGCTGCATATGGGCACAGTCAATGACGATCTTTTTGCCTCCGGCCTCGATCAGAGGTTTGACGAGTTTCTTGATCTCTTCTGTGTTGCCGCTCACGAGCCGACCGTGACATTTAATGGTTACCATCGGCAAATCAGCAAAATCGCCCGCCGACTCCTCAACATCAAAGTGAATTCCCAACTCTGGAGCCATTGATGGAATCTCCTCTAATTGAACGCCGTCAAGACTAATGCCCAATCGCAAGAAGAATTAATGAATTTATCGTGAATGAGCTGTGCACTCTCCCATTACTTCACTCGCTCGAGCACTTCGGGGCGAACGAGGTAGAGGAAGATCACCAGGTTCACCGCGACCATCACAACCATTGGCAGCTGGTGGAAGCGGAAGAGCACATAGACCCCGTAGCACATCGACAGGAAGGCGGCGCCAAGAGTGAGCGCCCATCCCCAGCGGCGCAGCTTGAGCAGCCCGTTGGAGGCGACGGCATAGATGACGCAGATGATGATGACTGCCGGAGGCAGATTATGGGTGATGACTCCGATGAGGCCGATGGCGCACAGGAGCAGCATCCAGATGCAGACAAAGGCCATACCGGGCAGCAAGTTGAGCTTTTTTGCCGGTTGCGGTTTGAGGCTTTGCGGGTCAGTCATATTGTTCAAGGCTAAAGCGTGTGCAGGTAGGCGAGCAGGTCATTGAGCTGCTGCTCGTCCAGGGAACCACTGAAGGCGGGCATCAGGTTGTGCCCGTGCAGGATAACGGCTGTGACGCGGTCGTCATTCGCGGGCGCGCCGCTGGGCAGGTATTTCTGTTTGTAGAGCGCCTGCAGGCCCGGACCGTGCAGCGAGCGGTCGGTGTTGGCATAGTGGCAGCGCGCACAGTGCGACGCGTAGACCTGGTGTCCGGTGGCTTCCTGCGGAGTGAGTTCGCTTAAAGGCTTCGAGGGTGGCAGCGGCGGCCCGCAGCCAGCAAGGAAAAGCGCTGCGGCTCCGGCAAGTAGGATCAGGCACTGAAAACGTGTCGGCAACTGGTTCCGAGGAGTGCACAAGGCTGATTTGATGATACTGAATCCCGGTGGTGACTAAAGTTAGACTCCGCGCAGAACCGGGATACCCGATACTCTTCCAATTAAGCCTTCAGACGCTTGGCACCCCCAACTGATCGCGACGGATGCGTTGCATGTTATGGGAGCGTCTCGCAAGCCCGGCTACATCCCTACACTTGATGGGTGGCGCGCGATCGCCATCCTTCTGGTAATCGGAGCGCATTGCTGTCCGGCTCTGCTGCGTACCGGGACCGCGGTGGGAAAGGGTCTTGCGGCCCTTTTCATACACGCCGGCTATGGCGTGGATGTCTTCTTTGCCATCAGCGGGTACCTGATAGGCACTTTGTTGCTGAAAGAAAAGAGCGCCAACGAAACGATCAGTCTTGGCAGGTTCTATACGCGGCGCGTTTTTCGCATTCTGCCACCCATCCTGGTGTATCTGGCCGCGATCTATACGCTGCATCGGTTCAATGTTCTGCCGATCCTCTCTACGTCGGAAATCATCGCCGTCCTCGCCTTCGTCAGAAATTACGCAGTGGGCGGGTGGTATACCGGGCATTTCTGGTCGCTGGCCATCGAAGAACAGTTCTACCTGGTGATTCCCTGCCTTTTGTCGATGCTGCGTTGGCGTGTTGCCCTGACAGTCGCCACCACGATCGCAATACTAAGCGCTATCGTCCGAGCAATCGAATATGGCCGGCACATGTTCTTCGTAGACACGATGCAGTTCCGCACTGAGAACCGCATCGATGCTTTGATGTGCGGCGTAATTCTTGCACTGTTGCTGCAGAAGGAAGAGGTGCGGGCATGGATGAAGCGACGGTTTTCGCTCTTAACGATGCTCCTTCTTTTGCTGGTGACGGCCGCGGGTGTACTGATACTGAATGCTCCGCCGGCACGACGGACAATTATCTCGATTGCTCTGCCTCTGCTAATAGCTCACACCGTCATTCACCCTGAGCGGTGGTGGACCCGCTGGCTCGAATATGCGCCGCTGCGGTGGATAGGCAGGCTTTCTTACAGTATCTACATCTGGCAAATGCTGTTCCTGGTTCCCAATGTGCGGCGCCTGGGATGGCTGCAAGGCTTTCCGCAGGCACTCCTCTTTATCTTGCTGATAGCAGCTCTTAGCTACTATTTCGTCGAGAAGCCGATGCTGCGCATCGGTCACAGGCTGGCGTCAGTAAGGACGGGCCGTCCCGAGCGATCAGCGCCGGTTGAGGAACAATTATCGGCTGACCAAGTTCTCTGAATGCTGCGCAGCACGCATCGGTGAGAGCGGCGCGTTGGTGATGAATCGTCAGGGCTTCTAATTTGCCGCAGTGATTGCGGCAACGATCTTGTCCAGAGCAACTCTTGCGGCATCGCCGGCGGGATTGTGGTTATTGCACAGGATGGAGAAGGCGACGGTACGGCCGCTGGCGGCAACGAGATATCCGCTCAAGGCGTTGACCTCGCCCAGTGTTCCCGTCTTGGCAAAGACCTTTCCCTTGTGCGCGGGTTCAGTGAAGCGGGCGGAGAGGGTGCCGTCGATGCCGCCGACAGGAAGACTGGCACGCCACGTTGCTCCCCAGGGCTGACGGCTGGCATAGGTGAGTAGGCGGGTCATCGCACGGGGCGTAACCATGTCCTGGGCGGAAAGTCCCGAGCCGTCGTAAAGAATGATGTCTCCGGGGTCAACCCCGGCGCCGATGAGGAACTGCCGGACCACCCTTACTCCCTGAGCGATCGATCCATCGCCACCTTCAAGGCGGCCGAGGATACGCAGGTACAACTCGGCGTGGAGATTCTGGCTGACCTTATTGGTGACGGTGATGTCCTGCTCGAAGGGCGGTGAGACGTGCGTAGCGAGAATGCGCAGGCCGGTGGTGGGCGGCTGGATGGTGCTGACGGTAAGCGGATGCAGAGCGAGCGGCTGCTCAACCTCAGCGTGGAAGTCCTGCGTGTCGACGGAGAGGCGGTGCTGCGCATGGGCGTTTCCTTTCACATCGATTCCCTTTGCGAGCAACATCTGGCGGAGTGCGATGGCGGCGTATTCGGCGGGGTCCTCAAGAGCGAGAGCAACGTGCAGACCGTTCTGGTTGGTCGTGCCGTAGACGCGAACGATCTTTGAGCCCGGCTGACGATCTATGCCCGGGGTGGCGGGTTGGGTACCCGCAAGCGGAGTAAGCGAACCTTCGAGCGAGTAATAGGGCGTATCAGGGTTCCACTCGGAAGGCAGGTTCGAAGGGATATTCAGATAGACGACGTTGTCATTAACGGTAAGAGCGGAGACCGGCGCTCCGTAGCTCCACTCGAGGTCGTCCCATCCCCACCCTGATCCGTAGCGCTCCCACGCAAACCAAGTATCATCGCCAAGGATATTTCCGTCGATCGATTTCACGCCAGCGGCAGCGACCTGGTCGGCGATGCTTTGCAGAGCCATGAGAGGCGGATTCGGGCGTTCTGTCTTCTGCTGGAAGGGATAGCTGCGCCCCGACATGGTCGGATCGCCGGCGCCGAGCAGGATGACATTGCCGTGGAGGTGTCCGGCAGAGTCCAGGACTCCGTCAGTAACGGCGTTGGTGGTCCAGGTAGTGTTCGGCGGCAGTAGTGCGAGCGCGGTGGAAGTGGTGAGCAGCTTAGCATTCGATGCGGGCTGGAAGAATTGAGCGTCGTTGAGGGAGTAGATCGGCGATCCATCAAGATCGACGACGGAGACTCCCCAGTGAGCGTGCGAAACCGCGGGATCGGAAACGATGCTGTTGATGGCGGCGGCGAGCGCGCCCGGCTTGGCCTTGTGTTTGGGCAACTCACGGTGCTGCGCCATGAGCGGTGTGGCGGCGAATAAAACGATGATGAAGAGGCGAAGGTGCTGGCGGGTTTTCATCCTTGGGCGGAGTGTAGCATTGAACATCGATGGCCTTTGCCCGACGCGACGAGCTTACCTGGCGCCTGCGCACGCGCAGCCTCAAGCTGGGCCGGCGCACGCTGATCATGGGAGTACTGAATGTGACTCCCGATTCGTTCTCGGATGGCAATCTCTTTTTGGATCCAAACGCCGCCGCAGCGCAGGCGCTGCGCATGATTGATGAAGGGGCGGATATAGTGGACGTCGGTGGCGAATCGACGCGACCAGGAAAGCACGAGCCGGTAAGCACAGAAGAAGAACAGCGACGAGTGCTGCCGGTGATCGAAGCTCTACTGCAGGCGAGGCCGGATGCGATCTTGTCGATCGATACCTACAAGGCTTCGACGGCACGACTGGCTGTTTGCGCCGGCGCGGAGATCGTCAACGACATCAGCGCGTTGAGTTGGGATCCTGAGATGGGAGAGACCTGCGCGGAACTGGCGTGTGGCGTGGTGATGATGCATACGCGCGGCAAGTCCGCGGAGTGGCGGAGTCTGCCTCAGCTGGCTCCGCATGAGGTGGTGCCGCTGGTGAAGTACGAGCTTGCCCTGAGCATGCGGACGGCGTTGGAGGCGGGCGTCGATCGCGACCGGATTGTGCTTGATCCGGGCTACGGTTTCGGCAAATCGTTCGACGAGAACTATCCGCTGCTGGCGCATCAGGACGAACTTGAGAGCCTGGGGCAGCCGATCCTGGCGGGAGTATCGAGAAAGTCGTTCCTGGGCAGAAGGCTCGCAGAGTTTTACGGCGGGGAGGAAGCTCCGGTGACCGCGCGCGCAAACGCGACCATCGCGGCGACGGTCGCGGCGATTCTGGCGGGAGCACATATTGTGCGGGTGCATGAGGTTCGTCCGGCTGCCGAGGCAGCGCGCATCGCGGACGCGATCTTGAGTGCCGTATGATGTCGGCACTATGAGAAAGTGCGCGATCGCCTTGTCTTGCAGCCTTGTCTTTGCCATTTTTGTGCTCGGCGCGGAACAATCCCTGCTTTCCGCACAAACAAGAAAGCCTGTCGCCACTGCTCGCAGCGGGGTTTATCCGATTCAGGAAGGCTACGTGGATGCGAACGGCGTTCTGATCTATTACACGACATTCGGACGGGGCGAGCCGCTGGTGATTGTGCACGGCGGACCAGGCGCATCACACGATTATTTTCTGCCGTATTTGTTGCCGCTGACGCGGACGAACAAGCTGGTATTTATCGACGAGCGTGGGTCAGGACGGTCGGAGAAGCTCGAGGATGTGAAGCAGTATACGGTCGAAAACATGGCCGACGATGTCGAGGCGGTGCGCGTTGCGCTGAATCTTGGAAAAATCAGCCTGCTGGGACACTCTTATGGGGGGGTGCTGGCAGAGGCCTATGCGCTGAAGTATCCCGAGCATCTGTCGCACCTGGTGCTGGCGAGCACGTTCGCGAGCACGAAGGAGATGAACCAGGTGCTGCAACGCATCAAGAACCAGTTGCCCAAGGACAAGCTGGCGCTGACGACTGCCTTCGAGAAGGCGGGCCTGTTCGGCAAGGGAGCGGCGTGGGAGCACGGACGCTATCCGTCACAATACGCGACTCTGGCCTGGGGTGACGGGTATTTTTCGCGGCTTTATGGTGCGCGGCCCGATCCGAATTACGATCCACAGGCACAGAACACATCGACGGCATGGGATTTGTATCGCGAGATGTGGGGATCGCATGGCGAATTTGTGATCGACGGCAACCTGACGAGCGTGGAGTATCTGGATAAGTTGCCGACGATCAAGGTGCCGACGCTGATTCTGGGGGGGGATCATGACGAGTGCGATCCTGCGTTGGCGAAGGAGATGAACGCAAAGATCAAGGGATCGAAGCTCGTGATTCTACCTAACAGCGGACACATGGCGTTCGTCGATCAGCCGAATCTGTGGAACAAGAGCGTGGCTGAGTTTGTGAGCGGGAGCGCATCGCCAGTTGCTGCCAAGGGCTCACGAAAGTAGGCTCAGCCTTTGCTGCGCGACTGGCTTGCTGTTCCGAGAAACGCGCTCTTTGCATGTCTTCCTGAGGCCTTCCAGCGCTTCACGATCTCGTAGACAATCACGGTGGCATAGGTGACGGAAACCCAGACGAAGACCTCTTCAATGGGGAGCCGCGCCCATGCGGTGACGCGCAGGCCGAGCATCGCGTCATCCTGAAAGTTCCACCAGCCATAGGGCAGAGCCAAGGTTACTTCCCAGAGAAGGCTGATGAGCAGGATCATGAACATGGTGAGGCTGAGGGCGCGCCAGTTGATGACCGGCCGCGCGCTGGGAAAGAGGATGCTGGACGGGAGAAGCGCGCCGATTACCAAAAACAGGAAATATTCGGGGAAACCGGGCAGCGTGGGAGCGAAGATTCTGCGATAGAGGAATGCGAACGCGATCAGCGCGGCCGCCATGAACAGGGACTCCGGATGGAAACGAAGGAGCCGGTCGAAGTCGGTACGGTCGTCTGCCGATCCCGGCACGGCATAGGCGGAGAGCCAGTATTCGTCGAGCCAGATGTAGAGCAGCAGGGTGGCGATGAAACCTGTGAAGTAAAAGATGTATTCCTCGACCGGCACCCAGTTTCGAAGCGCGGGCGCTTTGATTCCCAGAGTCGCGCCGACGTTGGGAAATAGAAAGAAGCGGGCGGCGAAGAGGAAATCGAGCAAGGCACCGAGTGGGAAGAGGATCCCGATGGTCCACCAGAAGGCCTTCCGCGAGATCTTTATTTCCTCGCGCGGGATGAACCAGAAGGCAATGACGATAATCGGAATAATGAAGAGAAGAAGACTGACGGTGTAGCCAAAGGGGGAGGGACTGGGCAAGATCGGGATACCGGGGCTCGATACGCGCGCCGTGTGCAGGGTGAAATAGGCCGGCACCGCGATCATCCCGAACATGGCGGCGACGACCCAGGAGCTCAGGCGCGGGGATGGCGCTCCCGGTCCGAAGCGTCGTTGGTTGTCGTTCTTTGCCATCGCAGGCCGCTTCTTCCCCCCAGAAAATGTAATCCACCCGGAGCATTTCGCAGTGGCTCTTGCTGCATCTTAGCTTTCGAGGATGAATCTGCTACGGACGAGAACGATGATGAGGCGAAAGTATAACGCGATCAATATTTTGCTGGCGGGAATTTGTCTTTTCGGAACTTGCGCCGCCGCGTCGGCGCAACAAGGTGACGAGAAGGAGCAGCGCATATTCGAGTTGACCAATCAGGATCGAACGGCGCAGGGTCTGCAGCCCTTGCGGTGGGACAAATCGCTCGCTGCCGCCGCCGCTGTACACGTCGACAAGATGAAGGACGAGAAGACGCTGTCGCATCAGTATCCGGGAGAGCAGGATTTGCAGGCGCGCGCGGCACAGGCGGGAGCGCACTTCCAGGCAATTGCCGAGAATATCGCCATGGGCCCGAGTCCGGAGGCGATCGAAAAACAGTGGATGAACTCGGTGCCGCACCGGCAGAACATTCTTGATCCGCAAATGAACGCTATCGGGATCGCGGTAATCGAGAAAAATGGATACCTGTACGCCGTCGAGGACTTTGCGAATGCCTCTGAAAGCCTCACCAAAGAACAGGTTGAGCAAAAGGTGGGTGACCTGCTTCGCCAGCAGAAGGTTGACCCGTCCGCTCCGCGCAACATCGGCGAAGAGGCGTGCGCGATGCAGGACGGAACGCCTCAGGACGCGTCACAGGCAGGCCAGGTGAAGGCGGTGATGCGTTTTCAGACTCCCGACCTAAATAAACTACCCGATCAGGTGGGGCAGCAGCTGAGCGGCGGACAATTCACAAAAGCCGCAGTGGGCGCTTGCGAGTCGCACGGAACATTTACGACGTATCGAGTAGCCGTGGTGCTTTATTGAAACGGGAAAAGGCGCGATTGCTCGCGCCTTTCCCGGAACTCAGAGGAAGAATCAGGCTGCAGCGGAGTTGCTCAGCGCGGCCTTCGCCTGCTCTACCAGAGCGGTAAATCCGGCTGCATCGTTCACTGCGATATCAGCGAGGATCTTGCGGTCCAGTTCGACGCCCGCGGCCTTGAGGCCGTGGATGAGCTGCGAATAGCTGATGCCATTAATCTTGGCGGCGGCGTTGATGCGCACGATCCAGAGAGAGCGGTACTGGCGCTTCTTCTGTTTGCGGCCGCTGTAGGCGAACTTGAGTCCGCGCTCGACGGCTTCCTGGGCTGCCTGGTAGAGCTTGGATTTGGTGAGGAAATATCCACTCGCGCGCTTGAGAATCTTTTTGCGGCGGTCATTGCGTTTTGTTCCGCGTTTTACACGGGGCATGGTTGGTTCTCCTTTTAGTCTTTCGTCATGCGGCTGGAGGCAGGATGCGCTCCCCCTTCGGGTTGCGCCGACCTCTTCACTCGCTTGCTTCCTGATCGCTCGGCTTTGAAGCCGGGGGCCTTACGGCCCTTGCACTCACGTGCAGATCAGGCGTAGGGAATCATGCGCGCAACCTTCTTGTAGTCGGCGTCGGAAACCAGCGTGCTGTGAGCCAGCTTGCGCTTGGTCTTCGTCTCCTTCGACGTGAGGATGTGGCGCATCTTCGACTGGCCGCGCAATATTTTGCCCGTGCCGGTCTTCTTGAAGCGCTTGGCTGCGCCCTTGTGTGTCTTCAGTTTGGGCATGGTTTTCCTGCTTGGAATCTGCTTGTTTACAGCATCTTCAAGTATACGGGATCGGGCGGGGATTGGCCAGCCTGAACCCCAAAGCTGACGCCACATGGCCGGCGGGAAAAACGTGTCTCAACCCAAGCCTTCGCCGTGCTATCCTCGGCTCGCCTATGCCAGACGCAATCACGGCTACACCATCTCAGGATGTCACGCTCGGCCGCCTTGACGACCAGCGCAGGTGGTACAGCGCCAGAAGCAGGCGGGCGCAGCGCCTCTATAAGTGGATCAAGGGGATAGAAATTGTCGCGGCCGCGCTGATCCCCTTCTTTTCCGGCCTGAAGTTCCCGCATTTCGCATTCGTGGTGGGAGTGTTGGGGGTGCTGATCACGATTCTTGAGGGCATCCTGCAACTGAACCAGTATCAGCAGGTCTGGACGATGTACCGCGCGACCTCGGAAGCGCTCACGCATGAGAAGTATCTCTTTCTCGCGTTGGCGGGTCCGTATGCCGCGGCTGCGGCTAACCCTCCCGTGCTGCTTGCCGAGCGCATTGAGACGATCATGTCGCAGGAGAACACGAAGTGGGTCTCGGTGCAGGAGCAGAGCAGCAAATCGGAGGGCGCGAAGGGTCAGGGTTGAGGCTGGCGCTCGAAAATGTATGAAAAATGGTTGGTTTTCGGCTCGGAGTTCGCATTCGGCCACCAGGTGTTATTCACCCGGACATTTAGTCTCCCGGCAACAGGCTGAATGATGAGAGTAACCGTCCTCTTCTGGCTGATCTCGACGGGGGTGTTTTGCGGGGTCCAGACTCCGGTCGCCTGTCCACCCTGGGGAGCAACAGTGCGGACGCCCCAGCTGCATTGGCCCTGAGGACATTTCCCGAGGGGTTCGACATTGTAGCCGGTCCCCGAGCGGTCGATCCGGAGGGCGGTGAGCGCGTCGGCGCCGTTCTGAATCTCGGTGTTACGCCAGGCGCCAGCGAGGACATTTGCCTGGTCAATGACCTGCCCGTGGACATCGGAATGGTTGTCGTGTTCGGGGGTCGGGTGCGGCCTGACTACGAAATATCCGATCACGGCCAACAGAAGCACCGCGACGGCGGCTCCGCCGGCAATCCAAGGCATACGGGAAACCGGGGCGGCGGCCGGCGCGGGTTCGTTCGAAACTGGAGGCGGTAGCTGGACGGGAACCGTGGCATGCACTGGCTGCGTCTCGGTGCTGCTTGAGGTGGTGACGTATTGCTTCAGCGCCTCGATCAGCAGCTGCACGTCGGAGTTCCAGCGGGCATGGAAGATCTCGACACTATTGCGGTAAGCGAAGTCCTTGATGTTGTCGGGCAGCTGCTCGGGATGGGGCATATGCGCATCGTGCACCAGAACCGGGATGACCGCGATATTGCGGGCCAGTGCCGAAGCGATTTCGAGCCGCACGAAGTCGTTGTCGTCATCGAGCCGGCGACGCCCATCGGTGCCGGTGATCGTAGCCCATTGCGATCCAATGATGGCCAGAAAAACGCCGCAGCCGGCGACGTTGTCGTCGATGGCTTTGCGGAAGTCGAGGCCCGGAGCGATTCCCGCGACATCCATGAAGACCGCATCATTGCCATAGGCTCGCACAAGATCGTCGTAGAGTCGGCCCGCCTCACCCTCCGCGTCATCGCGGCGGTAACTGATAAAGATCGAATGCTTCACCGGGGATTCATCCTCCGCCAACGCACAAACCAGTGATGTGCAGCCGTGGTAAGGATAGGCAAAGAAAGATGATTGGGCAACACACGAAGGTGCTGTGCTAGATCAAAAACAAAAGAGGCTGCCGGAATGGCAGCCTCTTCGTCCGAGTTTGAGCAGATTATTCTGTGACCGCGTCGACAAACGCCTTGAGCTTGCGTGAGCGCGAGGGATGGCGCAGCTTGCGGAGAGCCTTGGCCTCGATCTGCCGTATTCGCTCGCGGGTGACCTGGAAGCTCTGGCCGACCTCTTCGAGTGTGTGCTCGGAGCCGTCTTCAAGGCCGAAGCGCATCTTGATCACCCGCTCTTCGCGCGGCGTGAGCGTGCGCAGAACCTGCGAGGTGTACTCCTTCAGGTTCACGCTGATCACGGCGTCGGAGGGCGAGACAGCCTGACGGTCCTCGATGAAGTCGCCCAAGTGCGAATCTTCTTCTTCGCCGATCGGAGTTTCGAGCGAGATAGGTTCCTGCGCAATCTTGAGGACCTTGCGGACCTTCGCGACCGGGATGTCCATGCGCCGGGCGATCTCTTCCGAGGTAGGCTCGCGGCCAAGCTCCTGCACCAGCTGACGCGAGGTGCGGATGAGCTTGTTGATGGTCTCGATCATGTGCACCGGGATACGGATCGTCCTAGCCTGATCGGCAATGGCGCGGGTGATCGCCTGACGAATCCACCAGGTGGCGTAGGTCGAGAACTTGTAGCCGCGGCGGTACTCGAACTTGTCGACCGCCTTCATCAGGCCGATGTTGCCTTCCTGAATCAGGTCGAGGAACTGCAGGCCGCGATTGGTGTACTTCTTGGCGATGGAGACGACCAGACGCAGGTTGGCTTCGATAAGCTCCCGCTTCGCGTGCTCGGCGTCCATGTCGCCCTGGATCATCTCGCGCTGCGTGCGCTTGAGGTCGGCGATGGATACACCGGCATCCAGCTCCAGCTTTTCAAGATCGATCCTGCAGTTCTTCTGCTGGCGGCGATATTCCTTCTTTAGCTCCTCACTCTTCGACTGGTCGAACTTCTGATCGAGAGTGCGAATCTGCCGCTCGAGCGTGCGCATTACATCGACGGTCTTGTTGACCTTGTCGAGAAGGCGCTTGCGCTCCTGGTTGGTGTACTTGAGCTCGCGAACAATGCGAGATACCAGCACCTTCTCGCGGGCGATGGCCCAGCGCGTCTTGCGGTATTCGCGGGCCTTAGCCTTGGGATTGATGGTGGCAAGCTTTTCCTCGAGCGCTGCACCCTTCTTCTGGTGCTTCACCAGCGCGTCGATTCGGCCGACGGTCTGGCGGACACGGGCCTGCAACACCTCTTCAGTGATCTCTTCCTCGTCGAAGATTACCACTTCCTTGATGTTGCGCACGCCGCGCTTGAGGTCCTCGCCGAGGCCGACGATTTCGCGGATCACGATGGAGGAGCGCGAGATGGCCTTCATCACGCGCATCTGGCCGCGCTCGATACGCTTGGCGATTTCGACTTCGCCCTCGCGCGTGAGCAGAGGTACGGTTCCCATCTCGCGCAGATACATGCGGACGGGGTCGTTGGTTTTTTCGAGTGTGCCCGGGGTCAGGTCGAGCTCTACATCCTCGCCCTCTTCGCCTTCACTCTCAAAGGCGTCCCCGCCGATCTTCGGACCACCCTCGAGC
>Ga0210398_10003403_pt1 | contig 15262 bp, 14 predicted proteins | sample IncBWC4OmetaG_FD_161047 | JGI IMG/M metagenome (GOLD analysis project Ga0210398, IMG submission 161047) | Forest soil microbial communities from Barre Woods Harvard Forest LTER site, Petersham, Massachusetts, United States - Inc-BW-C-4-O | ecosystem: Environmental > Terrestrial > Soil >...
TGAAGACCTCGCGGGGAACGGTGGGATTCCTGTTTCTGGGCCGTAGAGATGACGTTGCGTTTGCCGCGCAAGACCTCGATTTCTTGAAACGGGTGGCCTCGGAGATGGCGCTGGCAGTGGAAGGCAGTACCATCCAGAGCGCTCTGGTCCGGGAAAAGGAGAGGCTACGGGTTCTCCAGGAAATCGACACCACCCTTTTGTCCAGTCTGGATCTCCAGCAGCTCCTTCCGGCGGTTTCCGCGTTCCTGCGGAAGGCGCTTCCTCACGACCATGTTGCGGTCTGCCTCTATGACGCGAGCGCGAACGCTTTGCGCAGCCATGCCAACACCTCGGACCTGAAGCGAAAAATCCTTCCGGAGACCGGGCTGTTGGGGCTGGATGACACGCTTGCAGGTCAGACGTTTGTCGAGGGCAAGAGCAAAGTTCTGATGCACGCGGACCTGGTGCATGTGCCTTTCCGGCTCACAAAAACGGCTCTCGAACTGGGGGTGCGGTCCTCCTGCTTTATTCCGATGCTCACGGCGAAAGGCCCTCTGGGAGTGTTGACTCTTTCGAGCCATAGCGACCATGCTTTCGACGCGGAAGATGTTGGCTTTCTTGAGCAGGTGGCAGCGGCCCTGGCGCATTCGCTGGGAAATGCGCTGGCCCACAAAGCCTTGCGGATGGAGGAAGAACGGCTGCGGGTGTTGCTGAAAACGGGCTCCAGCTTGGCCTCGAATCTTGACATCCGGCAGGTCTTCCCTTCGATTTCGGCGCATGTGCGTCACGTTACGCATCACGAATTCGCCAGCCTGCTGGTTCTTGATGACAGTTGCGGGCTATTTCGCCAGTACGCCACGGATTTCCCTCTCGCGAAGGGTAGCCTTCCGCCGGACGTCACCGAACCAGTGGACAACAGTCCCGCGGGGAAAGCCCTGAGATTGGGCGAGCCGCTGATTTTCACGAAAGAGGAAATCGCAGCCTTCGGCATCGATGCTACTACGTACCTGATCGAGGAGGGCATCCTGAGCCTGTGCTGTATTCCCTTGACCACTTCCAAGGACATGCTGGGGACGTTGAACTTCGGAAGCACCCGGCCGAATGCCTTCCAGGCGGAAAATTTGGAACTGTTCAGCCAGATTGCGGCACAGGTTGCGGGCGCCTTGGAGAACGAACGCGCCTACCGGGAGATCGAGCAGCTCAAGAATCGCCTGGCCGCGGAAAAGCAATACCTCGAGGGTGAAATCCGCACGGAATTGAATTTCGACGAAATCATCGGCGACAGCCCGGCTCTGAAGAAGGCTTTGGACCCCGTCCCGATCGTTGCCGACAGCGATGCGACTGTGCTCATTCTGGGAGAAACAGGAACTGGAAAAGAACTGGTGGCTCGCGCCATCCACCGCATGAGCCGGCGCAAGGAGCGGAATTTCATCAAGGTGAATTGCGCCGCCATTCCGACTGGACTACTGGAAAGCGAGCTCTTTGGCCACGAGAAAGGCGCGTTCACCGGGGCGGTCCGCCAGAAGATCGGACGCATGGAACTGGCGGACCATGGGACCCTGTTTCTGGATGAAGTGGGAGAGATTCCCCTGGAGCTGCAACCCAAGCTGTTGCGGGTGCTGCAGGATCACGAGTTCGAGCGGCTGGGAGGCACGCGAACCATCAAAGTGGACCTGCGCCTGGTGGCGGCCACCAATTGTGATCTCGCAAAAGACGTTGCGGAGCGCCAGTTTCGCAGCGATCTTTTCTACCGCCTGAACGTGTTTCCCATCCATATGCCCAGTCTGCGGGAGAGGCGTCAGGATATCCCCATGCTCGTGAGCCACTTTGTGCGCCACTATGCGCTTCGCATGGACCGCCACATCGAGACCGTTCCCGCCGAAACCATGAACGCACTCACCAACTGGCATTGGCCGGGGAACGTGCGCGAGCTGGAAAATTTTATCGAGAGATCGGTGATTCTCAGCGACGACACGGTGTTGCGGGCGCCGCTGGCCGAACTTGAAATCGAGATGCAGGAGGGCGGTTCCTCCGACCACACCCTCGACACCGCCGAGCGTCTGCATATTATCGGAGTATTGCGGGAAACCGGCGGTCTGCTCTCCGGCCCCACCGGCGCAGCCCACAGGCTTGGGTTGAAGCGAACCACGCTGCAATCGAAGATGCAGCGCCTGCGGATCGCTCGCGAGGACTACCTTGGGCCAAAGCAGAGCTGAGGTCTCCGTTTTTTTGGAGGGAAGGCGCTTCCGAACTCAGAGTCCGAACAGTTCGCGCAGACGCTTGGTCTGGGCCCGACTGACGGGCACCTCGGTCTGCTTCTTGTCGTCCATACGCAACTGGTAGGAACTCTTGAACCAGGGCACCACTTCGCGAATGCGGTTGATATTCACCAGAAACGAACGGTGGGCGCGCCAGAAGAGGTTGGGATCGAGACTGTCGAGCAATTCCTCGAGAGTCCGGCAATTCGAATGGCCTTCGATTCCGGAGAGGCCTGCGGTCACCACGGTGATTACACCGTCCTCGATCGAGGCATAGCAGATTTCCCGTTGATCTACCAGGAGCATGCGACCGACCGACTTGAGCAGAATCTTCGAAAGCTGCGGCTTCTGCATTTCCAGCATGCGGACCAGGTTGTCGATTTTTTCGGCAGGCAGAATGCCGGACTCCTGCTTGGTGCGGGCTCGTTGCACGGACTGCGCGACCCGCTTCTTGTCGAACGGCTTCAGCAGGTAATCGACGGCATTGACTTCAAAAGCCTTCACGGCATACTGGTCGAACGCCGTGGCGAAGACAATTTTCGGCAGCGGGACTTTCTTATCCAGCAACTTCTTGATGACGCCGAAGCCGTCGAGGCCGGGCATTTGCACGTCGAGGAAAACCAGGTCGGGATTATGCTCTTTGATGAGGCTGACAGCCTCCAGGCCGTTCTTGCCCTGTGCGACAACGTCTACGTCGCCGCCATTCTTGAGCAGGTAAGCGAGCTCGTCGCGGGCGAGCTGTTCGTCGTCCACGATTACGGCGGATAAGGACATTCCAACTCCGGCTAGCCAAAAGGACGGCTTAGACAAGTATACTGCGTTTGCTCGGGCCAGAGCGGGCGGACGGAGCTTACAGACCCTGGTTCGAACGCAGCGCGTCCGCCTATTGCTGCTGGTGGGGCTGCATCATGGCTCCCATGTCCATCTTGGTGTAACCGGCCGGGGCTTCGAACAGGCTGGCAGGTTGCGAGCCTTCTTGAAGGTTGCGCAGTTCTCCGCTGTTGTTTTTCCCCTGCCATTTCAGCGGAAAACGCACCTTGGCGTCGAGCCAGACGCGCGTGACATCGCCGCTCGAGTTGGTGGCCTCGTACTCCACTGCACTGCGGCCGTTCACGGTATCGGTACCCACCTTGTGGCAAGTGCCCGCCTGAATGTGCGATATTTTCTGCCAGTCGCCGCACGCATCTTGCACGTCCCCGGCCGCAAAGAAGGAATACGTCTGCCGCGGTCCCTGCGCCTGAATGGACATTTCCATATACATGCGCTGCTGGGGCATCAGGACGGTCGAGGTCTGCGTGGCAAAATTCACGATGACCGCTCCACCGCCGTGAGGGCCGCTGGCCTGGGGCTCGATTCGCATTTTGGCTTTTGCGAAGTAGAGTTTGGCGGTGGTTGGCGAGCCGGGCTTTTGCAAGTCGACAACCTCGGCAGAAAACTCGGCCTGGGCCAGTACGAGGCTCGCGGCAAGCACGACCGCGAAGAAACCTGAGATGCGAATGATCGCTCGGAGCATGATCATTTCCTTCACTCCTGGAATCGGTAGGTTGCGCCGGCACAGCGCAGGAAGCATAGCAGAATTTCCGTCCTAAACCGAGGAGAGGAACCAAACTCTCAACCGAGATCATCATCCGCAGCATCAGCAGCAATGCGCGGGCTGAACGATCAGGTTGCGGTTTGTCTCTTGGGCTTGGCGAAATCCTGCGCGATCCACTTCGACAGGAAAGAGCTTTTATGGCCTTCGAAGCCCAGGTTGCGGTAAAGCTCGAGTGCGTTCGTGTTGTGGTGCATCACTTCCAGGTGTAGCGCGGTGACGTTCAGCTTGCGGGCGGCGTCTTCGAGCACGGCCATGGTCTTGCGTCCCCAGCCGCGGCCGCGGTAGTCGGGGAGCAGATAAAACTCGTCGACGAAGGCGTCGCGTCCCAGCCATTCCAGGCTGTAGCCGAAGCAGAGAACGATATAGCCGATGGGGAGCTCGCGTGTTTTTTCGTTCTTCTCGGATTCGTTTGTATGGACGAGGATGAGCCAGACGCGACCGAGATTCGGATCGCGCAACAGAGCGATCAAGGCGGCCCGGGCTTTCTGCTCGTCGAAGGCGTGGCCATCGAAGGCGTAGTAGTCGCGCATGAACGGGAGCAGAATTTCAGCGTCGAATTCTGTCGCCACACGGAACGACGGGTCGGTGATCGATGGGTCGGAGTTCACGCGACGTTCTCTAACGCCAGCGCCATACCCAGGCCTCCGCTGACGCAGAGCGTGGCGACGCCGCGTTTGGTGTTGCGCTTGAGCATTTCGTGCAGCAAGGTCACGGTGATGCGAGCGCCGGTGCAGCCGATGGGATGGCCGAGGGCGATGGCTCCGCCGTTGACGTTGAGCTTGTCGCGGTTGAAATTTAATTCGCGGTCGCAAGCGAGAACCTGCGCGGCGAAGGCTTCATTCAGTTCGATCAGGCCGAAATCGTGCAGCTTGAAGTTGTATTTTTCTTCCAGCTTGCGGAGGGCCGGGACGGGGCCGATGCCCATGATACGTGGATCGACTCCGACGGAAGCGACGGCGCTGATTCGCGCGAGTGGCTTCCGGTCGTTGCGCTTCACAAAGTTTTCGCTGGCGACGATCACGGCGGCGGCGCCGTCGGTGATGCCGGAGGAATTTCCCGCGGTGATGGTGCCGGCTTTCGAAAACACGGGCGCGAGCTTTCCGAGTTTTTCAAGACTTGCGTCGGAAAACGGATGCTCGTCGCGGCTCAACCCGGTCGCGCCTTTCTTGCCTGCGATGGTTACGGGCACGAGTTCTTCGTTGAAGCGTCCGGCGGCAAGGGCGCGAGCGGCGCGGGTTTGCGACAGGAGCGCATATTCATCCTGCTCATCACGCGAAATCTTGTACTGCTCGACCAGCACTTCAGCGGTTTCGCCCATCACCATTTTTGCCAGGGGACAAAAGAAGCCGTCGCGATACATACCGTCGACCAGATCCTGATTGCCCAGGCGAAAGCCCCAGCGGGCGTCGAGATAATAAGGAACCCGCGACATTGATTCCGAGCCGCCGGCGAGAATGCAACTGGCATCGCCGACGAGGATGGACTGATACGCCAGCGCGATCGACTTCATGCCCGAGGCGCACGCTTTATTTACGGTGAACGCGGGCGCTTCTGGCGGGACACCGCTGCGGATGGAAATCTGCCGCGCGGGATTGGGACCGCCTCCAGCCTGGCGAGCGTTGCCGAAGATGGTTTCGTCAATCTGATCGGGCTGCACTCCGGCGCGCTCGATGGCTGCTTTCGCGGCAACCATGCCCATGTCGGCGGCGGTGAGCGAGGCCAGCGATCCGCCGAACTTGCCGATGGGCGTGCGCACCGCGGAGAGAATATAGACAGCCTGCAAAACTCGCACCTCCGAACGGTTGAGTCTAGCAGGATCACGGCTTGTGGATGGTCAAGTCGCGGCGCGCGTTCTCGAGAAACGCATGGGCCGAGGAAGGCGATTCCTTGTCCAACTCCACACCATCTTTGCGGACCGGAACCGTGGATCCTTCCGGCAATGCCTCGCCGTAGATGATCATGAGTTCCGTGCGGTGGTCCGCCGTTGGGAGATAGAACATTCGAACTCGAATTGCTCGCTGGGGAAATGCCAAATGATGCTGGGCGAGCAGGCGTTCGATGGCGGCGCCATCGGAAGCCTGATCATCGGCCTGCAACGCCGCGTAGTCGAGCCAACTCTTCACGTCGTAGACGAATTGCAGGCCGCCGATGTCCGTGGTCCGATCCGCTGGGTAATCATAGGTGAGAGCGTTCGTAGGCAAGAAATGCTCAAACTGCACCCAGTAGAAGCGCTGCACCACGCCACCGTTTTTTGCGTTGACGAAAAGATGCTGTTCCGCATCCGCGTTCCCGAAGAGGTTGACAACCTGCCCGCCCACGTAGCGGAAGTCCTTGCCGAAGGTCAGCTCGGCGGCCGGGAACTCATTGGAGGTGATGGTCTGACCCTTCACCTGACGCTGCAAAGACTTCCCGACTGCGGCGGGTTGGCTCTGGGGAAACGCGATCAACGAAACTAGAATTAGCGGGATGAGTCTGGTCATTATGCCACCTCGCGAAGAGTCTGGCAGTTGCGGCGTCGTTGCGATTGCATCAGCGATTCCAGCGATCGGATGTTGGACGACTTAAGGGCGCCATGGTAAGCCCGCGTGGTGTTTTCTCTTCGGCAAACGTACAATCGTGTTCCTGAAAGGACGGTGCGTATGGTCTTGGGCATGAGTTTGTCGACATTTACCCTGGTTCACGTGTTGATAAGCCTGGTGGGGATCGCCTCTGGATTACTCGTGCTGTACGGGCTGATCAAGGGGAAGCGGTTCGACGGTGCGACTGCGCTCTTCCTGGTGACCACCGTCTTCACCAGCCTGACCGGGTTCCTGTTTCCTTTCACGCATCTGCTGCCATCGCATGTTGTAGGCATGATTTCGCTGGTGGCGCTGGCGGTTGCGATCCTGGCACGGTATCCGCTTCATCTGGAAGGCGCATGGCGCTCGATCTACGTGGTCTCCGCCGTGCTTGCGCTCTATTTGAATGCTTTCGTCCTGGTGGTGCAGTCGTTCCTGAAGATAGCGGCGGTGCACGCGTTGGCTCCGACGCAGAAAGAGCCGCCATTCCTGATCGTGCAACTGATCGTGCTGGCGATTTTCGTGGTGCTGGGTATTTTCGCGGTGAAGGGATTCCGCGGCGCGCCGGCCGCTGCGCAGGCGGGATGGAAGAACTCCAAGGCGGCGTAACTGGCTTTGGGTGACGCCCCATTTTAGGCTGTGTGCAATCGAGCCGTGGAAAGCGCTGGCGGGCTGATCCCGCCCCGATTCCCCATGTTATAATCTTTTATTCTCAGTTGTTTAGCAGGAGGGCTGTATCGATAAGCGTTTTATCCGCACCAACGATCGCATCCGGGCGCGCGAAATCCGCGTGATTGACGACGAAGGGGCGCAGGTCGGAATCTTGCCGCCCTTTGAAGCGCTCAAGATGGCCCGAGCCAAAAATCTGGACCTGGTTGAGATTTCACCTACCGCGCAGCCTCCCGTGTGCCGGATTATGGACTACGGGAAGTATCTGTATCAGCAGGAAAAGAAAGAGCGCGAGGCCAAGAAGCATCAGAAAACGATTACGGTGAAAGAGGTCAAGTTCCGCATCAATGTGGACGACCACGATTACGAGACCAAGAAAAACCACGTGCTGCGTTTTCTGGACGAAGGCGACAAGGTAAAGGCGACGATCTTTTTCCGCGGGCGCGAGATGACCCGCACCGGGCTGGGACGACAGATTCTTGAGCGCCTGATCAAGGACGTGGAGCCGCACAGCATTGTGGAGTTCCGTCCGCGGCAAGAAGGCAATACGCTGCACGCGATTCTGGCGCCGAAGAAGACGGCGGTCGAACGGGAGAAGGAACGAGAGAAAGAAGCCAAGCAAAAGGCGAAGCAGGAAAAGCAACTGCTGCAGGAGAAAGAGAAACAGCCGGCGCCGGCCGCAGCCGCGGCGGTGGCTCCCAATCCCACTCCGCAGGCGTAAGCCAGACGCGCCGCTTTTCGCGATACTCCAGAGTGTGAACACCAGAGTGTCAATTTCAGAGTGTGAATTTCAGATTTTGAATTTTCTGAGAGCTGACGGCGGAAAGCTGACAGCTGATTTTGAGGACTTATGCCGAAATTGAAAACCCACAAAGGCGCCGCCAAGCGCTTCAAGAAAACTGCAACCGGGAAGGTGAAGCGGGGACGTTCGCACCTGCGTCACATCCTGACTTCCAAAGGCACCAAGCGCAAGCGCAAGCTGCGTCACGGTGGCTTGGTGAGTGACGGAGATCTGGCCAAGGTGTTGCGCATGATCCCGTACCAGTGAGAACGATTGCTGATTGTTGATGAGACGATTGTTGATGGAGAACCATTGCTTCAAGGATTTTCAATCAGCAATCAAAAAATCAACAATCAACAATGAGTTCGAGCGTGTGAAGAGGTCAGAGACCGCCGCAGGGCGAATCTTCCTTACCTCCAGCCGCCAGTAACTAGAAACTAAAAAGGAGAATTCCATGCCTCGTGTAAAACGCGGAACCAAACGCCGCGCGAAACGCAAAAAGATATTAGACCGCGCCAGCGGATACTTTCTTACTAAATCAAAACTCTACCGCTCGGCGAAAGAAGCCGTTGAACGCGGCCTGAAGTTCGCCTATTCCGGGCGCAAGCAGCGCAAGCGGCAATACCGCTCGCTGTGGATCGTGCGCATCGGCGCTGCTGCCAAGCTGAACGGGCTGAGCTACAACCAGTTCATTCACGGCCTGAAGCTGGCGACCGTTGAGCTCGACCGCAAGATTCTTGCCGATCTAGCGGTGAAAGATCCGGGCGGATTTTCGAGCTTGGCCCAGCAGGCCAAGGACGCGATCAAGGGTGCGGCAGTGGAAGCCAAAGCCTAGCGCTCAGCTTTCAGCCATCAGCTGTCAGTTCGTTGGCCCGGCGATTCGGGAAGGGCACGGCTTCAGCCGTGCCGTCCAGCTTTCTTAATTAAATATCTTGTCATTCTGAGCGAAGCGAAGAACCTCTGCATTCCCCCGGGAGTTGCCTAGGTCCTTCGCGCAAGGGGCGCTCAGGATGACAACGCCTTGCATGGTGATCGTGGCTTACATCGTTCCTAAATTGGCGGACTATTCGGCGGCGGCTCTGGACCTAGCGGTGTCGCACCTGCTCGCGGCGCTGAAGGAAGAGGCGGACCACGCCTGGAGCAGCGAGACCGCTTGGAAGGCTTTCCGAGATCGTTGGATTGGTCGAAAAAGCGGACAGCTTACCCAGGTGAACGATCTTTGGCTTAAAGCGGCCCCGAAGGACGCCAAGCGCGAGGTTGGTCGCCGGGTCAACGAGATTAGGATGGAGGTCGAGCACGCGGTCGAGAAGACTGAGGGGCTCTACCTCGACTTGGAGACTACGACGCAGGCTCCCGGATCAATGGAGTCCGTTGACATCACCCTGCCTGGCATCCGCCGGCCCATCGGGGCGGAGCATCCTGTTATGCGGACTTCGCGGGAGATGGTCGCAGTGTTCCAGAAGCTGGGTTACTCGGTTGCGGATGGTCCGGTGATTGAGACGGACTACTACAATTTTGAGGCACTGAATTTTCCGCCGAACCATCCCGCACGCGACACGCAGGATACGTTGTTCATCGCCGGGCAGCAGGCGAAGCCACTGCGCGAGCGTTTGCTGCTGCGCACGCACACTTCTCCGGTGCAGATTCGCACCATGGAGAAGATGCGGCCGCCGATCCGCATCGTGATTCCGGGGACCGTGCACCGCAACGATCCGCCCGATGCCAGCCACTCGCCCATGTTCCATCAGATTGAAGGGCTGGCGGTCGATACCAACATCACGTTCGGCGATTTGAAGGGCACGCTCGATCACGCCATGAAGGAATTTTTCGGTTCGAGCGTGAAGACGAGTTTCCGCCCGTCGTTCTTTCCCTTTACCGAGCCGAGTGCGGAGATGTTTGTGAGCTGTTTCATCTGCGGCGGCAGCGGTCGTCGCGGGTCCGACCCGTGCCGTCCCTGCAAGCAGACGGGATGGATCGAGATTCTCGGCTGTGGCATGGTCGACCCCAACGTGTTCGAATTTGTGAAAGACAACGGATACGATCCCAAGAACATCTCAGGTTTCGCCTTCGGGATGGGCGCAGACCGCATCGCGCTGCTGAAGTACGGGGTGGAAGATCTGCAACTGTTTTTCCAGGGAGACGTCAGGTTCTTGCAACAATTCTCCTAGATAGCCTCTGATCGGGTTTCGCTAGAAGCTATCAGCGAGAAGCTGATTTCATGAAACTCTCACCACAGTGGATTCGCGAATTCGTCGATCTTTCCGTCAATGACCATCGACTGGCGGAGGATCTGACGTCTGTCGGGATCGCGGCCGAAGGCATCAATGGATCGGGGGCCGACACCGTTTTCGAAATGGAGATCGGCACGAACCGTCCTGACGCGATGAACCACTACGGCGTGGCGCGGGAGGCGGCCGCGGTTTACGATCTGGCGCTCAAGCAGCTGACACCTCTCGGCGGGAAATCCCCACTTCTCGCTAAGGAGGCGAGAAATGGGGCACCCAGAGCTTCACACGACCCCTTTCCTGTCATGATTGAAGAGCCGGAACTTTGCCCGCGGTTTACGGGGCGGGTGATTCGCGACACGCGCATCAAGCCTTCGCCGGAAAAAATTGCTAACCGGCTTCGGCTGCTCGACCAGCGGCCGATCAGCAATGCTGTGGATGCCACGAACTATGTTCTCTGGGAAATAGGTAAACCCACGCACGTCTACGATCAGGATTTGCTCGCAGGCGGGCGGCTGATCGTACGCAAGGCGAGAAACGGCGAGAAACTGAAAACTCTGGACGGAGTGGAACGGACGCTCAGTTCCGAAGACCTGGTGGTTGCCGACGCGAAGAAGCCGGTCGGATTGGCCGGCGTGATGGGTGGCTTCGACACCATGATCACCGAGAAGACAAGGAACATCGTGATCGAATCGGCGTGGTGGGATCCCGTGACCGTGCGGAAAATGTCGCGGCGTCACGGCCTGCACACCGACGCTTCGCACCGTTTCGAGCGAGGCGCGGATTTCGAGTCGACAATAGTGTCGTGCGATATGGTGGCCGGGATGATTCTCGAATCGGGTGGCGGCGAACTCTCGGGCGACGTGGTGGACGCGGTTGCAAGAAAAATGGATCAGGCCCTCATCGTGCTGCGCGTGGCAGAAGTCTGGAGGATTCTGGGGAGCAAGCTGAAAGAGGCGGAGATGCTCCGCATCCTGAAAAGGCTGGGCTTCGAATGCGTTCCCGCAGGATTGACGGGCGGGCAGTTCGACGTGAAGGTGCCCAGCTGGCGGCTGGATGTGGAGCGCGAGATTGACCTGATCGAAGAGATCGCCCGCCTGCATGGCTACGACCAGTTTGACAATACGCTGCCGGCTTACAGCGGAGCGGTGTTGGAATTGCCGCATGCGGCTGCCGATGCCGCCGTGCGCAAACGGGCGCTGGCGCTGGGCTACAACGAGGCGATCTCGCTGACCTTTATTTCGCACGCCGACGCGGAGAAGTTTTCCATCTCGGCCGCGGGGGCGAAAGTGCTGGAGTTGGAGAATCCACAGAGCGAGGAAGCTTCCGTCCTGCGCACGTCGTTGGTGCCGGGCATGCTCGATATGCTGGCTTGGAATCTGAACCGGGACTCGGAAGATGTGCGGCTGTTCGAAATGGCTCAGGTCTATGAGTCGGTAGACGGCGAGCGGGCGGAGCCGAAGCGAGCCTGCCTGGGCGCAACCGTGGCCGCGGTCAAGGGGTCGATGCCGGCGGGAGCAATTCTGGATTTGAGCAAAGACGCAAGCAAGGGCGAGCACGCGGTGGCGACCGAGGCGTTTCGCGCGTTCAAGGGGGATGTGGAAAATCTACTGGCGCCCTTTGCTGGCAAGAATTTGAGTTTTGACCGCCAGACCGCAGAATATTTTCATCCCGGCCGGTCGGCGCGGGCTCTGCTGGATGGCGCGCCGGTGGCGCAGTTTGGGCAGATTCATCCCGACGTGGCCGGGGCGCGGAAATTGCGGCAGGACGTTTTTCTGGCCGAGCTGGATCTGGAAAATCTTTACCGGCGCGGACTGCGGGAGCCGCTATCCGCGCCGCTGCCGAAGTACCCGGCTGTAGAGCGGGATTTTTCGTTCATCTTTGCGGATGCGGTTTCGTTCGAAGTGATGCGGAAGGCTGCGGCTGCTGTCGGGGTAAACGAACTGCGCGAGTTCAAGCCGGTCGAGATGTTTCGCAGCGGGTCGATTGGCGCCGGAAAATATTCGATTCTGCTGCGCGCGAAATTTCAATCGAGCGAGCGGACTCTGCGCGAGGAAGAAGTGGCGCAGTGGTCGGCGAAGATGGTGGCGGCGCTCCAAGGGCTGGGGGGAACACAGCGGGTGTAACGAGGCTTCGGCGGGAGCTTCTGCCGCCCTGATCAACCTGGTGACGGCGGCCGAACGGCAAGTCATGTCCTCCTGTGCAAAAGATGGCGCGGGGCCCCCTTGCGCGACGCGGCCGAGGCGAGTACGATGATTGTGTTCTCATTTGGCCTCGTTCCCGCGCAGGCCTTCCGCGCCCAGGAATTCCGAAACGGCGCGACGGATCCGAAACGGCAAAAACCGACGCATAAACTTAGGTTTCGTTGCGAGCAAGTATTCGTTTTCAAGGCTTGAACTTTATTCCGCAAGCGCGTCCAACCGAAGCTCGGCGGTGCACAGAGGCCCTGCGCAGAGCCAGCGAATTCGCGGTTCTGTGCTAGCGGCAGCAGACGGTTGCAAAACTTTTCGACGCAGAAGTCCGGAAATTCGAATGACGCTGTAGAACTTGAGAGGAATATGAACGCAGGACCGGGTAAGCCCTCCGGTGGCGGAGGAAGAAATAGAAGGCGGCGCGGACGCCGTCCAAACAATCAACGGGGACAGCGGCCGGGACAGGGCCAAGCTCGCGGCCAGAACCCAGATGGAATTTACACCGCGCCCATGGACCACAGCTACCGGGCCGCCCAGGCCGGAGGCAACAACGGACAAAAGCCGCGGCAGAGGCCGGGTTTCGGGTCGACCTATCCGGTGGTTGAGCCGGAGCCTTTACCGATCCGCGAAGACGCGAACTCGCGAATTTTTGCGTTCGTCGACGACTTGTTTTTCGCGGCGAAAATCCAGGAGACCGCGCGCAAGATGAACGTCAAGGTCGAGTTCGTGAAGAGCGACAAAGAGCTGATGGACCGCATGGAGCAGAACGGCGAAGAAAAGCCGTCGCTGATCATCTTCGATTTGAATCACAACAGCGTGAAGCCGCTCACGCTGATTCCCAAACTCAAGACCAAGCTGAAGAAGGGAACGTCGATCATCGGCTTTCTCTCGCACGTGCAGGGAGACCTCAAGCAGAAGGCGCACGAAGTGGGCTGCGATATGGTATTGCCGCGCTCGGCGTTCTCGCAGAACCTGCCGCAACTGCTGCGCCGACATGGCGCGCCAGAAGAAGAAAGTCCCACCGTTCAGTAGTCGGGCGGGCTTCGGCTGCTTAGCGAACGAACATCTCCACCAATACGCTCGAAACCTCGTGAGCGGCCCTGGAAGTAATAACGCCGAGCCTGCGAACCAGCCGTTGCCGGTCAATGGCGCGCGATTGATCCAAGGCGACCTGCCCAGCTTTCCCTCGGAAGACCATGTTCACGCGCGTGGGATAGTTGCGCAGCGTTGTGGTCATCGGAGCCACCAGCGTCGTTTGCAGGGGATTCATTCATTTCGTTGGGGGAGACTACCAAACAAGGGCGGGTCTTCTTAATCTCGGAACCTTGCAAGGGGTCGAGCGCAATCAGCCAAACCTCGTCCCGCCGAGGATGGCTCACCACCTCCACTCCTCCCTGTCGAACACGTTCGCCGGAACTTGGGTCAGTAGCAGGCCGTCATCGGCCGAGCCGGAGCGGCGAAGGCCTGCCTCCATCCGCTGCGGGCCGCGCAAGGAGGCGCAATCACTAGGCCGGCTGGCGTGACGCGGAGTTCGACGACATCACCGAGGCCACACTGGGCAATCAGAGGCTTGGGGATGCGAATGCCTCGCGAATTGCCGATGCGAGTAAGTCGCGCTTTCATGGGATTTCCGCCTGGAATTACATTGTAATTACGGCTCTGAGCGAGAATCTGTAACGACTGCTGATGGAATGGGCATTTTCCTTTAGTGGGATTCTGGATACACTCGGCAGCATGGGAGAGATGGACTGGAGCAAAGTACTGGGTTGGCCGGGGTATCGAGTCTACCGACACGAGATCAATGAGCAGGCAAAAACGCTGAAGTTGTGGGTACGGCGCAAGCGAGGAAACCGGAAACTGATTTGCTCGGGCTGTGGGCGGAAGCTGAGCGATGCCTATGACAGCTACGAGCGCGAGGTGAGAGATCTCCCGTGTTTCGAGTTTCGGACGACGGTAGTGATCGAACTGTATCGAGTGCGCTGTCCGGACTGCGGGGTGAAGACGGAGAAGGTACCGCAGTTACCGAGCAAGGCGCCGTTCAGCAAACGCTTCGAAGAGGCGGTGGGGTTGGCCTGTGAGAGCGCGGCGGTGCGACGAGTAGCGCGACAGTTTGGCTTGGCCAGCAGCACGGTGCGAGCCATCGACGTGCGCTATCTGAGTCGCTGGTCGGAGGGGCGAAGGAAGCCGGCGTTACGCCAGATGGGAGTGGACGAGATCCATCTGGGGAAGAAACAAAAATTCCTCACGGTGGTGAGCAATCTGGAGACGGGAGAACCGCTGTGGTTTGGACGGGAGCGGAAGAAACAGACGCTGGACGAGTTCTTCGCGAAACACCTGAGTGCGTTTCAACGAAGTGCGATTCGAGCCGCGTGCGTGGACATGTGGGAACCGTTTCGGCAAAGCCTGGAGCAGTGGGTGCCGGAGTGCCGGATCATCTACGACAAGTTTCATATTCTGCAGCATGCCAGCCAAGCGGTGGACGAAGTGCGGCGGGCCGAGTTCTTCCGCAAAGGAGGAGCAGCACGGGATCTGGTACGGGGGAAGCGCTGGTTGCTTTTGACCAGTTGGCTCCATCTGGATCGCGGCAAGCGGCGTCAGTTGAACGCCCTGTTTGCTCTGAACCGGCGGATTCTCAAAGCCTACCTTCTTAAAGAGAGCCTCTCGCACTTGTGGGACTACAGCTACGAAGGGGCCATGTTGAATTACCTGCAGAAATGGATCGACCAGCTGCGCTGGCAACGGCTGAAACCGATGGAGAAACTAGCCCACATGTTGCTGGATCATCTCGAGGGTATTTTGAACTATTGCCGGACGAAGGTACCGATGGGTGTGGTGGAAGCCGTCAACGGCAACATCAAAGCTCTGCTCCGCCGCGGCCGCGGTTATCGAGACATGAACTATCTGCTGCTGAAGGCGCAGCGCTTGGCCGCCACCAAGACCGAATTCGTCGCTTTTCAGAAAGCCGCGTAGAATGCGCACTCTTACAGATTGTTGTGTAGAACCGAT
>Ga0210398_10003404_pt1 | contig 15259 bp, 12 predicted proteins | sample IncBWC4OmetaG_FD_161047 | JGI IMG/M metagenome (GOLD analysis project Ga0210398, IMG submission 161047) | Forest soil microbial communities from Barre Woods Harvard Forest LTER site, Petersham, Massachusetts, United States - Inc-BW-C-4-O | ecosystem: Environmental > Terrestrial > Soil >...
CCGAGTCCACTTCCTCTTCGTAGAAGTCGGCGATTTTCTGCAACATGTTGTCCATGGCACCGGTAGCTTCGCCGACCCCGATCATCTGCGTCACCATATTGGGAAACACACCGCACTCCCGCAGCGGATCCACGATGGTCCGGCCTTCTTCGATGGCCTTTCGCACTTTCATCAAGGCTTCTTCGAGAACGGCGTTGCCCGAGGTCCTGGCGGTGATGGCCAAGCCTTCCAGAATCGGCACGCCCGAGGTAATCAGAGTTCCCAAGGTTCGGGTGAAGCGACCTACCGCAATCTTGCGCAGAAGGCTTCCGATAACCGGCATCTTGAGCAGCACCTTATCGAAGTAATAACGGCCACGCGGGTGCTTGCGGATCTGTTTCAGGCCAAAGACCATTCCAACCACACCGCCGATGAAGACCCACCAGAAGCTCTGCACGAACGCGCTCAATCCCATGACAATACGAGTGGGGAGAGGAAGCGAAACCCCCAAGCCGACAAACAGATTGGAGAAGATGGGCACCACCCACTTGAGCAGCGCGCCGACGATCAGGGTTGCGATGCTGACGACTCCGACGGGATAAATCAACGCCGATTTCACGGCCGCTTTCAGACGCACAGCCTTCTCCACGTAGGTGGCCAAACGCTGCAGAATGACGTCCAAAATACCGCCGGTTTCACCGGCTTCAATCATGTTGGTGGTGAGGTCGTCGAAGACGGCGGGATACTGCCGCATGGCGTCGGCTAGCGTGGCGCCACCTTCCACCGTAGTGCGCACGCCGGTAAGCGTCTTTTGGAAAGACTGGCTCTCCTGGTTGGCCGCTAGAATTTCCAGACACTGAACCAGCGGCAAGCCGGCATCGATCATGACCGAGAACTGACGGAAAAAGATCGCGATGTCCTTGACCTTGACCTTGCCGGATCCGAAGGTGGGCATGGAAAATTCCTTGCCCTTTTCGCGAATTGCGCCCGGAGTAATTCGTTCGCGGCGCAGTTGTTGTCCCAGCGCCTGTTTGTTCGGCGCGTTCCGTTCCCCGGAAATTTTTTGTCCGGAAGCATCCTTGCCGGAAAATGTGAAAACTGGCATGTGAACCTCTCCTCCGCTGGTCGTGGCTGACTGCTAAACGTTCCCTGCTTGAGCCCGCTGTGGTCTTGCCGGCCGTACATCGCTCTTGCTTATGCGCCCTAGCCTTTGGAATGAGCTCCTTTGGCCATCGACGAGCCCGGCGTGGTTCCCCGGCTCATCAAACTGGCGCCACGGTTGATCATTTCCTGTAGTTCTTCTTGATTACTGGAGCGCGCCAGGCAGGTCTCCAGCGAGACTAGCTTCTGGAAATAGGCTGTGGCTAAGGCCTGATTGAACGTCTGCATGCCGAACTTATCCTGCCCGGACTGCATGGCCGAATAGACCTGGTGAATCTTGTCTTCGCGAATCAGGTTGCGGACCGCGGGGTTGGGAATCAGGATTTCCATGATCATGGCGCGGCCCTTGCCGTTTATGGTGGGCAGCAGGGTTTGGCACATTACGCCTTCCAGCACCAGTGAAAGCTGAGCCCGAATCTGCGGCTGCTGATGGGCCGGAAACACATCGATGATGCGATTAATGGTGGACGTCGCCGAATTGGTGTGCAAGGTACCAAAGGTCAAGTGGCCGGTTTCCGCAATTCGCAGTGCCGACTCGATGGTTTCCAGGTCGCGCATTTCGCCGATCAGTACGACGTCGGGATCTTCACGAAGAGCGGCACGCAAGGCGTCAGTGAAGCTCTTGGTATCGGCGTGGAGTTCGCGCTGGTTGACCAGGCAGTTCTTGTTCATGTGCACGAACTCGATAGGATCTTCAATGGTCAGAATGTGGTCGTGACGCTCGCTGTTGATCTTGTCGATCATGGCCGCCAAGGTGGTCGATTTACCGGAACCAGTGGGTCCGGTCACGAGCACCAGGCCGCGCGGTTTATCGCAAAGTTTGCTGACCACCGCGGGCAGGCCGAGCTGGTTGAAAGACTTGATCTCGAATGGAATCAAACGAAAGACGGCAGCCGTAGCCCCCCGCTGGTTGAAGACGTTGGCGCGGAATCGAGCCAAGCCCTTCAAGCCGAAGGAAAAGTCGAGCTCCAAACTTTCTTCGAAGCGATGCTTCTGCGAGTCCGTCATGACGCTATAGGCGAGTTGCTTGGTCTCGGCCGGCGTCATTTGCGGCAAATCGAGCGGCACCAGATGTCCGTGCACCCGGATCTGAGGCGGCGAATTGGTGGTGATGTGAAGATCGCTGCCACTCATCTCCAGCATTCTTTTGAGCAGATCGCTTAACGACAACCCCATATCTATTTCCTTCCTCTCGATCGCCGATCAAGTCGATGGCGAATCGTTATAACGCGAATCAGTGAATGGTTTCGCGGGCGACTTCTTCGAGCGTGGTCATACCCGCCGCAACTTTGATCAATCCACTCCGGCGCAGGGTGATCATGCCCTGTTCGATCGCCTTCTTTTTGAGTTCCAACGCCGATGCGCCCACCAGAACCAGTTCTCTGATCTCGTCATCCACTTCCATGACTTCATACAAACCGCAGCGGCCCTTATAGCCGGTGTTGTTGCAGATGCCGCAGCCTTTGCCTTTTTGAATCTTGACGGTCTTGGCTTCTTCGGGGCTGTATCCCTCTTCAACCAAGGTCTGCACTGGAACCTCGACGACCTCGGCACAGTCTTTGCAAATTCTCCGCACCAGGCGCTGGGCGCAAATCAAATGCACCGAGGTCGCCACCAGAAACGGCTCAATGCCCATGTTCATAAGTCGGGTGATGGTTTCCGGAGCGCCGTTCGTGTGTAGGGTGGAAAGCACAAGGTGGCCCGTGAGAGCGGCCTTGATGGCGATTTCCGCGGTTTCGAAGTCACGAATTTCGCCCACCAGAATGATGTTGGGATCTTGCCGCAAGAAGGAACGTAGAGCAGCGGCAAAATTCAATCCGATCTGCTCCTTCATCTGGACCTGGTTGACGCCGCCCAACTGGAATTCGACGGGATCCTCGGCGGTCATGATGTTGGTATCGGGCTGGTTGAGGCGCGAGATGGCGGAATACAGAGTGTTGGTTTTTCCTGAACCCGTGGGACCGGTGACCAAGACCATGCCGTAAGGTTTGAGAATGGCTTTCTCGAACTTGACCAGCGATTCGGGCTCGAAACCCAGCTTGGTCATATCCAGACGCAGGTTTTCTTTGTCGAGCAACCGCAGCACGATCTTCTCGCCCCACAGCGTGGGCAGCGTGCTGACGCGGAAGTCGAGCTGCTTCTTGCGGCCGCCGATATTCATTTTCAACATGATGCGGCCGTCTTGCGGCAGGCGCTTTTCGCTGATGTCCAGCTTCGCCATGATTTTGAGGCGAGAAGTGATTGCGTCCTTGAGCTTGATCGGCGGCGACATGATCGATTGCAGCACGCCATCAATACGAAAGCGCACGCGAAACTCTTTTTCGTAGGGCTCGATGTGAATGTCGCTGGCCCCGCGCTTGACCGCGTCGGTGAGGACCAGATTCACAAGTTTGACCACCGGAGCTTCGTCGGCAGCCTTCTCCAGCTGCGAGAGCTCCATCTGCTGCTCTTCCGCCTGCAGTTCGACGTCGCTTTCGTTCAGCTCCGACATCGACTGCATTACGGTTTCGAGGTCTTCTTCGTTGCCTTTGGGACCGCCGTAGGATTTTTCGATGCCTGCGAGAATGGAACTTTCCGAAGCCACCACTGGCTCGATGTTGAAGCCAGTCATAAACTTGATGTCGTCCATCGCAAAGACGTTGGTGGGATCGACCATGGCGATGGTGAGCGACGCGCCTACACGGCTCAAGGGAAGAATCTGATAGCGCTTGGCGGTTTCAAAGGGAATCAGCTTGACGACCGCCGGATCGATTTCAAAGTAAGATAAATTGATGGCGGGGACGCCATACTGGCGAGAGAGGAAGTTCGTGACGTCTTCGTCCGTGAGGAAGCCGAGCTTCACCAAGGCAGAGCCCAGGCGGCAATTCTGCTCCTTCTGGGCTTTAGTCGCTTGTTCCAACTGCTCTGGGGTAATGATCTTCTCTTTGACGAGAAGGTCACCCAGCCGTTGAGACATACGTCGATCTCCTATCCACCGAGTGGAACGATGCCTGGCAACATCACCGGCATTTTGCACCAAGCGCCGCTTACGCTAATGGGAGAAGAGCAGCGTCTAGGTGTTGACACAAATTGTCAACGCAAGTCGATTACCTTACCAGTTACCGTAGTACTTGGACGTATCGCCGCATTTCAGCCGTCAGGAACGGGATTACAAAACCCGCGCCAGATGAGCCTTTTGCGTGATAGTTGAGGCGGCGCAGGGCTGCGGTACATGCACTTCGGTAAGGAAGGCGAGGCGCCTACCCGAGCTGCGCAGGCCCGTCTACCATCCGGGTGGATGCAATCATGAGGGACACCGCATTTGCGGAGTCGACGAAAAAGAGCATCACATTCGGAGCTGCTACTGCGCGCCGTTTTGCGCCTGGGGGCCACAGAGAGCCAACACCGATGCGAGAGATACTTGTGTCATTAGCACCGCCGCCTGCCGTGGTGCTGCAGAACGCTATGTCTGCCGCCGAACAAGTGTGACTACTCCTGCGTCGGAGCCAGCACCAGCTTGAGGTTGTAAGCGCCGCCCTCATTAATGAGAACGGCGGAGAAGGCACCCCCGGTATAAACGAATTGACTGAAGATGGAAGTTACGCAATTTGCTCCAGTGCCGCCGATAGTCTGGCATCGCAGAACGCCGGACACATCCCCGGCAACCCCCGTCGCCTATACCAATCGTGCCCGCACCGATACGGGATAAGCCTGTATCTACTGTAGCGTTTCAGCAGCCGTGCTTGACCAACTACGCACTGCCGGGCCTGGCAGAGCCATGCTGCCAGTTGTGTGATTGAATACCGCTGTGTCGCCAGCACCGCCAGTCAGGTTTTTGGGGAGAAGAGGATATTTCTGCAATCGCTGCGAACATCACCCGGCTCACGGCGGTCTTCGTCGAGGTTCACATCACCGAGCTTGACGTTTCTTTGCCGCTCGATTCGAACGGAGTTGTTCAGCAAGAGACAGGGGATCTGACTGGTCAGGCGGAGATTCATCGCAGTATCGTCAGAGCATGCCTGAACTGCCTCGGCTGTACCGCAATCCAGACTTGGGGTTTCACCGACAAGCGCTCCTGGATCGGTTCTCACCCGCCCGGCGCTCGCGGGCAGGCGCCATCATGCGATCGGGCCTACCAGCCCAAGGCAAGGTATCGGGCGGTGTTGGAGGAGATGGTGGCGGGGCCCTCAGCTTCGCTAGCTGGCTTACCCCAAATCCGGCGCACCCCTATTGCACTTCGCGCATCCGGCATGCTTCTCCGGTATCGATCAGCATCTATAATGAAAGCGCGTGGGGCAAAACGGTACAAGCCGGGCTGGGAAGAACGCCAAACGCAAGCGGGCGATTGTCCTGCTCGCGATCGCTGTTTTTCTTTTGTTTGCCATCCTGGTTTCGCAAACCGCGTTCAACCAAACGATATTGCGCCCTGATACCAACCAGCAGGTCGTCGTTTTTTATGCGCTCTCGTTGTTGATTTCTCTTCTGTTTGTCGCGCTCACCTTCGTGTTGGCGCGCAATCTGCTCAAGTTGTTTGCCGAACGTCGTTTGGGAGTTCTGGGGTCGAAGTTCCGCACGCGTATGGTGGTCGGAGCTTTGTTGCTCTCGTTTGTTCCCGTCATGGTGATGTACTGGTTCGCTTACGGCCTGATGAACCGCTCTATTGATAAGTGGTTCTCTACGCCAGTGGAAGAGGTTCGCGCGGATACAGATGCGATGGCTTCGCTGCTGGCGAACTACGCGGCCCAGAACGCGCGTTCGGAAGCCATATCTATCGCGGCCGCTCCCGAAACGCAGCGAGCTTTCGAAGGTCATGGGTTCGGCGCAGCGGTCGAGGAATTTCGCATACACGAACCCACTCTGCAAGGCGGATTTACCGTCGCCTTACAAGACGGGGTCGCGGAGGCTAGCCTCGGCGCTCCTGCCCCCTGGGAAATCTTGCAGGAGAAACTGCCACTCGCACAAGCGGCCGCTGGACAACCCGCCAGTTTTACCTGGGGGCAAACCGAATACACACTGGGCAGCGCACCGGTGGGACAGGATGGCTTGATTCTGGTGGCCATACCGCTACCGGCAGAGTTTTCGAAGACGGTGCAGCAGATTGAAGCCAGCCAGCTGCGTTATCTTCAACTCAGCCGGGAGCGCAAGCATGTGCGGCAGACTTACATGGGGCTGCTGCTCTTATTGACCATGATGGTGCTGTTCGTGACCACATGGCTGGCGCTGTTTCTCTCGAAACTGGTGACGCGTCCACTGGCTGCATTGGCCGAAGCCACGCAAGAAATCTCTCGCGGGCGATTGGATTACCGCATCGACGTGAGCGCGGCCGATGAGATTGGAGACCTGGTCCGCTCCTTCAACCGCATGGCGGAAGAACTGGAAACCAGCCGGCGGCAGATTGAAGCTTCCAGCCGCGACGCGAGCGCTGCCAATGCCGAGCTTGACCAGCGCCGCCGCCAGATGGAGACCATCCTCGAGAGCATTCCAACCGGAGTGTTGTCGCTCGATGCCAGCCGGATTGTCACCCACGCGAATCAAGCTTTGCAGCGGATTCTTCACCCCGAGGGATATGCGGAGGGGAGACACATCCTGCGCGGGGCGCATTTGGCGGACGTGTTTCCACCGGAGGTGCTCGAGGATCTGGAACCGTTGCTCCGCCGCGCCGACCGTTTGGGAATGACAACCAGTCAGATGGAGATGCCGCTGCAACGCACGCCCTTGAACGTAGCGGTCACGGTCGCCATCCTGCGCCATCAGGACGCGCAGTCGGGATACGTGATCGTGTTCGAAGATCTCTCCGATCTCTTGAAGGCCCAAAAACAGGCGGCGTGGCGCGAGGTGGCGCGCCGGGTTGCGCATGAGATCAAGAATCCTCTCACTCCCATCGCGCTATCCGCGGAACGCATTCAGCGCCATCTGGAGCGTGCCCGGACTCCCGACAAGGCCTCGATTGAGATCGTCCGATCGTGTGCCCAAACGATTGCCGGTGCGGTGGAAACGGTTCGGCGGTTGGTAGACGAGTTCTCCTCTTTGGCTCGCTTTCCCGCATCCACTCCGCATCCGGCGGATATCAATGACGTCATCGAGAATGCGCTCTCCATGTTCAACGGAAGAATGGAGGGCATCGATCTGCATAAGTCTCTGGCTCACGACCTGCCCAAGGTTATGGCGGACGCGGAGGCGATCAAGCGAGCTATCGCCAACCTGGTGGACAATGCCGCCGAAGCTATGCAAGATTCTCTGGTGCGTGAGATTCAGATTTCCACTTCGCTGGTGGCCAGCCGTGACGCTGTGGAGATCACGGTCGCCGACACGGGGCATGGCGTAACCCGCGAGCTGAAGGAAAAACTCTTTCTGCCTTATTTCTCCACCCGGAAACGAGGCACTGGGCTTGGATTGGCGATCGTGAGTCGAGTCGTCGAAGAGCATCACGGATCGATTCGTGTCGAGGAAAATCGGCCGGTCGGAGCGCGCTTCATCGTAGAATTGCCAGTTGTCCCCGAACCTGCCTTCACCGCTCCGACAACCCAGCATGCATAAAATTCTGGTAGTGGATGACGAAACCGGCATTCGCGAATCGCTGCAGGGGGTACTGGCAGACGAAGGCTACGAAACCGCTTCCGTGGAAAGTGGTGAAGAATGCCTGCGATTGTTGCGGCGCGACCATAGTTACGAAGTGGTTGTGCTGGATATATGGCTGCCCGGCATCGATGGCCTGGAGACGCTGGAAAAAATCCGCGAGCTCGATAACGCGCCGGAAGTCATCATGATCTCCGGACACGGCACCATCGAAACCGCGGTGCGCGCCACCAAACTCGGCGCCTATGACTTCCTGGAAAAACCGCTGTCCATCGACAAGACGCTAATCCTGGTCAAGAACGCAATCGAATCCAAGAAATTACGGCATGAGAACGTCGACCTTCGAAAACAGTTGCACACCAAGAGCGTGATCGTTGGCGACAGCATCCCCATGAAAGCGTTGCGCCAGCAGATTGGCCTGATGGCGCCCACGAACGGACGGGTTCTGATCTACGGTGAATCCGGAACCGGAAAAGAACTGGTGGCTCACGCCATTCACGCCCAAAGCCTGCGCAAAGATGAGACTTTCGTCGAAGTAAATTGCGCGGCGATTCCTGAGGACCTGATCGAGAGCGAACTTTTCGGCCACTACAAAGGATCGTTTCCGGGAGCTGCCGTCGACAAGGAGGGAAAGTTTCAAAAGGCAAATGGCGGAACGCTATTCCTCGATGAAGTGGGCGACATGAGTCTGAAAACCCAATCCAAGGTGCTGCGCACGCTCGACGAGCAACGGGTTGCGCCGCTGGGCAGCGACGAGACCATCACCGTGGACGCCCGCATCATCGCCTCGACAAACAAAGATCTGGAAGAGGAAATCTCGATTGGGAATTTTCGCGAGGATTTGTTTTACCGGCTGAACGTGATTCCGTTCTTCGTGCCTCCGCTGCGCGACCGGAAGGAAGATATTCCGTTGCTGGCGCGCCAGTTCTTGAAAGACCTGGCGGCAACGTATGGGCGACGTCCGCGCGAGATCACGGATGACGCCGTCGAGGGGTTGATGCGTTATTCCTGGCCGGGAAATGTTCGCGAACTGCGCAACGTCATCGAACGCATCGTGATCATGAACCCGATGATCACACGCTTGGACCGCAAACATCTGCCCCCGCTGGTTTACCGCGATGGCCACCGCCGCGCCGCGCGCAACGACTTCTCCACGCTGCACCAGGCTCGGGACGCCTACGAGCGGGATTTTATTCTGAAGAAGCTCGACGAGAACCACGGGAACGTCACCCGCGCGGCCGAAGCGCTGGGACTGGAGCGGAGCCATCTTTATCGAAAGATGAAGACGCTTGGCATCGTGGTGAACGAGTAAAGCCCGCAGACCGGCTCTAGCGTTTTACCATGCGGATTTCGGTGCCGTTCTTTCTGAACTCCACCTTGTCCATCAGTTGGTTGATCAGAAAAATCCCGCGCCCGTGATTGGAATAGACATTCTCTCCCACCGTGCAACTGGGGATCACCTCGGGGGTAAAACCGGCACCCGGATCTCGCACGATGATCAGGATGCCCGCTTCCTGGTCGCTGCTCACCAGGCACTCCACCGTCTTGCTGGGATCTTCCTTAGCTCCGTGAATGACGGCATTGGCCAGCGCTTCCTGGAGAGCCAACTCGATGGCGTCTTCTTTGCCGTCGACCCCATTCATCTGACGGACTACGGCCATCACTTCCTGTACCACCGGGTCCACGGCTTTTCGGTCCGCGGAAAGCGTGACTCGCAAAATCAAAGCCAGCTTCTCGGGATCAAAGTCTTTTTCAGGGAGAGGTGGTTCGGAAGAATCCGACGATGGCATGGATTGGCTCGTTGTTAGGATTCGGTTTGGCGCTGCTATTTATTGATTCTAGCTGCTAAAGCGCAGAACGACAATCGAAGCCGTCTTTCGATGTCTTTCGATAGCGCGGCCGGCGCCAGGCGGATCGGCTCGGCGGTTCATTGTCGCCCGCTTCTGCCGGGGGCGGAGGCTTTGTGCGGTAGTTCGAGGCGTCCATCCCTGAGATGTTCGAGTTGCCTCCGCCAGTCGAGCTCTTCTACAAAACCCCGCGACTCACGCCAGTTAGGCTGGACCTTTACGTAGAGTTCAAGAAACACTTTTGTGCCCAGCCTGCGCTCGATCTGGAGACGCGCTGACGTACCGATTCGTTTCAGCCTCTCGCCCTTTTTGCCGATCAAAATACCTTTCTGCCCCTCGCGTTCGCAATAGATGGTCGCGGAAATGCGGGTCAATCTGGCACCCTCTTCGAAGTTTTCAACAATCACGGTGGTGGCGTAAGGGAGTTCTTCCTGGGTCTCGAGCAGCACCCGCTCGCGAACCATCTCCCCGGCCATAAAGCGCACGGGCTGGTCGGTGACCTGATCTTCCGGGAACAACGGAGGCCCCACCGGCAATGCGGCGGTAACCTGCTTCAACAATATCTCCAGGCCATCCCTCTTTAACGCAGAGATGGGGATGATGTCATGAAAGGGGTGGAGCTTTTTGTATTCCTCGATCAACGGCAGCAGCTTAGCCTTGCCTCCCTTCAACAGGTCAACCTTGTTAAGGATGAGGCAGACCTTTGTAGATGAGTGTTTCAGCATTTGGATGGCGAACTCATCGCGCCGATCCAGTTTGCGCATCGCATCCATGATCAGCAGAACGACGTCCGAGCCTTCCAGAGCTTCCCGCACCTCAACCATCATCTTGCGTCCGAGCGAGCTGTCGGGCTTATGCACACCCGGAGTATCAATCAGAACAATTTGTGCGCCGCTCTGGCCTTTGCTCTTGGGAAGGTTGACGATGCCCTGGATCCGGTTGCGGGTGGTTTGCGGCTTGGGCGAGATGATGGCGAGTTTTTCGCCGACGAGCGCGTTGAGCAGCGTGGATTTGCCGGCGTTCGGGCGGCCGAGGATGCAAACAAAACCTGAGCGGAAGGGCATAAGATCGGGCTTCGGCTTGCGGATTTCACCGAGTCCCCAACCTGAAGCGTCAGAGGGCGAAACCCCAACTCGACTATATCAGTCCGGGCTTTTAGAAGAAGTGATGCCTGAGAGATTCGCTCGAGCCCGACAGCCGAAGCCCGCTGTTATATGAGTTTCAACTGCCGCGGCTGCACCGCGGTAATCCTTACGCGTTCCACTCTGCGATCCGTCGAATCCAGGACCTCGAAGCGCAGGCCATCATCGTCCACCGTCTCGCCCTTCTGCGGAATGTGCCCCGCCAACTCGCTGACCAGGCCGGCGACCGTCGCCGATTCCCGGCCTTCCGGTTTCGTCCCGAACAGTTCCGCAAGCCGGTCCACGTCCATGCCTCCGGAAACGATGTACGAATCAGGATTTTCTCTGACGATTTCCGGTTTCTCGTGCTCGTCCCGGATTTCGCCAACGATCTCTTCCACCAGGTCTTCGATCGTAACCAGCCCGGCCACGCCGCCATATTCATCGACCACGATCGCCATACGGATGTTATTTTTCTGCATTTCCCGGAGAAGATCGCTGCCCAGTTTGCTCTCGGGCACGAAATATACGTCCCGGCGCATCAGGGTTTCGAGGGTTTTGGAAGCTTCGCTGTCCGGCACTTGCAGCACGTCCTGGGCGTAGACGATGCCCTTGATGCTGTGAATGCTTCCCGCGTAGACCGGCACGCGGGAATAGTGCTTGGTGCGCAGTAGTTCGATGAATCGCTCGACCGTGGTTTCCATCGGTACGGCAAACATCTCCGGTCGTGGCTTCATGGCCTCGCGCACCGTCTTGCCGCTGAACTCGACCACGGATTGGATCAAATCCCGATCGCCTTCCTGGATAATGCCTTCCTCCTGCCCGGCTTCGATCAAAGCGTCCACCGCCTCGGACGCACTCTCCGGCTCCTCGCGGGTATTCTCGCGGGTGAGCGATACCACCGATTGCAAGAAACCCAGAACGATGGTTACCGGCAGCACCAGGTAGATCAGGATTCGCAAGAGCCATACCCAGCGGATGAGCCAGGCGCCGTTGGTGCGCGAGAAAAACAGGAATGGTAGAAATTGATTGAATACGATAACGATCACAATCAGGCTGATGGCGGCTTGTGCGATTTCGTAAACGCTCCAGCGCTGGTCACTGAAAAGCGCGAAGCCCAGCAGCAAGGCAATGGTCGCGGTGGTCAACTGCTTCAGCACCGCCATCGAGAGCGATGCCCGGGAGCGGCTTACCCCCAGGCCGGGTTCAACCCCTTGCTCGAAGACGTCGATATTGTCCTGAAACTCGCGGGAAAGAAATTTGCCGATTTCCTGGTAGACACGATCGACGTAGGAGGCCAGCGCCAACAGCCCCAGCAGCGGGACAAGCGCAAGTGCGACGGCCCAATTCATAAGGTTCTACGCTGTGCGCGGGAGGGGCGAGCGCGCAGCGATTGGCGATCGACAGGCTGGCCAGCCAGCGCTCCTGTCCTCTCGATCAACCCCACCTTCAAGTTCATTCGCTGTCGCAATCGTGTCTCCTCGCGGGCCATCTCCCCATTATCCCGATCGTGATCGAATCCGGCTAGATGAAGAATACCGTGCAATACCAGGGTTTTTATCTCTTCCGCCGCCGAGTGGCCCAGGCGACTGGCATTCTCACGCGCGATGTCAGCCGAAATCGCAACCTCGCCGGCAATGCGTTTTGCCGGGCGCACCCCCAGCTGCGACGCGGGAAATGACAATACGTCGGTGGCCTTGTCTTTTCCGCGGAATTGACGGTTGAGAGAACGCAATTCCTGGCTATTTGTCACCAAAACGTTCACGGTGTCCCGTATCCGGACCGCCCGCCTTGCCCGCAGCACAAAGCGCCCGAGGGTCGACGGGCTCAGCCCCGTGATTTTTTTTCGAAGGATAACCAACTTTTCCCTGCACGGATCCTATTCCCCCGACGCTTCTCGGGTTCTGCCACTTAGGTCCTTCGCCTACGGATTCTTGACTTCCGAGCTTTTTAAGCCCCCGCCGACGGCCTCGGCGGTTTTTCCGCCGGACAATAACAGCATCTGCTGCTCCGCGATGTGGGTCTTGTGTTCGTCATAAGCCCGAATAATGCGCTGCACCAGATGATGACGCACTACATCGGCTTCGTCGAAGTGAACGAAGGTTAAGCCTTCAACGCGCTTCAAAATGTCGATGGCTTCCAGCAGTCCGCTGCGGCGAGCGTTAGGCAAGTCGATCTGCGTGATGTCTCCGGTGATCACCGCTTTGGAATTAAATCCCAGACGGGTAACGAACATCTTCATCTGTTCTGAGGTGGTGTTTTGCGCCTCGTCGAGAATTACAAAAGAATCGTTCAGCGTACGCCCGCGCATGAAGGCAATCGGCGCGATCTCGATAACATTTTTCTCCAGATAACGATCCACTTTCTCCGGCTCCAGCATGTCATAGAGCGCGTCATACAGAGGGCGCAAGTAAGGATCGATCTTGTCCTGCAAAGTCCCGGGTAAGAATCCCAGGCGCTCGCCCGCTTCCACCGCGGGACGGGCCAGGATGATGCGGTTCACCCGCTTGGCGAGCAGCGCAGAGATCGCCATGGCCACGGCCAGATAAGTCTTGCCCGTGCCGGCCGGGCCAATGCCGAAAACCATGTCGTGTTTCTCAATCGCCTCGACATAGCGGCGCTGATTCAAGCTCTTGGGCTGCACCATGCGGCGTCCCAGGGAACGCTGCTTGCCGGCATCGGCCAGCCCGCGCAAGGTCGCGGTCGGGTCGGCTACCAATACGCGCAACATGCTGTTGAGATCCCCATTGTTGAAGCTATATCCGGAGCGCTGCAGCCCCTCGTAGTCGGCAAACACTTGCTCGGCCCGGGCCACTTCGCGAGCCGCGCCTTCCAGTTCAATGGCATTCGATCGCAGGTCAATCGTAACGTTCAGGCCATCTTCCAGCACCCGCATGTTTTCGTCGCGGGTACCGAAAAGCGTTTCGATGTTGGGAGTGATCCCGATACTTTTCTTCATTCAGTCTCTTTGTTGAACCATATGAGGGCAGGATAGACCCCGAGGGGGATAGCAGCCGGGATTACCTCAGGGGTTGAAATGATCACACCATTTGCAGACAAAACAGGATTGTGCTCGGAGACGGGACCAGCCGGGATGCTCATGCCCAGAGGGCACGTCACTACCATTGCCTAAAGCCTACCCCCCGCCGGGATGGGAGTCAATGGCTTCGAAACTTAGGAAACTTAGGGCATGAGGCGCTTCACCAGACGGAGGAACGCATTCAGCAGGAAAGTTCAGAAGCATGAGGCTATGGTTGCGATCTACCCCCTACACTACCACTTCGCCAGAATCCACCACAGGCTGACTTCGACTCGAATCAAGAACGGCTCGGGTTCGTGGTCGAACTGAGGGTAGTGTGCAGCCCGGGGAAAACGATCCGCATCAGGGCACGCCTTCAGACGTGCCACAAGAGCTGGCGTCTGTGCCCGCTTCAGCGACTGCGGCGCTTGTGATTTGTCACTCGCTTTGGCGCATCGCTGAAGTGAGGCCCTGATACGAATCAGATCTTTCAAGCTGCACCAGTACCGGCCACGCCGGCCATAAGTAGTGGGCTACTTTGAAGGCGGTGAGCGGAAACCGCCTATTACAAACACGTTTCTACGTCTTTCGTGGAGCGTCAGAACTGGAGGTTTCGCACAACCATGCGCCGTTATACGCGCCTGTCGAATGGATTTTCGCGCAAGCTGGCGAACCATGCCGCTGCTACGGCCCTCAATTATTTTGCCTACAACTTCATCAAGATTCATCGTACACTTCGCACGTCCCCGGCTATGGCCGCTGGCGTCACAGATCGGCTGTGGAGCATCGAGGCTTGCTAGTCCTCTGAGAATCCTACGAACAGCGGAGGGCGGAAAGGATAGCATAAATGTTTGGAGGTCTGCTTCAGCCGACTCACTTGGTGATTATCGCGGGTTTAGGTTTCATGGTTTTCCTCCCATTTTGGCAGATTTTCAAGAAAGCCGGTTTCAGCCCCTGGCTGTCCCTCTTGATGGCGATTCCTCTGGTTAGTCTGTGCGCACTTTATTACCTTGCTTTCGCAAGATGGCCGGCAAATTCAAAGTAGCCCACTCCCCGGCCATGCCAGCCATGCCATGGGTTTGACCAGTCGAGACTTGCTCCCCTATAATTGGCAATTCGGATCTCCCCGAATATCTTGCTGAACACACGAAGGTAACGAACTAGATATGGCGAATCATTTTTCGGCGCTCAAACGCGCCCGTCAGACCGACAAGCGCACTGCCACCAATCGCGCCAACTCTTCCCGCCTGCGCACCGCGTTGCGCGGGCTGCGCGAGATCATCGAAAAGGGCGACAAGCAAGCCGCCGAACAGACGTACCGCCAGACCGTATCCGCGCTCGACAAGGCCATCCAAAAGGGCACGCTGCACAGCAATACCGCCGCTCGCTACAAATCGCGCCTGGGCGCTCGCGTCAATCGAATGAAGTAACGGTTGGCTCCTCGTCTTCCGCTCTTCGCTCGAAACTCTGGAGTTTAGGCGCTGGCGTAGTCCGTTGCACTTCCTCAAACCGGCAATTGTTCCTGCATCCATCCTGGCGCTTCGAGCGTGGGCTCGGTCGTCAAATCGATGATCAGG
>Ga0210398_10003406_pt1 | contig 15258 bp, 10 predicted proteins | sample IncBWC4OmetaG_FD_161047 | JGI IMG/M metagenome (GOLD analysis project Ga0210398, IMG submission 161047) | Forest soil microbial communities from Barre Woods Harvard Forest LTER site, Petersham, Massachusetts, United States - Inc-BW-C-4-O | ecosystem: Environmental > Terrestrial > Soil >...
CCAGGACCGCCACCAGCCCTTGGTGGATCAGTGACAACGACACCGGCTGGTCGACCGTCTATGACCAAAGCGGAAACATACAGGGAATCAAGGTCTTGATTCCCACCCAAGGGAACGGACCGTCCTCGCCGACAGGCCTAAACGGCCCTGGCACACCGACGGGAATCGTTGCCACTCCGTCGAAGACGGAGTTCCTGGTTCAGGGCCAGAGCTCGCATTTCATTTTTGCGGCGTTGGACGGCACGATCAGCGCCTGGGCACCGGGCGTGAACGGCAATCAATCGACCATCGTGGTGGATAACTCGGCCAGCAAAGCAAGTTACACGGGCCTGGCCATCAGCGGCAATGCTTCGGGCAACCTGCTCTACGCGGCGGACAACACCAACAATCACATCGATATGTTCGACAACACCTTCACCTTCGTGAAGTCGTTTGGGGACCCTTCGATCCCAATAACCTTCTCCGTGTTTGGCGTCCAGGACATCAATGGCATCGTTTACGTCACGTATGCCGTGCCGAACATTGGTGCCGGCGGGTACGTCGACCAGTTCCAGGAGGACGGCACCTTGATCGGGACACTGATCCAGGGACTGCGGCTCAATCAGGCCTGGGGCGTTGCTCTCGCTCCCAGCAATTTTGGGCCGCTGAGCAATACTCTGCTGGTTTCCAACAACGCCGTCGAAGGCACCATCAATGCGTTCAATTTCAAAACCGGGGATTTTGTGGGCACGATACGGGAGCACGGGAGACGGATTGTTCTCAACAATCTCTGGGGAGTCGCCTTTGGCGCTGGCAACACGAGCAGTGGACCAACAAACACGTTGTACGTCACGGTCGGCCAGGGGATTGGCACTTCGGAATTGGCCGGTACCTTTGCATCCATCGTCTTCGATCCTCATGACCACGATCACGATGACGACGGCGGCTCGAGATAAAATCACGTCAACGGCCCGCTGTGGCCTTGCGCAGGACAGGCTCCTGACGCCCAGGTTCTCCCTCCAAAAAGAGAGCGGACCGCCGGGAATATGCTTTCAAACCGGCGATCCGCTCTCCCCTCGTTGCATCACCGTCCGGGCATCCGCGAGGGGCCAGGTTCAGAAACTTGTCTGCGGCAAATTCGCCAAGAAGAAGCTCACGATGCGGTTTTCGTAGCTGCGCTTTTCGTCGTCCAGCATGCCGCCGTAATTTCCGTGCGCCAAGACCACCAGCTCGTGCGGCGGCGAAGAGAGGCGGAACAACTCGGTGGTCGATGCAGCCAAAGCGGGTTCGTCCGGCGCTTCAAGATAAAGCTGAGGAACGCCGGAAAGCTTGGCGATCTGCGTGTTCAACGGCGCCGTCTTCCCGAACTTGGAATTCATCCAGCCGAACATCATCTGCGCCAAGCGCGTGACCAGAGGGACCGAGCCTAGCCCGGTACGGCTGACTTGCAGCGCAACCATATCCCTCGGCTGGGCATAGGGCGATTCCGCGGCGATGGCGCGGACGCGGGGGTCGCCGGCGGCCTCCGCCAGCGCCACGTAAGCTCCCAGATTCACGCCCCACAGGCCGAATCGCTTGATGTCCACGTCGCCGCGATTGGCCACCGCGTTCATCGCCGCGCGCAGCTCGCCCACTTCCTGCAAGCCCAGCGTGGTGTGTCCATCCGCCGTCCCGTGCCCGGAAAAATCGAACATCAGCACGTTGTACTGCTGGTCCTGCAGAGCCGAGGCCAGGGTCAGCAGCTCGGCGCGGCTGGATTCGTAGCCGGGGCACAGGACGATGGTAGGCGCGATTTTCAGGCCGGGAAAGAACCAGCCGTCGCGCGGCCCTTCGCCGCTCACCGAAAAATTCAGCTTTTCGGGATGGCCGGGGAAATTCTGCAGATTAAGGTCTGAGTGGCCGCGCGGCGGAGAAGTCATCCGGTACACCACGTACCCGGAGATAGCTGCCGTGGCCAGAAAGGCGAACAGGGCCAGAGCCAGAACGGCGATAGCGAGTTGCGTGTACCACCTGGTTGGATGCCGGATTTCGGAGAGGAAGGCCATGCGCTCGAATTCGTGGCCTGAGCGAAGTCCTACCCGGCCGGCCGATTCGCAGGGGACGGGGTACGTTTCGCTCGGCCCTCGCAGAATAGCACAGGCCACGCGCGCGCCCGCGGATAACCCCTGCGTCCGATGTTGCACAAGTACACCCGGCCCGGCAATACATAGTATGGTAAAAATGGTTATGCACGCCGCAAGCCAAAAGGTGGGGACCGGGCCCATGCAGATTGTCGATCTGCGCCAGTTGTCCTCCTGGCAGCTGGAGCCGTTGCTGGCCGAAGAGGCGCAGCAGTGGCGCGAAGAGCTGCGCTGGGATTACCGCGCCTCGACCGAGCTGATCAAGAAATTCGTCGACGCGCGATCCCTGACCGGGTCGGCCATCTTGGAAAACGGGCGGCCGGTGGGCTATGCCTTCTACGTGCTGGAGGACCACAAAGGGCTGGTCGGGGGGCTGTTTGTCTCGCCGCGCTTCGCGCAGCAGGAGCTGAGCCAGCGGCTTTTGACTGACACCCTCAGCACACTCAGCGGTATCCCCAAGCTCGAGCGCATCGAGGCACAGCTGATTCCCTTTGGCTATCAGCTCGATCCCGTGCTGTCCGAGTACGGCTTCCGCCTGTACATGCGGCAGTTCATGATTGCGCCGCTGGCATCCGATGCGGGAGAGGCGGTGGACGTTCTACCGGGTCTAATCCGCGAAGGCCCGGGAACGGCGCTGATCCTGGAGCGCTGGGACCATCGCTATTTTGAGCCTTGCGCGCGGCTGATTCAGCTGGCCTACGCCAATCACGTGGACGGAGAAATCAACGATCAGTACCGCAGCGAGTCGGGCGCGCTGCGCTTTCTGAAGAACATCATCATCCTGCCCGGCTGCGGACAGTTTCAACCGGAGGCTTCCTTTGTGTTACGCGCGCCGCACGCCAATCATCTCGTCGGCGTGATCCTGAATTCGCGCGTGGCCGACGGCGTCGGCCACACCACGCAAATCTGCGCCATGCCGGGCTACCAGGGGCGCGGCCTGGGGCGCCGGCTCATGGAGGCATCGCTGCAGGCGCTGCGCGTGCGCCGTTTCCACACCGTCTCGCTCACCGTCACTTCGGGCAACGAGCGCGCCGTGCGCCTCTACGAGCGGCTCGGATTTGTCACGGTGAAGAAGTTTGCGGCCGGGGTGTGGACGGCGTTCTAGAAGCTGGAAGTTAGAGGTCAGAGGCGGGACGCTGGAGAGTTCAGAGTTCAGATTTTCTCAAATTTCAAATCTCAAATTTCAAATCTAGGTCGAGTTGCAAAAAAACGCAAGGTGGGACACCCGCCAAAAGCGGTCGGAGTTAAGGGAGGTCGGAGTCAAGGGTGTCAGAGTCAAGGGTCGTCGGATTTGATCCGGGTGCCCCACCCTTTGTGGTTTTTCAAAGGGTGGGAGGCTGGGCGTCAACCCGGATCGAGATTTCAGATTTGAAATTTGAGATTTGGAACAATTTGGAATTTGAAATTCTCTTTGGCGGGTGACGCACCGGACACTTTCCCGCGCCCCGCGCTTGCCCCGCAATTCTCCCCTTGCCACAATAGCGCTCATGCGTGTCAGGTCTCCCCTCGCGGCTCTCTCCCTCTCTTTGCTTTTGGGCGTAGGCTCGGCGCGCGCCGACGAAATTCGCCTGAAGGACGGCAGCAAAATCGTCGGCACCATCGTGGGCTTCGATAACGATTCCTTCCGCGTGGAAACCTCTTACGGGTTTGCGCTGGTTCAGAAGGACAAAGTCGCGGACATCACGATTACTCCTTCAAAGAAGGACTTGGACGCCAAGGCAAAGCCGGGCGCACCGGCCCCCCAGACTTCGCCCGCGAATTCCAGCGTCGCCCCTACGGTCACGAAGGAACCTGCTGCTCCCGCCACCGGCGCTGCACCCACGTCTGGCGCTTCGCCTGCGGCCAATGCGGCTGCACCGATGCGCGCTCCGAACAGTCCCGGCGCGCTGGCGGGGCCGGCTGCCAAACCCGACGCGACTGCGCCCAAGGTCGCCAACGTAGCCGCGGCTGCGCCTGCCCCTGCTCCGCCCGTGGCGCCGCCTTCCCCGCCGCCCGCGCCCGAGCCGCCAGCGATCCGCGACGAAGTTCGCGGCAACGAGTACGTCAACCACACCTACGGATTTCAGATGTACAAGCCGCCGAGTTGGGACTTGATGCCCGGGGCGCGCAAGGCGCTTCCGGATGCCGTCGCGGCGCTGGGGACCAACGATCAGACCACGCTGATGGTGATCGGCCGCGAGCAAGCCAAGGACTCCCTGGACGCCCACGCCACCAACACGGAAAAGGCGCTGAAGGATGTGTACGAGAACTACCGCCTGATCTCCACACGCCACATATCCGTCGCCGGCTTGCCCGCCGTCGAGCAGCGTTCGCGCGGCACCGCCGACGGCCGCGACTGGTCGGTGACCCTGCTCACTCTTCTAAAGGGAAATGACGCCTACACCCTGCTGGGCATGACGTGGGCCGATTCTGACCTGATTCAGGTTCAGGAAAACGTGATTTCGAAAGCGGTGAATAGCTTGACGTTTGTGAACCAGTGACCGGTGACCGGCTTGCCCTGAGTCCTCACGAAGGGTGACTGGTGAACAGCCCCAGACACGGAGTCGCCCGGCCCGGACTCACGCTTCTTTCCACCGAACGACTCGAGCGACTTTTTAGACTTTTTGCCAAACAATTTGGGACTCCGCGATCTGCCGCGCTCAATTTTTTCACCAGTCACCGTTCGCACCCCACGAATCAGACCACCTCCACCGTCAACGTGTGATACCCAGTCGCCCCGTCGGGCCACTCACCCGATCGCGAGGACGTCTGCAGCTTGCCGTTCGCGTCCGTCGCGCGCACTTGAATCTCGTGCTTGCCCTGCGGCGGGTTGGCCCACACGTAGCGCCAGAACGCCCACACCTGTGACGGCATGGGATTGCTGAAAATCGCGCAGGGATTCCAGGTGGCGCCGCCGTCGGTGGAAATTTCCACTTTGGCCACGCCCACTTCGTTGGTGACCGCCCAGCCGGTGATGACGAAACTTTGTCCGGATATTTGCTGCGCGTCGTGCGGGTCGTCGATTACCGATTGCAGTTGCCGCTCACCGCTGTCCGACCAGCCCATCCACTCCCAGTAGCCGTTGTGGTGCTTGTCAACCAGTTCGATGCGCGTGAGCCATTTCGGCGTCTTCATGCCGTAAATCCCGGGCATGAGCACCCGCAGCGGGAAACCGTGAATGCGCGTGAGCGGCTCTCCGTCCATGTCGTACGCCAGAAAATTGCCGGGGCGCATCAGCCGCTCGATGGTGTGGCCGGTGGTGTAGCCTTCCGCGGCGTAGAGCACAGCAAATTTCGCGTTGGGCTTGACGCCGGCGCGCTCGAGCAGCGGCCCGAGCAGCGTGCCACGCCAGTTGGCCGTGTCGATCAAACCGCCCGCGATTTCATTCGAAATACATTCGAGCGTGAGCGTCGTCTCGTAGGGCGCGACCTTGCGAATATCGTCGTAGTCGAAGTGCAGCGGGTCGGTGACCAGCCCGTCGATCGTCAGCGACCACTTGTTGACGTCCACGGCAGGCTCGCCGTGCGACGACGTAATGTAAAACTGGTCCACCGGAGCAATCGCCCGCAGCGCCGCCTCCGGCCCAAACTTCTCGTAAGCCCGCACATTGACGTACGAAGCGCCATACCCATACGCCAGCGAGCGATACAGGGCATAGGGCAGCAGCAACCCCAGCCCCGCGCCACCGGCAATCGAAATGAATCTGCGTCGGTCCATGTGGCTTTCTTCGAATGTACCACCACTAAGGTGCTACGGGCGTCCCATGCGTCTGGATGAGGGTTCGCAAAAAGAATTCCCACCCGCCTTGAACGGTGTCGCCCCAGGTCAATAACTGATGGCGCCCCGTCAGGCTGTTCGGTCTCTAGAACTTTGTAACTTCCGAGAAATGGAAATTGCGGACCTTCAAGGCTGGCACGACCATTTCGAATGATTCTTCGCCGGCAGCGCGGACGGCGGGGCCCAGCATCTCGACGTTCGAAAGCATCTCGAGGATGCCCTGATTGAAGCGGAAATTGCGGATGCCGCCCGCGATCTTCCCATCCTGCACGAGGAACGTGCCGTCGCGCGTCATTCCGGTCAGGACTTTTTCGTAGGGATCGACATCGCGGATGTACCACAGGCGCGTGACCAGGATGCCGCGGCCGGTCGAGCCCACCATTTCATCCAGCGAAGCTTTGCCGCCGCTGAAGACGAGATTCATTGGGGCTTCGCCCATGTCATTGGGCAAGGAGAAGCCGTGGCCGGTGGGCTTGGCTTTCATTTTCTTGGCGGTGGCGCGTGCGTACACGAGATTCTTCGGCACGCCTTTGTCCACCAGTTGAACTTTCTGGCGCGGCATGCCCTCGCCGTCGAAGGGCGCGCCGGATTGCAGCGGGTGGCAGACGTCATCGACGACCGAGACGTTTTCGCCAAGCAATTGCTCACCCATGCGCCTGGTGAAGCACGAGCGCTGGTCCTGCATCGCCGTGCCCGCGAAATCGTAAAAAAGGAAGCCGACGAGATCGAGCACGGCCGAGGGTTCGAGGATCACCGTCCAGCGGCCGGGCGCGGCTTCAGACGGATTTCGCGAAGCGGCAGCTTTTTCGCTGGCGCTCTTGGCGAGCGCTAGGGGATCGATCCGGCCAAGGTCGGGCGAATTGGCCTTGGCCCAGCCAGAGGAGTCGGGCTCGAGAACGGTGATGGAAAATACGGCGCGCGTCTCGCGGTGCGAGGCGAAGAGGCCTCGCGTGTTGGCAATCGCCGATTGCATCACGCCGGTGGACAAAATTCCGGCCGCAATTTGCTTGTTGTTCTCGGCCATGGCCGTGACGCGCGCGACGGCGCGGCCGCGGTCGGCGGGCGTGGCGTGGGCCGTGCTTTCAAAGTAGCGCGCGACCTTGGCGTATTTTTGCGGGCCGGGCATCGGCAGGAGATCGGGATTCTTCGGCTGGCTGCGCGCCAGCGACTTGGCGGTCTCCACCGCGCGCCGCAACGATTCGTCGTCGGTCTTGTTGGTGGTGGCGCGTGCGGTGCGGCCGTCGAGCACGGCGCGCACGGAGACCGTCAGCGATTGCTCCGCCACGTTTTGATGAATCGTGTTGTTGGCGAAGCGCGTCAGGGCGTCCGTGACCGCGCTGATTTCGACTTCGGTTTCGTCGGCGTCGCAGAATTTGAAAATGCGCTCGGCGATGCGGCGCAACTCGGAATCGGAAAGAAGATGCACACCGGCAACGGCCGGGCTCTTCGCACGGGAGGTTGCGGTTCGATTCTTCTTCGTTCGGGAAATTATTCTCACCCCTCGTCCTGTTGACATGGCCGAGACCAAGTAGCACAGGCTTCCAGCCTGTGGGGTTCCATCAGAACTTGGCAGTTGCGCCGATCTTGGCTCCGCCTTGCAGCCTGGATGCAATTGGTGGAACCCCACAGGCTGAAGCGTGTGCTACTCACTTCGCAAAGGCGGCGCCCAGCTTCACCTTGCGGAAGCGGGCGGGCGACGCGCCGTGGCCTGTGCCCATGGTTTGCATGGGCTGGCCCTTGCCGCAATTGGGCGTGCCCCACAGCGTCCAGTGCTCGCGCGAGCAAATGGCGTCGCAACTGCTCCAGAATTCCGTAGTGATGCCGCTATAGCTCGGATTTTTCAGCATGCGCTTTTTCTGGCCGCCCTTGATCTCCCAGGCAATCTCGGTCGAGAACTGAAAATGGTAGCGGCGGTCGTCGATTGACCAGGAGCGGTTCGTCTCCATCAGTACGGCGTCGTCGGTGTCCGCGATCAGGTCCTTGAAGCGCCACTCGCCGGGCAGCAGGCTGATGTTGGTCATGCGGATGATCGGCAGGCGGTTCCACGATTCGGTGCGCATGGTCCCACCGGAGCGCTCGAGGCCGATGGAGACGGCGGTCTCGCGATTGGAGAGAAACCCGGTGAAGAGGCCTTCGGTGATGATCGGCGTACACTGCGCGGGCACGCCTTCATCATCGTAGCCGAAGGTGCCGAGGCCGGGGCCGTGCTCGAGGCGCGCGTCGGCTACTACGTTGACGATGCCTGAGCCGTAGCGCAGCTTGCCCAGCTTGTCCGTGGTGAGAAAGCTCATACCCGCGAAATTGGCCTCCATGCCCAGGACGCGGTCGAGCTCGATGGGATGGCCGATGGACTCGTGAATCTGTAGGCCGAGCTGCGAGCTGTCCAGGATCAGCGTCTTCACGCCTTCGGGGCACTGCGCCGCGGAATGCAGCGCCACGGCTTCCACCGCCACGCGCAGCGCGTTGCCCGCCAGATCGAGCGATTCGACAAGCTCGTAGCCGCCGAGTTGATGCTGCCCGCCGAAGCTGTTGGGATACGACCGCCTCTGAATCTCATTTCCTGCAAATGCCGTGGCCGCGATTCCCGCGCCTGACTGCATCTTGATTTGGTGAATGGCCGAACCGATGGTCGAGGCAAAGAATTGATCGATGCGGCGGAAATTCATCGACGTTTCTGAAACGGTCACGCCCTTCACACGCGACATTTCGCGGTCCGCCGCCAGCAGCAAATCGAGCTGGCGCTCGATGGGAATCTCGAACGGGTCCTTGATGTAGGGATTTTGCCAGGTGTCCTGGTAGGCCTGGATGGGAACCATTTCCACGTCGTGGCGCTTGGCGAGCGCCGAGGCTTTGGCGATGGCCACGGCCTCGGCAGCGCACGCGGCGATTCCCTCGCGCGTCAGGCGGTCGGTGGAGGCGAAGCCCCACGAACCGCTTGCGATCACGCGAACACCGACCCCGCAGGATTCCGATTCGGAAAGCGTGCCGACCTGGCCGTTTTTGGTGGAGAGATCGCGGAGGCGGATGTCCATGACCCGGGCATCGGCGTAGGTTGCGCCGCGCACCTTCGCGGTTTCGAGCGCCCAGTTCGCGAAGTCCCGCATCATGCGTTCAAAAAAGAAAAGTCAATTGCCGCCTAAAGAAAAGAAGAGATCAGACCCGAGAGCTGAGCCAAGAACTTCAGCGGCTAAAGTCGGTTCTTTTTATGCCCTTTACGGCCGGGCTGCCCTTCCTTTGTCAGGGCAAGAAGCCCGGCCCTCCAAAAAGACTTACGTCCCTTCGTTCCAAGACGCGAGGTACAGCTCCTGCTCGGGCGTGAGCTTGTCCATTTGCACGCCCATCGATTCGAGCTTGAGCTTGGCAATCTGCCGGTCGATCGCTTCCGGCACCACGTAAACTTGCGCCTTCAGCTCCGCAGAGTGTTTCAGCATGTATTCGGCGGAGAGCGCCTGGTTGGCGAAGCTCATATCCATCACCGCAGCGGGGTGCCCTTCCGCGGCGGCCAAGTTGATGAGGCGGCCTTCGCCCAGGAGATAAATCCGCCGGCCATCCTTGATCGAGTATTCGTCCACAAAGGGGCGGGCGATGCGCTTGCCGTTGGACATTTTCTCCAGCGCGGGAATATCGATCTCCACATTAAAGTGGCCGGAGTTGCAGATCACCGCACCGTCCTTCATGCGCTCGAAGTGCTCGTGCGTCAGGATGGACTTGTTGCCGGTGACCGTGACGAAAATGTCGCCGAGCTTGGCGGCCTCGACCATGGGCATCACGCGGAAGCCGTCCATCACCGCTTCGATGGCGCGCACGGCGTTCACTTCGGTAACGATTACATCAGCGCCCAGGCCCTTGGCGCGCATGGCCACGCCCTTGCCGCACCAGCCATAGCCGGCCACCACGAGCTTGAGGCCGGCGATCAGCAAATTGGTTGCACGGATGATGCCGTCGATGGTGGATTGTCCCGTGCCGTAGCGGTTGTCGAAGAAATGCTTGGTCTCCGCGTCGTTCACGGCGATGACGGGATATTTCAGCGTGCCGTCCTTGGCCATGGCCCGCAAGCGGATCACTCCGGTGGTGGTTTCTTCGGTGCCCCCGATGACGTCCTTGACGAGGTGCTGATGCTTGGTCAGCAGCAGCGTCACTAGGTCCGCGCCGTCGTCCATGGTCATCTGCGGTTTGTGGTCGATGCAGGCGTTCAGGTGCGCGTAGTAGGTTGCGTTGTCCTCGCCCTTGATCGCGTAGGTCGGAATCCCATAATCCTTGATCAGCGACGCGGCCACTTCGTCCTGCGTGGAAAGCGGGTTCGAGGCGCACAGCACCAAGTCGGCGCCGCCGTCGCGCAGCGTGATGGCCAGGTTGGCCGTTTCGCTGGTGACGTGCAGGCACGCGGACAGGCGCACGCCCTTCAGCGGCTGTTCCTTGATGAAGCGCTTGCGGATCAACTGCAGCACGGGCATCTGCTGGTTGGCCCATTCGATCTTTCGTTTGCCCTGTTCCGCCAGAGCGAAGTCCCGAACATCACCCGCCGTGGATTGCGCCATCTTGGTCACGCGAATCTCTCCTCAAGTGGGACAGCCACTCTTGGCTGTCCGATTTTCATCAAACTAGAAATCGGGCAACGTAACACATCGGCGAGATTGGCTGCGCTGTTTCCCTAGCGCCGCACGGCCACTTCCTTGCCGAGCCCCGCCTGGTTGCGAATAGAATCCGCCTTATCCGTCAGCTCCCACGTAAAGCCCGGCCCGGAGCGCCCGAAATGGCCGAAGGATGCCGTCGGGCGATAGACGGGCCGGCGCAAGTTGAGCGACTCGATGATGCCGCGCGGCGTGAGCTTGAACGTGCTGCGAATCAGATCGGTGATCTTTTCGTCGGCAATAGCGCCGGTGCCGAACGTCTCCGCCATCACCGAAACGGGATCGGCAACGCCGATGGCGTAAGCCAGCTGCACTTCCACTTTGCGCGCTACGCCCGCGGCGACCAGATTTTTTGCCACGTGTCGCGCCATGTAGCACGCCGAGCGATCCACTTTGGACGGATCCTTGCCGGAGAAGGCGCCGCCGCCGTGCCGGCTATAGCCGCCGTATGTGTCCACAATAATTTTCCGTCCGGTCAGGCCGGCGTCCCCCATCGGCCCGCCCACCACGAATCGCCCCGTCGGGTTGATGTGGAATTTGGTGTTGCGGTCCATCAGCGATTCGGGAACCACTTTGCGGATGACCTCGTCGCGCACGGCGTTTTGCAGGTCCGTGTTGGAAACCGACTCGCTGTGCTGCGTGGAGATGACCACCGTGTCCACGCGTACCGGGCGGTCACCCTGATATTCAATGGTGACCTGGGATTTGCCGTCCGGCCGGAAGAAATCGACGACGCCCTTGCGGCGAACTTCCGAAAGCCGCTGTACCAGCTTGTGGGCGAGCGTGATCGGCAGCGGCATCAACTCCTCGGTCTCATCGCAGGCAAAGCCGAACATCAGCCCCTGGTCGCCCGCCCCGCCGGTGTCCACGCCCATGGCGATGTCCGGTGACTGCCGCTTGATGGAGGACACTACGGCGCAGGTTTCCGCGTCGAAGCCGTATTTCGCGCGCGTGTAGCCGACGTCGCGCACCACGTCGCGCGCAATGTCGGAATAGTCGAGCACGGCCTTGGTGGTGATTTCCCCCGCCACCATAACCAGGCCGGTGGTCACCAGCGTCTCGCAGGCCACGCGCCCGGTGGGGTCTTCCGTCAACACCGCGTCCAGCACGGCGTCGGAGACCTGGTCGGCGATTTTGTCGGGATGACCCTCGGTTACCGATTCCGACGTAAACAGAAATCTGCGATCTTTTTCGCTCAAGCCAGCACCCCTTCTGAAAGATTCCGCGAGAAAAGGACGGTCTGTCTCATACGAGGGTCTCTATTCCTATCAGAATCGACGCTAACACGCGACCCAAGGAGTGTCAACGAATTGAGGCCAAACGTGGTGGGCCAACATTAAATAGCAAGAACATGAGGTCGTACTGGGCCATGTCGAACTAGGAATCCTCGCCGGCTTCGGCGGCGCTGCCCAGCGTCCCTTTTCTCCGCGCCATCAGGAAATTGCGGATGAAGGGATCCAGATCGCCGTTCAGCACGCGATCGACGTCCCCCATTTCAAATTTGGTGCGATGATCCTTGACCAGCCGGTAAGGTTGCAGAGTGTAGGTGCGGATCTGGCTGCCGAAACTGATGTCGCGCTTGGTTTCGTCGAGCTTGCGCGTTTCCGCCTGGCGTTTCTCGATTTCAAATTCGTACAGGCGCGAGCGCAGCACCTTCATGGCCAGCTCACGATTCTTGTGCTGGCTGCGCTCGTTCTGGCACTGCACCACGATCCCCGACGGAATGTGCGTGATGCGCACCGCGGTCTCCACTTTGTTGACGTTCTGCCCGCCCTTGCCGCCGGAGCGATACGTGTCGACGCGCAGGTCGTCGGGCTTGACGTCGATCTCGATGCGGTCGTCGACCTCGGGAATCGCAAAAATCGACGCGAACGAGGTGTGGCGCCGCGCGGCCTGGTCAAACGGCGAAATGCGGATCAGGCGGTGCACGCCGCTCTCGGTGGAGAGAAAACCGTAGGCGTTCTCGCCTTCGACGAGCACCGTCGCCGATTTCAGGCCCGCGCCTTCACCCGGCGTCAGGTCCATCACCGTCGCGGTAAATCCCTTTTGCTCCGCCCAGCGCAGGTACATCCGCAGCAGCATCTCGGCCCAGTCCTGCGATTCCATGCCGCCGGCGCCGGGTTTGATAGTGACGATGGCGTTCAGGCGGTCATTTTCGCCGGAGAGTAGCGTCACGGTTTCGAGTTCCGAAACGTACGTCGCGGCCGAGGACATCTCGCGCTCGGTTTCCTTCAGCAGCCCGTCGCGCTGCGCCGAGTCGCTTTCTTCCTTGGCCAGATGAAAATACGTGTCAATGTCGCTGGAAATCGTCTGCAACTTGGCGTCCGCGCCAAGGATTGCTTCGGCAGCCTTGCGCTGCTGCATGACCTTTTGCGCTTGCTCCTGGTCCTGCCAGAAATCAGGCGCCGAGATTTTCTCTTCCAGGGAGGCTAGGGTTTGGCGGCTGCGGGCAACGTCAAAGATAGCTCCGCACCAGCGCGATGCGCTTTTGGAGCTCTTCCCACTGTCGCTGCAGGTCTTCGATGAGCATGTGTCTCCCGCGAAATCAGGAATTCGTGCGCTGAGGCGCGTGGCGCGCTCCATCTAACACTAACATGAGCGCCGCGAGAACGCACAGCCATGCGATCCAGTCGCCCCAGCGCGCGTACGGCGTCAGATCGGAGCGAAACGCGTACGGGGCGTCCAGCACGCCGCGGCTATCGGGTGCGAGGCGCGCCACGATGCGCCCGTATGGGTCCACCGAAACGGTAACGCCGGTGTTGGTGTCGCGCAGCAGCCAGCGGCGGTTCTCCACCGCCCGCACGCGCGCCATGGCCAGATGCTGCTCCGGGGCCCCGGAGCCGCCGAACCAGCCGTCGTCCGAAATATTGATGAACAGCTGCGCGCCGGCCAGCGTGAAGCGGCGAACCTCATCGGGGAAAATCGCCTCGTAACAGATGTACACGCTGAAAGGGCCGCCGGCGAGGCGCCCCACTTTATATTGCGAGCCGTGCTGAAAATCGCCGATGATCCCCGTCAAATCGCGGGCGAAGAAAAGCCATTCCCTCCAGGGAACGTACTCGCTGAAGGGCACCAGGTGAATCTTGTCGTAGATAAAGTCGAGCGCGCCGTCGCGGCCGAGGAGGGCCGCGCTGTTGGTGGGCGCGCTCTGGCCGTTGCCCAGTGGCTTGAAATCGAGCACGCCGACCAGGAAGCCGTTGCCCGCGCCGCGCGCGATCCGCACAGCGCGAGCCTGAAAATTGGGGTCCTGCAGAGAAAACGGCGCGGGCACCTCCGGCCACACCACCACGCCCGGATTCTTCTGCGCTGCGCCGATGCTGAGCGCCGCCAGTTGATCCATTTCAGTGGCGTGGATTTGCATCCAGTTGGACGGGTAGTTCAACGACACAGGAAAATTGGTTTGCACCAGGTGCGCCACATGGTCGGCTCCGGGCTGCGGCACAAAGCGCGGGCCTGCCAGCGCAATCGCGATCAGCGCGATGGCCATCCCTGCCAACCACCACAAACTCGTGTCCCTGTGTTTAGAGAATTGCAGGACGGCCCAGGCGCACAGGCCGTTGAAGGATGCCACCAGCAGCGAGAGCCCGAAAATGCCGGTGATCGCCGTGAGTTGCACCAGGGCCAGGTTCCCGGCCGCCGCGTATCCCAGCAAATCCCACGGAAAGCCGATGGCCGGCAAATGCAGCAGCGCAAGTTCCATCGCCACCCACACCAACGGGGCCGCAAGGCAAGCCCTTTCGGGCGCGTCTTCGCCGATCCACGCAACGATCGCCGCAAAGCCCGCATGAAACAGCGACGCTGCCACAACCACCAGCGCAAATACTCCCAAGGCTTGCAAGACCGGCAGCGGGCCATACTGCCGCATCACGGAGTAGATCCACGGCACGCTCAAGGCGTAGTACACCGCACCTTGCAGCCATCCGAGAAAAAACGCCGATCCCGCCCGCTCGCCCAGCACCGCGATAATCAACACGCCGGGAGCAATCCAACCGCTGAGCGGAACGTCAAAGGGAGGATAAGCCAACGCCAACAAAATGCCGGAAGTAACCGCCAGTTGGAGCCGCCGCGTCGTCGACAAATTCATGGCTCGGCATTGTAGACTAGATTCCAGCATAAAATGGAGGCGCCCAGCTGCCGCCTGCCAACAGTTCCTGTCACTGTTCCTTGGTTGAGAAGCACTCCGCCGGCGTAATCTGAACCCTTCCCGCAGCGTAAGGATCGAGAGAGTACTAGGAGTTTTGGTAGTCAACAGGACCGCTCGCGCACGCCGCCAGGTTGGAACCAATAGGTTACGCCGAGCGGCTGTTAACGTTCGTTTACAAAGCTATCTCCCTAATTTCGTTGAGCTTGCGAGGGTGACGCCGATCACAGGGTTGGCATGGGAAGTGCTCTGCTCTTATTGGGGATAGGTTCATATTCTTCATTTCGCACTAGGGAGCGGGCCGTGAAAAACATCAAAGCTTTGCTTCGGAGGCTGTGGGAGGAACGAAAGGGCCAGGATCTGGTGGAATATGCCCTTCTGCTCTTTCTCGGCGCCTTGGTGGTGGTCGCTACCGTCCAGTCGGTAGGCAAGACGGTCGGTGGCACGTTTTCAAATGCTGCGGGCACGGTTTCCAGCACTTTAGGCACCGGCGCCGCTGGCAACAATGGCGGCAATAACGGTGGCAACGGCGGAAACAACGGCGGCAACAACGGCGGAAACAACGGTGGCAACGGCGGCAACAGCGGCGGCAACGGCGGAAACAGAGGCGGCATCGGAGGAAACAACGGCA